>Ga0206116_1000743_pt1 | contig 25919 bp, 22 predicted proteins | sample 3A1Ametagenome_FD_178000 | JGI IMG/M metagenome (GOLD analysis project Ga0206116, IMG submission 178000) | Enriched microbial communities from leaf-cutter ant dump, University of Wisconsin, Madison, United States - 3A1A | ecosystem: Environmental > Terrestrial > Nest > Insects nest > Nest dump...
AACCCTAAACTTGGCTCAGCAATCTCAAAATGAACTATTTCGATTTCTCGTATAGTCACTTGTGATGCTGATAATCTTTCTGACTATCAGTCCATTATCACAAGCACCCACACGAATTGCTTGATTCTATTGTTAAAGAGCGGTTGGTGAAGCGCTTCGCTTCAACCGAGGCGCGCATTCTACGCTTTCCTCTAAGCCTGTCAAGCGTTTATTTTGAAGTTTTTCAGAATTTCTCGTTCAACTTCAAACACTTGCTTCAGCTACATCGGCGATCACTCGCTGTCTGTGGGGGCGCATTCTACCGATTCAAAAACCTTCGTCAAGGGAATATTTCGAAAATTTTCAAAAAATTCACGTACTTGGCTTCGGCACTCTTCCTGCAGGAAATCCCTTCTTTATATAGAAGCAAACCGGCCGCGCACGGATCACCCATCAAATGGCTCGCAAGGCCATTCTTGCCAGCTGCGCGATTGTTCAACAATGTCCGGCGTTTTATGCGATAAACGGCGCCCCCTGGAAAATACGAACACCATGACGGACAACAAACGAGGCAAGGGACTTTCATTTGTCAGGAGGATCCATGCGCCACGCACCATCGGCACGGGCCTGGGCCTGCTGAGTGTGGTCGCCGGCATGGCCCCCCTCGACCCGCCGACCTGGGTCTGGATCGCCATGTTCCTCAACGGACTGGGCTGGCCGCATCTCGCCTACCTGCTCGGACTGCGCTCGCAGACGCCCTACCAGACCGAGCAGCGCAGCCTGCTGGTCGACTCCATAAGCGGAGGATTCTGGGCCGCAGCGATGCAGTTCAACCCGCTGCCGAGCATCACCATGCTGTCGATGATGACCATGAACAACGTCGCCGCCGGCGGCCAGCGTCTGTTCCTGCGCGGCCTGCTCGCCCAGCTCTGCGGCATCCTGTTCGGCCTGGCGATCTTCGGCCCCGGCCTGCAACTGGTCAGCACCACCCTACAGGTCTACGCCTGCCTGCCGATGCTGACCCTCTACCCGCTGGCCCTCGGCTGGGTCTGCTATCGCCTGGCGATCCAGCTCGCCGAGCACAAGCGCAGCCTCAGCGCCCTGAGCCGTACCGACAGCCTCACCGGCCTGCTCAACCACGGCTCGTGGAAGGACCTGCTGCAACTCAAGTTCCAGACCTGCCAGCAGCAACGCCGCAGCGCGGTGATCGCCATCATCGACATCGACCACTTCAAGCGCATCAACGACAGCTACGGCCATGTAGTCGGCGATGCCGTGCTGCGCCACCTGAGCCGGGAATTGAAGAACAACCTGCGCGAGGACGATCTGGCCGGACGCTACGGTGGCGACGAATTCTGCGTGATCCTCCCCGACACCAGCGTGGAACAGGCCGCACGCGTCATGGACCGCCTGCGCCAGCGGGTCGCCAGCTACCGCGACGACGCCCTGCCGGAACTGCGCATCAGTCTGAGCATCGGCCTCGCCCTCTGTCGCAGCGACTTCGACGACCCGGTCGCCTGGCTCAACGAAGCCGACCGCGCCCTCTACAGCGCCAAGAACAACGGCCGCGACCAGGTCAATTTCGCCGAGACGGGCAGCACCGCCGCGAGAGTCGCCTATCCTGAGTGAAGTTCACCCGCGGCCCGAGCCTGCGGGGTGCTTTCCCCCAGGATCAGCACACCATGGACAGGACCGCCAACACCTCGCACCCCAGACTGCACGCGCGCAACCTGATCACCGCCATCGCCGTGCTGTTCATCCTCGCCTGCAGCCTTGCGCTGGGCGCCTTGTTCAACATCGCCTATCAACTGAACAGTGGCGAAAGCAGCAAGAGTGCCTTCTACGCCGATAAAGCCCTGCAACAGCGACTCGACGCCTCCCGCCGCTTCCTGTCCAGCTATGCCGTCTGGGACGCGGCCTACCAGCACCTCGATGGTCCGGTGGACCGGCACTGGGCCTATGCGGAAAAGAACATCGGCGAATCGCTGTACAGCGCCAGCGGCTATGAGGGGGTCTTCGTCGTCGATGGCCAGCGCACCAAATACGCGCTGTTCAAGGGCCAGCCGAGCGAAGCCCCGGTCGGCAGCTACCTCGATGCCGCGCTCGAACCGCTCATCGAGCAAGCCCGGGCCCTGGCCGCCGAACGCGGGCAATCGAGCCGCTACGTGCTGTTCAACGGCTGGCCGGCAGTGCTCAGCGCTGCGGCGATCCGCCCGGACGGCGAAGTCCTCGACATCGATCCGCAGACCACCTCGGTGCTGCTGTTCGTCGATCAGCTGACCCAGCCCAAGCTGGACAAGCTGGGCGACGATGCCGGCCTCAGCGGCATGCACCTGGTCCGGCAGGACCAGCAATCGGCGAATGCACCGTCCCTGCCCCTCGACACCCTCGGCTACAGCCTGCAATGGACCCCGGCACGCCCCGGCGACCGCCTGCTCTGGGCCATGCTGCCGCCCCTGCTCGGCGCCCTGCTGGTGCTGGGGCTGCTGATGGCCTGGTTCTTCCGCTATGTCCTGCGTACCTCGCGGGAGATCGACGACAACCTGAACCACCTGCAGGCCAGCAACCAGGCGCTGGAAGCCAGCGAGCAACGCTTCCGTGCCGTGGCCGAGTCGGCTTCCGACTGGATCTGGGAGACCGACCGGCAACAACGCCTGACCTATCTGTCACAACGCTTCGTCGATGTCACTGGCTACAGGATCAGTGACTGGCTCGGCCAGCCGCTGAACCTGCTGCTCAGTGGCGATGCCACGCCCCTCGGCGCCTGGCTCGACAACCTCGACAACCCCGGCGACCAGCAAGCCTCGCACCTGCGCTGCGCCTACCGTGACCAGCACAACGTGCTGCGTTTCTGCCGGCTCTCGGCGCGTTCGATCCAGTGCCGCGGCACGCCGGCCGGATTCCGCGGCACCGCCAGCGATATCACCGACGAGGTCGCCGCCCACGCGCGCATCCAGCACCTGTCCATGCATGACCCGCTGACCGGGCTGGCCAACCGCAACAAGCTTTCGCGCTTCCTGGAACAGGCCCTGCTCAAGGGCCAGGACGCCGCGCCACTGACCCTGATCCTGCTCGGCCTCGACAGCTTCAAGCCGATCAACGACGCCCTCGGCCATGCCGCCGGTGACGCCGTATTGCTGGAAGTGGCCGCGCGCCTGCGGGAGACCACCCGCGATGGCGACCTGGTCGCCCGCCTCGGTGGCGACGAGTTCGTCCTGGTCATCGCCAACATGGACAACCGCAACGAGATCGACCGTTTCTGCGCACGCCTGATCGACAACCTGCAGCAACCGGTCCTGCATGAGGAACAGGCCCTGCACGTCGGTGCCAGCCTGGGAATCGCCCAGACCCGCCTGCAGGGGTTCGACCCCGGCGAGCTGATCCGCTGCGCCGATGTCGCGCAGTACCAGGCCAAGGCCGAGGGCAAGAACACCTGGCGGTATTTCTCCACCGAGATGAACCAGCAGATCCAGTATCGCCGGCAACTGGAGAACGACCTGCGGCGGGCGGTGAAGGCGCATGAGTTCGTCCTGCATTTCCAGCCGCGCTATCGCCTGCAGAGCCTGCAGATCGTCTCGGTCGAAGCCCTGGTGCGCTGGCAGCACCCGGTCGAGGGTCTGCTCGGCCCGGACACCTTCATTCCCCTGGCCGAACAGACCGACCTGATCGTCCCCCTCGGGCTGTGGGTATTGCGCAGCGCCTGCGAGATCGCCCGCGACTGGCCGGCACCGCTGCTGGTCTCGGTCAACCTGTCACCCGCGCAGTTCTCGCGCAGCGACGTGGTCGCCGACGTTCGCCAGATCCTCCTGGAAACCGGTTTCCCGGCACAGCGCCTGGAACTGGAGATCACCGAGAACGTCATGCTCAACGACATCGAAGGTGCGCTGGGCACCATGAACGCCCTGAAGGAGCTTGGCGTGCGCCTGAACATGGACGACTTCGGCACCGGCTACTCGTCGCTGGGCTACCTGCGCACCTACCCGTTCGACAGCATCAAGATCGACAAGCGCTTCGTCGCCGGCCTCAGCAGCGACAGCAACGACCGCGCGGTGGTCCAGGCCATCATCAACCTGGGCAAGGCCATGGGCTTGACGGTCACCGCCGAAGGCGTGGAAACCGAGCAGCAACTGCAGGCCCTGGGCATGGAGCAATGCCACGAGGTCCAGGGTTTCTACCTGAGCCGACCGCTGGAGCGCGAAGCCTTCGAAGCCTTGCTGCAACGCCAGCGGATCGCAGACGACCAGGCCGGTTAGCCCAGGCGTCGACGCTGGGCCATGATCTGCGGCAGATCGCGGCGACGCTGGTAGACCCGCAACGGCTCGCTGATATTCAGGCGATCATCGACGTTCTGCTCCAGCAGCACGTCGATCAGCTCGCGACTGAGGGTCATGACCTCCCCCTCACCGGATTGCCAGACGAACTCGCTGCTGGGGGTGATGCTGTCGTCGGCCACATCCATGCCGAACGAGTCCTCGCTGAAACGCACGATGTGCTTGCCGAGCTTGCGGTGGAAACCGACGAAGCCCTTGAGCTGGTCGGCGGCGGCGCAGATGTCCTGGGACGTGATATGCATGTCAAACCTCGCTGAAAACACCCGGATGGATGCAGGTCGAAAGGGATTGGCACGCAAGAAAGTGGGCATTCCTCTGCTGGGAATACTCGGATTCCCAAGAGAGTACTGGAAAATGCCTACCGCTTGTGCCGATTTTTCCGTAGCCCGGCGGATGCTCGCTACACTAGGCATCCACGTTCGCGTTTTGGTGTTCGAACTCCAGATGAGCAATGCCGCCTTTTCAGACAGCGCTACCATCGGCCGGATCAACGTCATCCCGGCCATCCTCCAGGTGATCAGCGAGACCACCGGCCTGCGTTTCGCTGCCGTGGCCCGGGTGACCGAAGCGCGCTGGACGGCCCTGGCGGTACTCGACACCTTCGGCTTCGGCGTGACCGTGGGCGGCGAGCTGGAGGCGTCCACCACCCTGTGCAACGAGATCCGCGCAGCACAGCGGACCATCGTCATCGACAAGGCCAGCGAGGACGAACGCTATCGCGATCACCCGACCCCACGCCTGTACGGTTTCGAAAGCTATATCGCGGTCCCGGTGTTGCGCAGCGACGGCAGTTTCTTCGGTACCATCTGTGCCCTCGACCCGCTGCCACACGCCCTCACCGGCAGTGCCATCCAGCCGATGATGGAAGCCTTCGCCCGGTTGCTGTCGATCCAGATCGAAAGCGAGGAAAGCGCCCAGCGCACGGAAATCGCCCTGGCCAAGGAACGGGAAATCGCCAGCCTGCGGGAAAAGTTCATCGCCGTGCTCGGCCACGATCTGCGCAACCCGCTGTTCGCCATCACCGCCGGCGCCGAACTGCTGGCCAAGCGCCTGACCGACGAACGCTCGCGGACCATCGCCGAGCACATCCTCACCTCCGGCCATCGCGCCACCCAACTGGTCCGCGACGTGCTGGACTTCGCCCGCGGCCGGCTGGGCGACGGCATTCCCCTGAACATCCAGCCCTGCCCGGACCTCGACCAGGCGCTGCGGCATGTCGCCGCCGAACTGCAACGGGTGCATCCACTGCGGGTGATCGAGATGGACATCGGCGACCTGTCCGGCATCAACTGCGACCGCGAGCGGATCTGTCAGGTGCTGTCCAACCTGATCGCCAATGCCTTGCAGCATGGCGACGAGAGCGGACCGATCCGCATCCGCGCGCGGATCGCCGACGACCAGTTCGTCCTCAGCGTGCACAACACCGGTGCGCCCATCGCCGGGCCGATCATGGCGCAGATGTTCGAACCGTTTTCCCATTCGCCCTCGGATGCACCGCAGGTCGGCCTCGGCCTCGGCCTGTACATCGCCAAGCAGATCGCCCTGGCCCATGGCGGACGCATGGAAGTGCGCTCGTCCAGCGAGGCGGGGACCCTGTTCAGTCTGTATCTGCCACTGGATCGAGCTGCGCCGTCAGCAACTGGGTCAACCAGTCCATGAAGGTCCGCGCCCGCGGCGGCAGGTAGCGCTGGCCGGCGTAGAGCAGTGAAATCGGCATGGCCTCGGGCACGTACTGGGGCAGGAAGGCCCGCAGGCGACCGGACGCCAGGTAGTCGCGCACGCCTATATGAGGCACCTGGATGATGCCCAGCCCGGCCAGGGCGGCGCTTTCATAGGCATCGGTATTGTTCGCGGTGATCGCCCCGCGCATTTCCACGAAACGGGTCACGCCCTCCTGCCGATATTCGAAACCAGCACTGCGGCTGCCGAGGGTCTGCACGTAATGCACCAACTGATGGTCGGCCAGGTCCGCCAGCGCGGTCGGCGTGCCGTGGCGTTCCAGGTAGGCGGGACTGGCGCAGTTGACCATCGCCAGCCGTCCCAGCGGCCGCGCCACCACGCTCAGGTCACTGAGGGCACCGATGCGCAGCACGCAGTCGAACCCCTCGCGCAACAGGTCGACCTGGCGATCGGTGCAACTGACCTCCAGGCTCAGGCCGGGATGACGGGCGAGGAACTCCGGCAGGCGCGGCAGGATGATGCGCCGGGCCATGCGCGTCGGCAGGTCGACCCGCAGACAGCCGCCAAGGTCGGCCGGGTCGGCGCGAAACAGGCCTTCGATTTCCTCCAGGCGCGAGAGCAGCTCTTTACTACGCTCGTAGAGTTGCAAACCGTCCTGGGTCGCCTGCACCCGTCGGGTCGAACGGTTGAACAGGCGTGCACCAAGCTGGCGCTCCAGGTCCCGGACCTGTTCGGAAACGGTGGAGCGCGGCAGGCCCAGCTGTTCGGCGGCCAAGGTGAAGCTGGCCAGTTCATTGACCCGGATGAAGGTCCGCAGCAGTTCCGGCTTGAGCATCTGACAGGCACCTTACTGTTCGCTTGATACGAACAGTATTTCCGAAATCAGCGGATTTATCAGAAAAACAGCGACCAATAGACTTCTCTCATCGTCAACGTCATCCGCAGAGGTACAGAGCATGTCCCGCAAGATCGTACTCATCACCGGCGCCAGCCGTGGCCTGGGCAAGAACGCCGCGCTGCACCTGGCCGAACAGGGCTTCGACGTCATCGGTACCTACCACAGCAAGGCCGGCGAGGCGCAGACGCTGGTGAGCACGCTGCAGCAGGCGGGAGCCCGCGCCGCCATGCTGCAACTGGACGTGGGCGACAGCGCCAGCTTCGAGGCGTTCGCCGGCGCGCTGCAGGACACCCTGAAACGCGACTTCGCCCGCGACCGCCTCGACGTGCTGGTGAACAACGCCGGCATCGGCATCAACGCGCCCTTCGCCGAAACCAGCGAGGCCCAGTTCGACCAGTTGCTGAACATCCAGCTCAAGGGCCCGTTCTTCCTGACCCAGCGCCTGCTGCCGCTGCTCGCCGATGGCGGGCGGATCATCAACATCTCCACCGGCCTGACCCGCTTCGCCCTGCCCGGCTATGCCGCCTACGCCGCGATGAAAGGCGCCATGGAAGTGCTGACCCGCTACCAGGCCAAGGAACTGGGGCCCGCGGCATCCGCGTGAACATCCTCGCCCCCGGGGCAATCGAGACCGACTTCGGTGGTGGCGTGGTGCGCGACAACGAAGGGGTCAACGCCTTCATCGCCGGCAATACCGCCCTCGGCCGGGTCGGCCTGCCGGACGACATCGGCGCGGCCATCGCCATGCTCGCCAGTGACGGCGCCGGCTGGGTGACCGGTCAGCGCGTGGAAGCCTCCGGCGGCATGTTCCTTTGACCCGCCGGCTCGCCCAGCGCCACCTGCAACTGCGCCAGTGCCGGCAGTTGCAAGGCCTGGGCGGCATAGCACAGGCCGACACGGCGGTTCAGCGCGACGCCCTGGGCCGGACGCCACTGCACGCCGGGATGGTGCTCCACCAGGGATTGCGGCAGCAGCGCCTGGCCCAGTCCCGCCGCCACCAGATAGACCGCCTGCTGCAGGGTCGCGGCCTGTCCGGCGGGGTCCTGCGCCGCGTCACCATAGAAACCGAGCAGGCGCTGGTGGGAAGCGTCCTGCGGACAGGTGATCCAGCGCTGTACGTTGCCAACCGCCGGCAGCGCCAACACGAAGGGTTCTTCCCACAACGGCAGGAACAGTTCGTCCTCGCAACACAGGGTCTCCACCCCCAGCCGCGCATCGCCGACGCAGCCATCGAGCAGGCTCAACTGCAACTGCGGCAACGCCGCGCTGGCCATGCGAACGAAGGACTCCACCTGGGCCGCCGCGATATCCGCCTCGACCCCCAGTTGCAGGGCGACCTGCTGCCGGCCCTCGCGAAACTGACCGCTCAGGGCCTGGGCTTCGGCCACCATGCGCTGCGCCTGCGGGTACAGGACCCGCGCCTGTTCGCTGACCTCCACCCCGCGGGCCTGGCGCAGGAACAGTGCGACGCCCAGTTCGTCTTCCAGTTGGCGGATGGTCACCGACAGCGACGGCTGTGCCACGCACAGGCGCTGGGCGGCGGCGGTGATGTTGCGTTCTTCGAAGACCGCGATGAAGGCCTTCAGGTGTCGTATATCCATAGTCATTTCCGATGCCAGCCAGCGGAATAAGCCGTTTCTCAAGGATTTCCGCGCTCAATAGAATTCAGCCATTCAATTCGATTATGCCTTGGAGGTCATCATGCTCAAGCCCCTGATCATCATCACCGGTGCCAGTTCCGGTATCGGCGAAGCCTGCGCGCGCCTGTTCGCCAACGCCGGCCACCCGCTCCTGCTGCTGGCCCGGCGCCTGGAACGGATGCAGGCGCTGAACCTGCCCAACACCCTGTGCCGCGCCGTGGATATCCGCGACCGCGCGACCTTCGCCGCCGCCGTGGCCGAGGCAGAAGCCGCCTACGGCCCGGCCGACGCCCTGATCAACAACGCCGGGGTGATGCTCCTCGGCCACGTCGACGAGCAGGACCCGGAGCAGTGGGAGCGCATGCTCGACATCAACGTCAAGGGCCTGCTGAACGGCATCCACCTGCTGGTGGGCGGCATGATCGAACGGCGCCACGGCACCCTGATCAATGTCAGTTCGGTAGCCGGGCGCAAGACCTTCCCCAACCATGTGGCCTACGTCGGCACCAAGTTCGCCGTGCACGGGATTTCCGAGAACCTGCGCGAAGAACTGGCGCCGCACGATGTGCGGGTGGTGACCATCGCCCCTGGTGCGGTGGAAACCGAGCTGCTCGGCCACACCACCGACGAAGGCATCAAGCAGGGCTACCAGCAATGGAAGCAGCAGGACATGGGTGGCCAGGTGCTGGCGGCCGAGGACGTGGCCCATGCCATCGCCTATGCCTACCAGCAGCCGCAGCACGTGTGCATCCGCGAGATCGTCCTGGCGGCGACCCGCCAGCAACCCTGATCAGGGCTGCTCCTCGACCTGGACGCTGGCGGTCATGCCAGCGCTCAGGTTGATCCCCGCCGGAACCTGGTCGAGGCTGATCCGCACCGGGATGCGCTGGGCCAGGCGCACCCAGTTGAAGGTCGGCTCGACCTCGGCGAGCAACTGGCTGTCCGGCGTGGCGTTGCGATCGGTGATGCCGCGGCTGATGCTCTGCACATGGCCCTGCATCGGTTCGCCGGCACTCATCAGCCACACCTTCACCGGCGCGCCGACCTTGATCCGCGGCAGCTTGGTTTCCTCGAAATAGGCCTGGACGTAGAAGGTCGAGTCGTCCACCAGGGCCATCACCGCCTGGCCGGCATTGACGAAGTTGCCTTCGGCCAGGCGCAGGTTGGTGATGTGCCCGCTGCGCGGCGCGCGGACCTCGCTGCGGGCCAGGTTGAGCGCCGCCAGCCGGGCGTCGGCCTGGGCCTGGCGCAATTCGCCACGGGCCACGGCAGCACCGATCTGGGCGTTCTCGCGCAATTCCTCGCTGATCGCCTGCGGGCCGAGGGCCGCGCGGCGCGAGGCTTCGTGCTCGCGCAGGCGCAGTTGCTGCTGGCGGGTCTCGGCGACGGCGTTGGCCTTGTCCAGGGCGGCCTCGAAGCGGTCGCGATCGATGGCCATCAGCAGGTCGCCGGCCTTGACCGCCTGGTTGTCCGTGACCTTCAGCTCGCGTACCCAGCCGGCCACGTCCGGGGCGATGATCACCACGTCGGCACGGATCCGCGCATCGCGGGTCCAGGGGGTGAGCATGTAGTACTGCCACAGCCGCACGCCGGCGAAGACGGCCAGCACGACCAGGCACAGGGTCAGGGCGATACGCACGAAGGTACGCATGGACGAACTCCTCAGGAAGGTCCCAGGTACAGCGTGACCAGGGTCAGCACGCAGACGAACAGGGCGCAGTCGAACAGCGCTTCATGCCAGATCCAGCGACCCAGCGGCGTCAGGCGCAGCAGCAGGCGCAACAGCCCGGTCAGCAGCAGCGCCAGCAGCACGTAGATCAGCAACGGACTGAGCAGCACCCCGCCCAGCGCCCACTCACGCAAGCCCATGAAGATCCTCCTGGCGGCGGCACCAGCGGCCCCAGCTTTTCTGCAGTTGCAGGACCGCACCGACCGCCAGGCGCAGCGCATCGCTGGCCGGTTGCGCGCGCAGGGCGGCGATGAAACGCTCGCTGGCGGCATCCAGGCGCTGCTCGCGACCCGCCCCGGGACCTTGCGCCAGGGCCGCCTGCAGCTGTTGCAGGTAGTCGCGCTCGGCCGCCCCGAGCGGCGCCCGGGCCACTGCCAGGCACATGCGCAGGTGCAACAGCTCGTCGCCGATGTCCAGGCTGTGCAGGCCGTCGTCCCAGCGTTCGCGCTGCTCTTGCGGCAAGGCGCTGGCGTGACGGGCCAGTTGCAGCAGGCGGTCGGCCATGCGTCCGCCGAACCAGGTGTCCGCGTCGCGCAGGTCGCGTCGGGTCAGGCGCACCAGGTCGCTCTGGGTCGCCGCGCGCAGGCGCCGGCCATGCCAGGCCGGATGCCGCAGGACCAGCAGCTTGAAGGCCAGCACCGCGGCGCCCACGCCCATGACCATGGCCTGGGCGCTGTTGAGGAAGGTTTCCACGCTGAAGACCATGGCGTTCAGCGGTGCCACCAGCACCACGAAGTGCAGGCAATAGGACGTGGCAGTGGCGCCGATCCGCGGATTGGCCATGCCCAGCGCGCCGAAGAACAGCGGCACGCCGAGGCCCAGGCAGAGCAGCGGGAAGCCGCTCCACTGCGGCAGGAGGATCTGCCCGAAGACGAAGGCCACCGGCAGCGCGAGAAAGATCCCGCGCAGGAAGCTCAGGCCGATCTGCGCGCCGTTCTCGCGACTGGCGAACAGGCTGCAGACCACGCAGGTCAATACCAGCCCGCCGGGCGCCGCGTTCCAGGCAGTGGCCAGCCAGAAGGCGGACATGACCAGCAAGGCCAGGGCGCTGCGCGTGCCGAACAGCAGGCCCAGCGGTACATCGCGGTGCACCGCCAGGCTGTCGGGCAGATCGCCCGGCGCCTTGCCCTCCTCCACCGCCTGCAGGGCACGGGCGGCCTGGCCGGCGTTGTCCAGCAACAGGGTCATGCGCGCCAGGCAATAGTGCTCGGCGGCGCTGTCGCGCAGGTCCGTCGCGGCCTGCCAGACCCGCTCGCGCAACTGCGCCAGGTGCTCCACGTCCGCGCCTGCCAGGGCCGCCCGCACCTCATCGAGCCAGGGCTGCAGGTGGCGCGCCTCCTGGTCGTCCAGTTGCCGCCACTGACGGCGCACCGAACGGGCGATGCGCAGCAGGATCAGCAAGCGCTGGCTGAGGCCGCGGACCGCCCGGGCCCGCTCGCGACCGAGGCGGCCTTCGAACCAGGCGTGTTCGCGCTGGGCGTCCACGGCGACGATGCGACCGAGGATCTCCACCAGGCTCTTGCGGCCCTCCTCGTCCCCCCCCAGGGTCGCGCTGGCCGCCTGCAAACCGCTGTGCCAGGCCTGGCGCGCCTGTCCGGCCAGCTGCTGTTCGACCCGCAGCGGCCAGAGCAAGGCGCTGCTCAGGGTGGCGCAGACGATGCCGAGGCTGATCTCGGTGCAACGCGCCACCGCCTGGTCGAACACCTGCAACGGATGGCTGATCGCTGGCAGGGCGATGATCGCCACGGTGTAGCCGGCCAGTACGAAGGCGTAGGCCCAGGCGCTGCGCAGCAGGGTCGAGCAGGCGGTGCACAGGCCCAGCCAGAGGGCCAGGCAGAGCAGGAACAGCCACGGAGCCTGGGCGAACACGGCGATGAACAGCACCGACATCAGGGTGCCGACCAAGGTACCGAGCAGGCGCGCCAGGCCTTTCTGCAGGACCATGCCCGACAGCGGCTGGGCGACGATGAACGCGGTCATCAGGGCCCAGGCCGGCTGTTCCAGGCCCCAGCGCAGGGCCAGCCACAGCGCCAGCCCGCCACCGAGCAGGGTCTTGATGGCGAACTGCAGGGCCGGCTTGTCGGGTGCGAACAGGGCCTGCAGGGTAATGGGCACGGCGATGGGCCTGAGGGGTGGTGGAATTAAAGATAGAACGGGTGGCACGAGATGCCACGTGCAGGTCGGCCTTGGCCAGGTGCGCCGGGAAAAGGCCGTGGGGGGGGGAGAAAATCCAGGCAAAAAAAATGGGCGACTGAAGTCGCCCTAAATGCCTTGCGTGCTCGTTGTATCGGGAAGGATCACTGCTTGCGCTTGTGCGAGTCCTTCCAGATGAAAATTCCCAGGCCAGCGAAGAAGACGAACATCAATCCGACCGTGACGACGCCAGCGACAACCACATTATCGAAGAACATGTCGGCCTCCATTTGCCTGTGCCTGTCCGATGGGTGAACAGTAGCGAATGTGCCGGGAGGGAAAATTGATCGAAATCAATGGCGCCCTGAGCGGGCGCCGGAGGCGGGTGCAGGCTTGACCTGCATCAAGTTTTTCAGCGCTTGCCGGGTTTGCCCTTGGGCTTTTTCTTCGACTTCTTCGCCGTGCCGATGGGCATTGCCTGCTCGAAGGCCTTGCGCACTTCGTTCAGGCGTTTGTCGTTGAGGTCGTGGATGCGACGGGCGCGCTCGGCACCGAAATCGATCAGGTTGTCGTCTTGGCTCATGGTGGACTCGGCAGCGGACAGCGAAGGCTTGATGATGAAGCCAAGCACGTGGAATGACTAGACTTCGATGTCCACCAGCAACCCTTGACGGTTCTCGCCGCCCATCAAGGGAGCGACCGGCACGGTGTTGTCGGCGTTGAGGTCATCGCCGGGCAGGGGCTGGTACGCATCGTCCGGCTGCTCGTCGGCGTGCTGGCCCTGGCCCTGGCGGCGGCGCTGTTCTTCGCGCAGCAGCAAGGCGGCCTGCTCCGGGTCGCGGTGCTTGAGGTCGATGGCATTTTCATTGGACGACGGCTGGGCCGGAACCACGGGCTTGATGTCCGGCGTCGGCTTGACCGGGTCCATTTGCTGCGTGATGGGGGCGGCGCTCAGCGGGATCAGCGGTGGCAGCATGGGATTCGGTCTCCTGTCACCCGTTTTATCGGCTCGATCTCTCTATGCTTGAGGGTTGGACCGGCGTCCAGGCGCAATATTGCAGGACGCTGCGGGGAATCGACAGACGGATACCGACGCCCGGTCGTTCGCCGGGTGGCCGTAATCTTTGGCCTGGATGCCGCTATCCGTTAAGATAGCCAGCTTTTTCATGGCGGGAGTCAGGCAGTATGGCGCAGCAGTATCAACCGGGACAACGCTGGATCAGCGACAGCGAAGCCGAGCTGGGTCTGGGTACCGTTCTGGCACAGGATGGCCGCTTGTTGACCGTGCTCTACCCGGCCACTGGCGATACTCGCCAGTATTCCCTGCGCAACGCCCCGCTGACCCGGGTGCGCTTCTCGCCGGGTGACCAGATCACCCATTTCGAAGGCTGGAAACTGACCGTCCGCGAAGTCGAGACGATCGACGGCGGCCTGCTGGTCTATCACGGCCTCGACGCGCAGAACCAGGCGCGTACCCTGCCGGAAACCCAGCTGTCCAACTTCATTCAGTTCCGCCTGGCCAGCGACCGCCTGTTCGCCGGGCAGATCGACCCGTTGTCGTGGTTCTCGCTGCGCTACAACACCCTGGAGCACACCAGCCGCCAGCTGCAGTCGTCGCTGTGGGGCCTGGGTGGCGTGCGGGCACAGCCCATCGCGCACCAGCTGCACATCGCCCGCGAAGTGGCCGACCGTATCGCACCGCGGGTCCTCCTGGCCGACGAAGTGGGCCTGGGCAAGACCATCGAGGCCGGCCTGGTGATCCATCGCCAGTTGCTCTCCGGCCGCGCCAGCCGCGTGCTGATCCTGGTTCCGGAAAACCTCCAGCACCAGTGGCTGGTGGAAATGCGCCGGCGCTTCAACCTGCAGGTCGCCCTGTTCGACGCCGAGCGCTTCATCGAGAGCGATGCCAGCAACCCGTTCGAGGATGCCCAGCTGGCGCTGGTCGCCCTGGAATGGCTGACCGAGGACGACAAGGCCCAGGACGCGCTGTTCGCCGCCGGCTGGGACCTGCTGGTGGTGGACGAGGCGCACCACCTGGTCTGGCACGAAGACCAGGCCAGCCCGGAATACGCCCTGGTCGAGCAACTCGCCGAAGTCATTCCCGGCGTCCTGCTGCTCACCGCAACCCCGGAACAACTGGGCCAGGACAGCCACTTCGCCCGCCTGCGCCTGCTCGACCCCAACCGTTTCCACGACCTGGCCGCCTTCCGCGCCGAGAGCGAGCACTATCGCCCGGTGGCCGAAGCGGTACAGGAACTGCTCGACAACGGCCGCCTGTCGCCGAAGGCCCATGCCACCATCGAGGGCTTCCTCGGTGCCGAGGGCGAGGCACTGCTGGCGGCGGTCAACGACGGCGACAGTGAAGCCAGCGCACGCCTGATCCGCGAGCTGCTCGACCGCCACGGCACCGGCCGCGTGCTGTTCCGCAACACCCGCGCCGCGGTCCAAGGCTTCCCGCAGCGTCAGTTGCACGCCTACCCGCTGCCCTGCCCCGACCAGTACATGGAACTGCCGGTTGGCGAACGCGCCGAGCTGTACCCGGAGGTCAGCTTCCAGGCCCAGGGCGACGGCGACGAAGAAAACCGCTGGTGGCGTTTCGACCCGCGGGTCGACTGGCTGATCGACACCCTGAAGATGCTCAAGCGGGTCAAGGTCCTGGTGATCTGTGCCCACGCCGAGACCGCCATGGACCTGGAAGACGCCCTGCGCGTGCGCTCCGGCATCCCGGCCACGGTGTTCCACGAAGGCATGAGCATCCTCGAGCGCGACCGTGCCGCGGCCTACTTCGCCGACGAGGAATTCGGCGCCCAGGTGCTGATCTGCTCGGAAATCGGCAGTGAAGGCCGCAACTTCCAGTTCGCCCACCACCTGGTGCTGTTCGACCTGCCGGCGCACCCGGACCTGCTGGAACAGCGCATCGGTCGTCTCGACCGGATCGGCCAGAAGCACACCATCGAACTGCACGTGCCACACCTGCAGAACAGCCCGCAGGAACGCCTGTTCCAGTGGTACGACCAGGCCCTCAACGCCTTCCTCGCCACCTGCCCGACCGGCAACGCCCTGCAGCATCAGTTCGGCCCGCGCCTGCTGCCGCTGCTGGAGGACACCGACGATGGCCAGTGGCAAGCGCTGATCGCCGAGGCCCGCAGCGAGCGCGAGCGTCTCGAAACCGAGCTGCACAGTGGCCGTGACCGCTTGCTGGAACTCAACTCCGGTGGTGCCGGCGAAGGCCAGGCTTTGGTCGAGGCGATCCTCGAGCAGGACGACCAGTTCGCCCTGCCGATCTACATGGAAACCCTGTTCGACGCCTTTGGCATCGACAGCGAGGACCATTCGGAAAACGCCCTGATCCTCAAGCCGAGCGAGAAGATGCTCGATGCCAGCTTCCCGCTGGGCGACGACGAAGGCGTGACCATCACCTACGACCGCGACCAGGCGCTGTCCCGCGAGGACATGCAGTTCCTGACCTGGGAACACCCGATGGTGCAGGGCGGCATGGACCTGGTGCTGAGCGGCTCGATGGGCAACACCGCCGTCGCGCTGATCAAAAACAAGGCGCTCAAGCCCGGCACCGTGCTGCTGGAGCTGCTCTACGTCAGCGAAGTGGTTGCCCCACGCGCGCTGCAACTGGGCCGCTACCTGCCGCCGGCCGCGCTGCGCTGCCTGCTCGACGCCAACGGCAACGACCTGGCCGCACGGGTGGCCTTCGAAACCCTCAACGACCAGCTGGAAAGCGTGCCGAAGGCCAGCGCCAACAAGTTCATCCAGGCCCAGCGCGATGTGCTGGCGCCGAAGATCAACGCGGGCGAAGCCAAGGTCCTGCCGCGCCACAACGAGCGGGTGGCCGAGGCACAGCGGCGCCTGGCGGCGGAAACCGACGAGGAGCTGGCGCGCCTGACCGCGCTGCAGGCGGTCAACCCGACGGTGCGTGACAGCGAGATCGTGGCGCTGCGCAAGCTGCGCGAGGATGGCCTGGCGATGCTGGACAAGGCGGCACTGCGCCTCGAGGCGATCCGGGTGCTGGTCGCGGGCTGATGCCCTTGGGACCGCTTTGCGGTCCTTCGCGAGCAAGCTCGCTCCCAAGCCGTACGCGGTTGCTCTTGTGGGAGCGAGCTTGCTCGCGAAGGGCCGCAAGGCGGCCCCGAAAATCACACGGCTTCAGCAGCCTTACCGTCTTGCCGCTCCCCCTCCTCCAGCATCCCGTCCTTCATCTTCTGCGCATCCCGCGCAAAGGTTCGCGCCGCGAACAGCAGGAACACCAGGGTCGCAGCCAACGCCACCGGAATCAGCCCCATGGCGTCATGCAAACCCACGGCCTTGAACGCTTCGCTCATCTCGCCAGCCCCGGCCTCCAGCATCGCCACCTGGGCGTAGTGATCGGACAGGGTCCCGACCACCAACGGGCCAAGCCCCCCGCCGAGCAGGTACAGACCGGCGAAGAACAACGCCATCGCCGTGGCCCGCAGGCGCGGCTGCACCACGTCCTGGATGGCGGTGTAGACACAGGTGTAGAAGTTGTAGGCGAACAGCCAGCCAATTCCGAACAAGGCGACGAACACGCCGATCTCCACCCGCCCCAGGTACAGCGCCAGACCGGTGCCAAAGGTGGCCACCAGCATGCTGAACGCGCCGAACAGCAGGCGTCCGCCCGGCAGGCGCTGGTGGATCTTGTCGGCGACCCAGCCACCCAGGGTCAGGCCGATCAGGCCGGTCACCCCGACGATCACCCCGGTCGCCACCGCCGCCTGCTGCAAGGGCAACTGGAAGTAGCGCTGCAGCATCGGCACCATGAACGAGTTGCAGGCATAGGTGGCGAAGTTGTAGGCCAGCCCCGCCAGCACCAGCCAGCCGAAGGTGGGAATGCTCAGCACCCGGCGCAGCGGCCGGTCCAGCGGCGCCTGGGACGACGCCACGGTTTCCGCGGCACCGCGGGCCGGCTCGCGGATGAAGAACATGAACACCGCCAGCAGCAGCCCTGGCACCGCGGCGATGAAGAACGGCGCGCGCCAGCTGCCGAAGTGCTGGACCATCGCGCCGATGGTGAAGAACGCCAGCAACAGCCCCAACGGCAGGCCGAGCATGAAGATGCCCATGGCCCGGGCGCGCCGCTCGGCGGGAAACAGGTCGCCGATCAGCGAGTTGGCCGCCGGAGCATAGCTGGCCTCGCCGATCCCCACGCCCATGCGCACCAGGAGGAAACTCCAGAAACTGCCGACCATGCCATTCATGGCAGTCAAACCGCTCCACACCGTCAGCCCCCAGCCCATCACCTTGCGCCGCGAGCCGGTATCGGCCAGGCGGCCCAGGGGCAGGCCGGCAATCGCATAGACCAGGGTGAACGCGGTGCCGATCAGGCCGATCTGCAGGTCGCTCAGGTGCCACTCCAGGCGGATCGGCTCGATGACGATGGCAGGAATGGTGCGATCGAAGAAGTTGAACAGGTTGGCCAGGAACAGCAGGAACAGAATGCGCCAGGCATTGGCCGCTTGGGTGGGGCTGTGCATCGTTCGATCCCTCGTCGTTTTTATTGGTGTGCGCTGCACGCCGCTGAAAATCTAGAGGGCAATCCGGGCACTGTCTGCCATCATCGATGCGGCTGATGGCGGGTAATTGTAACCATTTGCGCCGTTAGAACCGGCGGCGATAACGTGGCTGGCCCGTGCATTGAAATCAATCTGCCATTAAGCCTGATGGCACTGATCGGTCTTTCTATACTCAACACCAAAAGAGTCTCCAGGCGGTGTGGGGACGAGTGCAAACTCGACTGAACCGAGAGGCGCGCTATGGAATGGCTCCACAGGCTGCTCGCCGAACACCCGGCGGGGCATTTCGCACTGGCCACTCAGCACAACCCCTACCTGATCCTGCTCGCCTACCTGGTGATGTGCGCGGGCAGTTTCGCCACCCTCGACATCATCGAACGCATCGGCGATGCCGAACAGGCCAGCGCCCGTCGGCGCTGGAAGGCCCTCGGTGCCTGCTGCCTGGCCTGCAGCGTGTGGGCGATGCACTACATCGGCATGCTCGCCTTCGAAACCGGGCTGGAAGTGCACTACGACATGTTCCTCACCGGCGTGTCGCTGCTGATCATGCTGTTCGCCGCGTTGCTGGCCATGAGCTTTCTCGGCCAGCCACTACCGCGAACCCGGCACTACTGCATGGCGGCGCTGTGCGTCGCGGCGGGCGTGGCGATCATGCACTACACCGGCATGGCGGCCATGCGCTCCAACGCCCAGCAGCACTACGATGCCAACCTGGTGCTGGCCTCGGTCGCGGTCGCCCTGGTCGCGGCCCTGCTGCCGTTGTTGATGGCGCGCTACCTGCGCCAGGGCCGCAGTTCATCCCCGCAACTGTTCAAGTACGCGGCGGCGGTGGTGATGGCCGCTGGCATCATCGCCACCCACTACACCGGCATGTGTGCCCTCAGCCTGGTCATGCCCGGTGGCGCCGCACCGCAGTTGCCGCTGACCGACAACAGCCTGCAACTGAGCCTGACCATCGCCGTGATCACCCTGATGATCAGTGGCAGCTGCATCAGCGCGGCATTGTCCGACAAGAAACTGCAAAGCAAGGAACAGGACCTGCGCCGGGTCAACACCCTGCTCAGCCAGCTGGACCAGGCCCGGGTCTCGCTGCAGCAGGCCGCGCACTACGACGCCCTGACCAACCTGGTCAATCGCCGCGGTTTCAACCAGATCTTCGCCGAGCGCCTGGCCGAACGGGCCCAGGCCGGCGGCATGCTCGGGGTGATGTTCCTCGACATCGACCACTTCAAGCGCATCAACGACAGCCTGGGCCACGACGCCGGCGACCAGTTGCTCAAGGCCATCGCCCACATCATCAGTTCCGCCACCCGCGCCCAGGACGTGGTGGCCCGCCTCGGCGGCGACGAGTTCTGCATCCTGTTCTACCTCAAGCACGCGGAAGAGGCCCGCGGCCTGGCTCAGCGCATCCTGCAGAAAGTCCGCGACCCGATCGACCTCGGCGGGCGGCGCATGGTGATGACCACCAGCATCGGCATCAGCCTGTTCCCCACCGACGGCAACACCTGCGACGAACTGCTCAAGCATGCCGACCTGGCCCTCTATCAATCCAAGGGCAGCGGGCGCAACAAGGCGAACTTCTTCAGCGACAACCTCAAGACCCGCGCCACCCTGGAACTGCAACTGGAAGAGGAACTGCGCATCGCCCTGCACCAGGACCTCGGCCTGCGCCTGCACTACCAGCCGATCTACGACCTCGCCAACGGCAAGGTCAGCAAGCTGGAGGCGCTGGTGCGCTGGCAGCATCCGCAGCATGGCCTGCTCAGCCCCGACCGTTTCATCGGCATCGCCGAAACCAACGGCCTGATCGCCGACCTCGACCTGTGGGTGCTGCAGCGTGCCTGCCACGACCTGGCGGAACTGAGCCAGCACGGCTTCGGCGATCTCAAGGTCACGGTGAACTGCTCGGCGCTGACCCTGGGTCGCGAGGAACTGGCCAAGGAGGTCGAGGACGCCCTGCACGGCGCCGGACTCGCGGCCTGGCGCCTGGAACTGGAAGTCACCGAAAACGCCCTGATGGCCAACATCCACAGCACCATCGCCCTGCTGCGGCGCATCCGCGAGCAGGGCGTGTCGCTGTCCATCGACGACTTCGGTACCGGCTATTCGTCCCTGGCCTACCTCAAGCGCCTGCCCCTGGACACCCTGAAGATCGATCGCTCGTTCATCCAGGACGTGCCGCGTTCGCGGGCCGACAACAACATCGTCCAGGCGATCATGGTCATGGCCCACACCCTGCACCTGAAAGTGATCACCGAGGGCGTGGAGACCGAGGAGCAGTACGACTTCCTCCAGCAACTGGGCTGCGACGCCATCCAGGGCTACCTGCTCAGTCGCCCGGTGCCGCTGGAGGAACTGCGCGGCGTGCTCAACAGCCTGAACCACCGCGAGGAACGGGTCATGGCGTGCTGCGATACAGATCAATCAGCGTCGCTGGATCTTTTTCCAGATAGCCCTGACTGCCATGCAGGCGCATCAACTGCGCAGCGAGGCCGCTGACCGGCGTCGCCGAACCCTGCTCGCGGGAGAATTTCACCGCGCTGTCGAGGTCCTTGAGCAGGGTGCGCACATGCCACTTCACCGGTTCGAAACAGCTTTGCGCCATCTGCGGGGCGAGAATCTGCAGCGGTTTCGAGTCGGCAAAACCACCGGCCAGGGCTTCGGCGATCAGGCCGGCCTCGACCCCGGAGCGTTCCGCCAGGGCTACCACCTCGGCGATCACCAGGGCGTTGCAGGCCACGATCATCTGGTTGCAGGCCTTGGTCACCTGCCCTGCCCCCACGCCGCCCATATGGGTGACCCGCTGGCCCAGCGCCAGTAACGCCGGACGCACCCGCTCGAGGTCCGCCGTCTCGCCACCGACCATGATCGCCAGGGTGCCCGCCTCGGCCCCGGGAGTGCCGCCGGACACCGGTGTGTCGAGCCAGCCCATGCCGGTGGCGGCCCGCAGCTGCGCGGCCATTTCCCGGGTGGCGGTAGGCTCGAGACTGGAGAAATCCACCAGCAACTGCCCGGCCCTGGCCTTGCCGGCAATGCCGCCCTCGCCGAACACCACCTGGCGCACCACCGCGGTATCGGCCAGGCACAGCATCACCACATCAGCGGCCTCGCACAGCTCGCCCGGCGTCGCCACCTGACGCGCGCCGGCCGCCACCAGGGGGGCGCATTTGTCCGGCGAGCGGTTCCACACGGTCAGTCGATAGCCGGCCGCCAGCAGCCGGCGACACATGGGCAGGCCCATCAGGCCGATACCGGCGAACCCCAGGGACAAAGGCAGTGGATTGCTCATCTACAGCTCCAGACAGTTAAAGAAGTTGACGGATTGGACGATTCAGAAACGGGTACGGCGGAAAACCCCTAGGGTTTATAGGGTAAAACCCTATCGCTCACGCCAGAGACGCGCTGATACAGTCGCGACACTTAACCAGGGATGGCTCAATGATATCGACTGTTACAGGGTCTTCCCCCCAGGCACATGGCGCAAAATGACTTCCAAGAATACTCCTGCCACCGTGATTTCCGAGCTGCTTTCAGCCACCGCGCCCACTTCCTACGGGGCCCGCAGTTACTACAGCCAGCCAACGCTGAGCCCGCAGCAATACCTGTACTTCACCGAGCCCGACACCCAGCGCATCCTCGACAACCTCGACGGCCTGCGCGACCTGGTATTTCCGCCAAGCCTGCATGTCGAGGACGACGCCCAACTGCGCCTGGACCAGCAGTTCCCCTCGGTGTGCCTGATCGGCCTCGGTCGCTGCGGCTCGAACATCGCCCTGGACGTCGCCGAACTGGTCTACAACGCGCGGACCTTCTACCTCAACGAATTCAACAATGACGACCGCGCGGGCAACGACCCGACCTGGAATCCGGCGCACTGGATCCGCAACAACCTGCGCCTGGTCCAGGCCAAGAGCGCCAAGCCGGTGTTCCTGGTCGAGCCACTGGTGATGCTCGGCGACCTGGACAAGGACATCGCCGGGCGCATCCGCTTCTCGCGCAAGGGCGAGAAAAGCGGCTTCCTGCGCGACTACAGCAAGATGAAGATCATGGACCTGTCCGAGGTCCATGCCGGTGGCGCCGGCAACGCGCCGATCCTCGGCCAGTACCTGGCCAAGATCATCCTCAACAAGGAAACCCACCGTTTCTCCAGCGCCGACTGGAAACTGATCCACTCGTACCTGATCGATTCCTGCGGGATCAAGGCCAACCAGTCGCGGCTGTACTTCTATATCTTCAGCGCCGGTGGCGGCACCGGCTCGGGCATGGCCTCGGAGTTCGGCCTGGCCCAGCAGTTCTCGTACATGAACAAGACCTTCGACACCAAGCCGGCCGACGAGCAGGATGGCGAAGCCGGTCATTCGTTCGTCTTCGAGCCGATCTTCACCAGCGGCATCTGCGTGCTGCCGAACATTTCCGATCACCGCAGCGAAATGTCCGAAGCCCTGCACATCAACGCCGGACGCCTGCTGTGCAAATACCTGTCGGAGGAATGGGACTTCTCGTACAACTTCGACAACGAAGACAGCAGCGAAGCCAGCGTCATGGGACGCATCCGCCCATGGAACGCGATGATGCTGATCTCCAACGACATCATGCGCTACGCCGAAGAAAGCGATGACGGCAACATCCAGAACATCGACGTCAACGCCATGGAGAAGCACGCCAACCAGTACATCTCCCAGCAGATCTTCAACATCCTCACCGCGCAAGCGGTGACCACCGACTACGACCAGAACTACTTCCGGCGCGCCGGCATCGACATCGGCGAGACCATCCGCCTCGACGCCAACGACCTGTTCATGAGCCTGGCCGGACCGGTGGCGATCGCCTACGCCGAGTCGGTGGTCCCGGAAACCCCGGGGCAGAGCTCGGACAAAGGCTTCAAGGTGTTCGAGAAGGAACAGCCACGGCTGAACATCGACGACCTGTTCTTCCGCTCCATCGACCTGCCGCACTTCAACAAGGACACCCAGGCCATCGAGGGCATCAGCCTGCTGCCGATCGAGTCGAAACGCTACCGTGCGGCCCTGGAGCAGTACCGCAACTCCGGCTGCGATGCCGCGGCGCTGCACGACCTGCACTTCTTCAAGAACTGCTCGTCGGTGGTCTCGATCGTCTCGCTGCCCAAGGACTACAAGCTGTCCTACATGGACCTGAACCGTCTCAAGACCCATCTCAACAGCCTGTTCCCCAACACCACCCTGAAGCGCTACGCCCTGGTGATCGGCGCCTCGGCCAACCTGTCGCTGACCACCCTGATCGCCAAGAGCCCGTGCCTGTCGGACGATTTCCTGACCCTGATCGTCGCCTTCATCAAGCGCTGCTTCGCCAGGACCCCGTACCGCTTCGACGAGACCCTGGACAACGCCATTCTCGACTTCATCACCCACGACGAGTTCGAGGAAGAGCGCATCGACGAATTGCTCAGCGAATTCGAGAACCCGGCGAAGATCCTCGACACCAACTGGTATGCGATCAAACCGATGTACGAGAAGAAGTACCGCGAGCTGATCAACGACAAGAACAAGTTCGTCTCGATCAACGATATTCGCCTGTCGCGGGAGTGCGTGAAGAAGGCGGTGAAATATCTGCGTGAAATTTATCGCCACCGCATTGGCAAGACCAAGGTCATTTCCCTCAACAGTCATACCGGGAAAGTCGATTACTGAGTCTTCGCGCACAATGAAAACGGGGCGTCCAGTGGACGCCCCGTTTTCATTTCCGCCGCTTTTCAACCCGGTGGACTGTTACCGCCCGAAGGGGGTGCAAGGCGACTGTTACCAACGGTCACCCTACCTGAACGGTCTCGCGCACCAAAATGGGCTGGCTGTGCGTTTTTAAGCACCAAATCAGAGCTTGCTTACACGGATTGACGTTCCTGGATCACGATGAACGGCGAGACCACCACAGCCCAGATCTCTGGATCGCGGCTCTGCAGGTCAAGTGCCTGCTCCGTGCTGACCGCGCCGACAGTGCCAGCATTACGCCACAGGGCCACGCTTTCGGCGCGATTCTCGGCCATCGCCTGTGCGACTTCGATCAGGTCCAGGGATGGATCGACCCAAATCAGGTCACCCTTTGCCCAAAAACGCTCCAAGGCTTTCCACTCGATTACCGCAGTCTCGCCGAGCAGTTTGGCATAGAGGGTGCTTGGTTCATCAGTCATGGGTTCCACCAAAAATAATCCGGCTCGAAAGTGAGGCCGGTATTTTTGCAGAAAAACCCAGTTTCAAATAAGTAATTGGTCGACAGGATCAACGAAGCCAAACGTTTCCGGACACTTCCGGCGCAGTCGAAGACGCTTTTTTGTATCTTTATGTCGATCAGGCGACACCCCCTGTTTTTGCCTCGGCGGGCCTGCTTTTCAAGCGATCAAGCAGCGCTCTACACTGTACCGGTACAGTTGCCAGGGCATTCACCGGGGGTCAAACCGGAAAGTCAGGCTGCGATACGGCGTGGCCGTACCGGGTCTGTCGGGTCCTCTGCCCTGGCGCAAGGACGATAAAAATTACAACAGAATGAGTGGAGCACTATGAGTAAGGCTACTAAGCAGATTTCCAAGCTGTTCGCCGCGATGGTCCTGGCCGGCGTCGCCAGCCATTCCTTCGCCGCCGATACCATCAAGATCGGCATCGCCGGCCCGAAGACCGGCCCGGTGACTCAATACGGTGACATGCAGTTCATCGGTGCAAAACAGGCCATCAAGGACATCAACGCCGCCGGCGGCGTGGACGGCAAGATGCTCGAGGCCAAGGAATACGACGACGCCTGCGATCCGAAGCAGGCCGTGGCCGTAGCCAACAAAGTGGTCAACGACGGCGTCAAGTTCGTCATCGGCCACCTCTGCTCCAGCTCCACCCAGCCAGCGTCCGACATCTACGAAGACGAAGGCGTGATCATGATCACCCCGGCTGCCACCAGCCCGGAAATCACCACCCGTGGCTACAAGCTGATCTTCCGTACCATCGGCCTGGACAGCGCCCAGGGCCCTGCTGCCGGCAACTACATCGCCGACCACGTCAAGCCGAAGGTCGTCGCGGTCCTGCACGACAAGCAGCAGTACGGTGAAGGCATCGCCACCGCGGTCAAGGCGACCCTGGAGAAGAAAGGCACCAAGGTTGCCGTCTTCGAAGGCCTGAACGCCGGTGACAAGGACTTCTCGTCGATCATCCAGAAGCTCAAGCAGAACAACGTCGACTTCGTCTACTACGGCGGCTACCACCCGGAGCTGGGCCTGATCCTGCGCCAGGCCAAGGAAAAAGGCCTGAACGCCAAGTTCATGGGTCCGGAAGGCGTCGGCAACGACTCCATCTCGCAGATCGCCCAGGACGCTTCCGAAGGCCTGCTGGTAACCCTGCCGAAGTCCTTCGACACCGACCCGGAGAACAAGAAGATCGTCGACGCCATCAAGGCTGACGGCAAGGATCCTAGCGGTCCGTTCGTGTTCCCGGCCTACTCGGCTGTCGAGCTGATCGCCCAGGGCATCAAGAAAGCCGGCAGCGAAGACACCGACAAGGTGGCCGCGGCCATCCACGCCGGCACCTTCAAGACCCCGACCGGCGAGCTGTCCTACGACGAGAAAGGCGACCTGAAGGACTTCAAGTTCGTGGTCTACGAATGGCATTTCGGCAAACCGAAAACCGAAGTTTCCCCTCAGTAACACCGTCTGACACATGACCGAAAAGCCCACTGTGCGAGCAGTGGGCTTTGTTTTACGAGGTTCATGGATCCATTTCCCGCGATCCGGGATCGGGTTCACCTGAAAATCTTAAAACCGTCACCAGCGGTTCCCTGGCAGCGCATGCGTCGAAGTGGCTTCAGACCACAAGGCCGTGCCGGGTACAGACCCACCAGCGAAATGCGTATCAGGTTTTTAGGAGCGCTGTAATGCCTGAGATCTATCACTTTTTCCAACAGCTGGTTAATGGCCTGACCATTGGCAGCACCTATGCCTTGATAGCCATTGGCTACACAATGGTTTACGGC
>Ga0206116_1000744_pt1 | contig 25911 bp, 20 predicted proteins | sample 3A1Ametagenome_FD_178000 | JGI IMG/M metagenome (GOLD analysis project Ga0206116, IMG submission 178000) | Enriched microbial communities from leaf-cutter ant dump, University of Wisconsin, Madison, United States - 3A1A | ecosystem: Environmental > Terrestrial > Nest > Insects nest > Nest dump...
CATTTCAATTGATGGATTTCATCGGTCACGATGTGAATTACAGGGTGACGGAAAGCGTTTTCAAAGAATTTTTCTATGACCCCAAATTCAAACCGTCGTTCACCCAAAAACGACTATTTGAAGCCGGCTATTTTGGAAGAAAATCAGGGAAAGGATTTTATGATTACTCCTCAAATGCGGAACAAATAAAACCCAATGAAAATCCAGAAGTATTAGAATTAATATTCAAAAGAATCTTGGTAATGCTGATTAATGAAGCCGCTGACGCTTATTTCTTAAACATCGCTTCCGCAGAAGACATCGATTTGGCAATGACAAAAGGCGTGAATTATCCGAAAGGTCTTTTAAAATGGGCAGATGAATTCGGATTAAAAAATCTCCAAAACGAACTCGACGAACTTTATGATTTCTACCACGAAGACAGATACAGATGCAGTCCGGTTATCAGAAATTTAGTAAAACAAAATAAAAAATTTTATTAAAATCATTTATCAATCATAAAAAATGAACCAAGTGTATATAATAAATGGCATTAGAACGCCAATCGGAAAACTGAAAGGAAGTTTAGCTTCCGTTCGTCCCGATGATATGGCGGCTTTTGTCATCAAAAAATTATTGGAAAGAAATCCAAACATTGACCAAAGCAGAATTTATGATGTTGTCTTAGGTTGCGCCAATCAAGCAGGCGAAGACAACCGAAATATTGCAAGAATGTCGGCTTTGCTTTCCGGTTTGGATTATCACGTTCCAGGCGAAACGGTCAACAGACTTTGCGCTTCCGGTTTGTCGGCGGCAATCAATGCAGCAAGAGCGATTCAAGTTGGCGATGCAGATTTGATGATTTCTGGCGGTGTTGAAAATATGACACGCGGACCATTAGTGATTTCAAAATCTGAAAGTCCTTTTGGTGGCGATGCTAAAATCTATGATACGACTTTCGGTTGGCGATTCATTAATCCGAAAATGAAAGAAATGTACGGCGTGGATGCAATGGGCGAAACAGCAGAAAACTTGGCTGAGCGAGATAATATTTCTAGAGAAGACCAGGATTTGTTTGCTTTTAATTCTCAACAGAAAGCTAAAGCTGCACAGGAAAACGGAAGATTGTCTCAGGAAATTGTTGGCATCAATATTCCTCAAGGAAAAGGAGAAGATTTATTTTTTGATAAAGATGAATTTCCGAAAAATGATACAACTTTGGAAGGCTTGTCAAAATTAAGAACCGCTTTCAAAAAAGATGGGACAGTGACCGCAGGAAATGCTTCTGGATTGAATGACGGCGCCGCAGTTAATTTGTTAGCTTCTGAAAATGCGATTAAAGAATTTGGATTAATACCAAAAGCAAGAATTGTTTCAAGTGCTGTTGTCGGAGTTGAACCTAAATTTATGGGAATTGGTCCTGTAAAAGCAGCAGAATTGGCATTGCAAAGAGCAGGATTGACATTTAATGATATCGATATAATTGAATTGAATGAAGCTTTCGCTGCTCAGAGTTTAGCGTGCATCAGAGCTTGGGAATTGGAGGATAATGATTCCAGAATCAATCCAAATGGTGGAGCAATTGCACTTGGACATCCACTCGGAATGAGTGGCGCAAGAATCCTGAATTCTGCGATGTATGAACTTCATAACCAAAATAAAAAATATGCTTTGGCAACAATGTGTGTAGGCTTGGGGCAAGGTTTTGCAGTGATTATTGAGAAAGTTTAAATCAGACTTAGAGATAATAGACGAATAGAATATAGACTAATTTAAATTCTATCATCTATCTGTCTATTATCTCTAAGTCTAAAAATTAAAATTATGCAACTAGAAAATTACGCGCTCGGCAGATGGATAAAAGGAGAAGGAGAAGGGCAGGCTTTATATAACTCCATCAACGGAGAATTGGTGGCAACGGCAACATCCAAAGGTTTGGATTTTGGTGAGATGATGGATTACGCCAGAAAAGTAGGCGGTCCGGCTTTGAGAAAAATGACTTTTCAGGAAAGAGGCTTGATGTTAAAGAAACTCGCTTTTCATCTTCTGGAAAAGAAAGATATTTTCTACAAAGTAAGCTGGGCAACCGGCGCAACCAAAGCAGACAGCTGGGTTGATATTGAAGGAGGAATAGGAAATCTTTTTGCTAATGCATCTTTGCGAAGACAATTTCCCGACTTACCTTATTATATTGATGGCGATTCAGTTAAACTTTCCAAAGAAGGAACGTTCATCGGACACCATATTTGTACTCCGAAACGTGGTGTTGCGATTCATATCAATGCGTTCAATTTTCCGGTTTGGGGAATGTTGGAAAAGATTGCAGTCAATCTTTTGGCTGGTGTTCCGGCCATTGTAAAACCGGCAACGGCGACAAGTTTTCTGACGGAAGTTGTGGTTAAAGAAATCATTGCTTCTCAAATTTTACCCGAAGGAAGTTTACAATTGATTTGCGGCTCAGCCAATGGAATTCTGGATAATATCACAATGGAAGATGTTGTGACGTTTACAGGTTCGGCTTCTACAGGGAAAATGCTGAAAGCGCATCCAAAAATTGTTGAAGAATCCGTGCCTTTTAATTTAGAAGCAGATTCTCTGAACGCAATGGTTTTAGGCGAAGATGCAAAGCCTGGAACAGCTGAATTTGATTTGTTTATTAAGGAAGCGACTCGCGAAATGACAACAAAGGCTGGACAAAAATGTACGGCGGTCAGAAGATTATTAATTCCTGCCAATTTGGTTGAGGATGTGCAGATTGCGCTTGGACAAAGACTTTCAACCGTTGTCATCGGCGACCCGAATGTCGAAGGTGTAAGAATGGGTGCTTTAGCGAATAAAGACCAAGTGAAAGAAGTTTCCGAGAAAGTTCAGGAATTATCCAAAACTCAGGAAATCGTTTTCGGAAATCTTGATAATTTCGATGTGAAAGGCGCAGACAAAAACAAAGGCGCATTCATTTCCCCGATCTTATTCCTTAATTCCGACCCTTTTAAATACACGGATTGTCATAATATCGAAGCTTTTGGACCAGTAAGCACCTTAATTCCTTATAATAATTTGGAAGAAGCAATTGAACTGGCAAGAATGGGAAAAGGTTCTCTTTGCTGTTCGGTGGTGACGGCTGATGATGATTTTGCAAGAGATTTTGTCATCGGAGCTGCGTCTATGCACGGCCGAATTCTGATTCTCAATTCAGACTGTGCTAAAGAAAGTACAGGTCACGGTTCGCCTTTACCGATGCTGATTCACGGCGGTCCGGGAAGAGCTGGCGGTGGTGAAGAAATGGGCGGAAAACGCGGTGTTCTTCATTATATGCAACGCACGGCAATTCAGGGTTCGCCAACAACTTTGACTCATATTACGCAGCAATATCAATACGGCGGAAAACAATGGGAAGATAACATTCATCCATTCAGAAAACATTTTGAAGAACTGAAAATTGGCGAAACTTATATCACGGCGAAACACACGGTTACAGAATCGGATATCACCAATTTTGCCAACGTTTCCGGCGACAATTTCTATGCGCATATGGACGTAACGTCTCTGGAAGGAACGATTTTCGAAGGTCGAGTAGCACACGGCTATTTCATTCTCAGCAAAGCCGCAGGATTATTTGTAGACCCGAGAAAAGGTCCGGTTTTACTGAATTATGGTCTGGACGAATGCCGTTTTGTAAAACCTGTTTATCCAGGAATGACAATTGGCGTGAAGTTTACCTGCAAAGAAAAAATCAGTCAGGAAAAACGGGACGAAGAAGATATCGCCAAAGGAATTGTCCGTTGGCTAGTCGATGTTTATGATGAGACTGGCGAGACTGTCGCAATTGCTACGATTTTGACAATGGTAAAGAAACTGAATCAAGAATAAACTTAAGAAACAAAAAAAGAATAGAGATAAAAGATTGAGATACGAAATTTTTATTCTTTCAATTTTAATATTAATAAATGGAAGCATACGTAACATCAACCATACAAAACGGGATAGGAACTATTGAGTTTTTTCATCCGCAAAGCAACTCGATGCCGAGTTCTCAACTTAAAAATCTGGTAGAAGAAATTAATGACCTCAATAAAAATGATGAGGTCAAAGTTATTATTCTGAAAAGTGGCGGCGAAAAAGCATTCTGTGCTGGCGCATCTTTTGACGAATTAATTTCCATTAAAGATTTTGAAACTGGGAAAACTTTTTTCTCCGGCTTCGCCAATGTCATCAACGCGATGCGAAAATCTCCAAAACTAATTATAGCAAGAATCCACGGAAAAGCTGTTGGTGGCGGAGTTGGAATTGCGTGTGCGGCGGATTATACATTTGCAACGGAAAACGCTTCGGTTAAGTTGAGCGAGTTGGCGGTCGGAATTGGACCTTTCGTCATCGGACCTGTTGTAGAAAAGAAAATAGGGACTTCGTCTTTTGCGCAACTGGCGATTAATGCAACTGAATTCTATTCTGCAGAATGGGCGAGAGAAAAAAATATGTACCAAGATGTTTATGAAACACCAGAGGAAATGGATGCGGAAATCAATCTCTTGGCAGAAAAATTAGCTAAATCAAATCCAGAAGCAATGTCTCAACTGAAAGAGATTTTTTGGAAAGGAACGGAACATTGGGATGATTTATTATCGGAAAGAGCAGGAATTAGTGGAAATCTGGTTCTCTCAGATTTTACGGTAAATGCGATTAATCAATTCAAGAATAAATAAAAAAACCGCCATTTATTTGAGTGGCGGTTTTAATTTAAACTAACTAAAACTATTAGTTTCACTTAAGTTTTCATCATTATTAGTTTATCTTAATTTTTCGATCAAATGGTTCGCTTTTGTTATACCAAAATTAGTAAGACATTTCTGATTCTGGTAGTGTAGAAATTACCAATTTTAAAATTCAGTATTTATACGTAATAGGCTTTATTTTATAAAAAAAGCCTCATCAAAAAATGATGAGACTTAAAAATGTATGGATTGGTTGGTTTTTCAGATTTGTTCCAGAAAATTGTGGTTGTAAGTTTTCAGGACTGCCGGTTTTTCATTTTTACCGTTTCTCATCCGCATGACTTTGAAAACATTTTCCCTGGTTTGGATTACTTCGAACAAGCTATGACTTGTCCCGATAGAAATAAATGGCTTTGCAACGAAGGTTCCTCTTGGCGTTCTTACCGTTGCAGAGACTTCGATAATCGGACAAATTCCACGTTTTTCTGATTTCCAAATGGTGTGAGGCTTTACAAAAAAATAGTGATTGGAACAGAAAACTGTCATATATGAAATCTCACCTGTAATGATATAGTCCGTCGAATTGATTATTTCTAATGGGGTAGACATAAGGTAAATGTTGATTAATTTATTTTTTTACATTTTCTTATGTCAAAGTAATAACAAATATGAAGATTATGTTAGAGTAGAAATACTGAATTTGCGGTTATAACTTGATTGGAACAGGATGGATGTCATTGATAACCGCATAAATAACGATCCCAACCGTATTTCTTGCCCCGATTTTATCAAGGATTCTTTGGCGGTGACTTTCCACAGTCCTTGGACTCAGAAAAAGGATCTCGGCAATTTCCTGATTGGTTTTCTCTTTACATATCAGCTTTACCACATCTATTTCACGCGCGGTCAGCGTTTCTTCGTTTTCGAAAAGCGATTTCTTTCTTGCCGGGGAATTCAGATAAGTACTTAGCATCTGATGATCCTCTTTTGTAAAATACATTCCGTTTTTGTAAACAGCTTCAATAGCCTCTATGAATATAGCTTTGCTGGAGTTTTTTGGTAGAAAGGCAGAGACGCCTAACTTTACCATATAACCAAGAACACTGCTTTTGTAATGAGATGAAAGAATAATAATCTTAAGCTCTGGGTAACGTTTTTTCAGGATCTCTACCAATTCGAAACCGTCCATTGGCTGCATTTGTACATCAATCATAGCAATATCCGGAAAATTATCGGATGTGATATTTTCCAGATGAGACAATGTTTCTGCACCTCCGGTTGCCATAAAATCTACCGAGATATTCTCTTTTGCTGAGAGCAGCATTTTAATTCCTTCCAAAATCAGTTGCTCATCATCAACCAAAATAATTTTAATTTTTTCACTCATCATTTATTTAATTAGGAATATTAATAATTAAACGGCTTCCAAAACCTATCCTGTTTTTCCATTTGTAGAAGCCTTTCACAGAAACAATTCTGGATTCGATGTTTTTAAGGCCCATTCCTTTGCTTGCTTTCTGATAATCAAAACTTTCTCCGTTATCAGAAAGGATTATTGTAAGGTTTTTTTTGTGCTTTCTTATATAAACAATCACTTCATTAGCATTAGAATGTTTGAGCACATTGGTTGTAAACTCCTGAATCACTCTATAGATCTGTACCTCTGTAAAAATGTCCTTTTTCTCATATTTCGAATCTATATTAAGGATAAGATTGAGGTTATTGGAAAGACTGGTCACCAATTCCTGCAAATATAGGATTAATCCCAGTTTTTCAAGATTAACGGGATAAAGAGAATGTGAAATATTTCTGGTTGAATCTATCAGTTCTGTAATTTGTGATGTAATCACTTTTTTAGAAGCTTCCTGGTTTTCTGGTTCAAGATTATTCAGCCAAAGCGAAAGAATGTTCAGCCGGTTTCCGATATCATCGTGGACAGAAATGGCGATTCTTTTTCTTTCGTCTTCCTGTCCTTTTATATTTTCCAAAGTTAATTCTTTCTGATGTTCGATCTCTGCCTGAAACTGTAGATCCTTTTCCTGGATAATCCTTTGTATGAAACTTTTGTAAGCGAGTAATATAAAGGATATGATGATGATTAAAACAATAATCAACACAACCAGAAAAATGATATTAAGTTTTACTTCTTTAATTGTAGAAATGTTTTAATTAATAAAGCATAAACGATACAGACCAGTAAGTTATTGATCACCCAAACTGTTGCGAATTGATCCTTTGACAAAAAAATAAGCTGGTTCTGGATCAGAAACATAAATATGCTCACTGTAAAATATAAAAAGAACATTTTGTCATTCAGTTGGAACGGACTTTTTGTTTTCACATTCTTAATATCTTGGATCAAAGAATAGCTAATCAAACTAATCATTATTATATTGGAAATGGCTTTGGAATAATCATTATTATATTGATGCTGAACCAGAATCCTGTCCGCTGTCAGAAAAAATAAACTTAACAGCCCGGTTACTATAAAAGATTTTTTACTGAGATTTAATTTTTTAATAAATATTCCTGTGACGGTGAAAAATTCCCCTGCAATATAGACTGGATATAGGAAAATATTGCTTTTAATCCCAAACAAAGGAATGAAAACATATGAATTGGACTCAATAAAAGCAATGAAAATGATATAATAGATATACCATTTTTCATTCTTTGTAAAGACTCCGAATTTAACAATCCCAATGATAAGTGCTATAAATAATAGGACAACTGACAGCTGTCCTAAAATATCATACAATGTTCCCATAAATTATCCACCTGGTGAAGTAGTGTACGGAGGATATGGTTTTGTCCAGTCGTAAGTGTTCGACGGGTCTGGTTGTACAGCATAAACACCTCCGGGAGCATTGATTCTTGGGTCATTTTCATTGGCAACAAAAATTAAAGTCGCTAATAATCTCTGATAAACTAAAGAATATTTGAAACCAAAAACACATACAATGTCGTGTACATTTTCTTTGTTGTGTATAAGATCAGCTTTAGGGATATAGAAACTTTGGAAGAGTCTTTGTCCTTTGAACTCCAAAGATTCTCTTTGCAGATAATCCATTGCATTTTCTTTCCAGGACTCTATTTCTTCCACAGCTTTTAACTGCCCTGTAATTGGTTTATCCATAATTGGAAAATCAATATCAGAATCTTCTTTGCCTTTGCTCAGGTCTTTTTTCAGGGTATAAGTGCTGGTTAAAGTGTAAGTTTTGGTTTGCTTTAACGTAAGATCACTTTCCAGATATTGCAAAGGAGAAAACTCATAATTGTCTAATTTTATCACATCGCCGGCGCTTGTCCTTGGTGTTAAAATCAGAACCAGTTGATTTTCCCAGACACCAATATCGGCACGGAAATAAGTTTCTTCTTGATTTTCTTTATCAAACCACTCTATCTGTTCGCGGGATAAGATAAAGACCTGTTCAGGTGAGATTACTTTTTGTATTTCGGAATAGTTCGACTTAACTTCTGCCCATCTTTGAACAGCAGTTGTGTAATCCTCAAGAGTTAAGATTGCCATAAGTTATTATATAATTTTAGTTTGGGGATAAAAATATACAAACAATTTTAAAGAGGCAATATCAATAAGTGATTATTAATAAATATGAGATATGAATTATGTCAATTGTTCAATGAATTTTAAAATCAAGATAAAATCTTATTTTATTAAACTAAAAATTTGCATAATGAAAAATAATTCCTATTTTTGCATCCTCAAAACCAGAGTTAGGATCCATTACATCCGATGCTCATATTATAACAAATTTTAAAACTTCTGAAAATGAAACAAGGCATACACCCAGAAAATTATAGATTGGTAGTTTTCAAAGATATGAGCAACGACGAAATGTTCCTTTGCAAATCTACTGCTGAAACTAAAGATACTATCGAGTTCGAAGGTCAGGAATATCCTTTGATCAAAATGGAAATCTCTTCTACTTCTCACCCTTTCTACACAGGTAAAACTAAATTGGTTGATACTGCAGGTAGAGTTGATAAGTTTATGAACAAATACAAAAAATTCGCTAAGTAATCTTAGTCAATTTGTACAAATATCAAAGCCTTTCGGAGTTCCGAGAGGCTTTTTTTATTATTTTTGTACCAAGTTGGGTAAAACCAACAACTATCAACTAACAACGATAAACCAAAGATGCAACTCGTATTTTCAGACGCACAATATTGGGAAGATTTTCTTCCGCTTACTTTCACAAGACCAGTTGCAGAAATGCGAATGGGAATCCTGACTTTCTCAGAAAGATGGAAAAAACTGCTTGAGATTGATGATGTTTTCTACATCACAGAAAATTACCTTCAGAACAAATATAAAAAACCGGAGCCTAAACAAAGCTTGTTCATTGTTCCGAATTTCTTTCCTTCAGATGAGGTTTTGAAACAGATTAAAGAACTTCAGCCCGGCGAAGCTTTGGTATATGAGAACGAAGTGTTGGTGGCCAATATCAATATGGACAATTTCTCTTTGAATCAAATCTCCAAAATGACCGACATCCACGAGAAATTGTTTTTCATTGAGAAGCCTACCGATATTTTTTCTTATAATGACAAAGCGATTGACTTCGATTTTAAATTGTTGACGGAAGGAAGACAATCTCAGGAATTATCTTCTACCAACGGATTCATTGGAGAAAAAGAAAACCTTTTCATAGAAGAAGGAGCAACGGTAGAATTCTCAACGTTGAATTGCAAAACCGGGAAAATCTACATCGGGAAAAATGCCGAGATTATGGAAGGTTCCAATATCCGTGGATCATTAGCACTTTGTGAGGATTCTAAGATCAATCTCGGAACCAAACTTTATGGCGGAACGACAATTGGACCGCATTCCAAAGTGGGCGGCGAAGTCAATAATATTGTAATTTTTGGTTATTCTAACAAAGGGCACGACGGTTTTGTAGGGAATTCGGTGATTGGTGAATGGTGTAATCTTGGCGCAGATACCAATTCATCCAACCTTAAAAACAATTATGCATCGGTAAAACTTTGGAATTACAGGAAGAAAAGATTTCTGGACACAGGTTTGCAATTTTGTGGACTGATAATGGGTGACCATTCCAAAACAGCAATCAACACGCAGTTGAATACAGGAACTGTTGTCGGAGTTGCAGCTAATATTTTTAAATCAGGATTTCCACCAAACTTAATTGATAACTTCTCCTGGGGCGGAATGAAAGGCGATGAAAAATTCAAACTGGAAAAATCTTACGAAGTCGCAGAAAAAGCAATGGAACGCAGAAAAATTGCTATTACCGAGACCGATAAAGAGATTTTGAAGCATATCTATAATGAGTTTTAAACTAAAACTCATTTTTTGTTTTCAATTTAACTTAGTTTATAATCTGTAAAACAGTTTTATCTCAAAGTTTCCTTATTTTTGCGGTTAAGTAAAATTGATTTTATTCTTAGTGACTAAAATCTAAAATCTAAATCTTATAATGAAGCAGTTTCTTCTTTGGCTTTTTGCAGCATTGTTTTTGGTGAGTTGTGCCAGAGTTGGTTCCCCTGTGGGAGGAAATAAGGATACGATTCCGCCAAAAATGATTGGATCGAATATTGACTCGGCAAGAATCAATGTGCCAAGAGATATCAAAAAGCTCAGAATTGATTTCGATGAATATATTACGTTGAAGGATATCAGCAAAAACCTGATTGTTTCTCCACCAATTAAATATACCAAGATTATCCCTTCATCTACAGGTAATAAATACCTGCAGATCGAATGGAAAGATTCCCTTCAGGCTAATACAACTTATAATTTTAATTTTGGAAATTCGGTTGTTGACCTTAATGAGAGTAATGCTCTGCCTTATTTTAATTTTGCCTTTTCGACGGGTGAAAAGATCGACGATTTGTACATCAGCGGAACTATTTCGGATGCTTTAGGGGATAACAAAAATTCCGAGGGCAAAGAAAAAAATCTTGTAATTGGCCTTTATCAGGTAAAAGACACAATGAACTACCGTCAGAAGCCGTATTATATTACCAAAGCTGATCCTGACGGCTACTTTGAATTGAATTATCTGACTCCGGGAAAGTACAGAATTATTGGTTTTGATGACGAGAATAACAACTCGATTTACGATTCAGGAAAAGAAAGTATAGCCTTTCAAAAAGAAGAAATTAATCTTGAAAATAGTATCTCGGGTCTCAAGCTTAAAACTTTTCCTTCTCAAAAAACGGTTAAGTATAAAGAGATGTCGGTTTCTACTGGTGGGGTTTTGATGACCTTCGAAGGCAATCCGGAAAAAGTTGTGGTGAAAACCGTTGGTGACAAACCTGCTGATTACAAAGTGACGCACAAAGCCAAATCGGATTCTGTAAGAATTTGGTTTGATGCGGCGAAAGAAAATATCGGCGCAACAGTCAGTGAAAATCTGAAATTCTCTTACGATACAGGTTCCAAACAAGATACAATGTCTGTTTTTTATAAAAAACCGGCTAAAGAAGATATGACGATTGCCAATCCTTTTTCTAATAAATTGGCGCCGGAAACAGATTTTAGATTCTCATCCAATTATATCATTAATAAAATTCAGCCTGAAAACTGGAAATTAGAAGCTGACAGCACCGCTCAGGATTTTACTGCAAGAATTTCAGAATTGGATTCTACACAAGTTATTATTAAATCTAATTTTGTTTCAGGGAAAAAATACAAATTAACGGTTCCGAAAAATACAGTCATATCTTTTTATAATAGACTCAGTGAAAGTGTCCGGTTTGATTTCGAAGCTGCGAAGCCGGAAGAATTTGGAAGTTTTACCGCCAATGTCATCAATCCACCGACTCAGAAATTTTGGATTCAATTACTCAATGAAAAGAACGAACCTGTTTATGAGCAATACACCAACCAGCCTGTTGTGAAATTCATTAATCTAAAACCGGGCTCATACAGACTCAGGATGTTGATTGATAATAATGATAACGGTTATTGGGATAGTGCAGATTTTGCAGCAGGTACTTTGCCGGAAGATGCCTACTTATTTAAAAAAGCAGGAGATAAAGAGGTAATGAGTAAGATTAATGTCCGCCCAATGTGGGAGATTAATGAGAATTGGGATATTACTAAAGAAGAGCAACCTGTCAATTGAAAAAAATAATATTTTGGATCGCCGTAGTTTTTGTGGCAATACAGTTCATTCCTGTTGATAGGGAAAACAAACCTATCGATAGTAAAAATAACTTTGTTGACATCTACAAAACGCCGCAACATATCAAAGTCATTCTTAAGAATGCTTGCTATGATTGCCACTCAAACGAAACGATATATCCTAATTATGCTTACGTTGCTCCAATTTCCTGGACGATAAAAGATCATATTAATGAAGGTCGTGAGCATCTCAACTTTTCTGAATGGGGGATTTATAATAAAGAACTTAAGGAAAACGCTATCGAAAAAACGGTAAGTTCAGTCCGTGATCTTCAAATGCCACTACCTTCTTATATTGGTTATCATCCTTCAGCAAATCTTACCTCAAAACAAAGAATGGATTTGGAAAATTATTTTTCCAGTTTAAAATCAAAGTAGTCTTAATGTGATTTTTATTAATAAAGCAAATATTTTATATATTTGGCAAAAAATAGAAGTTATGGATAAGCTATTAATTGCAATGGCTCTAATTTGTTCATTTGTCGCAAAATCTCAACAGCATGATGTTGATGATCAGGATGAGAAGAGAAATCTTATAAAAGTAAATCTTACTTCCATTACTTTTCGTAATTTCCAGTTTGCTTATGAGCGAACTATTACCAAAAGATTTGGTGTACAGGTTTCTTATGGATTCATTCCAACTGGGCAGGTTCCGTTAGTCGACGAATATATCAAAGATGAGAATATCAACAATATAAAAATGAGTAGTAGTAATTTTACCTTAGAACCAAGGATTTATCTTGGCCGGGGCTACGGACACGGTTTTTATTTAGCGCCTTATTATAGATACTCTCATTTTAATATAGATAATCTAACCTATAATTACAGATCGGAAGACCCTGAACATTTAGGTGAAAAGATTCCGATTGCATTTACCGGAAAAACCAATTCGAATAATGTTGGTTTAATGATTGGAGCGCAGTGGTTGTTAGGAAGAAAAGATAACTGGGTTTTAGATGTTTGGTTTATCGGCGGTCATTATGGAGGAGCTACGGGTACTATCACAGGTAGATCCGGCAGGCCATTAAGTCTATATGAGCAGAATCAGTTAAGGAAGGATATTGAAGATTTGGATATCAGTTTGTTTGATTATAAAGTGACTACAAATTTGAGTGGTGCGGTAATAGATTTAGATTCTAAATGGCTTGGGGTTAGGTCAGGAATTTCTTTCGGCTATAGGTTTTAAAATAATGGATATAAAATAAAAAGTGGCAATTCTTAAGGGTTGCCATTTTTTTATTTCCCATGTAATCTATAACAACAAGGAATTGTCTGAAAAAAATCTATTTGGGACTTTAATTTTTCTACAAATCTGAATCTTTATCAATTGTTGACAATAAAGATAAAATTGGTGTTAATAATAATAACTCAAATTAAATTCGACATTAATTAAAAAATAATTAGGTTGATAGTCAGGATAGTTATCAAATACCTGTTTAATTTTTGTGGATATAATTTGCGGATTAAATAAATAGCCCTACTTTTGCAACCGCAAATCAGAAATGATGAGCAGCGCAGGAGAGCAGTAAGATAGTGTGATGGTTTGGTTAATATGTTTTTAGGAGCAGGTTAAAAAAAACATTTCAAAAAATTTGCTGTAATAAAAAGTTTGTCTATCTTTGCAGTCCCGAATCGAGAGATGTTGGGAGCGCAGGAGATGATAAGAAAAACATAACGGAAACGGATTCGAGGTTACGAAAAAAAACTTCAAAAAAGTTTTGGTAGTTTGGAAAAAACTTTTTACTTTTGCACTCGCAAATCAGGAACAAGATGACAGATTAAGATTCCTGAGGAAGCGAAAAGAACAAAGTTCATTGACATAAGATATAACAACCAAGTAAGGAAAAAAAACCAAAGCGTCAATTTTAAATTGAGTTTGAGTATAAGGACAAACAAACATACAATGGAGAGTTTGATCCTGGCTCAGGATGAACGCTAGCGGGAGGCCTAACACATGCAAGCCGAGCGGTAGATTGCTTTCGGGCAATTGAGAGCGGCGCACGGGTGCGGAACACGTGTGCAACCTGCCTTTATCTGGGGGATAGCCTTTCGAAAGGAAGATTAATACCCCATAATATGTTGAATGGCATCATTCGACATTGAAAGCTCCGGCGGATAGAGATGGGCACGCGCAAGATTAGATAGTTGGTGAGGTAACGGCTCACCAAGTCAATGATCTTTAGGGGGCCTGAGAGGGTGATCCCCCACACTGGTACTGAGACACGGACCAGACTCCTACGGGAGGCAGCAGTGAGGAATATTGGACAATGGGTGAGAGCCTGATCCAGCCATCCCGCGTGAAGGACGACGGCCCTATGGGTTGTAAACTTCTTTTGTACAGGGATAAACCTTTCCACGTGTGGGAAGCTGAAGGTACTGTACGAATAAGCACCGGCTAACTCCGTGCCAGCAGCCGCGGTAATACGGAGGGTGCAAGCGTTATCCGGATTTATTGGGTTTAAAGGGTCCGTAGGCGGATCTGTAAGTCAGTGGTGAAATCTCACAGCTTAACTGTGAAACTGCCATTGATACTGCAGGTCTTGAGTAAATTTGAAGTGGCTGGAATAAGTAGTGTAGCGGTGAAATGCATAGATATTACTTAGAACACCAATTGCGAAGGCAGGTCACTAAGATTTAACTGACGCTGATGGACGAAAGCGTGGGGAGCGAACAGGATTAGATACCCTGGTAGTCCACGCCGTAAACGATGCTAACTCGTTTTTGGGTTTTCGGATTCAGAGACTAAGCGAAAGTGATAAGTTAGCCACCTGGGGAGTACGTTCGCAAGAATGAAACTCAAAGGAATTGACGGGGGCCCGCACAAGCGGTGGATTATGTGGTTTAATTCGATGATACGCGAGGAACCTTACCAAGACTTAAATGGGAATTGACAGATTTAGAAATAGATCCTCCTTCGGGCAATTTTCAAGGTGCTGCATGGTTGTCGTCAGCTCGTGCCGTGAGGTGTTAGGTTAAGTCCTGCAACGAGCGCAACCCCTGTCACTAGTTGCTACCATTCAGTTGAGGACTCTAGTGAGACTGCCTACGCAAGTAGAGAGGAAGGTGGGGATGACGTCAAATCATCACGGCCCTTACGTCTTGGGCCACACACGTAATACAATGGCCGGTACAGAGGGCAGCTACACAGCGATGTGATGCAAATCTCGAAAGCCGGTCTCAGTTCGGATTGGAGTCTGCAACTCGACTCTATGAAGCTGGAATCGCTAGTAATCGCGCATCAGCCATGGCGCGGTGAATACGTTCCCGGGCCTTGTACACACCGCCCGTCAAGCCATGGAAGTTTGGGGTACCTGAAGTCGGTGACCGTAAAAGGAGCTGCCTAGGGTAAAACAAGTAACTAGGGCTAAGTCGTAACAAGGTAGCCGTACCGGAAGGTGCGGCTGGAACATCTCATTTTAGAGACTATACGTCAAAAAATATTAAAAGAGCCTTATACAAAGAATAAAGCTTTGGTTTTTTTACTCGGTTGATTATATAAAAAATAAACCCACTAGAAATTAGTAAAGGGATAGAGAGATTTTAGATTATAAATTATAGATTTTGGATTTAAAAGTATTTAAAATTTTCAATTTAACATTTAAAATTATAATGAAGTCTCGTAGCTCAGCTGGTTAGAGCGCTACACTGATAATGTAGAGGTCGGCAGTTCGAGCCTGCCCGAGACTACTAATTATAAGGGATGTAAAAAGTACAAAGTATCTTGTACAATGTAAGAGATTGAATCTGATACATTATACATTTTTACATTATACAAAGTACATCACTACTAGAGGGGGAATTAGCTCAGCTGGCTAGAGCGCCTGCCTTGCACGCAGGAGGTCAAGGGTTCGACTCCCTTATTCTCCACTGTTTTATGAGTCTGGTTTAAAAGTTACGGATAGAGCCAAAAACAATATTCGTTCATCAGACAAATAGGAAGAAATAAGATCATTGACATTAACGGTAAAGACATCACAAAGAGAAAACCGAGCGCAATAAGCGCTTGAGTAACCTAAAAAATAGGAAAGAAATCGTTAAGGGCGTATGGCGGATGCCTAGGCTTTCAGAGGCGAAGAAGGACGTGGTAAGCTGCGAAAAGCTGCGGGGATCGGCACACACGAATTGATCCGCAGATGTCCGAATGGGGCAACCCAATACATTGAAGATGTATTACCTCGTAAGAGGAGCAAACCCGGAGAACTGAAACATCTAAGTACCCGGAGGAAAAGAAATCGAAGAGATTCCGTAAGTAGTGGCGAGCGAAAGCGGATTAGCCCAAAAGTCTTTATATGTTTAGAAGAATGTTCTGGAAAGAACAGCCATAGACGGTGATAGCCCGGTATTCGAAAGGCATACATAGATGATAAATGAGTAGGGCGGGACACGTGAAATCCTGTCTGAATATGGGGGGACCATCCTCCAAGGCTAAATACTCCTGAAAGACCGATAGTGAACAAGTACTGTGAAGGAAAGGTGAAAAGCACTTCGAATAGAAGGGTGAAATAGAACCTGAAACCGTACGCCTACAAGCGGTCGGAGCACCTATATGGTGTGACGGCGTGCCTTTTGCATAATGAGCCTACGAGTTAATTTTACTAGCGAGGTTAAGGACTTCAGGTCCGGAGCCGGAGCGAAAGCGAGTCTGAATAGGGCGATGAGTTAGTAGGATTAGACGCGAAACCTTGTGATCTACCCATGGGCAGGTTGAAGCTTTGGTAACACAAAGTGGAGGACCGAACCGGTTGACGTTGAAAAGTCTTCGGATGACCTGTGGGTAGGGGTGAAAGGCCAATCAAACTGGGAGATAGCTCGTACTCCCCGAAATGCATTTAGGTGCAGCGTCGTGATAAGTTTATTAGAGGTAGAGCTACTGATTGGATGCGGGGGAGTCAAATCCTACCAATTCCTGACAAACTCCGAATGCTAATAAATGTTCCACGGCAGTGAGGGCATGGGTGCTAAGGTCCATGTCCGAGAGGGAAAGAACCCAGACCAACAGCTAAGGTCCCTAAATATATGCTAAGTTGAAACAACGCGGTTGGACTGCATTGACAGCTAGGATGTTGGCTTGGAAGCAGCCATTCATTTAAAGAGTGCGTAACAGCTCACTAGTCGAGCGGTCCGGCATGGATAATAATCGGGCATAAGCATATTACCGAAGCTATGGATTTATAATTTATTATATCTGGTAGGGGAGCATTCTATTTGCGCCGAAGCAGTATCGCGAGGTATTGTGGAGCGGATAGAAAAGAAAATGTAGGCATAAGTAACGATAAAGGGGGCGAGAAACCCCCTCACCGAAAGACTAAGGTTTCCTCAGCCATGCTAATCAGCTGAGGGTTAGTCGGGACCTAACGCGAACCCGAAAGGGGTAGTGGATGGACAATGGGTTAATATTCCCATACTTGCTCACACTAAAAAGGGGACGGAGTGACGTAGCTGCTGAAGACTGACGGAATAGTCAAGGCCTAGCCTTCGGGCGAAGCTGCTGTAGTGAACTCGCTTCCAAGAAAAGCCGAAGTGAAGCAACCCGTACCAAAACCGACACAGGTAGTCGAGGAGAGAATCCTAAGGTGCTCGAGTGAGTCGTGGCTAAGGAACTAGGCAAAATAGTCTCGTAACTTCGGAAGAAGAGACGCCGGCAGCAATGCCGGCCGCAGTGAAGAGGCCCAGGCGACTGTTTATCAAAAACACAGGACTCTGCTAAATCGAAAGATGCTGTATAGGGTCTGACACCTGCCCGGTGCTGGAAGGTTAAGGAAGGGCGTTAGCGTAAGCGAAGCGTTTGACTGAAGCCCCAGTAAACGGCGGCCGTAACTATAACGGTCCTAAGGTAGCGAAATTCCTTGTCGGGTAAGTTCCGACCTGCACGAATGGTGTAACGATCTGGGCACTGTCTCAGCCACGAGCTCGGTGAAATTGTAGTATCGGTGAAGATGCCGATTACCCGCAATGGGACGAAAAGACCCTGTGAACCTTTACTATAACTTCGTATTGACTTTGAGTAAGTAATGTGTAGGATAGGTGGGAGACTATGAAGCAGGCACGCTAGTGTTTGTGGAGTCAACGTTGAAATACCACCCTTTGTTTACTTGGAGCCTAACTTCGAAAGAAGGACATTGCGTGGTGGGTAGTTTGACTGGGGTGGTCGCCTCCAAAAGAGTAACGGAGGCTTTCAAAGGTACCCTCAGCACGCTTGGTAACCGTGCGTAGAGTGTAATGGCATAAGGGTGCTTGACTGTGAGACCTACAAGTCGATCAGGTGCGAAAGCAGGACATAGTGATCCGGTGGTTCCGTATGGAAGGGCCATCGCTCATAGGATAAAAGGTACTCCGGGGATAACAGGCTAGTCTCCCCCAAGAGCTCACATCGACGGGGAGGTTCGGCACCTCGATGTCGGCTCGTCACATCCTGGGGCTGGAGAAGGTCCCAAGGGTTGGGCTGTTCGCCCATTAAAGTGGCACGCGAGCTGGGTTCAGAACGTCGTGAGACAGTTCGGTCTCTATCTATTGCGGGCGTTAGATGTTTGAGAGGACTTGATTCTAGTACGAGAGGACCGAATTGAACAAACCTCTGGTGTATCAGTTGTACCGCCAGGTGCACCGCTGAGTAGCTATGTTTGGAAGAGATAAGCACTGAAAGCATATAAGTGCGAAACTCGCCTCAAGATGAGACATCTTTTAAGGGTCGTTGGAGATGACGACGTTGATAGGCTACAGGTGTAAAGACAGTAATGTCATAGCCGAGTAGTACTAATTACCCGTAGATTTATAGCCTATTGGTTACATTAAACCAAGCGGTTATTGCGCAACCAAGGTTTGCTCTTTGTGAAAGTTTTTATCGATTAAAACAGGTATCAGATGATAGATACAAGGTAGCAGGTAGCAGTGAAGCTATTACCTGAGACCTATAATCTGCAACCTGAACCTTATATACAACCTTTAGGGTGGTTTTAGCAGAGGGGCTCACCTGTTCCCATTCCGAACACAGAAGTTAAGCCCTCTAGCGCCGATGGTACTGCGATAAGCGGGAGAGTAGGTCGCCGCCAGTTTTTTTTTAAACCTTCATTCTTTTTTGAGTGAAGGTTTTTTTTGCTTTATAGCTAAGTCTTTCTTATAAAATTTGTTTTAACAGCCTCAATCAACTGAATGATTGAGGTTTTTTATGCCTTATATATAGCCAAAACTGTATCTTTATACCAATAACTGATAACATTTTATTATTCCATCTGATTATATTTGGAGCCCTAAAAACAATCTTTTATTCAACGCACAAATCCGGCAGGCCATTCTTCTCTTTTTAACATTTATTATTAGATAATTAAGAATGGATTAATTGTAATTCTTTAGGTTAAGCATCAATCTTAAACTCAGAATAATCTATTATTTACTTACAAATCTGTTAATCTTTTGATAAAAATGTTGTTTTCATTTTTTTTGAATTCCTAATTAGATTATTTTTGCACAAATTAATTTTTAAAATGAAAAAATACTTATTTCTTCTTTTAATTTCTTTGCTAGTGATTTCTTGCTCCAAAGTTAAAGTTGAAGGAAATGTAAAAGGGGGTTCTCCTTTAGAAAGAATTGAATTTATTGAAGCTTCTGGTGTTGCAACACTACCACTGGTTAATATAGGTGTTGACGAAAAAGGTAATTTCAAAGGTGAATTCAAGGCTCCTAAGAATGGTATGTACGCAATGACTTATGCTGGAAAAATGAATTTCATTTACCTTAAAAAAGGCCAAACACTGAAAGTTTCCGGAGATGCTGCTACTTTTCCTGAGGTTTATAAAATTGAAGGCGATGCTAAGAAGAACAACGATTTCATTACCGAAACTCAAAAGTATTTACAGACATATAGCTCGAAGCTAAATATGCAATTGCTTCAGAAAAAAGAATCCGATTTCTTAACTGAAATTAAAAAAGTATATTCTGATCTTGAAAAAAATCTAGACGAGACTGCTGATAAGATTGGTCCGGATAGCGACGTGGTAAAACTTAAAAAAGATGAATTAACAACTAATATTCTTACATTTTTGGTTCAATATGAAGCGACTCATGGTCAAGCGGCTGGAGATCCTTCTTTCAAAGTTTCCAAGTCATTCACTGACTACGAAAAATCTTTGACTAAGAATAATGACAGAATGGTCGAAGAACTTCCTGTTTACAGAAACTATCTATTGAATAAACTTGGTCAGGATTTCCAAAACTTTGCTGTAAAGCAAAAAGATAAAGATACAGCAAGCATGTCAACTATCTTTGCTAGATTTTTGGCTACAAATAAAGAAATGTCTCAAAAAACAAAAGATTATTTGTTAGCTTTTGTTATTGCCAAATTTGATCTTAATCCGTATACTTCTGAAGTAGAAAAGGTTAAGAAAGTTAGTGAAGAGTATATCAAAGATTCTGAAGTCAAAAAAGATTTGAACTCTGCTATCAACGCTGTATTCGGTTTGAAAAAAGGAGAAGAAGCTCCAAAAGTTAACTTTGTAAAATTAGATGGTAAATCTGGTAATTTAGAATCTAATGGAAAACCAACTTTGGTAATGACCTATGCATCTTGGAATCCATATATTGGACAATCTACAATACCTGTTCTTAAGGAAGTTGTTAACTTCTACAAATCAAAAGTTAATTTTGCATTTGTAAATGTTGATGATACGAAAGAGCAATTTACAAAAACTGCGAATGCAATGTTGAAAGGAATCCCTGGAACTAATTATTATGCTGAAGGTGGATTGTCATCAGACTACGCTAAAAAATTCTTTATCTATGGATTCAAAATTCCTGGATTTTTTCTAATTGATAAAGATGGAAAAATAGCCAGCCAAACTTTCTATAATTTAGGTGATGCTAAATTTGTGGAAGAGATGAATAAGATTTCTGGTTTGCAGGCGCCTTCTGTTAATCCGCAGGTTCAACTTCAAAACGATTTGTTGCAACAGAATCAAAAAGCTGATTCTGCAAAAACGAAATAATCAATGAGGAACAAAAAAAAGAATCAAATTCTTGAAAATATCAGACTCCTTTCTGCCGGTGCGAAAGGAGTTTCTGTTGGTAAAACGGAACTCGGAAAAACGGTTTTGGTTTCCGGAGCTGTTCCTGGTGATCTGGTGAATGTAAGAGTTAAGAAATCAAAGAGTAACTATTTCGAAGGCGAAGCAATTGAGATATTAGAATATTCCCAAGACAGAGTGGAACCAAAATGTGTTCATTTCGGGACATGTGGCGGCTGTAAATGGCAAAACATTGCTTACGAAAAACAACTCGAGTTCAAGCATAACGAAGTTGTTAATAATATTACAAGGATTGGTGGCGTTTCAGGTTTTGATATCATTCCTATTTTAGGATCAGAAGAACAATACTTCTATAGAAATAAGATGGAATTTTCTTTTTCTAATGCCCGTTGGTTGACGCAGTACGAAATCAGCTCAGAAGAAAATTTCGGAAACAAAGATGCTTTAGGATTTCATATTCCAGGGATGTGGAGCAAAATTCTTGATCTTAAAGAATGTTTCCTTCAGGAAAATCCATCGAATCAGATCAGATTAGCAGTGAAAAAATATGCTGTTGATCATGGTTTGGAATTTTATGATGTAAAAGCTCAGGAAGGATTTTTAAGAACATTGATGCTCCGCCAGAACTCTAAAGGCGAATGGATGATTCTATTCCAATTGTATAAGGAAATGAAGACTGAGAGAATCCAATTATTCGATTTTCTTTTAAGCCAATTCCCTCAGATCAAAACTTTGGTATTTGCAATTAATCCAAAAGGAAATGACAGCATCTACGACCTGGATATCCAGACTTATTTCGGAGAAGGCTTTCTATATGAAGAAATGGATGGTTTAAAATTCAAAATAGGACCGAAATCTTTCTTCCAGACCAACTATCGCCAAGCTTTAGATCTATACAGAAAAACACTTGAATTTGCTGAATTAACGGGTGATCAAGTGGTTTATGATTTATATACAGGAACAGGAACAATTGCACAGTATGTAGCAAGAAATGCAAAACATGTGATAGGAATCGAAGCCGTGCAGGAAGCGATTGATGCGGCTATAGAACATGCTGAATTGAATGGCCTTAATAACACAACATTCTATGCTGGTGATATGAAAAACGTCTTTAATGATGAGTTTTTGGAAAATCATCCCAAAGCAGATGTTTTGATTACAGATCCTCCAAGAGATGGCATGCATCAGAAAGTGGTTGAACAGATCCTCAAATTATCTCCGGAAAGAATCGTCTATGTAAGTTGTAATTCAGCTACACAAGCGAGAGACATTGCACTTTTGAAAGAAGATTATGAGCTGGTAAAAATCTTACCTGTCGATATGTTTCCTCAAACGCATCATGTAGAAAACATCGCTTTGCTTCTTAAAAAATAGAACGATTTGTTTATCTTTAAATAATGAAAGTTTTAGCATTCCATCTGACATCGAAGTAATAAATAAGTACAGATGAAAAAAATATTTTTCTTTTTAAGTTTTCTATTCATCCTGGCAAGTTGTGGAAGCGATGACGATATCTGCCTCAGCTCAGATTCAACACCCAGATTGAAATTAAAATTCAGAAGTGCGGCTAATACCAGCAATCAGCTTATTAGAATTGATACGCTTTATGTGGATGTAGATTATGGTAAAACCAGTTTAACCAATATTATAACAGCTCAGCCCAACGTGGATTCTATTTTTGTTCCGATGAGAGTAGATAATGCTGTATATACGGATATTTATTTCAGAACAAGAAAAAATGGTCCACGGAGCAAGATGAGAGTCAGTTATATAACAAAACCCATCTATGTTTCGCCGGCTTGCGGTTATAAGATTAATTACGAGAATCTGAATGCAGAGCTTTTGGAAAGTAATCCTGTACAAAATGTTGAATCCAATCATACCTCATTAACTGATGAAAGTAGAATCAATTTTTATCTGCGCTTTTAGTGTGTTTTCTATTTTTGGATTTGCCCAGCAAAAACAAGACGAGAAAAAACAGGATTCTGTAAAATGGAAATATACACCCAACTTTACTGTTGGAGTGGATGCTCTCAACTTGGGATCAGGTTTTTTCGGTGATAGAAAACTATATCAGGGATTTATTTCCAGTAGGATCAATAAAAAAGTCCATGCCATTATCGATTTGGGCTATGATAAAAATGTCTATCAGAAAAACGGTTACGATGCCAAAGCGGACGGATTATTCGCTAAGATTGGAGGGTTTTATATGTTGACAATGGATCCGGACAACCAGCTTAATGGTTTCTATGCTGGAGCCAAATTAGCCGCAAGTTTTTATTCCCAGGAATATATGGCAATTCCTGTAAAAGGACAATATTCCGAAGGAGTGACAGTTGCCTTTGATCCATCAACTCAAAGCAGTTATTGGATAGAAGCGTCCTTGGGTGCAAGAGTTCAGGTTTTTGAAAGCAATTTCTTTCTTGATGTTAACGTGCAGCCAAGATATCTGGCCTACACCACGAAACAGGAAGAGATTACGCCAATGATTGTTCCTGGTTTCGGAAGAAGTTCGGGGAATTTCAATATGGGGTTCAGCTGGAGCTTAGCATATAAATTTTAATTTTCAGGAGCTTAATCCCGCTTTCCGCTCATACTCCTCGTGCCAATACTTGCCAGCAAGCAGTAGAAACCCGGCAGCTTTCCGGTCCAACTGCGGGGTAACCGCTACAATCGGGGCTAGTTTGCAATTCTATACCAATTCTATATTAATACAAAAAGCCTTGTCGGAGTCGATCCGGCAAGGCTTTTTCATTTGATAGATGTCCTATTAATTAATTTTAATACTGAATGGATTTTCCATCACCACAGCAGATTTGGTATCAGGGTCTGTGATATGCTGGAAAATTTTGAAATTTTCTTTTCCAAGCTTATTTTTGATCAGTCTTGTTGAGAAATCTTCCTCAGTTTCAGAAGAAAATATCTGTTCAAATTTTGAAACTTTGGAAGGATATGAAGATACATTATAAGTTTTAAGATTTGCAGATTTAGCCGCAAACTTGATGGCATCTTGCAACGATCCCAATTCATCAACCAGACCGATTTGTTTTGCTCTCACACCGGACCATACTCTTCCGCCACCGATCGCGTCAATCTCTTCAAAAGATTTTTTTCTGTTTTGTGTTACAAAATGTACGAAACGCTGGTAAGTAGATTCCACGCTTCTTGTCATAATATTCAATGTTCCCGGACTCAAACCATTAATAGCCGAGATCATATTAGAATTGGCATTAGTAGAGACCACATCGCTTCTGATCCCATTTTTCTCTGCCAGATCCTTGAAATATGGAATGACTCCAAAAACACCAATTGATCCCGTTAAAGTGTTAGGTTCTGAGAAGATTTTGTCAGCACCCATCGCAATGTAATAACCTCCGGAAGCAGCGTAGTCACCAAAAGAAACTATAACAGGTTTTTTACGTTTTAGTTGTTGCATTTCAAAAAGAATCTCATCAGATGCATTGGCGCTTCCTCCCGGAGAATTGATTCTGAAAACGACAGCTTTCACATCATCATCTTTTTGAAGCTTTTTAATTTCTTTTATAAAGCTATCAGAGTAGATCCCATCGTAACCTTTACCATTATAGATAGCTCCGGATGCATACAGGATTGCAATCTTTTTACCGTCATGATCCTGATCAACAGATTCCGAATATTTAGCAAAAGATATTTTATTCAGTTTTTTGTCCTTATCGATGTTCAGTTTTTTCTTGATGATATTATCGTACTCAGATTTCTGAATCAGTTGATCTGCCAATTTATATTGCAGGCTAAGATTCGGAAGATAACTGTATAAGCTGTCAGTGATCGTATTAAGTTCAGCTAAAGGGATTTTCCTTGAACCAGAAATTTTAGTCGAAGTATTGGACCAGATGTCATTTAACAAAGTCGAAAGCTGTTCTTTATTTTCAGGTGAGATTTCATCCCTTAAAAAAGGTTCAACCGCTGCTTTGAATTTCCCGTGACGTATTACCTGGATTCCGATTCCGTATTTTTCAGCAAAGTTTTTGAAAAACGTTACTTCTGTAGAAAGCCCTTTCAATTCAATTAGGCCGGCTGGATTCAGATAATATTTATCCGCTACCGAACCCAGGTAATAAGCACCTTGAGAAACGGTGTTCCCATAGGCATATACAAATTTTCCACTTTTTTTAAAATCATTTAAGGCATTTCTGATATCATCCAACTGAGTGATCCCGGCGTTGATATTATCCATTTCCAAACTGATTCCTTTGATTTTATTATCTGTCTTTGCATTATTTATAGCCTGCAAAACATCATAAAGCAAGACAGCCTTTTGATCATTTTTGAAGGAAAAAATATCTTCCTGATCTTCGGAAGGACTGTCAATGATTTTTGTCTTGAGATCTAAAGTTAATACCGAATCAGATTTTACATCAGTTCCTCCGGAAACTGAAGATAAAATGATAAATGCGATAAAAAACAAGAAAAATCCTGCAATGACAATAAAAATTGCAGTTAAATTTGCTAAAACTATTTTGAAAAAACTTTTCATCTAAATAAATTATTTATTCTATATGTCGTACAATGATGTTATTTTGTTACTTGGAAGTAATATAAATAATCCCCAAAAAAATATTGAAATAGCCCTTGAAAATATAGAATCTAAGGTAGGTACAATATTAACAAAATCTGAATTAATATTAACAAAACCTGTAGAATTTGAAAGTTCTAATATTTTTTGTAATATTGCAGTTAAATTAAAAACACAATCTTCACCTATAAAACTACTTTCTGAAGTTAAAGCTATTGAGAAAATGATGGGTCGCGTAAACGATTCTTCAGCTATTGGAGCTTATCAGGATAGAATTATAGATATTGATATAATATTATATAACAATATAAAGTTTAGTTCTAAGAAGTTAATAATTCCTCATCAAAAAAATCTTTACGACAGAGATTTTGCAAAGGAACTCATTAATAAAGTGAAATAAATTTTTATAACACAGATGACTATGAAGAAAAAAATTTTACTATTCTTCCTATTACCAGTTCTTGGTCTATCCCAGAC
>Ga0206116_1000747_pt1 | contig 25848 bp, 18 predicted proteins | sample 3A1Ametagenome_FD_178000 | JGI IMG/M metagenome (GOLD analysis project Ga0206116, IMG submission 178000) | Enriched microbial communities from leaf-cutter ant dump, University of Wisconsin, Madison, United States - 3A1A | ecosystem: Environmental > Terrestrial > Nest > Insects nest > Nest dump...
GACCTGGCCCCAGAGGTGGCGCACCGGGGTGTCGGCTTGCCAGAGGGTGAAGTGGGCGGGGGCGTCGAGGAGGAGGGCGAAGTCGAGGGCGGGGTCGGGGCTGGCGAGGTCGAGTTCGAGGCGGTAGTCCTCGGAGAGGCCTTCGTCGAGGGTGAAGGCGATGACCTCGAAGGGGATGTCGCCGATGCTGAAGGTGAAGCGCAGGGCGGATTGGTGGGGCATGAGTGCCTCCCCTCTAGGTGGGCTCAATGCTTGAGGATGTTGTCCAGGGAATGCAGGACGAGCTGTGTGGTGTCATCCAGCTGGAAGGCGAACAAGGCATAAACGCAGGCCAGGACCATTAGGGCGATGCACCAGGGGGCCCAGATCGGCCATTGACGACTGAGGCGGTAGCGCTGGGAGACGATGTTCGTCCGGGCATCCGTCAGTTGCTCCGGGGTTTCTCCGCGCAGGGGGCGTAGTACCCGGTGCAGTTTGAGGATGAGGGTATTGAGCGATTCGGCCTGGTTGTGCTGTATGCCGTATTTGCCCTTGAAGCCCAGGCACAGACACAGGTACTTGAACTCCAGCACATCCCGGTAGCGCTCGGGCTCCATCTGCATGCGCGAGAGCACGGTGAAGAATTTCTCCCCGCCCCAGGTTTCGTTGTGAAAGATGCTGAGCAGTGAGCGCTCGGCCCAGGGGGAGTTGGAACCCCAGGGAGTACTCATCACCGCGTCATCGACGAAGCTGCACAGGGCGTAGCGATAGGCCATCTGGGTGACTCTGTCATAGCCGTGGAGGAGGATTTCCTCGTCTATCGCCTTGATCTGGTCACGCACGGTGACGTGCAGTTCGTTGACCTGGTTGTAGGCCTCCAGCTTGCGCAGGCGGATGACCAGGCCGAACAGGGGCATGGCTGCATCCACCAGTGGATTGATGCTGTGGCCGCGTAGCTGGAAGGCGAGGTCTGCGTCCTGATCCAGGTGGGAGACGGTATCGAAAGCGATGTCGTCCTTGTGGATGACGGGAGGTGAGGGGGGCGCACGATGGAAATCGCTTTCGCGGTTGATGCTGACGGTGGTGGTCATCGCGTTGCCTCCCTGATGGCCCAGAGGTTCATGTTCAAGCCGGGGTAATCACCCGTGATATGGAATCCGAAGCCGGTGGTGTTGTGCATCATCTGCTGCCATGCGGGATGGTTCCGGTCCAGCTGGAAGTAGGTGTATCCGGAGTGGAATGGCAGCTGGCGCGGGGCGACCGGAAGCGGGGCAAGGGGAATACCGGGCAGCTGCCGGCTGACGAGTTCGCTGAGGCGTTCCATCGAAGCGACCTTGACCTGCTGAAGGAAAAGCTGGCGCAGGCGTTCCACAGGCAATTGGGCTGTGACGGCCAGGATGAAGTCGGCGTCTTCCAGCAGCGTTGCATCGGCCACGATGGCGGTGTGGATTCCGTACTGCTGCTTGAGGATGGGAAGAGAAACCGCCCGTGGCTGCAGGACACTGCTGAGGTAGCGGCGCAATGTCGCTTCCAGCGGATGGAAGCTGGCCGCCAGATCTTCGTGGCGGTAGCTCGGCAATTCCGGAGCCAGACGATCGTGTTCCATGAAGGTGGCGAGTTCACTGCTGGCAGCAAGGAAGACGCGATGAAGCTGACCAGGATGGATCGTGGGCTGCTGGGACAGGTGCAGGAATTCCGCATGAAGGCGGTTGAACGCCTGGAGCAACTGGAAGTCGGTGACGTCCGCGACACCGGCCTGTCCGGGGCTGCCGATACGCTGGGCGATGGTGCGGGCTCTTTCGCGCAGCAGCGAGGCGACTTCGCCGAGGAAGCGTCCCAAGGGTGGAATCGGTTGAAGCGACAGTGCCGTGGGGTAGAAGCCCTCATCCAGCAGCAGGCTGCCATCGGCGCGGCGGCCTCGTATGCGGGCGAATGGCAGGCAGGCGTAGGCGCTGCGGTCCTCGCGCTCCAGTGCCAGCTGGAGGTTGGGAACGGCCAGATCGATGGGGCGGTAGTCGCCAATCTGACTATGGGTGTCGAGCAGCTCTTCGGCCCGCATGATGTAGCGGTGATGGGCGAAGGTCTCTGGCCAGCGGACCTCCATCACGCCATCGGAGCGGTGCGGCAGCGTCAGATAGACCGTCTGATTGTCGGCCGCGCTGTCACCGACCACCAGCGGCTCGGGCGGAGGCTGGTCGTTGGGGATGTTGAAGACGGTGCCGTCCGGCATCACCCCTTTGGCGTGGGTGATGGCGATCTTGCCGAAGGCCAGGTATTCCTGATTGATCTGCAGATCGGTGAAGCCATAAGGATACGAGCCCGAGCTGTCGGCCCGGCTGTTGATCTGATGTTCCAGCACGCGGACGAGCTGCTGGAAATGCTGCGGTTCGAAGAAAGTCCCTTCGCTGAGGATGATCGGATTCTTGCTGCTCATGGCTTCCTACTCGATTGCGATGGCTGTGCCGGCGGATAGCGTTCATCGGTGATGGCGACGCGCTTGCCGAGGAAAGAGATCAGCAAGGCATGCCTTTCTCCGCGTGGCGTGACGCGGAATACCTGCTTCCAGACCGAGGTGTCCGGATCGCGGAAATTGGCCACGACCGCGATGTAGTTGGCATCCGCATCGATGGGGCGGAAGTTGATGAACTTGAACTGGCCCGGCAGCAATACGTAGTCATCAATACTGAGATAGGTGCTGCCGAGCGCCTTTCTGGTTTCCGACCACAGTTGTTCGGCGCTGGCGTTGAGGAGCATGGAGTCGTCCTTGAGCTGGAGCACCTTGAAGGCGATAGGGGTGGCGAGGTCGCTGGCCGGGGGCTGTACCGAGGGCATGTCTGGAAGGACGGCTCCCGTCTGGTATTGGCCCGGAGCCAACTCCTGGGGTTTTCGCTGCGCTGTGGAGGGTGGCGGCAGTGGTGCAGGCTGCGCAGCTCCCGGCAGGGACATCAGTGGCTTGGGAACGAGCGAGCCGAGGGAGGGGGGCGCTTCCGCTTTCCGCCTCTCCAGGGGCAGGCCAGGAGACGGAGCGGCAGGCGTCTCCTGCAGGTGAGCCAGGAGAATCCGGAGGTTTTCGGTCAACTCCGCCGGGCTGCTGCCATTCAGGCGGATTGCGTAGGGACTCTCCTGCGTTTCCGGCGCTGGTTCGGTTTGGGGCAAGGCTGTTTCCGGCTGCCTCAATTCAGGCATCGCACTCTCGGGATTCGGATTGACGTCGCGACCCGCATAGAGGCTCAGGGCGATCTGCGTAGGCTGGTCTGCTGTCGAGCCAACCTGGATGGAGGGATCCATCAGCACTTGCCCGGTCTTCTTGAGCACGTCGCCAACCGTGCCGCAGGCGGCAAGCAGAAGGGTGGCGAGCAGCAGGCCAAGAGCACGCCGCATTACGCCTCCGCACGCATGGCCCGATCGAAGTGCTGCTCGAACACTTCCCAGAACAGCCGCGCAAAGCCGCGTTGGCGATCAGATTTGAGCTCGTTGTAGTAGTGGGTGTACATCTGCCAGGCCCAGTCTCCCGGCTCGCTTTCCGTGGAGCAGGCGGATTGATAGCGCTGGAAGCGCTGCATCAGTTGTTCGGGTGCAAAGGCCTGCAGCAGGACGCTCAAGCCCGCCTCGATACCTTGCTGGACGGCATGCTGATGCCGGTTCAACTCATCCAGGCTTTCCTCGATCGCGGCCTTGGGAGACAGATGGACCCGGCTGCGCTCATTGGAGAACAGCGCGTGCACGGTTTCCTGGTAGCTCTGCCCAAGATGCAGGGGATTGTCTTCGATGGGCTGCAGGGTCCGGCTTTGCAGGCGGAGGTTGTTGCCTGCATTGGCCGTGCCGCGCAAGGCGAGGAGGCCTTCGACGAAGGCACGGATTGCCTGGCCTGATTCGTACATCAGCTGGTTGTTGCTGACGCAGGCGGCATCGCGAGCCGGCAAGCCCAGGCCCTCGAGCAGGGGCGCAATGGAAGGAAGCTCTTCGTTTGCGCTTGATCCTGGAGAGGCGTCGAAGTGGGAACGGCTGAAGCTGTGATGCGATGACATTCGATCATCTCCGTTAGTGGAGCGAGGGCGGGATTCGGGTGAGGCCTTCAGCGGGGAGCCCGCCGGGATTGATCCTGACTGCGGGGGGCGCATGGGCTCAGAGGCGGGCCGGCGGGCGAGTGCCTGTTCGGCCTGGGCCATCTCCAACGCGAAAAGAGGATCAAGCGAAGTCTGCTCGGGGGGGCGCATGAAGGCGGTGAGCGCATCTGCGGGCTGGACGGAGCGGGAGGCGTCCCAAGCACTGTCGTGAAGGCCCGCCTCGTCCTGAACAGCCGGAGCATCGCGCTCGGCGTACAACAGCTCTTCGAGGCTGTGTTCCGCCAGATGGCGATCAGGGTCGGGCAGGCTGTGGTGTTCCTGCTCCAGATGTACCGCGATACGGAAGGGGCCGATGTGGATGTGATCCCCTTGGCTCAGACGGACGCTGACGTTCTGGCCGAGTGCGTCCTGGCTGTCATTGATCCGCGTCCTGCCGCTGCGATCAACCAGGCAGAAGGCGCCGTCGTCCCAGACTATCTGGCAGTGCCTGACCGTAACTCCCTGGCGGCCGTCGTCCAGGGGCCAGTCCGCATCGCAGGCGCCGATGAAGCCGCCTTCCGGGCCAAAGTGATGGCGAGGCAGGCTGCCCAATCTGAGCGCCTGGGGATTGGTGACGATCAGGGCCGCGCGGGAGTAGGTGGTCGATTCGTTCATTGACGGACCTTCACGCGAACTGTCGGTGGGCGCCGGTTCTCCGGCTGGCGGAGGAAGCTGGTCCAGCCCAGGTGGCTGCCCGAACCGCGGGCGATGTTGAAGGGTTGAACCGCGTCCACCCGTAGGCCCAGCTCGATGTCGTAGGCCTGCGGGTCGCGCAGCAGGAAGTCGATGAGTTTCCGCAGCCGGGGAAACTCGGTGCCGCTGGGCAGGAAGTCGCGGAAGCGCTCGCGGCTCAGCGACGGGATGCAGATGGTGAATTTGCTGTGGCGGGTGCTGACCCGCCGCCCAAGGACGAAGTCGCGGGCGAGCCGGCAGTTCCTTCGTCCGAGCTTGTTGCGCTGGTCGTCGGGAATGCGGGTGTGGCGCAGCTCGAACTGGCGGATGTGGACCGACTGCAGGTCGAAGCAGTGGGCAATGATGCCGGCGACCAGGCCTGGAGAGCGGCTGCGGCCGGCCACCGCGCCGGCAAAGCTCAGCAGGCGGCTCCAGGCGATCGGGGTTTCACCGCGCAGGCGGCTGTCACCCAGCCCGATGAGGGCGAAGACGTAGCGCGAAAAATGATCATGGGCGCCCTGGCGGAAACGCATGTAGTAGCGGTACTTGCGCCACGCCTGGTGGAGCTGGATCAGCAGGCGGTGATGCAGCACGTCCAGGAAGGCGGGGCGTATGCCAACGCCTTGGCCTGCTTCGTAGGCCAGCCTGTCCAGGTAATAACCGGGCAGTGGCGAATCCGGCCCATGGAGGCCGAGAAAGGTGGCCTGGACCAGGTAGTCGCTTGCCGACTGGGTGGGGAGACGCTTGGCCAGGGAGACGTCTGCCGCAGGAAAGCCCAAGCCGGCATACGACGATAGACGTACCCGCTGCCTGCTGGGGCGAAGCCGGTCCTGAGATTCAAGATCGTCTCCATGCAGCTTATGCAGCCGCTCCAGCAAGCTGAAGAAGTTGCTGCTGCTGGCCTCGGCCAGCAGGGTGTCGGCTAGATCAGGGGTTGCTTGCCGATCTGCATGGGCCATGAGTAGTGCTCGTTGTTGCTGGTGTTGACGGCTTCCAGCATGTGGAAGGAGTTGATGCTGGCGTAGAGCGAGAAGAAGTGACTCAGCACGGTGCAGAAGAGATAGAGATCGCCTTCGCAGAGAAAGCCGGCTCCATCCACCCGCAGGCTGGTCTGCATGCCGCGGACGGGCAGGCCGCGTACCAGGCGGTCGATGGGGGCTGTCCTGGCATCCAGGATGGCGGCTACGCGCTTATGGCTTGTTCTGGCCTGGCGGATGTCATGCAGCGCGGCGAAGTCGTAGGCGCGGATCACTGCGCGCAACGGCTCCACCGAGAGCAGGGAAAGGTAGTTGAGCGAGAGATTCGATATCAGGCTCCAGTGCAGCTCTCCATCCAAAATGGGGCGATAGGACGGCGTGGGCACGGTGATGTTGCGAAAGCGCACGAAGTTCGGCGAGCTCACCGTGCCCAGGCAAACGTCACCGACGCCGAGAGACAGAGGCAGGTCGCGGTTGGTACAGGTCAGCGACAGGGACACCGTTTCGCTCTCGCCGATGTAGTCGGTCTCGTCAGCCCGGATGAAGGCGATCCGGTGCTGAACGCCACTGTTGCCATGGGAGGGTTCCAGCCGGGTGCGGTAGTAGAGGGCGGTGCGTCCCTGGCTGTGCTCTATCTCATGCTGCAGGGATTCGAAGGGATGGTAGGTGCGCAGCCAGCGGCCTTGCTTGCCCCTGGTCTCACCTTGCCAGCCGCTGACTTCGTCGATGCTGAAGATCTCGTAGGCATCCGGACGCAAGCCGGCAGGCGTCAGCCGGTGATCGATGCTGCGTCCATTGAGGATGATGGGCTCGGCCCCATGCTCGAACAGGTTCACCGCCGGCGCGCAGTAGAGCGACAGGTCGCCAGTGCGTAACCGGGTGGCCGATGGCATGGGCCGGTTGAAATGGAATTCGAGGCGGATCCGCTGGCATTTGTGCCGCGGCCATACCCCGCTGAGCCGGTTGAGCGCGAAGCAATGGAATCGCTGGGGAAAGATGAAGTATTCCTGCAGGATCCGATAGCCGTCGAAGACGTTCTTCGGATAGGGCAGCAGCGCCTCTTCAGGGCTGAAGCCCGGAAATTCCAGCGCATCCGGACGCAGGATCCTGATGCTGCCGTCTATGTCGATCCGGACCTGTTCCAGGTAGCGGGCAAGCCACAGGTACAGGTCGCGAGCGGTGCTGTCGGCTCCACTCAGGTGGAATTCAAGCCGCTCGCAATCCATGTCGCTGAGCACGAAGTCCAGGCTCGTCGGCACAAGGTCGACGCGCATGATGGACTTCTCCTGGGAATGGGCATCGCTGACCTCGTCGATGCGAAGGGGAAAGACCTCCACATCCTTGCAGGTACGGAACTGGCACTGCACGCCGTCCACCGGGCGCGAAAGCAGCGGCGTGCCCTTGGGGACCTGCTTGCGGGTGGTGACTTCGTTTTCCATCGGCTCGAAGCGGACCATGGTGACGCTGGGCAGCGGACGCAGGTAGTTCGGCCAGAGCAATTGCAGCAGCGAATGGGTGAGCTCCGGGAAGTCGTCCTCGATCTTCAGGCTCATCTTCGCCGTCAGGAAGGCGACGCCTTCCAGCAGGCGCTGGACATCGGGATCGTTGGCCTCTTCCCCGAGGAAATGCGCCAGCTGCGGGTTCTCGTGCGCGAACTCGCGGCCGATCTGGTGCAGGAACTCCATCTCCTCGCGGAATTTCGTTCTAAGAGGCATCTCGCTATTCCTGTACGGGCTTCAGGGAAGCTTGGCGAACTGGTCTTGGCAGTGGATCAGCAGATCGATCTCGACCTGTTCATCCACGTTATTCACAGGGACCACCCCATGAATACGGAACTTCAGCAGGGAAGGGCTGTGCGCATCCGGGCAGGAATGCACCTGGACCTGTTTCACCCGCGGTTCGAAGCGGCTTATGAGTCCGCGAATGGCCTCGCACACGTTCAGACGCAGGTCTTCGCTACCGATGGCCGCGTCATTGAAGTCCGGCAATCCAAGCTCGGGACAGCTGGGGGCGCTGCCCCGACGGGTATTCAGGATCCATTCGAGATGGCTCTTGATGGCCCGGATGCGCTCCGCCGCCAGATCCTGCTGCGAGCGGGCGCGGTACGGCGGCGCATCCGGAGCCAGCCGCTCGAAAAGACTGCCTTGGCCTGGATTGCGTGACATGGCGGCCCCGGTGGCCTACTCCTTGTCCAGCCGCCCGACCAGCGAGAGCTCGAAGCTGGCACCCATGTACTTGAAGTGGGGACGCACCGACATCGAGACCTGATACCAGCCCGGATTGCCCGCCACATCCCGCACCACGACCCGGGCCGCCCGCAGCGGACGCCGGCTGCGCACGTCGGCGGAGGGGTTCTCCTGGTCGGCGATGTACTGGCGCAGCCAGTTGTTGAGCTCGCGCTCCAGGTCCTGGCGTTCCTTCCAGCTGCCGATCTGCTCGCGCTGGAGCACTTTGATGTAGTGGGCCAGGCGGTTGATGATGAACATGTACGGCAGCTGGGTGCCGAGCAGATAGTTGGTCTGCGCGGCTTCACCTTCCGGCGTCTTGGCGAACAGCTTGGGTTTCTGCACCGAGTTGGCGGAGAAGAAGGCGGCGTTGTCGCTGTCCTTCCGCATGGTCAACGGGATGAAGCCCTCGCCGGAAAGCTCGAATTCGCGGCGGTCCGATACCAGAACCTCGGTGGGTATCTTGGCCTGCAGCTGCCCCAGCGATTCGTAGAGGTGCACCGGCAGGTCATTCACCGTGCCGCCGGATTGGGGGCCGATGATGTTCGGGCACCAACGGTATCTGGCGAAGCTGTCAGTGATACGACCTGCGAGCAGGAAGGAGGAGTTGCCCCAGAGGTAGTTGGCATGGTCGCCCTGGATGCTCTCCTTGTAACTGAAGCTGCGGACCGGATTCTCCAGCGGATCGTAGGGCGAGCGGAGCAGGAAGCGCGGCATCGTCAGGCCGAGATAGCGTGCGTCCTCGGATTCGCGCAGCCCCCGCCATTTGGCAAAGCGCGGCCCCTCGAAGATGTCCTTGATCTCCTTCAGATTGGGCAGATCCTGGAAGGAGTCGATGTTCAACATTTCCGGACCGGCTGCTCCCAGGAAAGGCGCATGAGCCATGGCGCCGACCGCTGCGACATAGCCCAGCAGCTTGATGTCGGGTGCTGAGGGGCCGAAGGTGTAGTTGCTCACGGTGCAGGCGATCGGCTTGCCGCCGAACTGACCGTAGCCCGAGGTGTAGATGTGCTTGTAGAGGCCGCTGCGGGTGATGTCGCCAGCGCTCTCGAAGTCTTCCAGCATCTCCGCCTTGGTGACGTGGAGCACCTCGATTTCGATGTTCTCGCGGAAGTCGGTGTTGTCGACCAGGTGCTTGAGGCCGCGCCAGGCGGACTCCAGATCCTGCAGCTGCGGCTGGTGAAGGATCACGTCCATCTGCCTGCCGAGCTTCTGGTCGATCTCGGCGATCATGCTGTCCACCAGCAGCTTGTTGATGGGGCGCTCGCGGTCGTTGCTCTTGAGCATCTCGGCGATGAAGGTGGCCACGCCCCGCTCGGCGATGGCATAGCCCTCCTGGTCCGGCTCCAGGCGGGTCTGCGCCATGATGTTGGCAAGAAGGCTGCCGGATTGATGTACGACGGCAGCGGCTTCTGCAGTTTGCTCGTTCATGCTGTTCAATTCCTTCCGAACCAATGCGGTAAAGGGGAAAGCCCGGGGCTGTCAGTGATCCTTGGCCGGCCCGAAGAGTTCGTTCAGCTCTTCGCTCAGCTTGCTGCGCGCGGCTTCGTCGCCGAGCAGGGCTTCAAGCTTCTTGCGGAAGGCGGGGATGTTTCCCATTGGCCCCTTGAGTGCGACCAGCGCTTCCCGTAGCGCGAGCAAGGTGTTCAGTTCGGGCACCTGCCGGGCGATGGCATCGGGGCTGAAGTCCCGGATGCTGGAGAAGGACAGCCTGACGTTGAGCGTGTCGTCTCCCTTGCCTTCCAGCATGGAAGGCACGTCCATGGCCAGGTTGAGCTCCGCTTTCTCCATGACGCTGTTGAAGCTGTCCTTATCGATGCGCACCGCAGTGCGCTCTTCCAGCGGAGTCGCTTCCTCGTAGCCCTTGAAGTCGCCCGTCACCAGCATCTTGAGGGGAAGCTCCACCTCCTGCTGCTCGCCTCCGGTGGCCGGGACGTACTTGATGTTGATGCGCTCCTTGGGTGCGACAGATCCATCTTTCTGTGCCATTGCGCACTCCTTTCCAATGCGTTGTTGATGAAGAAATCGAAGCAGTCCGGTGACTGAGCCGCCGGCTGCATTTCCAGTTGCTGCGCGTACTTGTTCGTTGCTGGCAGAAGAGCTGCCGCTAGCACTTACGTTGCCCGCTCTTTCATGCCCTTCACGCTATTGCAGGCGATGGGGCGTAGGAGCAAGCCAGTGGAACTGCGCTTCAGTCTATATGATATTAAGATTATTTTAAATGCATTTAGAGTATGATTAATGAATTGACCGTGCGGCGGGATTGATGGTCGCGCGGAAGTGTCCGTATCTAGAGAGAGGTTGGGTCATGCTCGTAGTCGATCTCCCCGCGCTGCTGGAGCGCCTGAACCCGTTCTGCCGACAGGCTCTGGAGGAGGCGGGGGCGATGTGCATGAGTCAGCGTGGAGACGAGGTCACCGTGGCTCATTTCCTCACCACGCTGTTCGAGCAGCCCCAGTGCGATGTTCGGATTGCCGCCGCGAGCTTCGGATTGAGTCTGGAGGACATCCGGCAAGCCCTGGCTCCGATGCGGATTAACGAGTCCGCTGGACGGGCTGCCTATCCCGCCTTCTCGCCGCTGTTGATCGAACTCATGCAGGAGGCCTGGCTGCTGGGCTCGGTGGAGTTGGGGCAATCGAGTATTCGCGGTGGCGTATTACTGCTGGCCGTCCTGCTCAAGCCGGCGCGCTATCTGCCTCTGGCTGCAATCCAGGTTTTTGAAGATGTGAACCGGGAGACGCTGCGCAAGCGGTTCCACGAACTGCTGGAGACTTCTGCGGAGACACCTGTTGTTTCCGGGACGGACGAGAGCCACCTCCATCGCCAGGAAACCGAGGGTGCGCTGCAGAAATATGGGCATGACTTCACCGCCCAGGCACGCGATGGGCGCATAGACCCCGTTCTATGTCGCGACCGGGAGATCGACCTGATGATCGACATCCTGTCGCGGCGGCGGAAGAACAATCCCATCGTGGTGGGTGACGCGGGCGTGGGTAAGAGCGCAGTGGTGGAAGGATTGGCCCTGCGCATCGTCCAAGGCCGGGTTCCCTTGCCGCTGCGCTCCATCCAGCTCTGGGGGCTGGATCTCGGGGCTTTACAGGCAGGGGCTTCGGTAAAGGGAGAGTTCGAGAAGCGCCTGAAGGCGGTGATCGATGAAGTGAAGGCTGCTCCGGTACCGGTCGTTCTGTTCATCGATGAGGCCCACACGCTGATCGGTGCGGGCAATGCGATCGGTGGCAGTGATGCGGCCAATCTGCTCAAGCCGGCCCTGGCGCGGGGAGAACTGCGGACCATCGCGGCGACGACCTGGTCCGAATACAAGAAGTACTTCGAGAAGGACCCCGCGCTTACCCGCCGTTTCCAGCTCGTCAAGCTGGATGAGCCTTCTCCTGAGCAGGCGGTGCACATCCTTCGCGGGCTGCGTGCTGTCTATGAAAAGGCGCACCAGGTCTACATCGGCGAGGATGCGCTGCAGGCCGCGGCAGCGCTGTCTGCCCGCTACCTGTCGGGGCGGCAGCTGCCGGACAAGGCGATCGACGTTCTGGATACCGCATGCGCCAGGGTGGCGACTGCGCTGGCCGAGCCGCCCCGCAGCCTGGCGGCACTGGAGAGCCGTCTGCGGGGAATCGAGCTTGAGGCAGAACACCTCGAACGCGACGACAGGGCAGGCCGCAAGGTGAGTCTGGGGCGGCTGGATATGCTGGACAGCGCCAGGCAGCAGGTTCGCGCCGAGATCGTTCGGCTGGAAGAGGCCTGGCAACAGCAACGGACACTGATCGACGCAATCCTCGAACTGCGTGCCGACGAGGGCCGGCAAGGGGCGGCGATTGCCGCCAAGGTCGCCGAGCTGGCGGAACTGCAGCGTGAAGAAGCCTTGCTGCATGCGGATGTGGGCGCCGAGCAGATTGCGCAGGTCATTGCCGACTGGACCGGCATACCGGCAACCACGATCAGCAGCGATCAGATGGCTCGGCTGGACCGGCTGCCCGATACGCTGCGGGGGCGGGTCAAGGGGCAGGACGCAGCGCTGGAGCAGGTGCATCGACATCTGCTTACCGCCCTGGCGGATCTGCGCCGGCCGGATCTGCCCCTGGGGGCTTTCCTGCTGGTCGGCCCCAGTGGCGTTGGCAAGACGGAAACTGCATTGGCTGTGGCGGAAGCCTTGTTCGGCGGCGAGCAGTTCCTGACCACCATCAACATGTCCGAATACCAGGAGCGGCATACCGTTTCCCGCCTGCAAGGCTCGCCTCCGGGGTATGTCGGCTACGGCGAAGGCGGCGTGCTGACCGAGGCGATCCGCAAGCATCCCTATTCGGTGGTGCTGATCGATGAAGTGGAGAAAGCCCACCCCGAGGTGATGAACATCTTCTATCAGGTCTTCGACAAGGGGACCTTGACCGATGGGGAAGGGCGGCGGATCGACTGCAGGAACATCCTGTTCTTCCTCACCTGCAATCTCGGTTTCGACCAGCAGGACGAGGCTCTCACCGATCTCGCCGGCGAGGAACTGCGCGAGCGCCTGATGCCATTCTTCAAGCCCGCCTTGCTGGCGCGAATGCAGGTGGTGCCGTATCGCTACCTGGACGAGTCGGTATTGGAAGAGATCGTCGACAGCCGCTTGCAGCGACTGCAGCGTCAGTTCTCCCAGCGCTATGACGCGGTGCTGAGTGTGGGCGATTGCGCGCGGGAAGAATTGCACTCGCGCTGCGCCCGCCATGTCCACGGAGCCCGCATGCTGGATGCCAGCCTGGATGGCGAGTTGATGCCGCCGCTGTCCCTGGCGGTGCTTCAGTGCCTTGCCTCGGGCAAGGCTTTCAACCGGGCCAGCCTGAGTTGGGAGAGCGGCCGCTTCGCCGCGGTGCTCGAATGAAGGCGGAACCGTGCAAGGACGCATTGGGCCTCGCCAGTTTGGTCCGGGACATGAGCGCGGCGAACTCCGCGGCTGAACTCGCATGCGTCTTCATCCGCGCTGCCGTAACCGCCCATGGCCTTGGTGTCGGAATCTGTTACTGGCGCGACGCCGCTGGCCAGATGCTCCTGCCTATGGCGATCACCTCCATCGATACCGATGCGATGCCTGCCTTGTCCATGGATGAACTGGACAATCCGCTGATCTACAGCATGACAGCCATGCAAGCCTGCACGGTGGAACGCGCGGATGCGCTGGTCGATGTAGGAGAAGGCTTCGAGCGCTTGCGTGCGGCATTGCCCGGCCACGAAGCACTGCATGTGACGCCGCTGGTCGATGGCAAGAAGCGCGCGGGAGGCGTGCTGGCCGTGATGGGCGATCGTGACTCCGTACTGGCCTGGCAACGCTCCCGGCCCTGGCAACTCCTGCTGCAGGCGTATGAACAATTGCTGGCGCGCCTGCAAGGAGGTGCCGGCCCCGTCGTGGAGACGAACACCGCGGCAGGCGGGCAGGCAGAGCGCGGCCGTGCCCGTGCGGCCCGTCTGCTGGCGGCCGAGTTCATTGGCGTCAGCCCGGCCGCCAGGAACGTCCGTAATGAACTGCTGAGACTGGCGGATTCATCCCTGTCGCTGCTGCTCACTGGCGAGACGGGGGTTGGCAAGGACCATGCGGCCTGGCTGATCCATCAGGCTTCTTCCCGCGAGGGCAAGTTCGTTCCGGTGAATTGCGCGGCGATTCCGAAAGACCTGATCGAATCGGAGCTGTTCGGTGTCGTCCGTGGAGCGTTTACCGGTGCGACGCAAGCCCGTGAGGGACTGGTGGCTGCGGCGCATGGCGGTAGCTTGTTTCTCGACGAAATTGGCGACATGCCATTGAGCTTGCAGGGCGCTTTGCTGCGCCTACTCAACGAGAAGAAGTTCCGCCCCCTGGGCGCCAGCCGCGAGCAGGCGTCGGATTTCCGCCTGATCTGCGCAACCCACAGGCCGTTGCAGGAATTGGTGCGCAAGGGGCAGTTCCGGGAGGATCTCTACTTCCGCATCCGGCAGCTGCAGTTGCATCTGCCGCCGGTGCGCGAGCGCAGGGAAGACATTCCCGCGCTGGCGACCCACATCCTTCTGCAGTTCAACCGCGAGCAGCAGCGCAACGTCATGGGCTTCTCCGACGGCGCGATGACGTATCTGCAAGCCCAGCCTTTTCCGGGAAACGTGCGGGAACTGCGCAGCCTCGTGCTGGTGGCGGCGGAGAGGACTGCCGCCGGCGCATGGATCAGCTCGAAGACGCTGGCCGCGCTCCAGCTGCCGCCGGGTGAGCCGGCGACAGCCGAAGATGAACTGAGCCTGCTGAGAGCGCTGTGGCGTACCAACAGCTTGCCCGAGGCCGTGGCCCTGTTCGAACGCCACCTGTTGAGTGACCGGCTGCGGCAGGCCCGGGGTTCCCGTCGTCTGGCGGCTGAAAGCCTGGGTATTCCGAAGCGCACCCTGGCGCATAAGTGCCAGAGCCATCGCCTGGATATGGAGGGACCGGCGACATGAGATTCACGAGTGTGGCTCCAGGTCTGGCGTTGGCTTTGCTCGTCGCCGGCTGTGGCGTCGAGGAATCGCTGGCGGTGGCCGGCGTGGACCAGGACTGCGTGCGCATCGTATCTGCCGCGGAGAGGCTTGCCTGCTTCGATGCGAAGGCGGGTACGCCGCCCACGCTGCCAAGCATGGAAAAGGCAGCAGCGGCAGATCTTCCTTCCGAGCCGGAGGCGATCGCCCTGGTACGCCGCATCGAGGTGGAGCGTGCGAAAGGCGAGAACGCTTTCCGCCTGCTGCGGGAGGAGGACGCCATACCGGGCCAGGTGCGCATCGCCTTGTCCGCGCCAGCCTTGGGGGCGGGGCAGGGGCAGATGAAGCTGCTCGTCAGTTGCCTGTCCAATATCTCCCGGCTGCAGTTGGTGACCCACAAGCCCATCGCCAGGGATCGCACGGAGATCCGCCTGTTCCTGGATGGCCGCCCCCTGGGGGCGACCCGTCTCTGGCAGGTGCTGGAGGACGGCAGAGTGCTGGATGCCGGGCGCGGACTGGTCGCGATCGACCAGCTGCGGCAACTGACGCAAGCGGGAAGTGTCCTGAGGCTGGAGAGCGACTCTGGCCAGATCGACGGCCTGCAGTTCGATGCCGGCAATCTGCACCAACTCATCGCCCTGCAGCGCGAGGCATGCCACTGGTGAATGCTCAGCCGTGGGACCTCGAGGCGCTCCTCGCACCGCTGGATGCCAAACAGCCGGCAGGCGTCTTCGACGAAGAGGACGAAACCTTCCAGGCCATAGACCACGAGATGGTCAAGCTGGGAGGCCTGCACGAGACCGCGATGGACTGGAGCTACATCGACGAGTCCTCCCGTGTCTATCTGTTGCGGCAGTGCAAGCACTTCCGTATTGCCGGCCACCTGGTCACCTCGCGCCTGCGGACGCGCAGCTGGCAAGGCTGGGCGGAGGCTTCCGGCCTGCTCGCGGGCATGGTGGAGCGTTACTGGGAGAGCGGACATCCCAAGCCCGGCCCAACCGGCTATCCGAACAAGCGCCGGCTCGTCGGTCTGCTGGCGGAGCGTCTCGGCGATGCATTGGTTTCGCTTCCGGTGGATGACCTGGGCAAGCCCTGGCAGGCGCAGGCACGCGAGGCGCTGGACAAGCTCCAGGGCTGTGCCGCCGCTGCGCAACTCGATGTGCCCACGCTCACCCGGCTGGAGTCGCGACTCCAGCGCAGGCTGGAGGAGACCCGCCTCCCTGAGGCAAAGCTCCCGAAACCCGGCTTGCAACCCGCCTCCGGCGCCGCGATCAACGAGGGCTACTTCAGCGAGGAATCCCAGCTGAAGCTGGGTGACGAACGCGAAACCAAACGCTCCCTGCTGGCGGTTGCCGACTTCATCAACCAGCAGAACGCCTATGACCCCACCGGCTACCTGTTGCGTCGGTTCGCGCTGTGGGCCCATCTGAATGCGGCCCCACCCGCCCGGCGTGAGCAACGGACCGAGCTGATGGGCGTGCCACGCGACGTGGTCGAGAACTACCAGGAGGCGGTAAGCGCGAACAACGTCAGCCCGGTATTGCTGCAGCGGGTTGAGAAGAGCGTGGCCAGCTCGCCTTACTGGATTCACGGCAGCTTCATCGCCGCCTCCATTGCCCTGCGGCTGGAAATGGCCGAGGTCGCCGCGGCGATCCGGCTGTCCGCGGAACGCTTCGTCGCCCGCATTCCCGGGCTGCGCAATCTCCAGTTCACCGATGGGCGCCCCTTTGTCGACGGCGAGACCCTGGCCTGGCTCAGCGGCGCCGACGGGCAGGGAGGCTCTGGGTCGGCAGGACGCGAGTTCGGCGATCTGCGCGGCGAACTGCTCGCCTGCCTGGACGACGGCGGGGTCGAGGCGCTGCTGCGACAACTGGAGGCACTGCAAGGCCGCGCCACCGATCCGCGCGACCAGTGCCATCTGATGAGCATTGCCGCCGATCTGCTCGGCGCCCGGGATTTCTCCTGGCTCGCCGACAAGCTTTATCGCACCGCCCATGAGCTCATGCTCGGCGTTTCAGTCCAGGCCTGGGAGCCGGCCCTCTTCACGCATCTGGCCCGGCAAATGGGCGAGGCGGCGACGTCCATGGGTCCGGGCTCCAAGGTTTAAGCAAGGAAACTCACTATGTGGAAGAACTGGTCTCTCCTGAAACGCCTTGGACCTCCGGCACTGCGCTGGCTCAGGCAGGGAACGCCCTTGCTGTTGATCGTCGGGCTGGTGTTTCTGCTGATCGCCCTCTGGTGGCTGGGACCGCAATGGAGCTGGCGGGAATACCAGCCACTGGCGAGCCTGACCGCCCGCGTGCTGGCGACCGTCGTTCTGCTCATGCTTCCCTTGCTGGCCTGGGCGCTGACCCTGCAACGGCGCAACCGCCGCCTGGAGAAAGAGCGGGATCAGGACGCCGAGCGTGAACGCGACCCCTGCCTGCGCTACGTGCAGGCCCAGGAGCGGGCTCTGGACAGGAGCCTGGGCATCCTGCGCGCCAACCTGGACGGTCGGAACGCGCTGTACCAGTTGCCCTGGTACCTGGTGCTGGGCCAGGAAAACACCGGCAAGACCAGCTTCATCAACCGCAGCAACCAGAGCTTCTCGCTGACCGGCGAGGTCAAGGCGGGTAGCGGGCGAGGGCTGGACGATCCCGACCTCGCCTATGCGGTGGACTGGTGGATGGGCAATGAGGCCGTGCTGATCGATCCGCCCGGCGAATTCGTCAGCCAGCCGCGGGAGGCCGAGATGGAGGAGGGCGGGAGCACGGACTCCCTAGGCGGCGACGATGCGGACATCAGCTATCTGCCGGCCGGCACCCACGCCCGTCTGTGGACTCACCTGATCGACTGGCTGGCACGCAACCGCAGCCGCCGCCCGCTCAACGGCGTCGTGCTGATGGTGGATCTGGTGACCTTGCTCGGTCTGCCGGCCAGCGACCGCAAGGCACTGACCATCCTTCTGCGCTCCCGCCTGGCCGAGCTCTGCCGCCAGCTGGGCATGCGCCCGCCGCTGTACGTGGTGCTGAGCAAGTTCGACCGGCTCGAAGGGTTCGAGACCTTCTTCGCCCGGCTGCCCAAGGCGGTCAGGGAGGACATCTTCGGCTTCACCTTCACCCTGGATTCGGTGGAGGACTACGACGCCTGGCTCACTGAACTCGGGCAGCGCTACGACCTCCTGATCAGCCGGCTGAACGAACAGATCTTCGATGCGCTCAGTGGCGCGCTGTCGCTGGAGGAGCGGGAGGCCCTGTTCTCCCTGATCCGGCAACTGGCGGGCATGCGCCAGTTGCTGCTCGGCTTCCTGGCCGACGTGCTGGGCAGCGACCGCTACGCCACGCCTGCGCTTCCCCGGGGGGTCTATTTCTCGTCGGTGTACCAGCAAGGGCTGCTGTGCAACGCCTTCGTGAACAATGCCTCCCAGACCTACCGCATCGCGCCGTCCATTTCCGACGCCCAGGCCGGCGGGCGCTCGGTGGTGTACTTCGCCAGGCAGCTGTTCCAGAGCGTCATCTATCCCGAGGCCGGCCTGGCCAGCGACAACCTCAAGGTGCTGGCGGCCAAGCGGCGAGCGCTCGCCCTGAGTGCCGGTGTGGCGACGCTGGGCAGCCTGCTGGTCGTGGCCGGCTGGTACCACTACTACGGGATGAATCGGGAGAGGGCGATGACCGTGCTGGAGCGCAGCGGCGGTTTCGGCGCCCATGTCATCGATGCGCAGGCCGACCCCACAGGCCTCAACCTGCTGGCGCCACTCAACCAGATCCGCAGCGCGGTGGTGGTGTTCGGCGACTACCGGGACAGCTGGCCCATGGTTTCGGACATGGGACTGTACCCCGGCAGGCAGATCGGCCCGAAAGTGGACGAGGCCTATATGTCGCTGCTGTCCCAGCGCTTCCTGCCACAGCTGGCCGGCGGCGTGATGTCCGCGATGGAAGCTCCGCAGGCGGACAGCGATCAGCAACTGGCTGCCCTGCGCGTCTATCGCATGATCGAGGATCGCGCCAGCCGGCGTTCCCCACTGGTGCAGGAGTGGATGGCCAAGCAGTGGCAGGCCGCCTTCGTTGGCGAGAGTGAGGTGCAGCTCGCGTTGCGGAGCCATCTGGACTATGCGATGGAGCATGTGGATACCGATCTGCCCGAGTACCGCGGGCGGGTCTCCGAGATCCAGCGCAAGCTGCGGCAGATCCCGATGCCGCAGCGCGTTTACATGACCATGCGCGGCGAGGCTGGCCACGTGCTGCGCATGCCGCTGGATCTGCGCAGCGAGATCGGCCCGGCCTTCGACATCGTCTATCAGGTCACGAATGCGGCCGACGAGAGCGGGGCGGCGGCAGCCAACGGCAGGATAGACGCCCTGCTGACCGCCAGGGGCTACCAGCGCTATTTCGAACCCAACAGCAAGGACATGGCCGACTTGGCGATCATCGACCAGTGGGCGCTGGGCGAGCGGCGCAACATCGATTATTCCCAGGCCGACCGGGATGCGCTGACCGAGCGCATCCGGGCCATCTACAGCCGCGACTACATCGACACCTGGCAGCGCAATCTCAACCGGCTGGAGGTGCGGGATTTCGAGGATCTCACCCAGGCGATCAACGTCCTCGGCAGCGTGACCAGCTCCGCCGCGCCGTTGCGCCGGCTGGTGGAAACCGTCCGCGACAACACCGAGGCGCTGGCGCCGCTTGCCGCCAGCGCAGGCGAAGCAGTTCCGGGCAAGCCGGCGGCAAATGCCGGCGAGCAGGTCGGCAGCATCATGCGCACCTTCGCGCCACTCAATGATCTGCTGGTGGCCAAGGGTGACAAGGCGCCTTACCTGGATGAGACCGTGCAGGTGATCGCGAGCGTGCAGGATCAGCTCAAGGGCGTGCATGACAGCCCCAATCGCGGCAAGGCCGCGCTGGCGGCGGTGCTGGACCGCCTCGCCCTGAAGGGGCCGGATCCCATCGGCAACCTCCGGCGTGTCGCCTCCGGCCTGCCGCAGCCGCTTGACAGGCAAGTGAAGAAACTCGCCGACGAGTCTTCCCAGGTGCTGCTGGTCGAAGCCCTGGCCGAGCTGGAGCGGCGCTGGGATGCGGACGTCTATCGCTTCTACAACGAGCGCCTGGCTGGGCGTTACCCCTTCAACCCCGGCAGCCGCCAGGAGGTTTCGCTGGACGATTTCGTCGCCTTCTTCGGGCCGCAGGGCAAGCTGCAGCAGTTCAAGGCGCAGTACCTGAGCGTTTTCCTCGAAGAGAACCTGGAAGCGCTGTACTCGGAGCGTCTGGGAGGCTATCTGCTGCGTACCGACCTGATGGCGCAGCTGCAGGCGGCGGACCGGATACGCGATGCCTTCTTCGGCAACCGTGGCAACCTCGGCCTGCAATTCACCGTCGAGCCGCTGGGGCTGACGAGCAGCCGCCGCAGCAGCGTGCTGAACATCGAGGGCCAGTTGATCGGCTACAGCCACGGCGCCAGCGTCAGCACCGCGCTGATCTGGCCGAACACATTGAGCGGCGCGACAGGCAGCGGGGAAAGCCGGATCACCCTGGTCGACAGCAGCGGCAACAGCAGCGGAGTGGGCTATCGCGGCGCCTGGTCGATGTTCCGGCTGTTCAGCCAGGCGCGGCTCAATGGCGCAACCGACACCGCGGTCGATCTGAGCTTTGCCGCCACCGATGGCGGGATGCGCTACCGGGTCACTGCCGACAAACGTGAAAACCCCTTCACCCAGCAGTTGTTCCAGGGCTTTGCCTTGCCGCGCACGCTGCTGACGGACGGCAGCAGGCCGCACAGAACGCAGCTGCATTCATCCGCCAGCAGGCCGGACACGGCCTCCGCCGGCAAGTCTTCGTGAGGCGCCGCTAGTGGACATCATTCGCAAGGGTGACAGCACCAGCCATGGCGGCACCGTCCTTGAAGGCTTCGGCCAGACCGACCTCAATGGCAGGCCGATAGCCGGAGTGGGGCACAAGGTGAGCTGCCCGAAGTGCAAAGGGGTGTTCCCCATCGTCGAGGGGAGCAGCAGCTATAGCGTGGGTGGGGTGCCAGTGGCGCTGCACGGGATGAAGACCTCCTGCGGCGCCAGCCTGATCGCCAGCGGCCCGAACGGGGCGGTACATGCCTGAGGGCATGGGCGCGGAAATGTGCCGCCTGGCAACCAGGCCATTTCCGCGCCGCTGATCCCACGCGCTAGAATCCGCCCTCCGCAACGTGGCGGATATCCGCAGGCAACGCCGCTCGCAGTGAGGACCGTCCGGTCCTCTTCGTTCGTGAACCTCATCCGCCAGTGGCGCGCTGAGGCTGTGGGTTGCCATGTCAGACATTCCGAGCATCACCTCCGTCCAGCGCGTTCGCGCCGCCTTTCTCGCGAGTGCGAAGGCGCTCTGGCCCAAGCCTTTTTCCATTGATTACCGCGAGCGTCTGCGTGCCAGTTGTGGTGCGGCGCTGGGAATATTGGTCGCCGCGCTTGGTGGCCTGTGGCTGGTTCATGGTGCGGCCGACGCTGGCCACACGGCGTTGGCGGCCGCACTGGTGGCGCCGCTGGGGGCGAGCGCGGTGCTGGTATTTGCCGTGCCCGCGAGTCCGCTGGCTCAGCCCTGGTCGGTGATAGGCGGCAATACCCTGTCGGCGCTGGTCGGCATCGCTTGCGCACGCTGGATACCGGACGCGGCTTTCGCGGCGGCGCTGGCGGTAGGCGCGGCGATTGCGCTGATGCTGGCGCTGCGCTGCCTGCACCCGCCGGGCGGGGCCTCGGCCCTGCTGATGGTGCTGATCGACTGCCACCAGTTCAGCTTCGCGCTGGACCCGGTGTTGCTCGACTCGGCCCTGCTGGTGCTCGCCGGCCTGCTCTACAACAACCTGACGCGGCGGCGCTGGCCGCATGTGGAGCGCCCGGCGCCAGCCGAGCCGGAGGGCGGGCATCTGCGCCGGCTCGACCTGGACGCGGCGCTGGCCCGCTACAACCAGATCCTGGACATCAGCCGCGACGACCTGGAAGCCCTGCTGCAGGACGCCGAGGCGGCTGCCTACCAGCGCACCCTGGGCGACCTGCGCTGTGGCCAGGCGATGACCCCGGCGCCTGTCACCGCGCGGGCCGACATGTCGCTGCGGCAAGCCTGGGGGCTGATGCGCAGCCACAAGATCAAGGCGCTGCCGGTGACCGACAATCAACATCACCTGGTGGGCATCGTGACGGTGGCGGACTTCATGCGCCAGGTGGACCTGGATGCCCATGAGGGCCTCACCCACAGGTTGCGGGCGCTGTTCCGCCAGGCGAAGAGCCGGCTGCAACCGGCAGCGCATACCGTGGGCCAGATCATGACCCGCCAGGTGCGGGTCTCCAGCGCGGATCGGCTGCTGATCGACCTGGTGCCGGTGTTCTCCGAAGGCGGCCATCGGCACATCCCCATCATCGATGGCCAGCGCAGGCTGGTGGGCATCATCACCCAGTCCGACTTGATCAAGACCCTGTACGCGGCGGTGCGCACCCAGGGGCCTGCGCCCGCCAGCTAAAGGCGTTGGGCAAGGGCAGGGAGTGCAGCTTCCGCCTGTCTTTCCCCCGGATGGAGAAGGGCCGGGCGAGATAGGGGGCGGCCATCGTTCCTGGTGTAGCCGCCCCTGCGGGGCGCCCCCTCTCCCCGGCCCTCCCCCGCGAGGGGGGAGGGGGTAAACCGACGCCAGTGGCATGACTGGGCTGGAGCTGCATGCCGGGTCGGCAGCCTGCCTGCCCACCACAAGAGTCCTCCCAAGGCCCTTGAGCTGTTGCAGCCCGCAACCCGCAGACAGAACAGTCGCAACACGGCGGGTTTCCTCCCCTCTCCCCTCGCGGGAGAGGGGCCGGGGGAGAGGGGGAACGGGCCCACGGACCTGACTTACCGTCCCTCCCGATAGGCCAGTGGCGATTTCCCGCTCCACGACCGGAAGGCGCGCGAGAAGCTCTTTTCGTTGTGGAAGCCAGCCGCGACGGCGATCTGCTTCACCGGCCGGCGGCTGCGGGTCAGCAGTTCGGTGGCGATGGCGAAGCGCACTTCGTCCTTCAACTGCTGCAGCGAAGCGCCTTCTTCCCGCAACTGGCGGTGCAGCGTGCGGGTGGAGAGGTTGAGGCGGCCGGCGATGGCTTCAGCGGTCAGGCCCTGGCTGCCGAGGTCGGCGGTCTGCGCCCGCAGGGCCTCGCGCACACGCTGTACCAGCAGGCGGTCGCGGCGGTACTGCAGCACGGTGAGCGGCAGGGCGCGCTTCAGCATCAAGTCCAGCGCCCGGGAATCGCGGCGCAGCGGCAACGAGAGGTAATCGGCGTCGAAGCTCACCCAGGCGCAGGGCTGGTCGAAGCGCACCGGGCCGGAGAAGAGCAGGGGATAGACCTCGGCATGCGCCGGCGGCGGGAAGGGAAAGCCGGCACCTTGCAGCACGATGCGGGAGTCCACCGCCCAGCAGGCATAGCCCAGCAGGTAGCGCAGCAGGGTGAGGCTGCAGAACTCGCGCATGCCGGCGCTGAGGCCGGGCGGCTCGGCATTCCTGCGCAGGCTGAGGGTGGCGCGGCCGTCGGTGACTTCCAGCCGCATGGACACATCCTCGGTAAGCAGGCGGTGATGGCGGCACCAGCGCCGGATCGCCCGGCCGAGGTCGGTTGCGCCCAGCGAGGCGCGGCACAGCATGCCGTAGCTGCCCCAGGGCAGGCGGCGGCAGAACCAGCCCAGCGCTTCGTCGTCCAGTTCCTGCATCGCGGCGGCGGACATCATCTCCAGTTGCAGCGCGGTGACGCGCGCCTCTTCCAGCTGCAGTTGCTGCGGCGCGATATGTGCCAGTGCCAGCGCCTTCTCCGGCGACATGCCGCGTAGCCGGTAGGCGTCGACGATGGCGCGGATGAAGGCCATGGGCGTGGCGGCAACGCCCAGTCTCGGATCCTGGGTAGGCGGCAAGGGCAGGGAGATGGGCGAAGCGTCCGTCATCTGCCGGATGCTAGACCCGATGGCGCAATTTGCAACCTGTTTGGCCCTGCGGGCGATCCGGCGGCGACTAGGCTGTGAGTATGGCCCGCCGCCGCGTGCAGGCGCGGCCCTCGCACAAGAACGAGGAGGAGACCGCGATGCAGATTCCCAGCCTGGACTTCCAGCTCGGCGACACGGTGGAGGCGCTGCGCGACAGCGTGCGGCGCTTCGCCGCCGAGGAGATCGCACCGCGCGCGGCCGAGATCGACCGCGAGAACCGCTTCCCCGCCGACCTCTGGCGCAAGCTCGGCAGCCTTGGGCTGCATGGCATCACCGCCGAGGAGGAATACGGCGGCGCCGGGCTGGGCTACCTGGCGCACATCGTGGCACTGGAGGAGGTGTCGCGCGCCTCGGCCGCGGTGGGCCTGTCCTACGGCGCCCACTCCAATCTCTGTATCAACCAGATCCGCCGCAACGGCAGCGAGGCGCAGAAGCGGCGCTACCTGCCGGGGCTGATCGCCGGCGAGCAGGTCGGCGCGCTGGCGATGTCCGAGCCGGGCGCCGGCTCGGATGTGATGGCGATGCAGCTGCGCGCCGACAAGGTGGGCGACCGCTACCGCCTCAACGGCAGCAAGATGTGGATCACCAACGGCGGCGACGCCGACACCCTGGTCGTGTATGCCCGCAGCGATGCCGCCGGCGCCATGGGCAAGGCCGGCCTCACCGCCTTCATCGTCGAGAAGGGCATGAAGGGCTTCGGCCACGGCAGCCACCTGGACAAGCTGGGCATGCGCGGCTCCAACACTTATCCGCTGTTCTTCGACGATGTCGAGGTGCCGGAAGAGAACGTGCTGGGCGGCGTCGGCCAGGGCGCCCGGGTGCTGATGAGCGGCCTGGACTACGAGCGCGCGGTGCTGTGCGGCGGCCCGCTGGGCATCATGGCCGCCTGCATGGACGTGGTGCTGCCCTACCTGCACGAGCGCAGGCAGTTCGGCCAGCCGATAGGCGAGTTCCAGCTGATGCAGGGCAAGCTTGCCGACATGTACTCCACCTGGATGGCGACCCGCGCCTACGTCTATGCGGTCGGCCGCGCCTGCGACAGCGCGGCGCATGCCCGCACGCTGCGCAAGGACGCCGCCGGCGCCATCCTGTATTCGGCGGAGAAGGCCACCTGGATGGCGGGCGAGGCCATCCAGGCGCTGGGCGGCGTCGGCTACACCAATGAATATCCGGTCGGCCGCCTGTGGCGCGACGCCAAGCTGTACGAGATCGGCGCCGGCACCAGCGAGATCCGGCGGATGCTGATCGGCCGCGAGCTGTTCGCGGAGACGGCCTGAGATGCGGATGCTGCCGACGCGACCGTCAGCGGTGAGGCTGCCGGCCTGCTCCGGGCGTGACCCGGCCGCAGCAGCAAGGAGCCGCGCATGAGCGTCATCAAGTCCGCAATCGACGTCCGCGGCGACGCCTTCCAGGCCAACGCCGCCGCGCTGCGCAAGCTGGTGGACGACCTCCGCGCCAGGGCGGCCGAGGTGTCGCTGGGCGGCGGTGAAACCGCGCGGGCCCGGCACACCGCCCGCGGCAAGCTGCTGCCGCGGGAAAGGGTGGACCAGCTGCTGGACCCTGGCTCGGCCTTCCTGGAGATCGGCCAGCTCGCCGCCCACGGCATGTACGACGGCGAGGCGCCGGCCGCCGGCCTCATCGCCGGCGTCGGCCGGGTGCAGGGCGTGGAGTGCATGGTCATCGCCAACGACGCCACGGTGAAGGGCGGCACCTATTACCCGATGACGGTGAAGAAGCACCTGCGGGCGCAGGAGATCGCCCAGCAGAACCAGCTGCCCTGCCTCTACCTGGTGGATTCCGGCGGTGCCTTCCTGCCTCGGCAGGACGAGGTGTTCCCCGACCGCGAGCACTTCGGCCGCATCTTCTACAACCAGGCCAACATGTCCGCCAGCGGCATCCCGCAGATCGCGGTGGTGATGGGCTCCTGCACCGCCGGCGGCGCCTACGTGCCGGCGATGTCGGACGAAACGGTGATCGTCCGCGACCAGGGCACCATCTTCCTCGGCGGCCCGCCGCTGGTGAGGGCGGCCACCGGCGAGGTGGTGAGCGCGGAGGATCTGGGCGGCGGCGATGTGCACACCCGGCTCTCCGGCGTAGCCGACCATCTGGCGGAGGACGACGCCCATGCGCTGCTGATCGCCCGCCGCATCGTCGCCAACCTCAACCGCTGCAAGCGGCCGGCGCTGGCGGTCGGCGAGGGCGAGGCGCCGCTGTACGACCCGGAGGAAATCTACGGCATCCTGCCCGCCGACAGCCGCAAGCCCTACGACGTGCGCGAGATCATCGCCCGGGTGGTGGATGGCTCCCGCTTCGACGAATTCAAGGCCCGCTACGGCAGCACGCTGGTCACCGGCTTCGCCCGGCTCCACGGCTGCCCGGTGGGCATCGTCGCCAACAACGGCATCCTGTTCGGCGAGTCGGCGCAGAAGGGCGCGCACTTCATCGAGCTGTGTGGCCAGCGCGGCATTCCGCTGCTCTTCCTGCA
>Ga0206116_1000749_pt1 | contig 25724 bp, 21 predicted proteins | sample 3A1Ametagenome_FD_178000 | JGI IMG/M metagenome (GOLD analysis project Ga0206116, IMG submission 178000) | Enriched microbial communities from leaf-cutter ant dump, University of Wisconsin, Madison, United States - 3A1A | ecosystem: Environmental > Terrestrial > Nest > Insects nest > Nest dump...
GTCTGGACGAGTACATCCGCTACTACAACCATGACCGGATCAAGCTAAGGCTCAATGGCCTGAGCCCTGTCGATTACAGGGCTCAGGCTGCAAGCTGAAACTGTCCAACTTTCTGGGGGCAGTCCAGCTGGGCTGGACATTGTGGGAGCGAGCTTGCTCGCGAAGGGCTGCAAGGCAGCCCCGGCTTCAGCGGCCATTCTGCAGTCGCCGGCACAGGCGTCGCGCCGGCCACAGGCTGACCAGGGCGATTCCCGCCAGTCCCGCCAGCAGCGGCCCGTACCCGGCGAAATGCGCCACCTGCAGCGCCGCCAGCGAGGCCAGCATCGCCACCGCCGCGTCCACCGACTGGAACAGCGCATAGTCCGACGCCGGCTGGTGCGCCCGTACCTGGCCCATCAGCAGGTTGTACAAGGTGACGAAGCCGATCGCTGCCGCGACGTTGACCAGGGCGAACAGGACCAGCCAGGCCGACAAGGAGAACATCTGTACTCCAAGCGCTGCTGCGCTGCTGATCGCGGCATGCACCAGCAGGCACGGCAGCAGGCAGCGCCAGGTCCCGAGGCGGCGGGCCATCCAGCTGCCGATCAGGATGCCCAGGCCACTGGCGAGCGTGCCGTACAGGGTGGTCACCAGTCCCAGTCGCGCGAAGTCCAGCCCGCGGTCCAGCAACAGCACCGTTTGCACCGCCATCAGTCCGCGCATCGCCAGGTAGTAGATCGCCACCAGGCACAGGGCCGGCCACAGCGCGCGCAGGGTGGCCCGGTCCAGCCGCGCTGGCGTGCCGGCGCTGGCCTGGGCGCTGCTGGCCGGCAGCAAGGCCAGCGGCAGCAACAGGCTCAGGGACAGCAGGGCCATGCCGAGGAACCCGGCCTGCCAGCCCCAGCGTGCGGCCAGCCAGAGAAACGCCAGGCTGCCGAACACCACGCCGAGGTAGCTGCCGCCGACCTGGGCGGCATTGGCGAAGGGGCGCTGGCGGGCATCGGTGCTGGTGATGGTGATCGCATCGGCGTACACGTCGTGGGTCGCCGAGAGCACGGTCAGCAGCATCAGCGCCAGGAGGATCGGCATCAGGGCCTGTTCCGGGCGCAGCAGGGCGATCGCCAGCAGCACCGCGGCCATGCCCAGTTGCAACGCCACCAGGCTGCCCAGGTAGCGATTGCCGCGCAGCCCCAGGCAATGCCGCTCGCACCAGGGCGCCCAGAAGCACTTGCCGATCCATGGCAGGAAGGTCAGTGACAGCAGGCTGAGGCTGGCCAGGTCCAGTCCCTGGTGGCGGAAGTAGCCGGTCACCCCCTGCAGCATCAGGGCGGTGAGCATGCCCTGGTGCAGGTAGTAGGCCCAGTAGGGCAGGTAGCGAGCCATCTCAGAACGCGGCCTTGACGCTCAGGCCCAGCTCGCGCCCGGCACCGGGCTGGGCGAACTGCTGGCCGGGGCCGGACTGGTAGGCGTAGGTGCGATACAGCTTGTCGCCCAGGTTGTTGCCGTACAGGGCCAGTTCCAGGTCGGGTTGCGGCAGCCAGGCCAGGCGCGCGTCGATCAGGCTGTAGCCGCTCTGCGCCACCTGGTTGTCGACGTCGAAGTAGTGCTTGCCGGTGTAGCTCAGGCCGACCCCCGGGCGCAGTTCGCCGGGCAGGCCGGCGAAGAACAGGCTGTGGTCGACGGCCACCCGCAGGGTGCGTTGCGGGGTGTAGGTGAGGTGGTTGCCCTGGCGCACCGAGTCGAGCATGCGGTTGCGGTTGAGGGTACCCGCCAGCTTGACGTGGGTGGCGTCGCTGGCCTGCCAGTCCAGCGACAGCTCCGCGCCTTCGCTGCGCGCCTTGCCGATGTTGGCCAGCGACTGGGTGCCGGTGCCGGCATCGCCGATGAACTGCTGCACGTCGTCGATATCGATGCGGTACAGCGCGCCGTTGAGCCAGACCCGCTTGTCCAGCAGGCTGGCCTTGACCCCTACCTCCATGTTCAGCGACTTCTCCGGCGAGTAGGCCACGGCATCCGGGGTGATGGCGCCGATGCGGTTGTAGCCGCCGGCCTTGAAGCCCTTGCTGACCGAGGCATACAGGCGGGTGTCCGGGGTGGCCTGGAAGCCCAGGGCGAGCTTCGGCGTGGTGCTGCTGAAGGTGTCGTCGCCACGGTATTCGAAGCCCGGGGTGTAGGCCGCGCCTTGCTGGACATAGCGGGTCTCGGCCTTTTCCTGGCTGTGGCGGGCGCCGAGGGTCAGGTCCCAGCGGGGCGCCAGGTGCCAGGTGAATTCGCCAAACACGGCTTTCTCGGTGTTCTCGATATGGCTGTCGGCCTGCCCGTAGAGGCCGGACAAGGGCGCCGCGCCATCCGGTACGCGGCGCGAGTCGCTCTTGCTGTTCTGCCAGTACAGGCCGCCGACCAGGTCCCAGGCGCGTTCGCTGCCCTGGGTGGCCAGGCGCAGTTCCTGGCTCACCGTGCGCTGGGTTTCCGGCCAGAGGAAGCCGAGGTCGCCGAACAGGCGTTCATGCCGGTCGTTCTGCAGGGCGCTGATGGCCGTCAGGCGCCAGCGGTCGTTGAGGCTCCAGTCCAGGGTCGCGCTGCTGCTCTCGACGCGGCGGGTGTACACCGACTCCATCAGCGGCACGCTGGCGCGGCGCTGGCCGAGGGTGGCGTCGGCCAGGTACTGCTCGTTGTACGAGCGCAGCTTGTCGCGGGCATAGGCCAGGCGCAGGCTGAGGTCTTCGCTGGCCTTGAACAGCAGGCCGACGCGGCCGCCGCCGTTGTCGCTGTCGCCGTGGTGCGCGCTGCGGGTCAGTTCGCCGTCGGTGGCGTCGTGATAGAGCGCGCCTTGCAGGTACAGGCGCTCGCTGAGCAGCGGCGCCGAGCCGCTGGCGGCGACCTGCCGGTGCAGGTTGCTGTAGCGGCTCTGCAGGCTGGCCTCGGGTGTTTCGCCGGGCTGGCGGGTGCTGATGTTGAGCGCGCCGGCATGGGCGTTGCGGCCGTACAGGGTGCCTTGCGGGCCCTTGAGCAGCTCGATCTGCTCGATGTCCAGCAGTTCCTGGTTGAAGGTGCCGAGGTACTGCGGCACGCCATCGACATAGATGCCCACCGGGCCGTTGTACGGGTCGGACGAGGAGATGCCGCGCAGGCTCAGGCTGGGGAACAGGTCGGCGCCGGTGTTGCGTGCCAGCAGTTCGGGGAACACCCGCTCCAGCTCGCCGCTGCGGTAGACATTGGCCTGCTGCAGGTCGTCGGCGGTGGCCACGGACAGGGCCAGGTCGGTCTGGTTCTGCGCCTGCACGCGCTTGCTGGCGGTGACCTGCAGCTCGGGGAGGGTCAGGGTCGAATCGGCGAAGGCGCCGGGAGCGATGGCGAACAGCACGGCGAGGCTGAGCAGGGAGCGTTGCATGGAGATGACCTGGGACAATGGAGATCGCCAGATGGTCGCGCCACGGCGAGGGGGCTGCGCGCGCGATCAGGGTGTCGGCGCGCGCGATCGGGTCATGTGTTGATAGTCATTATCATTTGGTGCGGGTGTCGCTGCGGTTGCGGTAGTCGCTGGGGCTGATCCCGTGATGGCGACGGAACACCTTGGCGAAGTGGCTGGCGTTGGAGTAACCCACCTCCAGTGCCGCATCCACCACCCGTTCGCCCTGTTGCAGGCGCCCGGCGGCCAGTTCCATGCGCAGGTCCTGGAGCAGGGCATAGGCGCCCTTGCCGTAGACCTGGCGAAAGCCCTGCTTGAGCTTGCGCACGTTGAGCGCCACGGCGTCGGCCAGGCTTTCCAGGGTCCAGGCTTCGGCGGGACGGGCCTTGAGCAGTTCATGGGCCTGCTCGATCCGCGCCCGGTCCCGCGCACCGACGCTGGGCTGGTGCGCCGCGCTCTGCAGGTAGCCGACCATTTCGCCGAGCATCTCGAAGGCCTTGCCACGCAGGAAGATCTCCCGCGCCACCCCCTGCAACGGGCAATCGAGCATGGCCAGGCCGACCTTGCGCAGCACCGTCGGCGCCGGGAACTGCACCAGCCGCGCGCGACCGTCGCCGGAGATGCGCCGCTCCCAGAGCCCGGCGCGGTCCAGCAGTTGCTCGTCGAGGCCGATGCGGCACAGCACCTGCGGCGCGAAGCTGATGTTCACCCCGCGCACCCGGGTATTGGCCGCCAGCAGGCCTTCGCCCGCGATCGCCACGCTGCCGTGGTACAGGCAGCAGGTGTCCGGGCTGAGCAGCATGAACGGGGTATCGGCGAACTGCCGCCAGCCGCCGCCTTCGGCGTAGTAGGCGATGGACAGCGACGGGCCGCTGTTGGCCTGGATCCGGCAGTCCTCGGCGGTGAGCAGGTCGAGCACGCGGATATCCAGTTCCTCATCGGCCAGGTTGGCGAAGGTCGGGGAGAGCGGCTGGTCGGCGACGTAGTGATTGATGGACATGACGGAAGGCCCGGACGAAGGATGTAGAAATGATAACACTTATCATTAAGTGACTGATCACGCGCGTCGCCTGCCTGATCGCGCGCGCACCCTGGCGTGGCTCCCGGCAACCTTGAACGCCATCGTTGTCAGAACAACAGGAACGCACCGTGACCGTGAAGATACTGATCCAGGGCGCCGGCATTGCCGGACTGGCCGCCGCCTGGTGGCTGAAGCAGCGGGGCCTTGCCGCGCAGATCGTGGAGAAGGCGCCCGACCTGCGCTGCGATGGTTTCGTCCTCAGCCTGGGCGGCGCCGGTTACCGCATTGCCGGGCGCATGGGCATCCTGGCGGGGCTGGAGGCCAAGGGCGTCGAGCTGGGGCGCACGCAGTTCCGCGACCGCCAGGGCCGTGACGTGCTGTTGATCGACCACCGCAAGCACCTGCGCCAGACCAACCTCTTGCCGGTATGCCGGGACGACTTGGTGATGGCGCTGCATCGGGCGCTGGAGGACCAGGTGCCGATCCGTTTCGCCACCCAGGTCGAGGCGCTGAGGCAGGACGCCGATGCCGTCGAGGTGCGGTTCGACGATGGTTCGACCGACACATTCGACTTCGTGGTGGCGGCCGATGGCTGTTTTTCCAGCCTGCGCCAGCGTTACTTCGCCAGCGATGACGACTGTCTGACGTCCCTCGGCTACAGCGCGGCCGCCTTCACGCTGGAAGGGCCGCAGGCGCGGGGCGGCGAGCGCCATGTGTCGTTCTCGGAGCCGGGTCATACCGTCGAGCTGTACGGCATGCGCGAGGATTTGCTGGCGGCACTGTTCGTCTGGCAGGACGCCAGCCGCGCGCGGGTGCCGCGGGAGCGGCGGGCGGCGTGGTTGAAGGATGTGTTCGCCCATGCCCATGGCGATATCCAGGCGGCCTTGGCGGCGCTGCCGGAGGGCTTCTACCTGGATCACCTGATGCAGGTGCACCTGCCGAGCTGGCACCAGGGTCGCCTGGTGCTGCTGGGGGATGCGGCGCATTGCCTGACCCTGGCGTCCGGGCGCGGCGCGAGCATGGCCCTGACCGGCGCCTGGCTGCTGGCCGAGGAACTGGCCCGCAGCCAGGACGTGGCGGCGTTGCAGCGCTATGAAGCGCGCTTGCGCCCGGACATCGACATCCTCCAGGCCCTGGCCCCGCGCATGGCCGGCTGGTACGTGCCGCTGACCCGGCGCAGCTGGCACCTGCGCAACCTGTTCATGCGCTGGACGCCGGACTGGTTGAGCGGGTGGATGCTGCGCCGGACCTTCGCCGAGGTGGACGGGAGTGCGTTGAGCGAGGCGGTGCGGCAGGACGCTGGACATTGATGTCGTAGCGACCGGCCCTATCGCTGGCAAGCTCCCACAGGGGGCGCGTCGAGCACAGAGACTGCGACTGGCCCAGAGCCCTGTGGGGGTCGGCTTGCCGACGATGAGGCCAGCCGCCACACCCTTAAAGGTTCGCCTTGACCTGCAGGCCGAACACCAGCGCATTGTCGATATCGCTGCCGGAGAACGCTCCCGGCTCCATCACGTACTGCACGTCCGGGCGCAGCAGCAGCCATGGCGTGGCCTGGTAGCCGTAGCTCAGTTCGACCAGGCGCTCGGCATTGCCGAGGCTGGGGAAGTCCTCGCCGTTGGCCAGGGCGTTCTGCTCCAGCACCTGGCGGCTGCGCGGGTTGGGCACGGCGCGGCCGAAGCCGAGGGCGAGGCTGTCGTTGGGGCGGCTGGCGAACGGTTGCTTGAGGACCACGCCGGCGCTGTACCACTTGTCGAACGGCGACGCCGCCGAGCTGGCCGCGGCGGCCTGGCCGAACACATGCAGGGACTGGCCGGCGAGGTCGGCAGCCTGCCATACCGCCTGGTCCAGCAGCACATAGTGGCCGCCACGCCCGGCGACTTCCTCGTCGCTGCCGATGCGCCTGGCGTCGGAGCTGTCGTAGTACCAGCCGACCTTGTATTCGCCGGGCAGGCCGTCGAGTTTCTTGTACACCAGCTCCACCGGGACCACGGTGCCGGTCTTGTGCTTGGGCATGACGTGCCAGGCGCGGCTGGAATTGCCGTTGCTCTCCGGATCGACGGCAAAGGCGGCGACGCGCAATTGCCAGGCCGGGTCGAAGCTGTACTTGAGCCGCACGCCGAGGCGGGCGTTGGGGTAGTTGGTCCAGCCGCTGCCGCCGGACATGTTCAGCGGGTGACCGCAGAAACCGGCATTCATGAAGTTGCACAGGATGCCGCTGTCGAGCCCGCCAAGGTCGTTGCCCATGGCCATGTAGCCGAGCTTCACGTCCAGGTCCGGGGTGAACAGCGTGCGCTCGTAGCTCAGCTCGGTCAGGCGGGTGTACAGGCCGCCGTAGTTTTCCTGCAGGGGCAGGCGGTTGCCGACCAGGTCGGCGGAGCCGTCGTTGCCGCGGCGGTCGTTGATGGTCAGCTGGACCACGCCGGCATTGTCGGCCTGGAGCAGCTTGTCCAGGTCGAAGCGCACGCCGAGCTTGAGGTTCTGCGAGTAGCGCGCCGAGCGCTTGAGGCCACCGTGGGCGTTGTACACGGTCTCGCCGCTGTAGTCGCCGGTGAAGCGGATGCCGTCGGCGTCCAGCTGGTTGCGCAGGCCGCCCCAGTCGCCGCTCAGGGTCGACTGGCCGTCGGCGCAGGCGAGGGTGGGCACCAGGCAGCTGCCCAGCAGCGCGGCACGGAGGTAACGCGGAGAAGAAAACATTCGGGTCATTCCAGGATAAAGCGAGCGCCCGCCGCGAAGGCGGGCGCTGGAGGGGGTCAAGGCAGGGCGTAGGCGATCACGTAGTCGCCGCGGTCGGTGGACTGGCGCGCACCGCCGGCGGTGATGACCACGTACTGCTTGCCGGTCTTCGGCGACACGTAGGTCATCGGGCCGCCCTGGCTGCCGACGGGCAGGCGGGCCTTCCAGATTTCCTTGCCGTTGCCGCTGTCGAAGGCGCGCAGGTAGAAGTCCTGGGTGCCGGCGATGAACACCAGGCCGCCCTGGGTCGACAGGGTGCCGCCGAGGGTCGGCAGGCCGATCGGCAGCGGCAGGTGCATGCGGATCCCCAGCGGGCCGGTGTCTTCCACGGTGCCTACCGGTACCTGCCAGGCGATCTGCCGGGTCTTCATGTCGATGGCGGTCAGGGTGCCGTAGGGCGGGGCCTGGCAGGGAATGCCGGCGACCGACAGGAAGCGGTTCTTGTTCACCGCATACGGCGTGCCCTTGAGCGGCACCGCGCCCATGCCGGTGTTCAGCGCTTCGCCGCCGCCCGCCGCCTGGCCCTTGTTGGCCGACGGGATCATCTGGATCCACAGGCCCAGGCGCATGTCGTTGACGAAGATGAAGCCGTTGACCGGGTCGGTGGACAGGCTGCCCCAGTTCATCCCGCCCAGGGAGCCGGGGAAGCTCAGCGACAGGTCGGTGCCCGGCGCGGTGTACAGGCCGTCGTAGCGCATCTTCTTGAAGTCGATGCGGCACAGCAACTGGTCATACGGGGTGGCGCCCCACATGTCCGCCTCGGTCAGGGTCTGTGCGCCGATCTGTGGCATGCCTACGGAGCGTGGCTGGGTCTTCGAGTACTGCTCGTTGGGGATGTCGGCGGTCTTCACCGGGACTTCCTCGACCTTGGTCAGCGGTTGGCCGGTGGCGCGGTCGAGCACGTAGATCTGCCCGGCCTTGGTGCCGATCACCACGGCCGGAACCTGGCTGCCGTCGTCCTTGGTGAAGTCGATCAGGCTCGGCTGCATCGGCAGGTCGAAGTCCCAGAGGTCGTTGTGCACGGTCTGGTAGACCCACTTCTCGGCGCCGGTGCTGGCGTCGAGGGCGACCACGGAGGCGCCGTACTTGTGGTTCAGCCGGGTGCGCTCGGCACCGTAGAGGTCGGTGGACGAGCTGCCCATCGGCAGGAACACGGTGTTCATCGCCGGGTCGTAGGACATCGGCGCCCAGCTGTTCGGCGTGCTGCGCACGTAGGTGCTGCCGTCGGCCGGGGCCTGCTTGTCTTCCGGGTTGCCCGGGTCGAAGGCCCAGCGCATGGCGCCGGTGATCACGTCGAAGCCGCGGATCACGCCGCCGGGCATGTCGGTCTGCACGTTGTCGGCGACGCGGCCGCCGACCACCACGGTGGTACCGGCCATCAGCGGTGCCGAGGACAACTGGTAGTAGGAGTCCGGAACATCACCGAGGCCGGCCTTGAGGTCGACCTGGCCGTTGTTGCCGAAGTCTGCGCAGAAGGCGCCGGTGTCGGCGTCCACCGCGATCAGGCGGGCGTCGATGGTGTTGGTCAGCAGGCGACGCTGGCAGGCGGCACCGGCCGGCACGCTGGCGGCGAGCACCGGGATGCTGTCCGGCTGGGTCGGCTGCACTACCGGCTGGGTGGCGTCGAAGTAGGCCATGCCACGGCAACGCTGCCAGACCTTGGACTGGGCGTTGATGTCGTTGCGCCACAGTTCCTTGCCGCTATCGGCATCCAGGGCGATCAGGTTGTTGTGCGGGGTGCAGATGAACACCTTGTTGCCGATCTGCAGCGGGGTCAGCTGGTCTTCCGCGCCGTTGCCGTCGCTGATGGCGATGTCGCCGGTGTGGTAGGTCCAGGCCACTTGCAGCTTGTTCACGGTGTCGCGGTTGATCTGGTCCAGCGCGGCGAAGCGGCTGCCACCCTCGGTGTTGCCGTAGTGGGCCCAGTCTTTCTGGGCCTTGGCCGGGTCCACCGGGGTCGCAGCCGGGCCGTTGCCGTTGGCGGCCACGGTGGGGTGCGGGACGAACATGTTGCCCACCGCCCAGACCACGGCGATGGCCAGCACGCCGGCGATGCCGTAGGCACCGCGACCGCCGCTGGCGCCGGCAGCGCGCTTGAGCATCGGGTAGACCAGGGCGACCACCAGGCCGATCACGCTGAACATGAACAGGCGCGAGAACATCGGCCAGAAGCTGCGGTCGGTGTCGACCAGGGCCCAGATCGCCGTGCCCACCAGGAAGGCGGCGAACAGCCAGGCGCCGACCGGCTTGCGCAGGGCGATCAGCGCGCCGGCGAGGGCCATGGCCACACCGCCGATCAGGAAGTACCAACTGCCGCCCAGGGTGGTCAGGCGTACACCGCCCGCGGCCAGGGCCAGGCCGAGCAGGGCGATGATCACGCCCAGCCCGATCAGGATGAATTTGCTTAGGCCAGAGGCCTGAGGTTGAGGGGTCATGCCGGGTATCTCGCTGTGTGAATGCGGAGGCGATTATACGCTTAGCTAGCTAATTAACCAGATAGTTCAAAGGTCGAATACGAAAAATTTCGAACTTCTCTTCAGGTTGTCAATGAGAAGAGCCTAGTCCTTGTGCGGCAAATTGTTGCGGGTGCCGGAAGCGTGGAAGGCTTGAACGCGAGGAGTGAAAAGGGCGCTTCCTGTTCGTGCCACAGTGCCCGGCAGATGTTTGCTCAAGTGCTGCGGCGCCTCAGCGCGGCAGGGGCGAGCCGCCTTGCGCGCCGCTACGGCGAAACTGCGCCGGCGACATGCCGAACCAGCGCTGGCACGCCTTGTTGAAGCTGCTCGGCTCGGTGTAGCCCAGGGCGCCGGCGATGTACTTCAGGCTGCGGGTGGAGTTGCGCAGGTAGCCGTACGCCATTGTCAGGCGGCACTCGTCGGCCAGTTCCTTGAAGCTGGTCGCTTCCCGCGCCAGCGACTTCTGCAAGGCCCGCGGACTGGACTTCAAGCGTTGGGCGATCTCCGCCACGTTCGGCTGGCCCCGGGCCGGCCAGCTTTCCTGCAGGAGCCGGCGGACCCGGGCCGACACCGATCCTTCGAGAATATCGCGGACCAGGGTTTGCGCATGCTCCACCAGCATCCCGTCCAGCGTCGGACTGGCCGACGGCAGAGGCAGGTCGCAGATAGTCCCGGGGAACACCAGGCTGTTGGCCACGGCACCGAACACCAGGGTCGGCCCGAAGCAGCGGGTCAGTTGCTCGAGCCGTTGCGGCCGGGGATAGGTGAACTCGACCCGCAGCGGCACCACCTCCTGATCCGGTACCAGCCAGCGCAGCAAGCCCAGGATCAGTGCCGCGCCAGCATCGAGGAAGGCGCGAGGGGCGGTGGCCTGCCCCAGTTCCAGGCCGCAAAGGCGCACGCTGCCGTCTTCCGCCCGCTCCACGAACAGATGGGTGCCGGGGCTGATCAGCGGGTGGTAATGCGCCATGCGTGCCATGGCGACGCCAAGGGTCGGCGCGGAGAGGATGCAATACATGAACGGATTGCAGATCGAGGGATGGGCGTAGCGGTAGGCGAGCAGGCCGATATCAGGATTGCCGGTCAGCCGTTCGACATCGCGAAACAGGCTGTAGAGCCTGCTGGAGCGGATCCGGTTGCCGCCCTCCAGGTCGGCCTGGATCCGCGCCAGTTCATCCAGGCTGGCGGCGGAGGTGCTCAGGGCATTGCAAAGGGCTTTGGTGCAGGCAGGTGTCATCGCGTACATCGCATTCATCCAGGGCAAGTTGTGCGTTCGCGGGCGGCGTGAGGGCGTGGCAGGACAACCGAAAGGAGGCTGCGGACACTGTTTCCCCGACGGGTGGCCGGGGAAAATATCCGGGTGGGTGCATCGACGCCGATGGCGAATAGAGAAGAACAAGACGTCGCGCAGGTCACCGCCCCCCGTGTCATGTGCCGATCACTCCGTGTCCCTGCAAACCCCGCTCTTTCCAGACCTCCGGTAGAAAGACAACGCTCATTGCTTGCCGCGCGCGCCAGGGGCATTCCTCCACTTCGTTATCAATGGGAAGACAAGATGCTGTTCAGAAACTGGAGCATTGGCGTGCGTTTGAGCGCCGGATTTTCTGTGCTGGGGATCATCACCCTGCTGCTGGGCGCGATAAGCCTGATGCAGATGCGCCAGATGAACGACTCCGCCGAAGAAGTGCAACAGAACTGGATGCCCTCGGTGGTAGCCATCGGCAATATCAGCGAGGCGGCCTATCAGATCCGCCTCCATACCCTGCGTTCTTTGCTGTCGGGTGATGCGACGCAGGTGCGGGAGGCGAGCAAAAGCATCCAGGCGGCCAGGGCCTACCTGGAAGAGTCGAAGAAGAACTACGTATCGCTGATTTCCACCGAGGCCGAGCGCAGTGCCTACCAGCAGGTACTGAGCGCGGAGGCGAGCTATGGCGAGGCGCAGAAGCAGGTGGAACGCCTCATGGCCCAGGGTGAGTTGCCGGCGGCGCTGGCGGCGCAGATCCGCATGCGGCCATTGGCCGATGCCCTGCAGGTCAAGCTCGACGTGCTGACGCAGGCGGCGCAGAACGGTGCGCAGCAAGCCGTGCGCGCCAGCGAGCAGGCCTATCACGAAGCCTGGCGGGTGGTGATGCTGCTCGGGCTGCTGGGCGCCGGGCTGACGGTGATGCTGGCATTGCTGCTGACCCGCAGCATCGTGACCCCGCTGTCCACGGCCGTGCTCGCGGCCCGGGGCATTGCCGGCGGGCAACTGAACAAGGTGATCAGCGTCACCGGCAAGGACGAAGCCGCCGAGCTGCTGGGCGCCTTGGGCGACATGCAGCAGCACCTGCGCGGCACCATCCGCCTGATTGCCGACTCGTCCACGCAACTGGCCAGCGCCGCCGAGGAACTGCACGGCGTCACCGACAGCGCGACCCAGGCCCTGCATCGCCAGACCCAGGAGCTGGAGCAGGCGGCCACGGCGGTCAACCAGATGACCGTGGCGTCCGAGGAGGTCGCGCAGAATGCCAGCAACACCTCCGAGGCCTCGCGGCAGAGCGACGAGACGGCGCGCCAGGGCTTGCATCAGGTAGAAGCCACGGTAAAGGCCATCACCGAGTTGTCGAGCAATGTCACGGTCAATGCCACGGCGACCCAGACCCTGGCCAGCAGCGTGCGGGAAATCGGCCAGGTACTCGACGTCATCCGCTCGATCGCCGACCAGACCAACCTGCTCGCCCTCAATGCTGCGATCGAGGCGGCGCGGGCCGGCGAACAGGGCCGTGGCTTCGCCGTGGTGGCCGACGAGGTGCGAGCCCTGGCACGGCGGACCCAGGAGTCCACGCAAAGCATCGAAGTGATGATCGAAGCCATCGAGCAGGCCGCGACCAGGACCGTGAGCGCCCTGCAGGGCAGCATGGAAAACGCCCGTGCCACCCAGCACACCGCCGAGGAGACCGGCGAGGTGCTGGTGCAGATCACCGCGGCGGTCAGCGGCATCAACGAGCGCAACCTGCTGATCGCCAGTGCCGCGCAGGAGCAGGCCTATGCCGCCCGGGAAGTGGACCGCAACCTGGTGAACATCCGCGACCTGGCGCTGCAATCGGCGGCGGGGGCCGATCAGGCCAGCGCGTCGAGCCAGGCGCTGTCGCGGCTGGCAGGCGAGTTGAAGAGCCAGGTTGGCCGTTTCGTGCTGTAGGAAGCCGGTAGCAGGGTAACGGCGTGGGACAGGTACCACGCTGTTACCGTCGCGCACATCTTTGGCGCATCGACTGAGCGTTTCTGTAGCACGACCTCGCCATTGCCCTCGGACCCGCTCAGGTCTTTTCCAAACCTTTCCCATTCGAATCAGCGACTTGTTCGAACTCCAGGCAAGCTGGCACGCATTCTGCTTTTGTGTATCCATGGATAATTGGATACAAAAATACAAAAGGTGCCCACCATGCAATTCGCCCCCGCTTACGTTGAACGTCAGCCGCAGACCGCCGAGGAGGAGGCCTACAACTTCCTCCTCGAAGCCATCTGCGCCGGCCGCTACCGCAAGGGCGACCGGCTGATCGCCGAGGACATCGCCAGCGAGATCGGCATGAGCCGCATGCCGGTGCGCGAAGCCTTCCGCCGCCTCGACGCCCAGGGCCTGGTGACCCTGCGGCCCAATCGCGGTGCCGTGGTCAGCGGCCTGGACATCGAGGAACTGCACGAAGTCTTCGAGATGCGCAGCGCCCTCGAGGGGCTGGCGGTGCGGGTCGCCGTGGCGCGGATCGGCGAGCGGCAACTGGCCGCCCTGGAACGCCTGCTCGACGAGATGGACGACTACCGCGACGAGAGTGCGCAGTGGGTCAGCCGTCACCGTGCCTTCCACGAATACCTGTGCAGCCTCAGCGGCCGGCCGCGCCTGATGAAGCAGATTTCCGCGCTGTACTCGCTGATCGAGGCGCCCATGCGCCTGTGGCTGCAGCACGGCGACAAACCCCTCAGCGCCCGTGATGAACACGCGGTGATCCTCGACGCCATCCGCGCTGGCGATGCGGCCAGGGCCGAAGCCGTGGTGCGCGAGCACATCGAGGGCACCGTGCCGGCGCTGATCCAGTTCCTGCAATCGGAAAAATAGAGGTGGGCCGTCAGCCTGTTGGGGGCCGCTTTGCGGCCCTTCGCGAGCAAGCTCGCTCCCACAAGGTTCACACCGTATCCGGGGGCAGATCCGGTGGGAGCGAGCTCGCTCGCGAAGGGCTGCAAAGCAGCCCCAAGGCGGACACTACAACAACCCACCCACGTGTTGACTTTGAATCCTGCCCTTTCCCTACGAAGTGGAGTGTCTGGTCATGCATTTACGCCGCGCCTTGCTGGTGGCTGTTTCCCTGGGTTTCTGCACGCAATGGGCGGTCGCTGCGCCCCAGGTGCCGGAACGCCTGAAGACGGTCGAGAAACTCACCTATTGCTCGGGGATGGATTCGCCGCCCCTGGTGTCCTTCGATGAAGCGCAGAAGCCCCGCGGGCTGACCGTCGACCTTGGCCTGGAAATCGCCAGGCGCCTGGATGACAAACAGGTGCAGTGGCGGGTGATTCCGTTCTCCGGCCTGGTTCCGGCGTTGCTGGCCGGGCAGTGCGACATGATCGTCGACCAGCTGTTCGACAAGCCCGAACGGCGCCAGGTGATCGACATCGTCAACTACATGTACTCCAGCCAGGCAGTGGTGGTGCCCAAGGGCAATCCCAAGGCGCTGAAGACCCTCGACGACCTGTCCGGGCACAAGGTCGCGGTGCTCAACGGCTCGACCATCAAGACCCTGCTCGACGCCCACAACGAGACGCTGGCCAAGGCCGGCAAGGCGCCGATGAAGGTGGTGGTCTACAACACCGACACCGACGCCTTCCAGGCCCTGCGCATCAACCAGGTGGACGCCTACGGCACCACGGTGGAGACCGCCGGCTACTACGCCGCGATGGCTCCCGACCTGTTCGAGGAGGGCGTGCCGGCGTTCAGTCGCATCCTCACCGGCCTCGGCATACGCAAGGACGATGCGCCACTGAGCGCGGCGGTGCAGCAGATCGTCGACGACATGCGCGCCGACGGCAGCTACGCGAAGTTGCTGGCCACCTGGCATGTCAGCAGCGACACCCTCGACTGAGGAACACAGACGATGAACTTCAATTGGGATGTGTTCTGGCAGTACCTGCTGCAACCCAGCGGGGTGTACCTCACCGGGCTGTGGCTGACCTGCCTGATCGCCGTGCTGGCCATGGCCCTGGGGTGCGCCCTGGGGCTGGCGGCGGCGCTGCTGCGGCTGTCCGGCAACCCGCTGCTGCAATGGCCGGTGCGCTTCTACGTGTGGCTGATGCGCGGTACGCCGCTGCTGGTGCAGATCGTCTTCCTCTACACCGCGCTGGCGGCGGGCGGGATCTTCCGCTTCGAGGACATCGCGCTGTTCGGCCTGGTGGTGCCTGGCAACATCCAGGCGGCGATCATCGCCCTGGGCCTCAACGAAGGCGCCTACATGGCCGAGATCATCCGCGCCGGCATCGGTGCGGTGGACAAGGGCCAGTACGAGGCCGGGCGCTCCCTGGGCATGACCTTCGGCAAATTGATGCGCCGCATCGTCCTGCCCCAGGCGTTTCGCGTGATCGTTCCGCCGATCGGCAACGAATTCAACGTGATGCTGAAGAACACCACCCTGGTCAGCGTGATCGGCGTGCAGGAGCTGCTGCTCAGCACGCAGATGGTCACCTCGGCGACCTTCCGCGTGTTCGAGCTGTACCTGGTGGTGGCCCTCTACTTCCTGCTGCTGACCACCCTGTGGGGCTTCTTCCAGCGCTGGCTGGAGCACCGCTTCGGCCAGTCCGAGCGGCCTGGTTCGCCGCCCCCGGCCGCCAGCCGCATGTTCGGTCGCGGCACCCTGAAACTGCTGAGAGGACGCTGAGCCATGGCACAGAAAAGCGAAGAACTGGTGATCGAGGCGCTGGACATCCACAAGTCCTTCGGTGCCTTGCAGATCCTCAAGGGCGTGTCCCTGCAAGTGAAGCGCGGCGAGGTGGTGGTGCTGATCGGCGCCTCCGGCTCGGGCAAGACCACCTTCATCCGCTGCATCAACCTGCTGGAGGACATCCAGTCCGGGCGCATCCGCGTCAACGGCCACGCCATGGGCTACCGCGAGCGCGCCGACGGCCGCCTGGTGCGCGATTCGGAGCGCAACATCGCCCGGCAGCGCCGGGATATCGGCATGGTCTTCCAGCGCTTCAACCTGTTCCCGCACATGACCGCCCTGGAGAACATCATCGAGGCGCCGGTGCAGGTGCTCGGCGTGCCCAGGGCCGAAGCCCTGGAGCAGGCCCGGCGCCTGCTGGCCCGGGTCGGCCTGGCGGACAAGGGCGAGCATTACCCGTCGATGCTCTCCGGTGGCCAGCAGCAGCGGGTGGCCATCGCCCGGGCGCTGGCGATGAAGCCCCAGGCCATGCTGTTCGACGAACCCACCAGCGCCCTCGATCCGGAGATCGTCGGCGAGGTCCTGCAGGTGATGAAGGAACTGGCCGAGGAGGGCATGACCATGGTCGTGGTCACCCACGAGATGGGCTTCGCCCGCGAGGTGGCCGACCGCGTGGTGGTGCTCGACCAGGGCGAACTCATCGAGCAGGGCCCGCCGGAACAGATCTTCAACCGCCCCAGTCATCCGCGGACCCGGGCTTTTCTCAGCCGCGTGCTGTGACCTTGCGCAAGGAACCCTTCATGCTGAATTTTTCCGCACACGAATACCCCTATGCTTCGCAGCGCCAGGCGGTCTACGCCCGGCGCGGCATGGTCGCCACCTCGCAGCCGCTGGCGGCCCAGGCTGGCATCGAGATCATGCACAAGGGCGGCAATGCCATCGACGCCGCCATCGCCACGGCGGCCGCGGCGACGGTGGTCGAGCCCACCGGCTGCGGCATCGGCGGCGACGCCTTCGCCCTGGTCTGGACCCAGGGCAAGCTGCACGGCCTCAACGGCAACGGCCAGGCCCCGGCGGCGCTGAGCATCGACGCGGTCAAGACCGCCGGACACCAGGGCATGCCGCTGTATGGCTGGACACCGGTGACCGTGCCGGGGTGCCCGTCGGCCTGGGCCGAGCTGTCGCAGCGTTTTGGCAAGTTGCCGTTCGCCGAGCTGCTGCAGCCGGCGATACGCCTGGCGCGCGAGGGCTTTCCGGTATCGCCGGTGGTCGCCCATCAGTGGCAGAGCGCATTGAACGAGTTCGCGCCGCACCGTGACGCCGTGCTCGAAGCCTGGTTCGCCACCTTCCTGATCGACGGCCGTGCGCCACGGGCCGGCGAGCTGTTCCGCAACCCGGCGCAGGCCGAGACCCTGGCGGAACTGGCGGCCAGCCGCTGCGAGAGCTTCTACCGCGGCCCGCTGGCCGAGCGCCTCGATGCCCATTCACGGGCCAGCGGCGGCTACCTGCGGGCCAGCGACCTGGCCGACTACCGCGCGCAGTGGGTCGAACCGATCCATGTCAACTATCGCGGCGTCGATGTCTGGGAGATCCCGCCAAGCGGGCAGGGGCTGGTGGCGCTGATGGCGCTGAAGATCCTCGAAGGCTTCGACTTCGACCACCGCGACAGCCAGCAGACCTGGCACCGCCAGCTGGAGGCCATGAAGCTGGCCTACAGCGACGGCCTGCACTACATCACCGACCCCGCGCACATGCGCGTCGCCGTGGCCGACCTGCTCGGCGACGCCTACAGCCGGCGCCGCCGCGCGCAGATCGGCGAGCGCGCGCAGCCGCCGAAGCCCGGCGATCCCCATGCCAGCGGCACGGTGTACCTGGCGACGGCGGATGGCGAGGGCAACATGGTCTCGTTCATCCAGAGCAACTACCACGGCTTCGGCTCGGGGGTGGTGTTGCCGGACAGCGGCATCGCCCTGCAGAACCGCGGCCAGGAGTTCAGCCTCGACCCTGCGCACGCCAACTGCCTGGCGCCAGGCAAGAAGACCTTCCACACCATCATTCCCGGGTTCCTCACCCGGGACGGCGAGGCCCTCGGCCCGTTCGGCGTGATGGGCGGCTACATGCAGCCCCAGGGGCATGTGCAGATGGTCATGAACCTCCTGGACTTCGGCCTGAACCCGCAGGCGGCGCTGGATGCACCGAGGTGGCAGTGGCTGGGCGAGATGAAGGTGGGCATCGAGCAGGGCGCCTCGCGGGACTTGGCCAATGCCCTGGCACGCCGCGGCCACGAGGTGGTGATCGCCAGTGACCTGACCGACTACGGGCGCGGGCAGATCATCCTGCGCGACCCGCGCAGCGGGATTCTCTGCGGGGGCGCAGAGCCGCGGGCGGACTCGGTGGTGGCGGTGTGCTGAGGGGGCCGTTGTGCGCCAGTGGCTTTGCTCGCAGCCTTGACGGTTCGACTTGGGCCGTCTGAAAGCATCGACGTCCCGAGAAGTGATATCATATAGACATCATCTCGAGCCCACAGGCAAGGACGCAAGCATGGTGCAGACGATCAAATACTGGCGTAGTCCGGATCAACCCGATTTTTGGAAGGCACCGGGAATCGCGGTGGTAACCGATGATGACAAGTACATCCTCAACCATCCGAAGAGCGGCGAGCCCTATGGAGCGGAGTTTCCCCGGGACTTTGGCGACAGGGTCCACGATGCGTTGCGCTATATCCGTGCGACTCCGGGCGGCCAGCGGATCGTTGCGTCGTTGGCGGGGCCTGGTCCCGTCGTGACGATCGTACCCGCGCAACTGGGCAACTCGGTCAGGGCGCTGGGAGACGGCGCCCTGCATAAGGTAGCCGAGGAACTGATCCCACAGAGCCTGATCGGCGACGTCACCAGGGCTGCACTGCGCAGCATGACCAAGCGCAAGGCTGAATGGCCGAAATGGCTGGCCAAGGCCATCAATGGTTCCCCGGAGTTGCTGCAAGAAGCGACGCCAGATGCCGGTACGGGCTTCTTCGCCCGTCTGGAAAAGGCCCGTCAGCATGCTGGCCAGTGGAGCCTGCTGACTGACTGGCGTTTCACCCGCTGGAGCAACAACGAAGGCTCCTACAACGACCAGCGCCTGGGCGGCTCGTTCGCCGCCGGCAGCTTCGACATCGGCATCACCGACGAGGAGGCCGCCGAATGGATCGCCGGCAATCCCTTGCCTGCGCGCTTGTCGCAACGGGAGCGGAACCATGCGCTGGTCGCCACCCTGGTGGCGCTGCACAACCTCTCGCCCAGCGGCGCTGGCTGCGCGTCCGTCATCGGCTGGAATCCCTATGACAGCAACCCCCTCAACGCCAGCCGGCCAGCAGCGATTGGCCTGGCTCACGAACTGGTGCATGCGTTCTACAACAAGTGGGGCAGGCAACCCGGGCGCGATTTTGGTGATCCCACCACCGTGTTGTTCGAGTTCCTCTGCGTTGGCCTCGGCCCGTGGGACGAGACGCAGTGTTCGGAGAACGGCATCCGTCGGGACTGGTTGTCTCACGCGGTGCCACTGATACCGGAAGAGGATCGGCAGAGTCGCAAGGCGATGCCGAAGCGGATCAGGTACCTGTAGGCCAGGCTCTGCCCCGAGGAGGATCCCGCCGACGCCGAGCGCTGCCAGGCGTGACTCGGGCCCCGCCGCGACCAGGCCTGCGCGATGCTCGGGCGTCGTGCAGGCTTCCTGCCAACAAGGAACAGCATGCTTGCAAAATAGTGGCCTTTGGCTAGCGTGATGGGTGAAAGTTCACCCGCACGCCCATTTATGGCCAAGGAAGGTACGCGCATGTCATGCCGACTCGTTTACGTAGTGATTACCCTGCTCAGTTTGACAGCATGCGCACGAATGGATTTTTACGAAAACGCAGACTTGAGCGGGAAGAAGACGGGGATCAAGTTCTATTCGCCCAAGCCATATCTACTGGTCGCCAGAACCGAGAACAAGGAAAAACCGGTCGATGTTCAAGTGATCTATCTGCCCGACCTGGCCAAACCGATGTATGCGGCGCCAAGAGCCGGCCTGGGATCGGCGGATATTTCGGTGGCGCTGCAAAATGGCATGCTCACGAGCTTTGGTGCGAAATCCGACTCCAGGATTCCCGAGATGCTGGCAGCCTTGGGAGGTCTGGACCAGGCCATCGCTACAGCCAGTAAAACACGACGTGAGAGGGACTTGCTTGCCGAGCAGGCAGCGGATAGCGAAACACTTGATGCCGCGGCCGCGCAACTCGCGGGTATACAGTCGGACCTGGCAAGGACCGCCACGAAAACCAACGAGCTCACGACGCAGGAAATCAGGACGCTGCATAGCGCAGATGCAAAGCTTGCGGAGAATATCTCGATACTCACAGGGCCGGCCGCCGAGCAATCGCTGGCTCAAGTCCTGAAGGGCCTGACCGCAGTCTCGAAAAGCCTGGGTGATGTCAGCATTGGCAGAGACGCCATCCCCAGAACCACCGCTGGCGACGAGGTCAAGCGAGCGAAAGACGAACTCGACAAGGTGATTGCCAATATCTCGCCTCAAGAACAAGAGCCGCCGGTCTTCGTTCTCTACGAAATCGATAACTCCGCAGGTACGACCCGTCTCAAGCAAGTGGATTTCTGAGGTGTTGAATGAAACGCTCAAATACGAGAAACCTGCGAGAGCTGCTTCGTTTCAGACAGCGCCTGGATAGTCTGTTTGGCGATATTCCCGGTGTCTCGGGATCGATGATAGGGGTCAGGGAAAAGGCGGGTGTGCATATCGATGAATTGACGTACACCGTTGTCGTTTCCGAAAAAAAGCCGCTGCACGCGTTACCCAAGGAAGAAGTGTTGCCCGCGCGCGTCAAGCTGGATGGCAGGTGGATATACACGGATGTCATGAGCGATTCACGTCTGCAGTACCAGTCGGGAGTCTTCCCTGAAAGTCTCGGAACCCGCTCCGAGCCATCGAAAAAAGGTACGGTTTCCTGCTTCGGCGTAGCTACGCACGGTACTTATCTGGTGACGTGTGCGCATTGCGTTGGCGGAAAGGATAACGATCCCCACACCCCCGATGTCATCGCCCTCTGGTCAGACGCGGCGAGCCGCTACTTGCCCGTTGGCAAGAGCATCTACGCGGTAAAAGGAACAGGTACCGGTGTGAAGCCGGATTTTGGCTTTTCCGATGCTGCGATTTTTTCTTTCGATCATGCGGAACTGGTCGAGAGGGCCCGGGCCTCCGCGGTGCTTGAGGTGAGTACCGGTTCCAAGCCTTATGAGCGTGTTTCGGGGCGTTCTGCTGCAGGGTTGCGTTTAGGCAGGATAATCGCAGTGGATGCTTATTTCGCTGGTACCTACGCGGATCTGATGATTCGGGCCGACGCACCAGGAACCTTCGCGGGAGACAGTGGGATGCTCTGGTTCGACGCCCATGGGAAAGCGGTGGGAATTCATGCCATTGGACGGAAGGTCCCTCCGGGCGTTGGGAGCGATCTGTCCCTGTGCATGAGTGCCCGGAGACTGATGACGGCCCTTGGGGTAACACTGCGCGCGGGTTGAATGTCGTGGCTTGCTGCTGCATTCATTGGCAAGACGCCATCAGCCAGCGATGTGGGCATTTGACCGTTACCCCTCGACCGTCTACACCTTCGTGCATCCCATTTGGAAGTGGCATTTCGCCATGCCTCACATGGGTTCAGGAATCCAGGGGTTTTCCGTGATATCTCGCACTACAGTAGCTGTCGCTGTTCTCACGAGCAGCCTTTCCACGGTCGTGGTAGCCGATGAAAACGAGTCGTGCGGCGATATCTTGCGCTACGCCTCTCGTGACGTGCGCCATAGCGTGTCGTTCTCGGACCAGCGCAAGTTCTATTTCCAGAAAGTCTGCAAGAGCGGGAGTTCCGGGGTGGGCATCGACTACAAGGATGCGGCCTCTGCGCTCGGACTTTCGTACTCGTCGAAAGACGAATACTGCAAGTCCGAGCAGTCATTCGACAACAGCACCAGCTATGACCAGATTGATTCAAGCGTCGTCGTTCGCAGCTCGCTCGATGCTTATGTCGCGTGTCGTGCACTCAGCGCCAAGGGCGTCGCCACATCGTTGTCCATGCCGCCTGGTGACACGCCGACGGTTTTCTCCATCAGCGTGCAGCGCCGAAGCCCCGTACCGCAAACGATCGACTCCTTGACGATAGACCCGGCAACCGTAGCCTGTAATTCACTCAACAAAGGGCAGGTCCAGAGTTTTGACAATCAGTTCAACAGCATCGGCTTCGAACTGCCGCAAAGCGAAGCGCAATGGTCGCTGGTTTGCGTTCGAAAAGCGTCGACAGAACCGGAGGGCAACCGCAGCTACGGCCCGGTTCAACTGATCCTCACCACGTCATCGGGGGCTTTGCCAATCTCTCTGCCGGCGGTTGGCTATGCGGCGGGGGCCTGGGCTGCCGAGCTGCGCAATGAAACCTCCAGCCTGGCACAAAAGATCGGTGCAGCCGAAACCAGGATCGCCAACCAGAAAGTCGTTGCCCTCTGCGGAGGCGATGGCTATTTCCCCCGGCCGAATGCACCCGCCTGTCCTGCAGGATTCAAGGACAGTGGTCAGTTCACGCATTCTGCGCCGGGTGGGGCCCATGGTTATGGCGGACACTGCCGGGTGTGTCTGGGCAATTAGAGAGCGAGGTCCGGCGCTATACCCCCCTCGAACCCACAAGCAAGGACGCAAGCATGGTGCAGACGGTCGAATACTGGCGCGAAACGGATCAGTCCTGGCACCCGGGCCCTCCGGGGATCGCGGTGGTCACGGATGACAACAACTACATCGGCAACCACCCGGTGACCGGCGTGGCGCAGTTCATGGCCTTTCCCGCGAACTTTCGCGGCCTGGTCCACAACGCGCTGCGGTATATCCACGCGACGCCGCCCGGCCGGCACATCCTGTTGCCACTTTCGGCGGCCAGCGTGGTCTCGATCCTGCCCTCGCAAGGGGGCAACACGGTGGCCACGGGCGGTGCCGGGGCGATGAACCTGGTTGCCGAGGAGCTGACCCCGGCGAGCCTGATCGGCGGGACCACCCAGGCTGCGCTCAACCGTATCAATGTGCCGCAACATGCCCAGCCGCGCTGGCTGGCCCATGTCATCAACAGCTCACAGGAGTTGCTGCTGGATGCGGTGCCAGGGGCCGGCACGGGCTTTTTCGCCCGTCTGGAAAAGGCCCGCCAGTATGCCAACCAGTGGGGATTGCTGGTTGACCCGCGCTTCGCCCGCTGGACCAGTTCCAACGAAGGCTATTACAACGACCAGAACCTGCGTGGCTCGTTCGACGCCGGTGGCTACAACATCGGCATCACGCCCCATGAGGTCGCCGGCTGGATAGCCGGCAATCCCTTGCCTGGCCGGCTGTCGCCGCGTGCGCAGAACCATGCCTTGGTCGCCACCCTGGCGGCGCTGCGCAACGTCTCGCCCTCCGGCAATGGCTGCGATTCCACCATCGGCTGGAACCCCTATGCGAGCAACCCGCTCAACCTCAGCCGGCCTGCGGCGATCGGCCTCGCCCACGAGCTGGTGCATGCCTACTACAACGGCCTGGGCGTGCAGCCCGGGCGTGATTTCGGCCATCCCAGCACCGTGTTGTTCGAGTTCCTCTGCGTCGGGCTCGGCCCGTGGGACGAGGCGCTGATTTCCGAGAATGGCATCCGCCGGCACTGGTGGTCCGACGCGGTGCCGTTGATGCCGAAAACGGAGAAGCAGAGTCGCAAGGCGATGCCGAAGCGGATCAAGTACTTGTAGGGGGATGTCGCGCAAGGCGAGCTTGAGTGAGGTTTGTAATGGTTGTCGGTACCTTGCTGTGGCGCTCTCGCCTCAGCGTTGTATTGATAAACAAAATCATATGCAGGATAGCTAGATTTACGGGGTGGGCGTGGAGAGCGATATGGAAATGCAAGCGTTATGGATAATTGCTTTGGTGGGTGGTGGTACGTTGGCGGGGGCTTTCATAAGGATGAAAGGAGGGTTCGGTACGACAAACCTTCGCGCAATAGGAATCGTCTTGATCGCTCTATTCGCATCTGTGCTCGCTATTGCCAAGACTGAGGATGTAAGTGCTGCGTTAGGCATATTGGGCGCCATAGCAGGTTATCTTTTTGGCACCCAGAGCTCAGGGGGAGCTTCGCTATCCACCAAAGTCGGTGCTGATGGCTCAATTAATAATTCAAAGATCGCAGGCCGGGATATCAATGAAACCATAAACAATCTTCAGGCGAAGGTAGACAGCCTGGCGGGGTTTATCGATGGAAATCTCAGCAAGATTGAACTCTCCGTTCAGCGTCAGCACGAACTTGAATATGTGATAAATAACGTGTTTGAAAGGTCCAGTGTCGATGTGTACAGGGCCATGGGGCAGGTCATTGGTCGCTGGGCCGCGGAGGGTTACTCATTGATTTCGGTAACTGAGAATTATGATCGGTCCGATGCGATGATACTTGTATTTGGGCGGCCTGCACGGAGACGTGAGGATGTTGGATCTGTACTGCTCTATAACGGAGTGAGAATGGAATTTAGTGGTCGAATGGATGGGTAGTTTAAAAATAGGCCCGTGAGAAGCATGGAGACGGGGGCTTCAAGGGGGCAGACGTCGAAGGGCCGCATGTGCGGCCCTGGAAAAGGCGCGTCAGCCCGCTTCCTTCCTGCGCAACAAAGCCTCCACCAGCGCTTGACAGATCTCCAGCGAATGCTGGGTCGCCCAGGCCACGCCCTGGAGCGGCTTGTCCGCCGATTCGCAGACCTGGAAGTTGGTTTCATAGGCCGAGGCCAGCGACATGGCGAGGTGGACGAGAACGTCCTCCAGTCTGGCGTCGGCGCAGACGCTGGACAGTGGTGGGTGGGTGCCCCGGCAGGTGCCGAAGTGGGTATGCGCGGTGGTGAGTGAAGCGGGGGGATCTGGTACGGGTTTGCTCATTACGGACTCCTTAGGCCTGGTGGAGCCGCCACGCAAGGTGACCAAACGATGGGTGGCGACTGTGACGCAGGTTGGTCAACCGGGGCCTAAGGATACCGGCGCGCCCGAAGGCGCCCTGCGCACAGCCGCCATAACTCGATATGCCAGCCACGAAAAAGCGCCCGCAAAATCGGAAATGGGGCGCTTGTACGCCCTTAGACCCAGGTGACCAAACCTGATCGCTGTGTGCAGCGACCGGCGAAGACTAGGCACGGATTTCCATGAGCGCAATGGCTGAAAGGGCGGGGAAGTATGCTTGGGAAACTGCCTACAAGAAAGTCGGAATTGGGTGAGGTTTTGTAGCCATATGCGACGTCTTGACAAGAGCCTCGGTAGAGATTGGAGGCTATTGAGGCAGTGAGCGATCCCTCAAGGCGCACCTGGTGTCCTAGTCCCAGTCCATCCTGATGTTTTCTTGTTTGCGAAACTCGTCCAGAACACTCTGATAGTGAGACCGTTCGGTATCGCCTCGTACCAGTCAACAGAGGGCGGGTCTGCTGTTATCAAACTCGTTAGCGAGCCAAATCGGTGCCAGTGGATTTGATGCTCGTCAGCATGCTGCTCTGCGACAATGACGGTGCAGTTCAGGTCTAGTGTTGTGAGCGGTTAATTCATTTTCTTACGTGCAACGATATACTGTGCGCCCCTCGGGAGAAGTCGGGCTGGGTTAACGACGAAAATTCATATGGTCAGCGACGCCCGAGGTGTGCCTCTGCACTTCACTCTGTCTGGTGGGCAGGCCAGCGACATCTCACATGCCCAACCACTACTCGATGGTGTCCAGGTGCCTACCGGCTGGGGCAGACCTCGCAAGCGGTGCCGCAAGCTCGTAGCTGACAAAGGCTACGACGCTGAATCCCTCAGGCGCTATTGCGATCGCTATCGCATGCAGCCTGTCATTCCTTATCGCGCGATGAAACGCAAGCCGAAGCCCGGTTTGCCGCGGCTGTTCGACAAGCTCAAGTACCGAGAGCGTAATGTTATCGAGCGCCTGTTTGGCTGGCTGAAGGAGCATCGCCGCCTGGCAACCCGTTACTGCAAGCTCGCAACAAGTTATGGGGCGATGGTCACATTGGCCTGCTGGCGGCGGTGTTTACGACACTACTTTTCGTACAGTGCCTAGTGTGGTGTTTCACAAGTAACACTCATATTTTTCGGCCTAATGCCTCGGCTGCCCGGCCGACGCTCGCCAAAATGTCCTCGGCCTTTCGATACCAGCGAAACGGTCGAGGGTTGGCGTTGTA
>Ga0206116_1000753_pt1 | contig 25628 bp, 20 predicted proteins | sample 3A1Ametagenome_FD_178000 | JGI IMG/M metagenome (GOLD analysis project Ga0206116, IMG submission 178000) | Enriched microbial communities from leaf-cutter ant dump, University of Wisconsin, Madison, United States - 3A1A | ecosystem: Environmental > Terrestrial > Nest > Insects nest > Nest dump...
CGCGCCGGCGCGGCTGGCGCATCTGCGCGGCAGGCCGAGATACGCGGCTATGACGGTTCGATCGAGGCTGCCCGGCGTGAAGCCGCCGCAATCGAGGATGCCGTTGAGCGGATCTCGCATGAGATTAACGCGCACGTTGCCACGATCGATCAGGTTTCCGAGCCGGACCCGCGCCTGACCAAGCACGAAGTGGTCGGCCGGATGCAAAGCGAAATCACCCTCCTTGAAGCGCAGCGCCAGCAGCTTCAAGGCAATAGCCAGCGGCTTCAGCAGGCTATCGCTCGCGATTCTGCTGCGCGCGATCGTGTCCACCTTGATCACCGAGCCGTGGCGGCGCGCGATCTCGTCACTGTCGTTCAGGAGATCGTGGCGACGAAGCAGGCGATAGCCAGTGCGCAAGATCTCGCCGGATCGATTTACGGCGTCCTCGGAGAGACGCAGGAGAGGTATTTAGTGGAGATTGTGCGCACCACGAGGACCGGGCCGGAAACCCTCGCCGCCGAAGAAACGACGCCTCTCAAGCCGGGGGATGTGGTGCGCCTCCGGCCGCTCCGCTCCACAGACGCGCTGAGAGGAAGTGTTTCCCAGTGACAGGCTGGTCAGGACTTACGCGCAGAACAGCGCTTGCTCTGATGGCTCTATTGGCTTCCGGCGCCACGAGCCCGGCGTTGCCGCTTAATCGCCGCCGTCATCTGCGTGATGTCGTGAGATGGGCGATCCAGTACCAGTATATCGATATTGGAGCGATCGCCGCGTCCGAACTCGATCTGATCGTGCTCGACCCCAGCCTCGATGATGCAGCGGGACACTTCATCGCGCCGGAGGATCTGGATCGCCTGAAGCGCAAGCCTGATGGAAGACGCAGGCTCGTTCTCGCCTATCTTCCGGTCGGTGAAGTCGATACAAAGCGCTGGTATTGGCCGGAGAATTGGCGGCGAACGCCCCCCGACTGGGTCGGGTCCGAAAACCCCGCTTGGCCAGGTGCGCGGCATGTCCGCTTCTGGCATCCGGCCTGGCGGGACATGCTCTTCGAGAGGAATGGCTCCTTGCTCGACCGCATCCTCGATGCGGGCTACGATGGGACGTTTCTCGACCGGGTCGATGCCTATTTCGACTGGCGCGACGAGCGAGCGACGGCGCAGGACGATATGATCGACCTGATCGCTGCACTGCGGCAAAAGCTTGATGCCGTGCGCCCTGGCTTTATCCTGCTTTCGCAGAACGCTGAGCATCTGATGGTCCATCGGCGCTACCTCGACCTGATTGATGGGGTGAACAAGGAATCGCTTCTTTCCGGCCTGGCAAGTGAGAATCGCCGTAACAGCGATGGGGACGTAGCTTGGAGCCTGCACTATTTGCGTTTGGCGCAAGAGGCGGGTGTTGTCATCTTCGCGACCGAGTATGCGTCCGATCGCCGCTTGAGGACCCACCTACGAGCCGAGATTGCTGGGCTGGGCTTTAAGCCGTTCATGGGCGTACGCGCACTAGACCGGCTGCCGACCGATCCATGATACGCTGGTGGTGGGGAATATTGCAAAGCGCTGCATGATACATGCGCGGCGAAAGTTTACCGATGCGCCCAAGTCGATGAAGAAGCCAGGAGGACCGCCACTTCAGGCGTTGGCATTCTTCGAGGCGCTCTACAAGGTCGAGAAACTGGCGCGGGAAAGTAGCTTTTCCGAGGGTGACCCGTCCTCGTCACTGTGGCGAAGATACCTGAGGACTGCCTGACGGTCATCGGGATTTTCCGTCAGCACTTCGTCAGGAAGCATCGGAGACGGTCAGGTCCGCAGCAGATGCCCGAGCGGCCGGCCTGTCGGCAGGCCAACCGCGAAAGCTCCTGGAACTGAACAAGACGGCAGCCAGCCACGCTCCGCTTGGGCGCGTGTTTCTGCCGCTGCGTTAGCGCGGAGCCATCCGCTGCAACGTCCCGTCGCGCAAGACGTACTGGTGCCAGACCGCCATCGCGGCATGCAGTCCGGCGAGGTAGAGGATGATCGTGCCGGCATTCTCATGAATGTCCGCGATCAGGCCCGGTGCGCCCTGCACTCGCTCGGTGATCGCCGGAAGCTGGAAGCCGAAGAAAGAAACGGGAACACCGAGACGCGAGGCGGCGTACCAACCGCTCAACGGCAGGGCAATCAGGAACAGATACAGCAGCATATGTCCGGCTTTGGCGGCAAGGGCGAGACAGCCATTGGACTGCGGCGCGTCCGAAGTTCCGCCCCCAATGCGCAGGATCAAGCGCGGAAGCACCAGTACGAGCACGGCCAACCCGAACGAGAAATGCAACAAGGGCGGGTTTTCGGCCATGTGACGGCCTCCCGTCGAGGTCAGCCAGGCCCCGAGGATCAGCAGGGCCGTCAGCCAGTGGATGACGATCATGCTTCTGGAATAACGGGTCGGATCATGAGGCATGGCGAGATCTCCTTGCGATGGTCGCAGTGCTTGAGCGACAGCGAGATGGGATTGCTACTTGATGGTGGTTTTGGGCCGCACGGTCGTCCCGAGCAGGGTGTTGGAGGATGTCCCGCCTACAGCGTCGTTCTCCGAGGCTGGCGGCCGCTGACGCCTCGATCCGTGACGGTCGTCATCGCGATCGCTGTGCCGGAACTTGACGATTTCGAGGGTTTCCGGATCGACCTTTGCCTTAAAAGCCAAGCCGTTCCGGTCGGCTCCCCGGATTTCGTAACAGCCGTCGTCGATCTTGATCCTGGCAATCGTCCAGCCTTGACCGGCGGCCATTGTTTCGACCGCTTCCCGCGGCTTCCATCGATCCATCGAGACATGGCAATCGTCGTCGTCAGCCTTAGCGATACTAGGACCGGAGAACGCCAGAACGAGGATCGCGGCTAGCAAATGTTTCATCGTTTCATTGTTCCTGATCAACGCGCTTTCGGGGGAACCATGGCACGCTCTCCTGACGAACGCCTGAAGCGGCGATGGGCCGGTCTTCAGCAAACCGACAGCATCGGACGCTAGGCGGGAGGATGGCGAGACGGGTGACCCTGGGATGAGAGTTCTACTGATCGAAGACGATGCAATCCTCGGAAAGGCCGTGCGCGAGCAGGTCGCCGCCCTCCACTCGGTGGACTGGGTGACACGGCTCGATGCGGCGCGCGAACATCTCCAAAGCGCGGCATACGATCTCATCCTGCTCGACCTGATGCTCCCGGACGGATTGGGCATTGCCTTTCTCAAAAAGCTTCGAGCCGAGGGCAGCGTGACGCCGGTCATCATCCTGACGGCGCTCGACCAGATCTCCGACCGCATCGCGGGCCTCGATGCCGGCGCCGACGACTACATGATCAAGCCGTTCGATCTGTCGGAACTCTCCTCGCGGCTGAATGCGGTGGCGCGGCGATACAGCGGCAACCCGAACCCTCTCATCGAGATCGGTGACCTGCGCATCGATCTCGCCGCCCGGACCGTGATGCACGGCGCGCGCCCTGTCGAGCTTACCGGGCGCGAATGGGCGCTGTTCGAAGCATTTCTGCAGCGGCCCGGCATCGCGATGACCAAGGCACAGCTCGAAGACCGGCTCTATGCGTTCGGCGCCGAGGTCGAGAGCAATACGATCGAGGTTCACGTCAGCAGACTGCGCAAGAAGCTCGGCCACGGCGTGATCGATACGGTGCGGGGCATCGGGTATCGTCTTGGAACGGCAAGATGAAGCGGCCCAGGAGCCTGCAATGGCGGCTCTCGCTATGGCTGGGGCTGGGGCTGACGGTGTTGTGGGCGCTTGCCGCTGTCGTGACCGCGCAGATGCTGCGCCATGAAATGGACGAGGTGTTCGACAGCGCCCTCGAAGAGACTGCGCAACGCATCCTGCCGCTTGCGGCGATCGAGATCATCGGCCGCGATGCCGACGACACCGAACAGCGCGTTGCCACACTCCGCCAGCACGACGAGTATTTCACCTATGTCGTGCACGATGCGGCGGGCACGGTTCTGCTGCGATCGCACAGCGCCGATCTCGCGGCATTCCCGCCGTTTTCCGGAATGGGCTTTGCCACGACGCCTACGCACCGCCTCTACTCCGACGCTACCCTCCAGCAGAACCTGACCATCACCATCGCGGAGCCCCTGTCGCATCGCCGAATGACCGCCGGGCGACTGTTGCTCGGGTTGAGCCTGCCGCTCGCCGTCATTGTCCCGCTCGGCTTGATCGGCATCTGGGTGATTGTCCGGCTGTCCATGACCCCGGTTCGGACCTTCCGCTCGCAGATCGAAGCGCGCGGCGGCGGTGATCTGACACCCATCGACGCGGAGGACCTGCCTTCGGAGATCGGCCCCGTCGCCAAAGCTGTCAACCACCTCCTGGACCGATTGACGCGTACCTTGCAGGCTGAACGCAGCCTGGCGGCCAAATCGGCCCATGAGCTGCGGACACCGGTGGCTGCTGCACTGGCGCAGACGCAGCGCATGATCGCGCTAGCGCCGGACGACGCCACGCGCGAGCGCGCCGAGGATATACAGACCGCCTTGCGGCGCCTTTCCCGCCTCACCGAAAAACTCATGCAACTAGCAAGAGCCGAGGGGGGACGCCTTCTCGCCGAGGCACCGGTCGAGATCGGCGCCATCCTGCGGATGGTGGTGAGCGAATTCGACGGGCAGGCCGAGACGGTGGGGCGCATCGACCTGACACTGCCAGACGCGCCGGTATTCGCAAGCATCGACGCCGACGCCTTCGCCATCCTGGCCCGGAACCTGATCGAAAACGCCCTCAAGCATGGCGTGCGGGACGAGCCGGTCGCCGTCACCTTGTCGGCAGACGGCTGTCTGCGCGTCACGAACGCCGGCCCGGTCGTGCCTTCCGCAGTGCTTGCGCGGCTGAGCGAGCCCTTCGAGCGCGGTCAGGCTCTGGTGCGGGGGGCCGGCCTGGGGCTCGCCATCGCCCGGACCATCGCTGCCGGAACAAACGGGTGGATAGAACTCCAATCTCCCGCGAGCGGCAGGATTGACGGGTTTGAGGCAAGGTTCTTCATAGACAAATGATCATCGACATCGACGCCAGATGCTGAAAGGCAACTCGGGAGACCATGGATACTGACGCCCTGCTCAGCCGCCTTGCGGTATCGCTTTCGATCGGTCTGCTGATCGGCCTGGAGCGTGGATGGCGTACCCGCAACGAGGAAGACCATCTGCGCGCGGCAGGTCTACGAACGTTCGCGCTGACCGGTCTCACCGGCGGCATTACCGGCGCCCTGGCCCGGCAGTTCGACTCTGGCCTCGTGATCGGTCTTGTTTTCCTCGGGTTCACCGCGGCATTCGCCTCCTACCACTGGCTCGAAGCGCGGGCCGAGCGAAATTACAGCGCGACATCCGTCGTCGCCGGCATAGCCACGTTCCTGCTGGGAACGCTTGCCGTCGTCGGCGACCTTGCAGCCGCCATCGCCGGGGCTGTTGCCACGGCTGTACTGCTTGCCCTGCGCGAGCCGTTGCATCGTTGGGTCGCGTCGCTGAGCTGGAATGAGATCCGGTCGGGCCTGACGCTTCTGGCAATGACCTTTCTCATGCTACCGATCCTGCCGAACAGGCCGGTCGATCCCTGGGGCACCGTCAATCCATATGAGATCTGGTTGCTGACCATCCTGATCGCCGCGGTCTCCTTCGCCGGCTACGTCGCCGTCCGCGTGTTCGGGGACCGGCTTGGCGTCCTGATGACGGCGATTGCGGGCGGGCTCGCCTCTTCGACAGCGACGACCTTGACGCTGGCAAGGCTTGCCCGCCGGCACCCTGAGTCCAGCACGCTGCTTTCCTGTGGCGTGCTTCTTTCCGGCTTGACCATGATCATCCGCGTTGCAGTCGTGGCGACGGCCTTGAACCCAAGCTTGCTTCCGCATCTCAAATGGCCATTGCTCATCGGCGGTGGCGTGCTCGCCATCGGCGCCGGGCTCCTGCTGCTACAAAGTCGCGGCTCCTCCGAACAGCCGAAACTTACGATCACCAACCCGCTGGAATTGGCGCCTGCCCTGAAAATGGGGACACTCATCACCGTGGTCATGGTGGTGTCGCATCTGCTTCAGCAGTCGTTCGGGAATGCGGGCGTTCTGGTGACCGCCGCCGCTTCGGGCATCGCCGATGTGGATGCGATTTCGATCTCCATGGCCCGCCTGGCGTCGCATTCGATCGAGCCCGGTCTTGCGGCAGATGCGATCCTGATCGCCGTGGCCATGAATACACTTGTCAAAGCCGTGATGGCGGCATGGGTCGGAGGCTCAAGGATCGGCGGGCCCGTGGGCGCCCTTAGCGTGCTCGGCCTTGCGGCCGGCATGGCAGCGTCTCTGTATGTTGGCCGTCTGTGAACTGCGGCCCGGCAACCAACAACTTTGCCAGGGCCTGAACGCACTTCGGCGCATCACCCCGCAGACCACGGAACACTGTTCAACGATCAGGGAAACTGAATGAAAATTCTCGTCTTGAATGCCGGCAGCTCCAGTCTCAAATTCGGTGTATTCGATATCGCCTCGGAATCCCGCGAGATGTTCAAAGGTTCATTCGAACGCTTTCGGGAGGGAGGCTGCGATTTCCGTTTTCGCTGTGGCAAGACGGATCAGAGCGGCTCGGTCCGCTACGCTGACATCGGCAGCGCTATCGCCGCTATCCCTGGTGTGCTTCGGCAGTTCGACCTCGGTGCGCCCGAGGCGATCGGCCATCGCGTCGCTCATGGTGGCAGTAGATTTACCGGGCCCGCGATCCTCGACGACGCGACCATCGGGACAATCGAGGAGCTGTCACCACTGGCGCCGTTACATAATCCGGGCAATCTGCAGGCCATCAGGCTCTGCCGCGCGCTTTGGCCTGCAGTGCCGCAAGTCGCGGTGTTCGACACCTCCTTCCATCTCACCAATCCACCCTTCGCCACCACCTATGCGGTACCGGAGACCTGGCGCAAGGCCGGCCTGCGCCGCTACGGTTTCCACGGTACCTCGCACAAATACGTGGTGCTGCGAGCGGCCGAGGAAGTCGGCCAGGCACTTTCCGATCTGCAGATCGTTTCCATGCATCTCGGCAATGGGGCGAGCGTCTGCGCCGTCAACCGCGGCCGCTCCATGGATAGTTCCATGGGCATCACACCGCTGGAAGGGCTCGTGATGGGCACGCGCTCCGGCGACCTCGATCCAGGCGCCTTCGGGTTTCTCGCCAGGCAGTTGGGTCTTACAATCCCGGACATCGAAGCCGCGCTCTACAACGACAGTGGCCTCAAGGGGCTGGCGGGCTCATCTGACATGCGTGATATCGAGGACAAGGCCGTCGCTGGCGACAGACAGGCCCAACTCGCCATCGAAATCTACGCGTACCGGGCACGCAAATATATCGGTGCCTATGCCGCCGCTATGGGTGGACTCGACGCCCTGGTTTTTACCGGCGGTATCGGCGAGAACTCGGCCTCGATGCGAAGGCGCATTTGCGACGGCCTTGCGTTCATGGGGTTGCAACTCGACTTCGACCGCAATGACGCGCCGGATCTATCCGACCATGCCGCTCCGCAAATTCAGTCCTATGGCTCGCGTGTTCGTGTCATCGTGACGGAAACGGCAGAGCAATTGATGATCGCTCGCGAGACGGCGCATGCGCTTGCCCGTAAAGCGCCGGCCACTGAAACGATTCCGGTGGCCGTTTCCGGTCGTCACGTCCATTTATCGGCCGCAGCCGTCGAAACTTTGTTCGGCAAGGATTACACGTTGAGGCCGGCACAGCCGCTCCGCCAACCGGGGCATTGGGCAGCGCAAGAGCGGGTAACACTGGAAGGCCCGAAAGGAAGACTGGAGCGGGTTGCTATTCTCGGACCATTGCGGGAGCGTCTGCAAGTGGAGGTCTCACGTACCGACAGCTTTGTGCTCGGCATCGACGTGCCGTTGCGCGAAAGCGGCCAGCTTGACGGCACACCTTCCGTGACATTGATCGGCCCGGCCGGCAAGCTCTTGAGTGACGGGCTGATCGTGGCGGCGCGCCACATCCATGCCACCCCACAGGACGCGGCCAGGCTTGGCCTCGCGGACCGGGAACTGATCGATGTGCGCGTCGGTGACGGCGCCCGCGGACTGACCTTTACGCAAGTTCTGGTACGCGTCGGCGAGACGGCATTCACCGAAATGCACATCGATACCGACGAGGCAAACGCTGCCGGTATCGACGCCTTTGGTGAGGGGGAGATTGCGGCCGGGCATGCGGCCACACTCGGGCCTTGATGGGTCGGTCTGGTCGGCTGTAAGCGGTGGCTTCGGGGAGAGCGGTTTCGCTGAGCGATGCCAAAGTCAGCATGTGTGTCCCTTTGCGGTCTTTAGGACAGGGAAGGTCTGGCTGCCGCCCAATCAGCACTAGGTCCAATCATGGTGTGGTGGGCGAGATCGCCCGCGATCCGGACATGCTGCCAGTTTGATCCTGGAACTCAGATTGACGAAAATGGTGGAGATACCCGTCGGCGGTGCGGATTCGGTCCGACAGGAGGCGTAGACCATTCAGCACGACCAGAACGGTACCGCCTTCGTGTCCGATCACTGCGAGCGGAAGCGGCAGGTCGAAGAACAGGCCGCCGGTCACAAGTACCAGCATGGCGCCAATCGCGACGACGAGATTCTGTCGGATGATGACGGCCGTCCGCCGTGCCAATCGGTGGGCATCGGCCAGCTTCTTCATATCTTCCGACAGCAGGGCCACGTCGGCGGCCTGCAGTGCGACGTCCGACCCCGCCGCTCCCATCGCGATGCCGACATCGGCGCGAGCCAATGCGGCGGCATCGTTGACGCCATCGCCGACAAAAGCGACCTTGCCATCACGCGCGAGGTCGCCGACCTGAAGCACCTTGTCCTGCGGCAGCATCTCGGCATGAACCTCGTCGGGCGCAAGGCCAAGTTCCGCACCGATGCGCAAGGCCACCGGCCTGCGGTCGCCGGTCATCATGACGATGCGGTTGACGCCACCGGCGCGAAGCGCGGCCAGCGCCGGGGCTGAGCTGGCTCTTGCTTCATCCGCAACACTGACCGCCCCGAGAACGGTCGCACCGCGCCCAAGATAAACCACGGTCTGAGAACTGTCGGCGAGTTCCCGGAACGCGACATGATCCACCGAGGCACCCATCTCTCCGACGAGGTGAGCGTTGCCGGCCCATATCGGGCCGAAGGATTCGTAGCCGACGATGCCGGCGCTCGGATGCGACGTAACGTCCACGACCGCCACCGGCTCAACGCCATGAACCAGGGCCTCACGACGGATGGCGGCAGCGATGTGATGCTCGGAATGCGCTTCCAGCCCGGCAAGGAGCGAAAGGAAACGGCGATCCTCACCATCGAGAGCGACAATGCGCGTGACCTCCGCACGTCCATTGGTCAGGGTCCCGGTCTTGTCGAAGGCGAAGGTGTCGACAGCGGCGAGCGTTTCGAGCGCACCGCCCCCCTTGAACAGCACGCCGCCTCGCGCTGCAGCGGAGAGCGCCGACAGGATCGCGGCGGGGACCGATATGACGATCGCGCAGGGACTGGCGGCGACCAGCAGCGTCGCGGCCTTGTAGAGGGCCTGCTCCCAGTCGCGACCAAGCCAATAGAAGAACGCAAGGGCCAGAGCAGAGCCCAGCAGGACACCGATGGTATAACGCTGGCCAAACCACGCGCTGAAGCGCTCGGATGGCGCCTTCGCCTCCTGCGCCTCGGTGACGAGCTGGATCATGCGAGCGATCGTGCTGTCGCCGACCGTCCTGGTGACGGTGACGTCGAGGACCCCGTCTAGGTTGACTGTCGCCTCGAAGACCTGCTCGCCCGGCTCCTTCGAGACCGGCATGGATTCACCGGTGATATTGGCCTCGTCGATGCCGCCGCGGCCATGGAGGATCACACCGTCGGTCGGCACGCGTGCGCCCGGACGCAGCACCACCACATCGCCGACGGCAAGCTCCGCAGCAGGAACCTCCACCGTGGTCCCGTCCTCTCCTTTGCGGAAAGCCGTCTCCGGCCGGAGCGCCATGAGCGCCTCAACAGCTCTGCGCGCGCGTCCCAATGCCTGGTGCTCAAGCGTGGTCGACACGCTGAACAACGTCAGCAACACCGCGCCTTCGAACGGCGCCCCGACGATCGCCGCCGCCACGGCCGCGACGACCATCAGAAGATCGATGTCGAGGATATGATCGCGCCACAACGCCGTCAGGGCGCTCCAGGTGGCGGGAAGCCCTCCGGCCAAATAGACCATCGCCAGACCGGGAGATCTTAGAATGGAAAGGCCTTCCGCCGGCGGCCAGGTCCCGGCGACGGCCAGCATCATCCCGAGGACTGCAATTGCCGACATGACGGTCTGGAAATCGAGCGACCGACGTTTCATCGCTACACCGCCCGGCCGATCAGGGAGCCGATCAATGCGGTCGAGGCCAGCGCGACAGCGCCCCAGAACACCACGCGGATGGTCGGTTTCCAGATGCTGGCGCCGCCCGCCTGTGCCCCGATTGCGCCAAGCACCGCAAGACCGATGAGGCAAGCAAGGGATACGGTCCATGCAGCCGTTCCGGCCGGCGCAAGCAGGGCGACGATCAACGGCAAAGCCGCACCCGCCGCAAACGTGACCGCCGAGGTCAGCGCGGCTTGAACCGGCCTTGCCATCACATGGCTCGCCAATCCGAGTTCATCCCGCGCATGGGCTTCGAAGGCGTCCTTCGCCATCATCTGTTCGGCGACCTGCCGGGCCAGCTCTGGGGCCACGCCGCGCTGCTCGTAGATCGCGGCGAGTTCGGCCAACTCGGCCTCCGGCTGCGTCACCAGTTCGTGACGCTCCCGCGCCATGTCGGCTTCCTCGGTATCGGCCTGCGAACTGACCGACACATATTCGCCCGCCGCCATCGACATCGCTCCGGCCACGAGTCCGGCAACACCGGCCACAAGAATCTCATGCGAGGCGTTGGTCGCCGCGGCGACACCGACGATCAGGCTCGACGTCGAGATCAACCCGTCATTGGCGCCCAGTACCGCCGCCCGAAGCCAGCCTATGCGTTCGATGAGATGATTTTCCTTGTGAAGGGCGCGCATGAATGGTGCTCCGGGCAGCGATGGTGTGTGCAGCGGGATGATGCTGCGTCGACGCAACCTCATTCCGTGATGAAAGGAAAGCACAGAAAGATATTCTGTTTAGAATTATTCTAATTAAAAGACTAATTCAAGATACAACCGACCTTTGGAGCCTCCCTCGCCAACCACGCGGTCTACGGCCATTGAGCGATCACCGGATCCCGGCAGGTCTGCGATCAAGACCAAGATCGCTCGCCCGCCGGACGACCCGGTGTCACCCACAGATAGACAGCTTCGAGGCTAAGCCTACTCGCAAGGCAACCATCGCTAGTCCAATTCCGTCTCCGGCGACGTACCGATGGTACTGCCATCGCCGAAGCGCTTGACGCTGCCATCGACGACCTCGAGCGTTGCGGGATCGATCTTCACCTTGAGGACGTTCCCGCTGGTGTCAGTGACCCGAAATTCGTAGCAGCCATCGTCGATCTTCATCTTGTCGATGGTCCATCCGAAGTCGCCCGCAAGCTTCCCGAGCGCTTCGAAGGATTGCCTCTTCTGAGGCGGAACGTCGCACACTTCTCCGCCAAATGCGGACGTTGTCGGAAGCGCCGCGAGCAATGCAAGCACTGCCAATGTCTTTGTCATGATTTCTTCTCCTGGGCTGTGTGTTGTTGATGGAGGAAATCATGCACAGAGGGACTGACGAGCTACTGACGATCGGCAGGAATTGTCGTCAGCTTCCGGTCAGCAAACACCGCATCGTTGTAGCGGAAAGATAATTGTGCTTACGGGCTTGTGTTGATGTCGCGCCCTTCGCCGACTTCGTCTTGGATGCACCCGTCGCGGTTGACTGCTGGACAAGTGCATCAGATTTGGCTGGCAAACAAGCTCGCTTTCCTGAATGTCGGAACGAAGCTCGTCACATGCGCGCGTGCCGCAAGGCCAGGAGCGTCCGGTTGTCGTTGTGCAGATCTTCGTTGCAGGCAGGGCTTCGAGACCCCAGAGCTGAACGGTCCGACCATCAATGACAAGCGTTCCACTATCCACGACCTGAATATCCCAGGCGACGGCCGGAATCACGGACAGAAGAAAGCTGACGAGGCCGGCGGATATCGAATGAGAGTGGGGCACGATAAGATCACCTTCTGATACGATTCCAAACGGGCCCAGTCGATCCGTGCCCCGGCCCTTCTTGCCCCGTTTTCCGGCTTGTGCCAGGAACTCCGGGCCGAGTGCGTCACTCTCTACCGATATATCGACCCGACGGGGGGCCAGGCGGGATCGGCGATCTGCGGCGCCAGGCTTTCGGCGACCGCGAGAAGGTGGCCGTCCAGACCCCAGGGCGCGCAAAGCTGGATGCCGGTCGGCGCGCCTTCCGCCGTCTCGCCGACCGGCAGGGCGATTGCGCAGAGGTCGAGCGTGTTGGCCAGTCGAGTATAGCGCGACAGCGGGATTTCGTCCTGGTCCACGGTTTCCAGACTCGCCGCCGGAATCGGCGTGCCCGGAAGCAGGATGGCGTCGGTGTCCGCGTGGGCGGCGGCGAAGGCCGCAGCCATGGCCGACATTTCTTCCAGCAGGCCGCGATACGTCTCCTCGCTGACGTCGCGGCCGGTAAGAACGCGCTTGCGCACATGCGGGTCCATCGGACTGGAAGCGTCTTCCGCCTGCGCGCGGAAGCTCCGCCAGGCCTCGAAGGCGACGATGCTTCCGTTGATCTCCTGAAGCCGGGGAAGGCTGGCAGGCAGCAAGGCCGGTACGATGCGGTGTCCCTGCGCGCGCAGCCGCGCCAGCACGCGGGCGCGCATGTCCAGGATTTCGGCGGAGCAAGGCGCGAGTTCCTCGGGCTCGACCACGGCAAGGGTCAGGCTGCGCGGCACGGACATGTCCGGCGGCAGCTCCGTGCCGGCCAGAACCTCGGTGGCGAGCCGCAGGTCCGCCACCGAGTTCGCAAGCGGACCGATAGTGTCGAAGGTGGCCGCGAGCGGCGCGACGCCCTGCGTCGGGATCAGGCCGCGGCTGGGCTTGAACCCTTGCACGCCGCAAACCGTCGCCGGGATGCGGACCGAGCCGCCGGTGTCCGAACCGATGGCGAGCGGGACGAAGCCGGCGGCAACGGCGACGGCGGAGCCGCTGCTCGATCCGCCGGTGTACCAGTCGCTGGCCCCGCCCCTGGGGTTCAGGGGCGTCCCGCGCGTCTCGTTGGTGCCCCAGCTTCCCATCGCGAACTCGACCATATGCGTAGTTCCCAGGACAATGGCGCCGGCCGCTTCGAGGCGCTCGACGAGCGGCGCGCTGCGGGTCGCCACCGGAGCGCCGTAGCAGAGCGAACCGTGCAGCGTGGCCAATCCGGCCACGTCGATCAGTTCCTTCACCAGCACCGGCATTCCATGCAGCCTGCCGCGAAGCTTGCCGGCGGCGCGCTCGGCGTCCAGCGCTTGCGCCCGCGCCAAGGCCTGCGTCTCGCGTAGCGCCGCCACCGCATGAAGACGCGGGTTTTGCGCCTTGATCCGCTCGATGCAGCGGCGCACCAGTTCAAGCGCGCTCAACCGCCCCGCGGCCATCTCCCGCGACAGCGTCCCGATATCCATTCGCCAATCCTCTCGCCGCTCCCGTCGCGGCGCATGTCGTGACATTAGTCGCAATCGGCTATCGAAGTCGAAGGATGACGGTTCCGGATATGACGCCGATCGACGCGTTAAAAGCTGCGATTAGCGTCACTCCGGCAGGAGTTGCGACTGGTCGATCACGAAGATGATCTCCATACTGCACGCAATCAAGGAAGGGGAACCGCAATGAGTTTTGCCGCCATCGGTGAGTTGGCAGTGAGCGGCCTGATTATCGGCATACTTTATGCGCTGTTGGCGCTCGGCATCGCGTTGATCTTCGGGGTGCTGAAAATCGTCAATTTCGCGCACGGCGAATTCTACATGCTCGGCGGCTACGCGGGCTATGTCGCCGTTTCCGTGCTGGGCGTGCCGCCCGCCGTCAGCGTGCTGGTCGGCATGGCGGTCGTCTTCGTCGTCGGCGTCGTGGTCGAGCGGGCGCTGATCCGGCCCATCCATCTGGGTAAGGTCGACCGCGCCGACGAATACGCCATCATGATCACCTTCGCACTGTCGGTGCTGCTGCTGAACCTGATGCTGTCGATCTTCGGGCCATGGCCGCAAAGGCCGCCGGCGATTCTTGCGGGCGTGTTCGAGCTCGGGCCGATGCTGATCCCCGGCGACCGGCTGGCGGCGGCGCTGGTCGGGCTGGGCATCATCCTGGCCTTCATGGCGGTTCTGCGCTGGAGCTGGGTCGGCATGGCGGTTCGCGCCGTCAGCCAGGACCGTGGCGCCGCGCAGGCGTTCGGCATCGATATCGACCGGGTATCGACCGTCGCCTTCGCCGCCGGCGCGGCCCTTGCCGGCGCGGCCGGCGCGCTGATCGGCCCCGTGTTCAACGTGGTGCCGCAGATGGGGCTGACCTTCGCCATCAAGGCCTATGTCATCGTCGTCCTCGGCGGCATGGGCTCGACCGGCGGCGCGATCCTCGGCGCGCTCATCCTCGGGCAGGTCGAGAGCTTCGCGCCGATCCTGGTTCCCGATCCCGCGCGCGGCATGGCCTATCGCGATGCCTATGGTCTGCTCGTCCTGATCCTGGTGCTGCTCGTCAGGCCGCAAGGACTGTTCGGTCGCAAGGAACGCCGCGCATGAAACTGAACACGCCCGCCAACCTGGTCGCTGCCGTCTTTCTCCTGCTGGCCTTGATGCTGCCGTTCTTCGGACTGGCCGACTACTGGCTCTATGTCGTCACCATCGGGTTCTATTACGCCCTGCTGGCCTCATCCTGGTCGCTGCTCGTGGGCTATGTCGGACGCATCAGCTTCGCCCAGGCGGCGATGAGCGGCTTCGGGGCCTATGTCGCCTTGCTGACCGCCAGCGGGCTGGGACTGTCGCCCGTACCGGGCATTCTGATCGGGGCGCTGGCCGCGGGCGCGGTCGGCATCGTCGTGGGCGCCCTGACGCTCAGGCTGCATGGCGCCTATCTCGGGCTGACGACCATCGCGCTGGCCGAAATCCTGCGCATCACGGCTACGGCCGAGCACCAGTTGACCCGCGGCACGCGCGGCCTTCAGGCCCCGCCCCTATGGGAAGGGATCGGCCAGACAGGCTATTATTATGTTTTCCTCGGCGTGCTCGTCGCCTCGCTGGCGCTGATGCTGTGGCTCCTGCATTCGCGCGTCGGCCTGTTCTTCCAGGCCATCCGCGAGGACGAGGACGGCGCGGCCAGCCTCGGCGTTCGGGTAACGTTGTGGAAAGTGCTGGCTTTCGCGCTTTCGACCGCCTTCGCCGGGCTGGCGGGCGGCCTGTACGCACATTTCATCCAGTTGATCGCCCCGTCGATGATGTCGATGCAGGAGATGGGCTACATCCTGTCGATGGCGGTGATCGGCGGGTTCACGAATGTCGTCTATGCGGCGCTCGGCGGCGTGCTGTTGCAGTTCCTGCTCGAGGCGCTGCGCGAAATCGGCGAATGGCGGCTGGTCATTTTCGGCGCGACCGCCATCCTGGTGCTGCGCTTCGCTCCCAACGGCATATTCGGCAGCCTCGACGCCTGGGCCACCACGAGGAGACGATCATGACAATGCAACTCGAGATACGCGGCCTGGTCAAGTCGTTCGGCGGCCTGAAAGCCCTGAAGGCGATCGACCTCGGCTTCGTCAAGGGCGAACTGGTCGGGCTGATCGGCCCGAACGGCTCGGGTAAGACGACGCTGCTGAACATCATCGGCGGCTACTATCCCGCCTCCGGCGGCGAGGTCAGGCTCGACGGACAGCGCTGCGACGGCAAGAATCCGGTCGCCCTGTCGCGCATGGGGATCGGCCGCTCGTTCCAGGTGACCAAGGTCTTCAAGCGGCTCACCGTGCTGGAGAACATGCTTGTCGGCGCGCTGGCCCATGCGGGAACCACGCACCGGGAGGCCGAGCTTCGCGCGCAGGAGGTGCTGGAAAAGTTGCAGCTTGCCCGGCTGGAACGAACGCCGGCCGCGAACCTCTCGGGCGGACAGGCGAAGCTGCTCGAATTCGGCCGCATCATGATGCTTGCGCCGAAGATCGTGCTGCTGGACGAGCCTTTCGGCGGGGTTCATCCCGATCTCAAGCGCTTCATGTACGACAAGATCCGCGAATGGAACGCGGGCGGCACGACGATCATTCTGGTCAGCCACGACATGGGCTCGATTTTCGGGCTTTGCCGTCGGGTGGTGGCCCTCTCCTATGGTGACATCATCGCCGACGGCAGCCCGGAAGCCGTCCGCAACGACCCCGCCGTCCTGGAAGCCTATCTGGGGGACCGTCATGCAGCTTGAGGTGCGCGGGGTAAGCGCCGGATACCAGAAGGACATCGACATCCTGCGCGAGGTCACGGTGCTGGCGCGCGAGGGGATGCTGACCACCATCATCGGCGCCAACGGGGTGGGAAAGTCGACCCTGCTGAAGACGATCATCGGCCAGCTGCGGCCGCACACCGGCTCGATACGGTTCGGCGACACCGACCTGACGCATTTGCGGCCGCACGAGGCGGTCGGGCTCGGCATTTCCTACGTCGCACAGCGCCACGCGCTTTTCCCCGAGATGACCGTGGCCGAGAATATCGCCATGGCTACCTGGTCCTTCCGACACGACCGGCCTCGATGGCGCAATGCGGCCGACAGGGTTTACGCCCGCGCGCCGTTCCTTGCCGAGTTTTCCCGCAAGCGCGCCGGGCTGATGTCCGGCGGCCAGCAGCGGCTTTTGCAACTGGAACTCGCCCTGCTGCCGGACCCGAAGCTGATGCTGATCGACGAGCCGACGGTCGGCATCGATCCCAAACGCGCCGCGCAGATCTACGAGCATCTGCGCCGCCTCGTCACCGAGGAAGGGCGCACCATCCTGATGGTCGACCAGAACGTCATCGCCGGGGTCGATGTGGCCGACTATATCTACGTGCTGGAACTGGGCGGCAACAAGATCGAGGGCGACCGCGCCAAATTCGACGCGGAGTATCGCGACACCATCGCCGACTGGCTGTTCTGAACGCCGGTAGCCGCGCCTATAAAGGCGGTGCCTGGGCAAGGTGGGGGTCCGCGTTGGGGCGCGAGAGATAGTCGCGCACCATCTGGCTGATATCGCTCGAATCCGGCGCGTACAGGCCGCAGGCTCTCAGCGCCCGCGAACGTGAAACGCTGCGGCCGACATATTCGAGACAAACCCGCGCGGCCACCGGCTCGTGGCTACTGAGCGCCGAGACGCCCATCGTCAGGCCGGTGAGGTGCGACACCCGGTTGGCGTAGCTGATGTAGAGCACCGTATGGGTCAGCTCGCTGTGGGTTATGGTCTCGAAATCGAGCAGGTGCAGCCTGTCGCCGACGGGCATGATTAGACCGTCGTATTTGTAGACATCGGGCGGGCCGGACGCCGGAGCGGAACCGGAAACCGTGTCTTTCAGGCGCTCGATGCGGCGGTAGAAAGAATAGCGGCGCCAGCCGTAGATATGCGTGAACGAGCGCAAAATCCGCCGGGAGCGGGTGAAGGAATGGCGGTATTCATAGTAATATCCGTGCAGGCGGCGTACCTCCGCCGGGGATGAGACCGCCTGCGACAGCATCTCGCGCAGCCGGGGCGGCACTTCCAGGTCCTCGAACGCGGACTTGCGACGAAGCGAAATGATGGCCCGGAACTGCTCGGGCGGCATCAGCACCTCGAATTCGTCCACGCCGAGAAAATCGCAGATCCGGCGCATGGTCGCCGGCGACGGAAAAGCGCTCCCGATCAGGTATTTGACGAATTGCTGGCGGTTGATGTCCAGCTTGCGGCACATGCCCGCTACCGAAGGATAGTAACTGGCTGCCAGTTTCAGGTTTGCCGCGAGGTTGGAGCCCGCCTGCCCGTTCTGCATCTTTCCGAAGCTCCTGTAGCTGCATATAGCGTCTTTCATACACGAGTAATCCGTTGAAGGAAACCGCCCCTGTTGCAATGCTGCGAGGGGGGATGAGGCCCCTGAGATACGAATGAATCAAGGGCAGGGGCCGGCCTGACACCGGCAAAGGAGGAGAGTGATGAGAACAATCGGAACCATGGTCGCGGCGGCGGTTTTGCTGGCCGGAACCTCTGCATTCGCACAGGAAACCATCAAGATCGGCGGCATCGCGCCGCTTTCACCGCCCGGCGGGGTCCAGACCGGGGAATCGCTGCGCGACGGCATGACGCTCGCCGTCGAGCAACTGAACGCCGCCGGCGGCGTCCTCGGCAAGAAGGTCGAGCTGGTGGTCGAGGATACGTCTGGCGTTCCTGAAAAAGGCATCGCCGCGTTCGAGCGCCTGGCCTCGAAGGAAAATGTCGTCGCCGTCACCGGGGAAGGCCACTCGGTCGTCTGCAGCGCGGTCGGGCCGGTCGCCGAGAAATACGACCTCGCCTTCGTGGCCGGCGAATGCTGGGCCGATGAAGTGACGGCCGCCCACACGAAGCAGGTCTTCCGCCTGACCGTCGCGAACTCGCTGGTGTTCTCGGTCGCCTCGGACTGGGTCAAGGCCGCCGGTCTGAAGAACGTCGTTGTCTTCGCCGAAAACTCGGACTGGGGTTTCGGCGTCATCGACATCTTCACCCGCAACCTCGAGGAGGCCGGCATCCACGTCACCTCGCTCACGGGCGAGAACACGACGACCGACTTCACGCCACAGCTTCTGCAATTGCGGCGGGCCGAGCCCAAGCCCGATCTGATCGTGGCGGGCTTTACCGGTTCCGCACTGCTGCTGCTGATGAAACAGGCCGCCGATCTCGGAATCGCCCCCTCGGCGGAAACCGCGATGTTTTCGGCCGGCGCCGACGCGCTGGAACCGGAATTCTGGAACGTAATGGGCGATAACGGCGTCCACGTCATCGCCAATCCCGCCGGTTTGCCCGGCCGGCCCGACACAGAAATTTCACGCGCCTTTTCCGAAGCCTATCAGGCCCGTTTCAATCGTCCGGCCAATGCGCCCGCGATGGAAGGCTACGATGGCGTGATGGTCATCGCCGAGGCGATCAAGGCGAAGAACTCGACGGCCTCGCAGGACATCCAAGCGGCGTTGCGCACGCTTTCCTGGGAAGGCCCGCGCGGGGTGATCACGTTCTCCGACAAGACCGAGCCGGCATGGGCGTTCCAGCAGTGGATGGGCGTGCCGATCTATGTCATCCAGTACACCAAGCCCAACCAGACGCCGACCGACGCCACGGTTCTGTGGCCCGAGAGCGAACGTACGACAGACAGCCTGCTTCTGCGGCCCTGACTGCCCAGCATCATACCGGAGGCCGCATCGGCCTCCGGTATGAGGGCTTACCGTGATACCGAGTCCCCAGCGTGCTTGGAGGCACGCCGGGGATTTCCAGCGGGATAACATCGAATTGACCTATTCTACCGGTCGAAAGGACCCGACATGACCCGCATCGTCCATGTGAACGGCCGCTTCCTGCCCGAGACGGAAGCCGTGGTCTCGGTTTTCGACCGCGGCTTTCTGATGGCGGATGCCGTCTACGAAGTGACGGCGGTGCTGGACGGCCGGCTCTGCGATTTTAGCGGGCACCTCGCACGGTTGCGGCGCTCGCTCGACGAACTGGGCATCGCCAACCCGATGGACGAGTCCGAATGGCTGGCGTTGCACCGCGAACTGGTCGCCCGCAACGGGCTGGTCGAAGGACTTGTCTATCTTCAGGTATCGCGCGGCAGCGCGGGCGACCGCGACTTCGTTTTCCCGCCTGAGGGCACGCCGCCGACCGTGGTGTTGTTCACGCAGGCAAAGCCGCAGCTTGTGGACAATCCCCAGGCGAAAAAAGGGCTGCGGGTGATTTCCCTGGAGGATCTGCGCTGGGCCAGACGCGACATCAAGACCGTGCAGCTTCTGCCCTCGTCCCTGGCCAAGATGCAGGCGAAGGCGGCCGGTGTGGACGAGGCCTGGTTCGTCCAGGACGGCTTCGTCACCGAGGGGACGTCCAACAATGCGCATATCGTCCTCGGAGACCGTCTGGTGACGCGCCCGCGTACGAACGAAATTCTGCACGGCATCACCCGTGCGTCCGTGCTGCAATTGGCCGCCGAGGCGGGGCTGATGGTCGAAGAGCGGCCGTTTTCCGTCCCCGAGGCGCAGTCGGCCGACGAAGTCTTCATCACCTCGGCCTCGTCTTTCGTCATCCCGGTGATCGAATTGGACGGCGTCGCCATCGGAACAGGCCATGTCGGCCCGCTCGCGGTGAAGCTGCGGGAAATCTATGTCGAAGCCTTGCGCCGCACGGCGCTTTAAAAAGGCGCGTTCCCCAGGATGTAGGCGGCCCCTCCTCCCTCGCGTAAAGGCGGGTTTTCGGTTGGACAGCCTTTCGTAGCCTAAGCAGGCGCGCCCGGCTGGACCGGGATCACCGCTTGCCGCCGCCAACAGAACGGGCATAACGCAATGCGGACACATCCTCGCTGCCGCCAGCCGGACCGCGATGGCGGCGCATTTCAGAGCCTGCCGCGCGCGCCGGCAGCCTGTCCAGACGGGCGCGGCGCGCACGAGATCGTCCAGCGATTTCAAGGCGATGCCGGCAGCGAAGGCGGCATCGAGATCTCCCGGTTCGCGGCCGCGCGACAGCGCCCAGCCGGGAATGCGCGGCAAGGGCGATGCGGTGGCCGGAACGGGGATGACGCGCGAATCCATGCCGGGAAGATTACAGCATCCGTGCGGTTTATGCCACTTAATACGCATAAAACCGCACAGCCTGTCGAACTGTCATAACGATGGATAATCTTGCATTATCGTTCGTTTTGTTCTTTATATAAGAGATGACCCAAATCATCGACCAGAACGGCGAAATTCACCCTCCGGAGCCCTCTGCTCCGCCGCACAACACGGGGTCGGAACAAGGTCTGTTCAAAAATCCTGCGCTAAGGTCGAACGGAGCGTGAACCCTCGTCGCGCACCCGCATAATGGTCTGCCGGCTGGTCGCGAATTTTCTGGCGATCGCCGAAACGCTCATGCCCATCGCGAGATCGTTGCGGACACCCTGCTTCTGTTCATCGTTGAGCGTGAAGGGCCGGCCGAGGGTCTTGCCTTCCGACTTGGCGCGCTTGAGACCGGATTGTGTCCGCTCGATCAGCAAATCCCGCTCGAACTGCGCAACGGCATTGAGCACGTTCATGGTCATTGTGCCGGACGAGCTGGTGAGGTCGGCTCCGCCGAGCGCGAGGCAATAGACGCGCACACCCATTTCGGCCAGCGTTCTGACGGTGGTGCTGACGTCGATCGCATCACGGCCGAGGCGGTCGAGCTTTGTCACGATCAGAATGTCGCCGGACTCCAGCTTGTCCATGAGCCGGGAAAAGCCGCGGCGCTGCGCGATGGCGGTGCTGCCGGAAACCGTCTCGGTGACAATCCGGCGCGGTTCGACCTGGAAGCCGGCGGCTCCGATTTCCTGAAGCTGGTTTTCGGTGGTCTGTCCTGTCGTGGAGACGCGGACATAGGCAAAGGTGCGCGGCATGAGGGCAATTTTGTCCGAATAGGCTGTCCAAAATATCGCCTCTGTTCATAAATGTGTCAAGATAATTTGTGGACAGGTTGTTTTGCCCCTGTACGCAAACGTCCGTTTCCGGACAGAGGTTTGGCCACCAGCGCATATAGTAAGGAGTAACAACGGTGGCCCGGAGGACTCTTCTCAAGCCTCATGATCGACAAGAGCTTTTCGGCATTCCAATCGACGAAGACAGTCTGATCCGTCATTATTCCCTCTCCCCGTCAGATCGACTCGAAATCGAGGTACGCCGTCGCGAGCATAACCGGCTCGGATTTGCGCTGCAGCTCTGCCTGATGCGTTATCCCGGCCGTGCGCTTGTTGCCAACGAAGCCCTTCCCATGCCGATGCTCAACCATGTTGCTGAGCAAGTCGGAGCCGATCCAGCGTCATTCGAATTGTATGCTCGCCGCGAAGAAACACGCATGAACCACGTCGCGCGCCTGTTGGGCTATCTCGAAATGAGAAGCCCTACAGGCGAGGATCGACGCGCAGCGCTCCTGGCAGCTATCGACACAGCTTCAACGACAGACAAGGGAGCGATGATCGCAAATGCAATCATTGCCACGTATCGGGAGCGCCGGGTTCTGCTGCCGGCGGTGACCATGATCGAGCGCATGGGGTTGGCAGCGCGCGCAATCGCCCGCCGCCGTGCCGAGGCCGCGCTGATCTCGGATCTCGATCCGGACAAGCTCGAAGCCCTCGATGCCCTATTGGCTGTTGATCCTGCAATCGGGCAGACGCGCTTCCATTGGCTGCGTTCCGCTCCCGATGCTCCGGGAGCGGGGAATCTGGTCGGTTTGACGGAGCGTATCATGTTCCTGCGTTCGCTCGGGATCGATCCGCGCTTGCAGGCCCGCATCCCCTCCGGACGATGGGACCAGATGGTCCGGGAAGGTGATGCAGCACCGGCCTGGCTCGCCGGCGAATTTGGCGCCAGCCGTCGGCGTGCGACGATCGTGGTGCAGATCATCAAGCTTGGCCAGAAGCTCACCGACGATGCAATGACCATGTTCATCAAACTGATGGGCCGGCTGTTCTCCCAGGCGAACAACCGGAAGAAGCAGCGTCACATGAGCGCCCGCATGGAAACGTCCAAGGCGCTGCGGCTGTTCCTCGATACGATCGTTGCCTTGCAGGCCGCCAATGATGCCGATGAAGATGCGATCGAGACGATAAACCGGCAAGTCGGCTGGCACCGGCTGCTGCAGATCAAACCCGGTCTTGAGGCGATGGTGGAGAGCGCCAACGCTTCGCCGTTGGTGCTGGCGGCCGAGCAACATGGAAACATCCGCAAGTTCGCGGGGCCCTTCCTTCAGGCATTCACATTCCGCTCGCGCCGCCGGCACGATCCGCTGCTTGCGGCGGTCGCGACCCTGAAAATGCTTTATGCGGAAGGGCGTCGTATCCTACCGGATCGCGTGCCGGTCGGCCATCTGGGTGCGAACGAAAGGAAACTGGTCTTCGAGGATGGCAAGCCGGATCGACGGCTTTATGAAATCGCCACCTTCGCTCATCTACGGGACCGGCTGCATTCGCGCGATGTGTGGGTCGAGGGCAGCCGGTCATTCCGGCCGATAGACGAAGATCTCATGCCGAAGCCAACCTTTGTCGCCCTGAAGGACAAAGATCAGCTTGGCCTCGGTGTCCAGACCGACTGCGCTGCCTGGCTCGCGGACGTCCGGGAGATGATGGACGTCAACCTCAAACGGCTGGCCTGGCGCGCCCGTTTCGGCAAGCTCGATGGCGTCAGGATGGAAAACGGCACGCTGATCGTGACGCCGCATACCAGCGATGTTCCCACCGCGGCGGAAGCCATCAATGCCGAAATCACGCAGATGTATCCTCTGGTCGAGGTGCCCGATCTTCTGCGGGAAGTGCATGAGTGGACCGGGTTTGCCGACCAGTTCACCCATGTCCGGACGGGAGATGCACCGCAGAACATCGCTGCCATGCTGGCCGGCGTGCTTGCCGATGGCACGAATCTCGGCCCGAAACGCATGGCGGGGGCGTCGAAGGGGATCAGCGCCCACCAGATCGGCTGGATGCGCAGCTTCCATGCCCGCTCCGAAACCTATCGGGCCGCGCAGGCCTGCGTTACCGATGCCCATACGCGCCATCCGCATTCGCAGATCTGGGGCGACGGAACGACAGCCTCATCCGATGGGCAGTTCTTCCGCGCCAGTGACCGGGCCGCCAGGCGCAGCGACATCAACCTGCATTATGGCAGCGAGCCGGGCTCGAAGTTCTACAGCGGGCTTTCCGACCAATATGGCTATTACAGCATCCTGCCGATCAGCCCGACCGAAAGCGAGGCCGTCTACGTGCTCGACGGCCTGTTCGACCATGACACGGTTCTGGAGATCGAGGAGCTGTTCACCGATACCGGCGGCGCCAGCGATCATGTTTTTGCGCTGTTCTGCCTGATCGGCAAGCGCTTCGCGCCGCGCCTTCGCAATATCAAGGACCGGAAACTGCACACCTTCGAGAAGGCCGATAGCTATCCGGCGCTGGCAAATCATATCGGCGTGCCGATCAACACCGCCCTCATCATGGAACATTGGGACGAACTCCTGCGCCTTGCCGCGTCGATCACGACGCGCACCGTCGCGCCGTCGGCGATCCTCAAGAAGTTCTCCGCGTCGTCGAAATCCAGCGATCTGGCCAAAGCGTTGCGTGAACTCGGCCGCATCGAGCGCACCCTGTTCATGATCGAGTGGTATTCCAGCCCGGCGCTACGCCGGCGTTGCCAAGCCGGGCTCAACAAGGGCGAGGCCGCTCACAAGCTCAAACGCGCCGTCTTTTTCCACGAGCGCGGCGAGATCCGTGATCGCTCCTTTGACAGTCAGGCATTCCGGGCTTCAGGCCTCAACCTGGTGGTCAGCGCTATCGTCCATTGGAACACCGTCTACCTCAGCCGGGCAACGGCTTATCTGCGCCAGCAAGGCCGAATTATCCCCGACGAGTTGCTGAAACACGTCTCGCCCCTCAGTTGGGAGCACATAAATCTCACCGGCATCTATTCCTGGGACACCGAGCAGCAGATGTCCGAGGGCTTCAGGCCCCTGCGGCTTCCCGGAAAAATCCTTCGCGCAGCGTGAATGTTCAGGGTTCGTTCGAGCTTAGCGCAGGATTTTGAACAGACCTTGTTCCGACCCCAACACGGCGATTTCCGCTGATGTTTCTGCAGCCGAGGTGTCGGCCGAGCTCCCCTCCCCTCTTCTCATGGCAAATGCCGGCCTGCCCGCCCAGCTGCAGGATCTCACCGAGCGCGCCCGCGGCTACGTCGAGGCGGCCAGTTCGGTGAATACGCGACGGGCCTATGCGGCGGATTGGAAGCATTTTTCCGCCTGGTGCCGACGCCAGAATTTTCCACTCCTGCCCCCGGACCCGCACGTCGTCGGCCTTTACATCACCGCCTGCGCATCCGGGAGTGCCGTTGGCACACCGACGCGCGGCGGCAAGCCGAACACCGTTTCCACCATCGAACGCCGGCTCGCCGCCCTCGGCTGGAACTATGCTCAGCGCGGCGAGCAAAAACTGGATCGCAAGGACCGGGCGATCGCCACGGTTATGGCCGGCATTCGCAACAAACATGCCGCCCCGCCGCGCCAGAAGGAAGCAATCCTGCCGGAGGACCTCATAGGCATGATCGAGACCCTCGAGCGCGGTTCGCTGCGCGGCATCAGGGACCGCGCCATGCTGCTCATCGGCTTTGCTGGCGGCCTTCGCCGCTCGGAGATCACCGGCCTTGACCTTGGCCGGGACCAGACAGACGATGGGCGCGGCTGGGTCGAGATCTTCGACAAAGGCGCACTACTGACGCTACGCGGCAAGACCGGCTGGCGCGAGGTAGAGATTGGCCGCGGATCGTCGGATGCCACCTGCCCCGTCGCCGCGCTCGAAACCTGGATCCGCCTTGCCCGGCTCGCCAGGGGGCCCCTCTTCCGCCGCGTCACCGGTAGGGGCAAGGACGTCGGCGCCGACCGGCTCCACGATCAGGAAGTGGCGCGCCTCGTCAAGAAGACGGCCCTTGCCGCCGGCGTGCATGGCGACCTTTCCGAAGCCGAACGCGGCCAGAAATTCGCCGGCCATTCGC
>Ga0206116_1000755_pt1 | contig 25495 bp, 15 predicted proteins | sample 3A1Ametagenome_FD_178000 | JGI IMG/M metagenome (GOLD analysis project Ga0206116, IMG submission 178000) | Enriched microbial communities from leaf-cutter ant dump, University of Wisconsin, Madison, United States - 3A1A | ecosystem: Environmental > Terrestrial > Nest > Insects nest > Nest dump...
CTTTCCGCACAGGACGATGCTCATCCGGGTAAAAAACCGGCCAGAACGTACAGCGGACCTAATTATCTCGGTGGCTACAGTGATCATTACCCGGTATATATGGACCTGTATTTCAGGAAAAAACCGTGATTTTAGATTAAATAACGAACGGACCTGTTCTCCTTCTTCAGTTTTCAGCTATTTTTGTCAGGTGCGCAGATCTGTAAAAATAATATCATGGCTGATGATCCTGGTGTTTTCCGTAAGCACTACAGGATTTTCTGTTTATGAACATATCTGCTATACCCAGAATACCCGGACACTCTCTCTTCACGACCTGAATCACCAGCAAGCTGCAGAAAAAGATTGCTGTAGCAGTGAGGAAGAAAAAGGGAAATGCTGTGATATTGAGCAAAGCTTTGCCAAATACACTCCCGAAGGTAAGACAGAACCGGGCATCCACCAGGGTGTTTTAAAATATATTGCGATCATCCCGCCCACCGGTGAGTTCCGCTTTTGGGAGCCGGTCTATACTCCGGAAGATCCGCTTTTATTACCTAATCCTCCCAATCCTAAAGTAGAATCCCCTCCTGCTGTATCCGAGCGCCTGGCCAGGATACAGTCTTACCTGTGTTAGCAGATAAAACAGACATTAACTGTTTATCTATTCACTAACACATTTATTCATGAGACATTTTTTTGTTTTATTCCTCTTATCAGGAATTATCCATACTGTCCGTGCACAAGACAAGATCATGGTCCATGTTCATGACGCGAAGACCCATGAGCCGTTGATCAGCGCTTCTGTGTACTGGGCCAATACGACCATCGGAACCATCACTAATACCGAAGGCGTAGCACACATCCCGACAGCAAAAGCATATCCTGCGACACTGGTTATATCCTATGTAGGATACCAGCCGGACTCTCTTTTGCTCAATAGCTACCAGCCCCATCTGCATATTTCATTAACAGAAGCCCTTCAACTGGATGTCACAGAAGTGACGGGAAAAAGAAAAGAGCAATTCATTAAGACCTTAGATCCTCTGAAAACAGAAGTGATCACGCAGGGAGAGCTCAGGAAGGCAGCATGTTGTAACCTTTCTGAAAGTTTTCAAACCAATGCCTCCGCCCAAGTCAATTATGAAGATGCGGTCACCGGCGCCAAACAGATTGAGCTGCTCGGGCTGAAAGGTTTATATGTACAGAATACTATCGAGAATACACCGGCGTTGCGGGGGTTATCCGCATCTTTTGCGCTGGACAACATTCCGGCACCCTGGATCAAATCGATCGCTGTCGCCAAAGGCACACCTTCAGTGCGGGCTGGCTATGAAGGGATTACCGGCTCACTGAATATCCAGTACAAAGAACCGGCCGATCTCAGCCCCTTATACCTGGACGTATTTGCCAACCATACCGGCCGTATCGAAGGAAACTGGATGTCGGGTATTCAAAAGGAAAAATGGGGCACCGGCTTCTTTGCCAATGCCGCTATGACCAGGGACAGGAAGGACAGGAACGGAGACTCCTTTTATGATCAGCCGGAAGTCAGCCAGTTTAACCTCATGAACCGGTGGGAATACCGGAACGAATGGCTCGAATCCAAGTTCATGATCAAGGGCCTCCACGAAAAGAGAGTCTCCGGTCAGTTAGCTTACCCTTCCGAAAATCCTGACGGACAATATGGAATCGGCATCACGACGAACCGGGTAGAAGGATTCGGGAAAATGGGCATCCTCCTGCCGGGACTTCCTGAGAAGAGCATAGGTATTACCGCATCCGGGTTCTGGCACGACCAGACAGGATTTTACGGATTAAAAAACTATAACGGCCGCCAGGGAAGCTTTTTCGGAAATGCCCTGTACCAGGGTTATATCAAGAATACCAACCACTCCCTGCTGGCTTCTGCTTCCATCATGTACGATCATTACGATGAGCTGGTAAATACAACCCGGCTTAAAAGGACAGATATTATCCCGGGTGCTGCATTAGAATATACTTATACTCACCTGGAGAAGATCACCATCGTAAGCGGTCTGAGAGCTGATTTTCCTAATCGTTTCAAAGCGCAGATCAATCCAAGACTCCACCTGCGATATGCGCCTAAAGAAGGTACACAGTTCAGGATCGCAGCAGGCAGAGGATTCAGAATCCCGAATGTTTACGCAGAAAACATCTACATCTTCGCTAGTTCCAGAGAGATCGAGGTCGTGGAAGAACCTGGGTTTGAGTCGGCCTGGAACACTGGTTTGAGTGTGGTTCAGGATATTCCGCTGGGCAATAAAACCTCCAGACTGGTACTGGACTTTTTCCATACGCGGTTCACCAACCAGGTTGTCGTAGATATTGAGAACGGACACAACAAAGTTCATATCTACAACCTGGACGGGAAATCTTATTCCAACAGCTTCCTGGCAGAGTGGAGCATTGAACCGGTCAAAGGACTGGATTTTAAAGTAGCCTACCGGTGGGAAGACGTACGGCAGACCATGCATGAAGGACTGCTGGTCAAAAGCATGGTACCGCCGCACCGCGGGCTTTTTGTAGTGGGCTACAGGACCAAAGATGACCACTGGATGTTCAATACCAATGTTAACCTGAGAGGTAAACACCGTCTTCCTGTCAGCTTCGAAGGGGACGGGCAGCGATATTCGCCGGTATATGCTGTCTGGGGCATTCAGGCCACCCGCTACCAGGGACCTTTTGAATTTTTTGTAGGGGGCGAAAATATCCTGAACGTCCGTCAGCGCGATCCGATCATTGGAGCCAATGATCCTTTTGGCAGCAATTTTGATACCTACCAGGTCTGGGGTCCTGTAGTAGGAACAGTTGCCTACGGTGGGATCCGGTACAATATGAAGCCCAGAAAAACCAATTCATCACCAGACAAACATTAATAAATACTTTAAAAACCTATTATCATGAAACGATTACTATTTATACTGATGACGATACTACCCACCTTACAGATAGTGATGGCAGCAGAAATGAAGACTGACACCATAGAGGTTTCCGGTAACTGCGGCATGTGCGAAAAACGGATCGTTGCCGCTGCAAGCATTAAAGGAGTGAAATCCGTGCAATGGGATGCGCAAACAGAACAGCTCACCGTACGTTACGATGCGGAAAAGACCTCTCTGGACAAGATTGAGCAAAGCATTGCCAGGGCCGGTCATGACACACCTAATCACAAAGCAGACGAGAAGGCCTACAACCAGCTGCATACTTGTTGTCAATATCCCAGAAAATAGCCTCCTTGCACCCGTTAAAAAAGTAATGGCCTGATCAAATGATCAGGCCACCTTTCCCCTGGTCCCGGTCCCCAAACTTCCACATTCACACACACAATTATTTTCAACAAAATTTACTCCCGGTAAATGTTCTTCCAGCTACCAGGGAATATTATTCAGTCGTTTATATCTTACACATGTGCGGGATACATTACACAAATCATCCGCTACCACACTAGCATACGAAAGATATACCTTTGTGTATTGTAACTCCTGAATTATATATAATATATAGTTCTAAAAGTAAAATCAAAGCAAATAGCTATTTATTTTAATCATGGTATTAACACAGATTAAGGTATATTATAGCAATATATCATCATTCCAATCATACACTACATTTATCAAAAGCAAATGTTTGCATTCCATGCCTTATGATTCAGTTGAAGTCTATGATTAATCAGTTGCCGAGGCTATCAATTCAATTCTGCCGATTAATCTACAAATAACAGATTTAGACCAAAAAACAAGCCTGATCTCACGATCAGGCCATCAATATTTCTTTGCTATCAAGTGCCGAATGATCCGCATTCAATACTTACAAGTTCATCACCAGCTATTATTATTATTGTACAACTACTTGTTTATTAAAAACTTCCTGACCATACCGTAAGTTAATAAAATACACTCCTCTGCCATATCTACTCAGATTAGCCTGCATCGTCAGCTTACCGTAAAGATTTTTCAACTGATGTGTTTCTATTATCTGACCGATAGAGTTGACAAATTCTAATATACCGTCATCACCTTTAACAAACTCTATTTCGATAATAAAAAAACCCTCATTCGGATTCGGATAAACCCGGAAATCTTCCATATCTGCAGGGTTTTCCCAGATGGATACAGAGACGACTTCAAAATCATCTGACATGCTTATACATCCTTTAGGATCAGTGTATTGCACAGTATAGATACCTGATCCGAGCAAAGACATTTCCTGATTGATAGCATTAGCTACCAGTATTCCGTTATAAAACCACTGATTACCTGTAGTATAACTTGATATAAGGTTATTACCGTCTCTTTCTACTTGAGGCTTTTCAGGTAAAGGCCATACTGTCAGATTTGTAGTCACGACTGAATCACAACCATTAGATGAGATCAGGGTTACTGGATATGTACCGCTCACTGACACTATACTGCCATCAGACAAAGTATAGCTTGATCCTGCACAGATTTCTGCACTTACTGATGAAGTCAGAATCTCTAATACGGTCAGATTTATGGTCACAATGGAATCGCAACCATTAGACGATATCAAGGTTATAGGATATGAACCGCTTGCTGATATGGTGTTTCCATCGGGCAGGGTGTATTCTGCATTGCTACAGATTTCTGCATCTATCAATGAAGTCAGAATCTCTAATACTGTCAGATTCGTAGTAACAACAGAATCACAGCCATTGGAAGAAGCCAATGTCACGGGATATGAACCACTTATTGACACCATACTTCCGTCAGGTAAGGTATGCAAATCACCGGAGCATATCTGCACTACTAATGTAGAGCTAGTTGGTTCAGTAACTGTGACAGTTACCGTATCGGATGTTGTTGAGCAACTCCCGGCTGTCACCGTGACGGCGTACTCTCCAGCAATTTTTATGATAATGCTTTTTGTTGTATCCCCTGTACTCCACATATAGCTGTCGCCTACGGAAGCTGTCAGTGTCAGGCTGTCGCTGGGACAGATATTCAAGGCAGCTGATGTGCTTATTTCCGGCACAGGAAATTCCGAACAGGGATTGGTACTGAGCAGAGAGCTACGATTGCCTCCGGCATCATAAGTATATGTGATACTGCTTCCGTCAGGATATTCCGCTCCCGTAATCCTGCCGATATTGTCGTAGGTGTAGGTGATGGTTTGGCTGAATGCACTTACTAGTGTAAAGAATGCCAGTGCTATCATGATTAATCCTTTCATCTGTTTTAAATTTTAGCATTATAGGACTTATTTACATCCGACAGTGGATTTGAAAGGGAGATTACTTTTATTATTGGAAAGTGGGCAAACGGATTTAACAATTTCATTTACACTATTAAATGCATAAGGAACCAAATCTATAATATTGGCTGAGGATTGTAAGAATGCAATTGTAGCACTAGGTAATTTTCCTATATATTTATAAGCAGTAACAGCATTAAAAAAATTACTTGGTACCGCAATAACCGATATGGCATCACTAATAGTAAAAACAAATTGTAATTCTTTTTTTGAATATAAATCATCAAAAACCCAACCTTTATAATCTGACGCTCTTGCAATATCTCCACTGTTAAATACATTATTTCTCGCAGCTTGATATATTTTTGTAGCCTCATTAACATCATTCCCAGCAGAAACAAGTAACAAAGGTGCTACAAAAGCACCTACTACTGTAGCTGTTAATGCTTCTGCTGTAACAAATTTAATTCCAGCAGAGATTAATTTATATGTAGCCCCTATAGATTGAACAATACTCATTCCGTACGATTTCAAGCCAATCATTCCACTTGGGTCAAATACTGAAAGCGGATTATTCAAGCTGTACACAAACCTGTTGATAGTCTGTGGATCAGTAACAAATAAATAATACGGATCCACACTCAGGAACCTGCCGTTTTCGGCATCGTAGTATCTTGCCCTCACATAATACAAACCCTCGCTTTCCTGCTCTACTCCGAACGCCCCCAGGAATGTAAAAGGTTGCTCTGTTTCGCCCAAATGGGTCAGCATCGTGCCAAACGGGTCATAAGTATAGGTGTCCGTAATATTTCCGTCCGCATCGGTAAGAGCAACGGTATTGTGCTGCGCATCAAAATGATAAAACTGTATCTTATCTTCTTTATCTATTCTCGCAAGCAGTCCCAATCCATAGACATAATCTGCCTGTACCGCTCCTGCTTCGTCTGTCGTCTGCAAGACCAACGACAATTCTCCGCTCAAATCCAACACATAACGGATAGCTTCATCACCCTGTGATTTCTGAATCCGGTGTCCGAGCGGATTGTAAGTATATGCAGTTGCCACCGAGCCGTCCGATGAAGATGCCAGTAGATTGTCCACCGTGAAGTCATAGGAAAGCGTACCACCGCCACCGCTCTGCGAGATGCGGTTTCCTGAAAGGTCGTTTGTATAAGTTGTTTCGCTATCTGAAAGCAATGCATCATTCGGGGAGTATGTATAAGTCAGGTCTTTTGCAGGTATATTTGATACTACCGCTCCCTGTCTTTCTTCCTGCACCCTTCTTCCGGCGACATCCAATGTAAACGCACTGCTACTGATTACTGTGCCGTCAGCAGTCAGCATGTTTTTCTTTTCTTTCAGCCTTCCGGCAGCATCATAGCTATAATTGCAGGAAATACCGTTGGGATAGTCGAGCTTTTTCACCCTGCCATCCGCATCATAAGCATAGCTATATACATTCCCTTTCCAGTCCGTAACCGTTTGCATCCGGTGGGCATTGTCGTAAGTATAGCGGACGACCTTGTTGCCCGGATAGGTGACAGCAGTTTTATTTCCTGCGGCATCATACTCAAACTCCACTTGCTTATTGAACGGGTCGGTATATGTCGTCAAGCGGTTCAAATCATCATATACCAATGCCGTCGTTCCAGCATCGTTGCCCATGGAAACAATATTGTCATTGGCATCATAAGCAAACGTATAGGTATCTCCCGAGGAATTGACCACCCGGGTCAGGCGGTTGAGTGCATCATAAGTGCTGGCAATCGTCCCAGTGGGTTTTGCCAGTTGGGTAATATTTCCGGTAGCGTCATAAGTGTAGCCGTAAGTATTACCTGCACCGTCCTTATATGTTGCCAATCGGTTGGCGGCATCATACGTATAGCTTTGCGCATGGCCGTTGGGGTCTGTGAGCGATACCACGTTGCCGTTGGCATCGTAAGCGATAGCCGTAACCTTGCCGTATGCATCCGTTACCCCGCTCAGGCGGTTCACCGCATCGTAAGCATATTGTGTGGACTTGCCCAACGCATCCGTCACGGAAAGCAGATTACTGTTGACATCATAGGCGAGCATCTGCTTATTGCCCAAGGCATCCGTAACAGAAGCTACCTGATTGGAAAGCGTATAAGTAAAAGTCGTCACCGAGCCGGATACATCCTTGGCGGTCAGCACATTGCCCAAATCATCGTAGGTCAAATGAGTCGTACCTCCGGCATCCGTCCGGCTTATCATCCTGCCTTTGGCATCATAAGCAAAAGATATTGTATTGCCTTTGGCATCCATGGCAGTACTCAGCCTATCCCGTACATCATACGTGTATGTAATAGTGCCGTTCATCGGGTCTTTCTGCGAAACCTGCCTGCCCTTGGCATCATACTCAAAGGGGTGGTTTTGCCTTTTTTGTCGGTGAAAGCTGTCAGTTTATTATCCGCATTGTATGCAAATTTCAGTTCCTGTCCCAAGGCATCCCTGATGAGTGTGATATTATCGTTGTTGTCATAAGTGATAGCAGAAACATTGCCTCGCTCATCCGTCATCGTCACCGGTCTTCCGGCGGCATCATAAGACAAAGCTCTGTTACCGTTGGGTGCGGTGATTTGGGTCAGGTCGCCCGAGGCATTGTACGAATAGCTTACCGTATTGCCCCGTCCGTCAGTAGAAGCACCCAATGTGCCATTGGCATTATAGAAAAAACTTCTTTGGGTATTGTCCGGCAGATGGACAGAAGTCAGCTCCCCTTTGGCATTGTAGCCGAATGTCGTCACCTTTCCGAGCGGGTCTGTTACCTGCAAAGGTTTTGAAAAGCTGTTGTAAGTATAAGATGTAGTTCTGTTGCCCGGCAGGGTTTGTTGCAACAGGTTTCCGTTGTCATCATATTTCCGGATTTCTATCTGATTAGCTTCATTGGTGATAGAAACAGGCTTGTGGTGTTCATTATAAAGGTATCTTTTTCGGGCATAGCCGGATTCATCTCTTGAATAGACCAACCTGTAATGGGCATCATGCTCCACTTCATTTTGAGTACCGTCTGGGAAAGTAATCGTAGAAAATCCTGCGGATGGTACATCATAAGCTATGGTGGCAGTCTGATTATTAGCATCTGTCTGTGACACTGCACGTCCCTGTGCATCGTAAGTATTGGTCAGGAATTTAACTCCCAGAGGATTGGTAACAGATAAGAGCCGGTGGTTGCCGTCATAAGTGAAATTCGTCTGCCCGTTTTTGGCATCCGTCACCGTGGTCAGATTGCCGTTGACATCATAAGCATAGTTGGTCTGCCTGCCCAGTGGGTCGGTAATCAGTGTAATCCTGTTACTGCTGTTGGTAATCGTTATCGTCCTGCCACCCGGGGCTTGTACAGAAGACAGGTTATTTCCGCTGTATGTCAGATTTGTTGTATTCCCGTTAGGATTTTTTATCGAGACCAATCGCCCACTACTGTTAAAATCATACTCGGTCTTATCTTTGGTCGTCATCTTATAATCCCCTGAACCGTCTTTGGTCAGGGTAGCGTGAGTACCTCCGTACAGGGGAAAAGATGTCCCGTTACTATTATACAGAGGTATAAAAGTAGCGATGTGTCCGTCGGGGTGATGCACCTCCCATGCCCCCTCGTCAGTAATCTGTATCTGATAATTGAACGTATGCGACCAACCGTAGCCCAAGGGGCTGTTCCGGGTATTGTTCAGAGAGTTATAAAATCTATTGAAAGTCAGATTGTCCGCCAATATATTCAAATCAACATCTTTTTGCTCATACATAAAGGTGCGCGTGCCTATCTGAATAGGATCGGCAAACAGGCATTGGCAATAAGGTCCCTGAATCGTATTGTTGTCCGGCGTTTGGGTTGTATTTCCTTTTACCGTGACATAGCCGGGAATTGCCTGGGTATTACATCCGGCTGCGTTACACGTCCGTAAAGTTACTCTGTAAATACCGGAAGATGTGTATCTGATATTAGATGGGTTTTGTTGCGTAGAAGAAGATGGAATGCCTCCATCAAAAGTCCACTGCCATTCAGTGGGGTTATTAGTAGCTGTTCCAGAAAAGTTGATTCTATCACCAATATCGATATTATTCCTGTTTACACTCATGGAAGGAACCGGAATTTCCATATTGGCAGGCGTATTAAAACTAACAGGGTTGGTTCCTGACTGACTGGTTAGATATCTTGTCTCGTTTTCCGTACAATTAAACTCAAAAACTCTAAACCAATAAGTAGTATTAGCGGATAGACCTGTTACGACAATACCGCTACCACTGGAATTATACATTACTTGCTGTCCGCTTCCTAAATAATTGCTGTTGGGAGTTGGAAATGTACCATTAGCAGGGGGAGTAAAATTGTTAGAACGGTTAATCATAACAACCCGACGTGAGCCATCCCCATTTGTCCAGTTTAATGTAACTCTATCAGTTTGTGGATCATAAAAAGTAATATTGCTAGCTTGTCGGGTGGGGGCCTGACACTGAGTCATATTAGACATTACAAAGTGACGAGTATAATTATTACTTGTGTCTGAAATACTATATGAAACTGGGGACGAAGAATTGTAGTCCGGATGCATACACGTAATTGTTCCACTCCAATTACTTGGAACTTTGTATTCATAATTGCCGCCGCTGCTATAAGTTGATCCTAATCCACTAAATTGAATAACAGCTTGATTTACTGATCCTAAATAATTACAATCATCCGCATTAGTACAAATTCTACCTCCCACAATTTTATAATTTTGGCTACTTGGAAAAGTTAGATATTGTCCATCTACCCATCCTATTGGCTGGCTAAAGCTCATTGGATATCCTCCTGTTCCATTAGGAAGATAAATCTCATACCAACCAGACGAAGTATTTCCAGTCAAGGCAAGAATACTACCTTTCCCATAATAAATATTTTGTCCACTTGATTTTACATAAGAAGAGGTACATCCTGCACATGTTCTGACTCCCAAAGGAGAAGATGAAGTATTCACCGTTGCATACACATTCACGGCATTTATTCGACCATAAAACTCATTACATGGAAGATATCCATAATTAGGAGAATTACTCGTGCCTGATATACTTGGCAAACTTATCCTCACCCAATTCATAAAATATGTATCTCCACTATTAGTGGATAATCGGTCAGCTCCAATTAAAGCTGTAGAAGATAATTCCGTAATAGCAGGACTTGAGGAAGAATTACCCGTCCTTATTACCAAATCTGCTCCTCCTGAACCTTGTCCATTACGATAAATTTGAGGGAACTGATCAATCTGGCCCTTTGCCACAAAAGGCAAAGATATCATGAAAAACAGCAATACTGAATGTATTTTTAGACCACAGTTAAAAAAAATCACATTTAAAACATTCATATATAATCATTAGAAGTCGTTATAAATAATTCTTAATCCAGGCAACAGGCATAACGATATTAATCCCTAAAATTCCACTATTAATGGATAAATTGTCTGTCCCTAATTAAAGCCATTGGTGGCAATTCTATAATAGCAGAAAAGCTTGAGGACAAATTGCATAATGAATTATCAAGCCGTCTCCGTCTTATCCATTATTATACGCTTAACTTGGGTAAACTGATTTGCCTACCCTGCATTTAAACGTGTAGTAGCAACATTAACAACACTAGATGTGTTGTAACACGTATTTACCAAAAATTATATTCAGTTTTTTCATAGTGGTGCATTTAAACGAAATATATTATTTTAATATAGAAATCCCAAATAAAATATTTATAAATCATTAATTCTGCCCACAATGGCAGCAATAGCCATATCCTCTTTCGAATCAATCTCCTTTCTGCATCTAATCGATCGTTAGATAAACGACTAGCTTAAGTATTATCAGCAACATTTCCAACAATACCTCAACATATATATTGATAACTATTTTTAAATCCTCTGTTCATATAGGAATATCCACCAGAAGTTCAGGAGGATTCGTTGCGATTCATCCTCCTTTCGTTTAACAATCATTTCAATATGCTTTTTAGCGTTCTAGCTTCTCCGCATCCACCTCAAGCCTCATTTCAATTACCTTCATTTTTCAGAATATACCAGCGCTGTGGTACGATTCTCAGATTTTTACTATATAATAAGTTATATGGTATTCATTCTTATCATTATGACATAAATTGTTAGCATAATATTTTCTATCCAATAAAAGTTAGGCACTATATATTTGCATTGATCATATTATAAGAAGTTATACTATAATTTTAATTAATGGTTTTCAGCTATCTAGGCTTGAGTGTCCTATTTAACGTTTATAGTAATATTAATAGTATTTTGATTCTCTAGGAGAATACTCAAATTTCTTGCCTTCTATCAGATTCCTGAAGCAAAGTTTTTTGTATCTTTCCTATACTGTTAAGTCGTTGTTGGAATTGATGGTTATAAAGATGTATTAAACCGGGTTAATACATTCTGATGATATATTTTCTCATCTAAGATAGTTAATTAATAATATACAACTATCATACAGAAAAGAAGAAGATAAACGAAAGGGCAACTGTCTAATCGGTTAAAACAATATTTCATAGCTAAACCTCTTACAGCAAGCTATTATACAAGAAATAAACTTATAAAGAAAAGCTTTCTCCGCAGCTGCAGGTACGGGAAGCATTCGGGTTGTCAAAGTAAAAACCTTTGCCACTGAGTCCCTCAGAGAAATCCAGTGTGGTACCTAAAAGGTATAACAGACTCTTGGGATCTACCACTATACGGATCCCTTTATCTTCGAAGACCTCATCTCCGGACTTAAGCGTATCATCAAAATTCATATTGTACGTCAAACCTGAACAACCTCCGCTGGTCACAGAAACTCTTACAAAATGCTGATCTGTCAGATGGTCACTGATCCAGATTTCCTGAACCCTTGATTTCGCTTTATCGCTGATGAATATCATAGTGTAAAGATAACAGCTTTCCCTGCTAAAAAGTTGCAGCTATATCCTGCTTCAACTATTCAAAAAATTTGTAGTCCCAATGGGATATTTAATAATATCCGCGGGCTTTCATCGCTTTTTCCCAGGCCCAGGCGCTCCGCATCATTTCATCAATGTTATATTGTGGCTCCCACTTCAGCACTTCACGGGCTTTGGTATTATCTGCATATACAGCAACCACATCTCCCGGTCGTCTGGGCCCAGACTCGTATTTCAATTGCTGCCCTGTAACCCTTTCAAACGCCTGAACGGCTTCCAGCACAGAAACACCGGTTCCGGTTCCCAGGTTGAAAATATCCAATGCTTTCCCTGAAGTCCCATCCAACAGATATTTCACAGCTAATGTATGTGCATGAGCAATGTCGCATACATGCACATAATCCCGGATGCAGGAACCGTCCCGGGTATCATAGTCTACGCCAAAAACGGTCAGCTTCTCTCTCCGGCCGGCAGCCGTCTGCGTAATATACGGGACCAGGTTATTAGGAACGTCCAATGGTGTTTCACCTATCTCACTGCTGAGATGCGCCCCTACCGGGTTGAAATACCGCAGCAATATGGCGCTTAACGGATTGGCCAGGATAAAGTCTTCTATTACCTGTTCTCCATGCTGCTTACTGCGGGCATAAGCACATTGTGCCTCACCAAAAGGTGTTTGTTCTGTAACCGGCAAATGCTCTACCAATCCGTACACTGAGCAGGAAGAGGAAAATACAATATTAGGTATGTTGTACAGCGCTGCTCCTTCCAGGATATTGTACAGTGCTCCCATGTTGTTACGATAGTATAACAACGGATATTCTGTTGATTCCGGTACTGATTTGTAGGCCGCAAAATGAATGATACCCACCGCATCCCGGTGCTCCTCCAGTACGGCCAGTGTAGCCTCTCTGTCAGTAAGATCTACCGGGTAATTCCGGATTTTCTTACCCAGTATCTTTTCTATCCCTGACAGCATTCTTGCGTCAGCTCTGACCAGGCTGTCTATAGAGATCACCTCGAAACCATTCTCCGACAGATCCACTATCGTATGAGAACCGATATAACCGCAACCGCCGGTAACTATTATCTTAGGATTTGACATTATTTCAGCAAATTAAGCAGGTATTGCCCGTAACCACTCTTCAGCAGCGGCTGAGCGATAGATTCCAGCTGTTCCGGAGTAATATATCCTTTCCTGTACGCCACTTCTTCAATACATCCGATCTTAAGCCCCTGTCTTTGCTCGATCACCTGAACAAACTGTGAAGCCTGCATCAGCGAATCAAAGGTTCCTGTATCCAGCCAGGCTGTTCCCCTGTCCAGGATAGACACACTCAGCTTATTTCTTTTAAGATATTCCCTGTTCACATCTGTGATCTCATATTCACCTCTTGCACTCGGCGTCAGGTTTTCTGCGATCCCGATAACATCGTTATCATAAAAGTACAGACCGGGCACCGCATAATTAGATTTCGGCTTTGCGGGTTTCTCTTCTATAGAGACCGCTTTCATCTCTTTGTCAAATTCCACAACACCGTACCGTTCAGGATCCGATACGTGGTACGCATAGATGATACCTCCATCCGGATCATTGTTTTTTGTCAGCAATTCTCCCAGTCCACTGCCATAAAATATATTATCTCCCAGGATGAGCGCACATTTATCCCGACCGATAAATTCTTTACCGATCACGAAAGCCTGAGCCAGTCCGTTAGGTACTTCCTGAACAGCATAACTAAATGTACAACCGTATCGACTTCCATCTCCCAGCAGCCGCTGAAAGTTAGGCAGGTCATGCGGTGTGGATATTATCAGTATCTCATGAATTCCGGCCATCATCAGCACAGAAAGCGGGTAGTAGATCATCGGTTTGTCATAAATCGGCATGATCTGTTTGCTAATAGCGTAAGTTATTGGATACAAACGTGTTCCGGATCCACCAGCCAGGATAATACCTTTCATATAACAGTAATAAAATTGCTAAGATAATAATCCGCATAATTTACAAGTTGACAAACAGCATTATTATCACACTGTTAACAATTTAGGTTAACTTGTCTGCAAATAATATTAACTTTACAAAGACCTAGGTACACAAAGCAGTATAATTATGGCAGAAAAACAATTCAAAGTTCTCATAGTTGATGATGAACAGGATGTATTAGAATTCCTCAGCTATAACCTTGAAAAAGAAGGATTCGAAGTATTCCGGGCAGATAACGGAAAAACAGGTGTAGAAATAGCTAAAAAAGAAAGTCCTGATGTTATCCTGTTAGACGTCATGATGCCTGAAATGGATGGCATTGAGACTTGCCGCACGCTCAGAGAATTACCTCAATTTGAAAATACTATCATCGCATTCTTAACCGCCAGAACTGAGGACTACTCTCAGATCGCCGGTTTCGAGACAGGTGCGGACGACTATATCAGCAAACCGATCAAGCCAAGGGTACTGATCAGCCGCCTGAGAGCCTTGCTTCGCAGATACGATTCCAAAGAAACCAAGAGCACTTTACTGAATGCAGGCAATATCCAGATCGACCGGGAACGTTACCTCATCATATTCAACGGAGAAGAGATGGCCGTTCCGCGCAAGGAGTTTGAATTGCTATATCTTCTCGCATCCAAACCAGGTAAAGTTTTCAAGAGAGAAGAAATCCTTAATGAAATCTGGGGTCGTGATATTATCGTAGGAGACAGAACGATCGATGTGCACATCCGCAAGCTCAGAGAGAAACTGGGTGAAGATCTTATCAAGACGGTTAAAGGTATTGGTTACAAATTTGAAGAGCAATGATAAAAAGGCAGTTGTCGCCTAATATAATTGCCGTTTCCACCAGTGTTCTTGTTGCGATTGTCAGTCTGCTGGCATTCCTTATTTTGTTCCTGTTACTGGATATCCGTTTACCATTTTATGTTTATATCCTTCAGGGTATGTTGGTTTTCCTGATCTCGTTATCATCTTACCGATATACCCTGATGCGTTTTATATATGCCAAGCTCAAGATTATTTATAAGACGATAGGTAAGCCACTGAAGTTCCAGAACGAAATCAATAACAAGGTCAGCTCCAATATTATGCGGTCGGTTGAACGCGATGTCGCTGAATGGGCCATCAATAAAAACAAGCAGATCCGGGAGCTACGCAAACTTGAGACGTACAGGAAAGAATTTGTAGGAAACGTCTCTCATGAGCTGAGAACACCTATTTTCAACGCTCAGGGATATATCGAAACTTTGCTGGACGGTGCAATGGATGATCCGGTTAAGGGGAAACAATACCTTGAAAAAGCACTGGCTAACGTCGAACGGCTGGACGCTATTGTTTCGGATCTTTTAGAGATATCCAAGTTTGAAGCCGGCCAGATACACCTGGAAAAGAAAGCTTTCGATATCATAGCGCTGACGAGAAAGGTATATTACCAGTACCAGCACATGGCGGATGATAATGAGGCTCAGCTCACTATTGATTCCAAATATAAGATATTATATGTCTGGGGAGATGCGAAGAGAATCACCCAGGTGATGGAAAACCTTGTCTCCAATGCCATTAAATACGGTAAAAAAGGCGGAACTGTCTGTGTAACCTATTATGACCTGGATGAACAGATCATAGTAGAAGTAACAGATGACGGACCAGGTATCGCCGAAGAACATCTCCACCGTGTATTTGAAAGATTTTTCAGAGCTGATAAAAGCCGTTCCAGGACTATCGGCGGTACTGGTCTGGGATTGTCGATCGTGAAAAATATCATTGAAGCGCACGATCAGAATATTACCGTCCGGAGTGAGGTGGGTACAGGAACGACTTTCTCTTTCACGCTTGAGAAAGCCAATAACGAAAGCATAGAAAACGCCAACCTGCTTTAATCTGTCTTTCAGATAATCATCAGAACTAGATAAAAAGCGGGGCCAACATATGTTGACCCCGCTTTTTATCTAAGTGCTCTTTTGTATTATTGAGCGCCTTGTTTCAATAAGATCCCCAGGAAAGTCTTGTATTGCTGATCATTGAGCAATTCTTTGACTTTAGCGTTAGTCGTGAGGTTGAGCTCTTTAAGCTTCTCTGCTTTAGTTTTCGGATCAGCCTTGTAAGTCTGATTGATCACTTTTTTCTTAGCATTGTGTTCAACAGTGTAAGCCACCAGCTTGTCCGCCTGAGCATCATTCACTCCTAACTGATTTTTGAATTCCTGCTTCAATGCATCAGCAACCTGTTTGGCATCACCCAAATCCGCGCCAGAAGCAGCATTAGCAGCAGGTTGATCAGCACTTACACCTAAAGCGCTGGTAGTAATACCCCGGCTTCTGTAATGCGCTGTTACCTTATCATAGTCGGCATGCTTCGCTTTAGGTAATTTTGATTTGACGACATTATCCATTTCTGCAGTTGCATCCTGAATTTGCTTGGCTTTCACATTCGGGCCGGCCATAGAATTGGTTATATTTCTCATTTTCTCACCATATTCTGCATATGTGGACTTTACATTGGCAGCATCCGCACCCGTCAGCTGCAATTCCTTGACAACATAATCTGCGATCTTCTCGATATCCGCAGCCTTAAACAACTGTGCTTTAGAAGGGATGATCAACGCGACTGCTGTCAGTATACTTAATACTAGCTTTTTCATTTTAATAGTTTTTGTTCTTTTCTCTTTTCTAAAATTATGCCAATTTTTCCAGAAATACAGCTTCAATGCATCGTAACGATACCACTCCAATGAAAAATATTAAAACAAAACATTATTTAACGAAACAAAGCTCATACGAATCTCTCAAAAAATAAAATGCTGCCTCTTATCCAGGGGCAGCATCAAAATACCTAGTATGAACAGGTTTAGAAGAAACGGTATCCTTTGCCCGGATAAAATGCTTCTTCACCTAATTCTTCTTCAATTCTCAACAATTGATTGTATTTCGCCATCCGGTCAGACCGGGAAGCAGATCCTGTTTTAATCTGACCACAGTTCAGCGCTACCGCTAAATCCGCAATGGTATAGTCTTCCGTTTCACCGGATCTGTGGCTCATTACACTGTTATAACGGCTGCGGGTAGCCAGCTGGACGGCTTCAATAGTTTCCGTTAAAGATCCGATCTGATTGACTTTCACAAGGATAGCGTTTGCGATATTTTCATCAATACCTGTTTTCAGTCGTCTGGCATTGGTCACAAACAAGTCATCTCCTACTAGCTGGCATTTACTGCCTACGGCTTCTGTAAGCTTTTTCCAGCCGGTCCAGTCATCTTCTGCAAGCCCGTCTTCAATAGAAATGATGGGATATTTGCTGACCCAGGAAGACCAGAAATTTACCATCTCATCAATAGACAACCTGCGCTTATCTGACTTTTTAAATACGTATTCCTGCTTCTCTACATCGTAAAATTCAGACGCTGCGGCATCCATAGCGATCATAACATCTTCACCCGGTCTGTAACCGGCTTTTTCTATCGCTGTGAGGACCGTTTCTATCGCCTCTTCATTAGAGCCGATATTCGGAGCAAAGCCACCTTCATCACCTACATTTGTTGAATATCCTTTCGACTTCAGCACGGATTTCAGGTGATGGAAGATCTCCACACCCCATCTCAATCCCTGAGAAAAAGACTCTGCTCCTACCGGCATGACCATGAATTCCTGGAAATCGATGCTGTTATCAGCATGTGCACCACCGTTCAGGATATTCATCATCGGAATAGGAAGGGTATTGGCATTGACACCTCCCACATAACGATACAATGGCAATCCTGCTTCCTGTGCGCCCGCTTTCGCTGCGGCCAGAGAAACAGCCAGGATAGCGTTTGCACCCAGCTTAGCTTTATTAGGTGTACCGTCTATATCCAGCATAATGCTGTCGATCACTCTCTGATCAAAGACACTGATACCAGTCAATTCTTCAGCAATGATATTGTTTACGTTATCAACCGCTTTGAGGACACCCTTTCCCAGGTAATGGCTACCGCCATCGCGTAACTCTACCGCTTCATGCGTACCGGTAGATGCGCCTGACGGAACTGCCGCTCTTCCAACATAACCATTTTCGGTTCTGACATCTACTTCAACCGTAGGATTGCCCCGGGAATCCAGTACCTGGCGGCCTTTAATTTCGACTATATAGCTCATAGCTGATTAAATTGAGTTTGCGTGATTAGTGATTTGTTTTAAATGAATGTTACCAATTACATACAACTCCCTGGTTTTCGGGGATAAAAACCTATCGGATTCTTTGTATGGAATCGCTGTATATCCCGGCTCCTGAATAACCAGTTGGGAAGTTTCTATTCTGGAAGATCGCTCATCGGGCCAGACCAGCCCCATTCTATCAGAAAAAATCCGGTAAGAATGATTGAAGCGATCATGCTTTCTTAAAGTTCGTTGAGCAGATTGTATCATCGACTTAACAGCTACGCGAAGTTAAGGAATTATGAATCAATCCGGAAAAACTATGCAGATAAAGGTTAAGTCTGTCTTTTTATTTTTTATTCTCCGTATTTTTCAGAAAATTTCCTGTTAAAGATGTATTCTACAATTAAACTTACCAGAAGTGCTTATCAGAGCCCTGAGCATGATATGTTCAAAGAAACCTGCCGTCAATTCATTGAGAAGGAGATTACTCCTTATCACGCACAGTGGGAAGAAGATGGTCAAGTAAGTCGTGAAGTATGGCTCAAAGCCGGAGAAACCGGTCTCCTTTGCCTGGATGTACCGTCCGAATACGGCGGATTGGGCCTGGATTTTTCTTTCTGCGCACTGATCACAGAAGAGATCTCCAAGCATGGTTATACCGGTCCGGGATTTTTCCTGCACTCTGATATTGTTGCTCCTTACATTGTAGATTACGGAACGGAGGAGCAAAAACATAAATGGCTGCCACTGATGTGCACAGGCGAAGTGATCACAGCAATAGGTATGACCGAGCCGGGCTGTGGTTCGGATTTACAGGCGCTGCGTACTACTGCTGAAGATAAGGGAGACCATTATGTTATCAACGGACAGAAGACATTCATCACCAATGGATATATGAGTGATATGGCGATCATCGCTGCCCGCACTATCATCGACGGTAAAAACCACGGTATCAGCTTATTCATTATTGAATCCACCCGCGCAGGATATACAAAAGGTAAACCTTTCAAAAAAGTAGGGATGAAAGCCCAGGATACTTGCGAGCTTTTCTTCGAAGATGTCGTAATTCCTAAAGAAAACCTGCTCGGCCAGGTGGGCAAAGGGTTCATCTATATGATGCAAAAGCTGGGAAGGGAACGTCTTTCGGTAGCACTGATGGCCAGTGGCGGAGCAGAAGGCGCTTTAGAGCACACGATCCAGTATACACTCGACAGAGAAGCTTTCAGGCAGCCGATCGCAGGCTTCCAGAACACCCAGTTCAAACTGGCGGAGATAGCGACCAAACTGCAGATCCACCAGACTTTTGTGGACAGATGCGTTGAGCTTTATGTTGCAGGGGAACTGACTGCCGAAACCGCTTCTATGGCTAAATTTGCCTGTACAGATATGCACCAGGAAGTGGTGGATGTATGTCTACAGCTGCACGGCGGCTACGGTTATATGTGGGAATACTTTGTCGCCAGGGCTTATGCAGACAACCGCGTAGCCAGGATCTATGCCGGAACAAACGAGATCATGAAGCTGCTGATCGCAAGAGGACTGCTGAAAGAGTTCTTCGAAGCTGAGAAAGCTAAGAAAGCTGCTGCAAGAGCACAGGCATAATTTCATCAAAGCATCATAATAAAACGCGCCTTTCCTGAATCCGGGAAAGGCGCGTTTTATTTTCATTCCTAACTAAAAAGCACAGGCACATAAAACATGTACCTGTGCCTGATCCGGACTCAACTGGTTATTATTTTCAGGTCAAAAAGAATTCTATTTTCAGAGCGTCCGGATCTCACTAACTACTGAACGATATTTACTAATTTATTAGCGGTTATATCTTTTCCTATTTGTATGCGGCTAATGTAACTACCGGCAGGTAAACCGGTAAAATCCAGCTCCAACAGGTTATTGCCTTTGGATAATTTATCCGATATACTCCGGAGTAAGCGACCATCTACCGTAAACAATTGCAATGAGAAAGGTATATTATTACTATCTGGTACAAGGATCTGTATCCGGGATTTTCCACTGGTCGGATTCGGATAAAAGTCACTGATACTCCAGGCCGGGATCCCGGTTTCAACAGCAATAATCACTGACTTTTCATACGTACCGTCGTAATCCACCTGCTTTAACTGATAGTAATAGATCCTTCCCGGTTGTATGGACAGATCCGTGAATTGATAGACTTTAGGCGCAGAAGAAGTTCCTGAACCTGCTACTTCACCAATCTTTTCAAAGCTGACGCTATCTCCGGAACGCAGGATCTCAAAACGTTCATTGTTCTTCTCAGATGCTGTTGCCCACTCGAGCAGAATCCCCGGTTCTTTATACGCCCCGGTAAAACGGGTAAGCTCAACCGGTAAGACGGAACCGGTTCCACCGGAACCGTGAAGGTAAAAGACAGTTCCTTCCGGGTCAAATCTGCCACCGGCGAATCTTCCTGCTTCCGTAGACGGTCTGAGATCAAACTCGAACTGATAGCTTCCCTGCGGACCGTTCAGGGTTCTTGTGATCTCAGAAACAGGTTCGGCATCCTGATGACCTGCAAAGAATGCAGATATGATGATGTCCTCATAGGTATTTGTACTTCCAAAACATTTTTGGTAATTCTCTCCCTGGGACACAACCCTGTTTTTGAAAGACTGGTATTCCGCATCTGTGAAAAACAACCTGAAGGAAACCGGAGAGACCGGTACTTTTTCACTGTTGATCTTTACAATTCTCCCGATAAAATACTCTTCCAGGCCGGATGCAGAACAGGTTCCACCAACAAACGGACCATTCTGCTCATCCAGCTCTATTTCCAGTGTTACCGCGCCCAGATCCTGGCCTCTTGCATTAACCGCTGCTATAATCCCTCCGGAAGCATCTCTGAAATAATGCCATTCACTGTCCAAGACAGCACAAGAGATCGTTGAGGAAGAGGTGACGGCCAGCGGCACTGTGGAAGCAGCAGCTGAATCTATGATCGCCTCACATTCCGGTACCACTTCTGCCAGAATATAAGATCCGGCTATATCCGTTATCCCTGAAATTATCGAACGATACTGTTCCGGTGTATTGACAGTCGGAAAAATGGTCCAGGAGGTATCTTTTCTTCTGGCAGCTTCCAGCTTAGCCGGGTCTGCACCACCTGCCAGATCTCCCGGATTATATTGAAAAGTCAAGCGGGCAGAATCAATACCATTCACACCGGCAGCCTGTACCTCCCAATATGCATTCACATATTTTGCAGATGAAACCCCTGACGTTGCCAATTCCGGATGTGCTCCTTCTATAGATTTTACTGTTATTGTACCTGCACCTATATTGCCGAAAGTCTCCAATGTAAGTGGTGTATAGCTTATGGCGTTCCCGATTTCAAATTTTTTCTGACCGGCACCAGTATTTATAGTTTTGGATAACCATCCTTCCACATACTTATCTTCTCCGGCACCTGTAACAATAGCATTGCCTGTTAACAGCAAAGGATCATTACCTGTCACCAGCTTTCCATGCTCAAAATGCAGGATCCCATCCACTGTAACATTGGCCGGTACATAGATATCAGCCCCATTGTTTACAGTCAGATTACTATAGTCCAGTGCAGCCAGTTCCTGTGCGGCTTGTCCATTATACTCCACTGTAGCCCCGGATTCAATGTAATTCAAGGCAAAATTCTTGGGAAAGTTATTTCCATTGCTCCATCCGTCCGTTGTGCCGCCCAGCTTCAGGGTAGCACCGTCAAAAATAGCTAATGCTCCTACGTTAGCAGAATACTGATTCAAAGACTGACCGTTGGGTAAAGATAAAGCAGCTCCACTATTGATTAATAAATCCCCACCTCTGAGATATGTTTTGGATGTCCCTGCTAAATTCACGGTAGGAGCATTAGCATTTCCAATCGTCAGACTATTAAAAGATACAGGAGGTGTAGATTTCGTTGATATAGAATTATTTGTTATAGTTTGTCCGGTCTTTCCGTCAAAGATCCAGGTTCCCAAACCATTGTTCCTTATATATGCCAGGTTATTCAGTGTGAGGTCTCCCCGGAATTCAAACCTTGGCGAGCCCCCGTTTTGACCGAAGGCTATATGTACATTGTCCGCCGGAAGTCCCAGGATCGTGTTACCCTTAACCACCAGCGTACCACCGTTATTATAGTACCGGATCTCGGCAGCTGAATTGGCACCGGCATTACCAGATATTTTCAGGTCTCCGTTGACCACAAGCGGTAATGATACATCTCCATTGATCTGGATCGGCTTATTATTGATCGTCGTACCATATTCTGCTTTAATCTCCAGGTTGTTGACATTGACTGCCGTATTCAAAGTAATATTCAACGCATAAGAGGAAGTAGAAGTGTTCTGATTCGTGATAATGACATTATCGCATGGTCCGGGTGTTCCGGAAGGTGTCCAGGAAATGGCACTCCAGTTGATATTTATATTCTGATTGGTAGTGGTGTTGGTATAAGTTTTTGTCGTATATGCAGAACAGCTCAGTGTCGTTACGGCAGCATGCAATGGAGATACGGTATTATACAATGGCCCGCCTGAACAGGAACTATGGTTATAGGCATATATCCAATAATAGTATGTCGTACCCAGATCCAGATAATTGGTGGTAAAGGACACACCGTTGCCAGTGTGTTCTATATAGCCTCCCAGGTCCGCACCACCTACCGTGTATTCTACTCCATCTACCGGATCAGCAGGCGGTGTACCGGTCAATGTACGAACCACCAGGTACTGATCTGCAGCAGGAACAGCAGCGGAGAACGAACCTGTCACCGTAGTATACCCCGGTGTAAGCACTAATCCCGCAGGCTGCGTCAACGGACGGATGCACGGAGGATATTCATCAAAAACGATATCATCTACATACAGATAATACTGGCTTCTCGCTGAAAAGACGTTGAATCCAAGGTAATAGATCCCGCTGACCGATGGCGTATAATAACCGACACCTTCTTCATAAGAAGTAACGGAAATGCCTTCATTATTGAAAATAATATCCGTCATATAGGCATCATTGGCCCAGGTTCCGACGGCAACCTTTAGTTTATTGACATAAGAAGCATTAGAGTTCCTGTAGCTGAACTTCAGCCGATACGTTTTACCTGCTTCCAGGTTAATTCCCCTGGTAAAGAACCAGTCATCTGCCCCGGTTGAATACTCCTGGGTATACTGTAATACCCTGGAAGAACTGACCAAAGCAGTCGTCCATGTAGTGGAACCCAGCTTATCCTGCACTACTGTACAGTTAGGAAGGCTGGAACCGGAAGTACTGCTGAAGTCTTCCGTATAAGGAACGTTTACCGCAGCACAAGGTGTCTTGAAACTACTGCCGGCAGCCCAGGAACTATATCCATTGACCACACAATCTGTACGAACATACAAGGTATAAGTGGTAGATCCGGCAAGTGTCTTCGCTACTGCAGTTAATACCGAAGAACTTGTTGTTCCCGATGCTGCTAATCCCGCAGATCCGGAACCTGCAGATCCGCTGCTTCTTATTTCCCAAACATAGGACTGCGGAACACCTGCTACCGGCGCATTCCAGCTCAGCACAGCAGAAGTATCAGAGGTTGGCACCGCCGTAACTGCCGTCGGAGGGAAACAGGTCACAGGAGAAACGGCCACAGTAATATCATCTATTGCTATATATTCTTTCGAAGCTGCAGAATAGGCGTGGAAACCTATATAATTGATACCATTGGCCGCCGGCGTAAAGTATACCGTATCTGCTGCGAAAGAGCTGCTCCTGACACTATTATAATCTGCTGCCAGATGCGTCATAGCGGCAGCATTCACATAAGCTCCATAAGCGATCTTAAAATGCTCATAGCTCGAACTTCCGGATCCGGTCCTGTACCTGAATGTCAGGCGATAGGATTTATTAGCTTCAAAATAATAGGCCGGGGTAAAAAACCAGTCATCAGAAGCATTGGAGCTCCCGGTGTACAGGTATATAGAATTGGGAGTTGTATTCCTGTAGGAACCGGACGTTTGCCACTGATAGGCATCCCCATTGCTGTTGCTTACTGAGAAACATGCCGGCAATGCAGGTGCGGTTACACCATCAAAGTTTTGTGTATACGGTAGTGTATAGGTATCGCACAAAGTCGTAAAGGTATATTTCAGAGAGTTGACGCTGTAGCCACTGCCACAATTGTTTCTCACATATACATCATAAGTCGTTCCGGGAGAGAGAGCAGATATTGTTATAGCAGAAGAAGCCCCGTTTGTAATCGCACCGCCACCGGCAGAAGCTCCCGCTCCCGGTATAAATCCGTTCGCGCCATATTCCACTATATATGTCCCTGTACAGCTCTCGCAGGAGAAATTAACCGTAGCCTGTGTGCTGGACGGGGCAATGCCGGATATAACAGGCCTGGTAGTGCATGGTGTAAAAACCAGCCTCAACTGAGGTTTGATAATACTTGTTCTTGTCATAGAAGACGAAGAAGACCAGGCTGTGCCATCCGACCTGTAATAAGATGCTGAATTGTCCGATGTTCCGCCGGCGTTCCTATAGACGGGATAACCGCTGCTGATATAGGTCTGCGCTCCTTTGACCACTAAGACAGACAGGTTTTTACCTGCCTCATCAAAAGTAAACGGGCTGGATAATGGAACTGACATCCATCCTGAGGTGCCGTTATTGGAAAAAGAGCCTTCAAATACGAGTGTATATCCGCTCAGGCTGGTAGTTGTTCCTACTGTAGTTGCATCGGTTTTTTTCAGATAGATGCTGACATTCTCTATAGGATTCACATCCGATCCCGAGCTTTTGTAAAAACCCAGCTCCGAAATTATACCCGTAGTGTTGATTGCAGTGCCCGGATATATCTGCTCACTGGCAGAATAAGTATAATTCCTCGTCAGCGGAGGTCCGTTCACACCACTGTTAGTGCTGGTGCCTGAACCTATAAGCACTTCCTGAGCTGCCAGGCTAACCGGTAAAACCAGCAGCCATATCCCCAGCCACCCTTGCAGGAGAACCTTCTTCGTCAATAAGTTGTATAAATTTTTCATATCACTATCCATTCCGTTTGTCTATAGATCATATGTCATGACCTGATTTATCCTTCAATATTTCTGAACAGCATCACCATGTGATGATCACCAGGCCATTACCGCCATTATTAAAACCTGATGTTCCGCCGCCAACGCCAATACCTGAAACATAATCTGCATCGGAAGTATTAGGAGGCGGATTGGAAGCCAGTCTGCTCGTTAGCGTTCCGG
>Ga0206116_1000756_pt1 | contig 25490 bp, 36 predicted proteins | sample 3A1Ametagenome_FD_178000 | JGI IMG/M metagenome (GOLD analysis project Ga0206116, IMG submission 178000) | Enriched microbial communities from leaf-cutter ant dump, University of Wisconsin, Madison, United States - 3A1A | ecosystem: Environmental > Terrestrial > Nest > Insects nest > Nest dump...
TTTTCATAGGTTACTTCCGTACTATTTAGTCTAAAAAATTTAATTGTACTATGATAGTACAAAGAAGTCTAATACTTTCTATTAATAGTACTATTATTGTTTTCTACTGTGATAGTACAGTAATAGGAGACTTTTATTGTACTAAAAAAGTATTTATTCTTAATCTAGCTAAATATAACCTAACCTTAGTTAAGGTAGTACATAGTTGTACATTGTTGTATTATGATATACAATATGCTATAAGAAAAGTAGTTATTGTAATCTTAATAATAGTGTTATATGTTGTAATTATAACTTATAAAAGATGATGAGATTATGGCTTATGTTATATCAGTTACTCAAACAAAAGGTGGAGCTACCAAAACCACAAGTAGTATCAATATACTTGGTGCTTTATTAGAATTAGGAAAAAAATCTTTATTATGCGATATGGATAAAGATAAACCTGATTCTATTTATTGGGCTGACTTAGGGAATACTTTAAATAATTACGTAATTCCCTTAAACGATGAGAATCCAAAACCTAAATTAGATAATTTGCGTAATGAGTATGAGTTTATAATTATAGATACTCCTCCAAACATGCAGGCAGCTGCTCTTAAAGCTACTATACTTTCTGATTTTGTTATAATACCTTGCTCAGTTTCAGAACTGGATAAAAACGCTTTAAACCAAGCTGCATCAGCTGCTATGATGGCAAATAAACCTTTTGCATTCCTAGCTTCTAGAACTACAAAAAATACTAATTCTACAAAAGATTTACTAGATCAACTAGCTGAAACCGGTTCTTATTTTGAAACTCATATCACTAATAGTGTAGATATGATTGAGTGTCAAAAATACGGTCAGTGGGTAGGAACTTATAAACCTAATTGCCAAAACCATTTACAGTATAAGGCGTTAGCTAAGGAATTAATAACAAAACTTTCAAAACTTTAACTTACTACAAACATAAAACGTACAATAATGTACAACTATGTACTATACAAAATATAATAACAAAGTAAAATATGGACAACAGAGGAACAATTTCTACTTCAAGAATAGTAGAGAAACTAGAATTAGCACAAAAAGAACTTAACACTTCTAATATAGAAAATAATACCTACAATAACCCTATTGTATTTATAAACGGTAGATTAAATAGAAAAAATTGTAATTATATAGCTAAAAATTTTTCTTTATTAGAACCACTTGAAAGAGAAATAAAGAAATATTGCAAAGGACTTGATCTAACAATATTAAATTATCTTATTTATCGGGGAATAGAATCTTTAAAAAACGAAAAAACTTTTTTATCTATAGAATACTCAGATATTGAAGATAAATATAAAAATGATAGTGAAGTTAGTTAGCTTCTAAAACTGAACTACATGTTTAAAAAATTATTTCCCGTAAATATTTAAATGATAAATTTCTGGTGTTTTAGGGTTTAATGCTTCCTTTATTCTTCTGGTTTTAACCAACGCCCTGTACCTCTCAAGAGCATTGGTTAAATCCTACTTTATTTCCTGTTGGATATTTTCGTCATTTATTTTACGTGATTTTCTCTTCATCGGCTTCTAGTAAACTAAATTTGAGTTAACTTTATAATAAAAATATAGTTATTTCTTATTTTAAAGCTTATTTAGTATTAAAATCAAGTATATAATGGGTAAAGCTTAATTTTAAAATAACTCTTCTATGGCTCTTTAAATCAGTTTTTATTATTTATTATTCAACCGCTTAAAAAATAAGCAAGACTTCTTAAACTTTAGAAAAACTAACTTCCGCCATGTTTTCTACAAGGTTATTAACATTTTTGTTGATAACTTATTATTAAGACCTAAGACCCTACAGAAGCAGCTTGTAGCTGTTTAGCCGTAGGATGTAAGAATTTCAGAAATAACTGTCTTATTGCAAGTGATTGGTTTTTATATATTGACTTTTAGGTCACGATAAAAATTCTCATGCGAACCTAATGCAAAAAATTTAATAATAGAATTTTGTTCATCATATTTGTAAGCAACAAGGATAAGGTTGTTAATCATGCGGAATTTATAAACTCTGATTTCTGCAAGATCACCTTTTTTTAATTCTCCTATTAAAGGATTGGCTAAAATTACCTTTACCGCTTCATCTAAAGATTCTTTTTGATTTTTGTGTAGTTTCTTTACTGTATTTTTAAAAGTATGGGACTGTAAAACTTGCATTCTTATCTACCCAAAGTGATAAGGCTCAAAATTACCATGTTTTTCCTCTTCGATCGAAAGCAAGATATCCTTGATAAGACTATAAGGTAAATCCTGATTTTCTTCAGCTATTTTTCCAATATAAGCCCAATATTCTAGTTGCTTTGGAATAGACCTTTTGCTAACAGGAATAACCTTTTTAACTTCATTTATTATACCATCTGATAATTTAACAACTGTAGCCATAATTTTATCTGTTTTTAGTTTATAATATATTATATCTACTTAAGTTGCTTTTTACAACCTTTTATTACCACTACTTAATAAGTAAACACTTTACTCGACTATCTTGCCGAACATAACACAATCTTTATATGACACTATATTACTCACTATATTACTGATAGTCTATATTATAATTTTTTATTGAATTATTAACTTTTAGTATATATATTTTGGCTGCTCCTCTAGGTTAAATATCTTAGAGGAGACTAAAACTATAAGTATAATAATGTTTCAATTTTTTTAAATTGTTTCTTTACACTTCATTCCAAGCCGCTACAAGTACCAAATGGATTTAGCAGTAACAAAAGCAGCTCGTTGATCTGTTGCATTCTTTGTATACCTACCGACATCAATTGCAAATATATTACGTACTTTCCCCATCAACGATAATGTATTTTGTGCCCCTTGAGGATATACTCAATTATCCAAGATTTCTAAAATTAAATTATCCGGAAATTATCGCCTGTACTGATTAATAATTCATACAGGATAATTACCGCCAAAACTCTTAAACACCAATAAAAGGATAGAACCTATCAGTCATTTGTGATACAATAAGACCAATAACTTCTAGCAATAACTATGGAAAGAATATCGCCTCGCGTAGATGTCGCCTTTAAGAAAATCTTCGGTGTTGAAGAGAATAAGGATTTACTTATTTCTCTTATAAACTCTATTGTTGGTGAAGATGATCAGGTGTCGGATATTACCTTACTAAATCCTTATAACCCTCAAAACTTCAGGCAGGATAAATTACCAATACTGGACATTAAGGCACAAGGTATTGACGGTAAAAGATTCAATATTGAGATCCAGATTAGTGATGAGGCCGATTATGATAAACGAGCTCTTTACTATTGGGCCAAATTATATACCGAGCAGCTAAAGGTAGCGCAGGATTATTCGACCCTTGCTAAAGCGATCGGTATTCATATACTCAACTTCACCTCTATTCCGGAAGCAAGGAATTACCATAACGTTTTTCACATTATGGAGAAAGAGAACGGGTTTGCTTATTTTAAAGATTTGGAATTACATACTATAGAACTGAATAAATTCACTAGTGATTCAAATGAGGAATTACAGGATATAGTTGCCAAAACCAGAACCGCCCTTGACGTTTGGGTTGCCTTTTTGACCAGATACGACTTACTGAAAGCAGATCGCTTACCGAAGGAACTGGATAACGACAAGCTGAAGAAAGCACTTAAGGTATTGGATGTCCTGAATTTTAGTGAGGAAGAAAGAGAGCTTTATGAGGACCACCTCAAATGGCTCAGAATAGAAGCTAATACGCTGAAAAAAACTGCAGCAGAAGCCTTGGCTGAAGGTATCTCTATCGGTAAACAAGAGGGTATCTCTATAGGCGAAGCCAGGGGTATTGAGAAAGGTATCGAAAAAACTGCCGTCAACATGCTCAAACAGAATCTGGATCATAAGTTGATTGCTTCTGTAACAGGGCTTAGTGTAGAGGCAATATTGAAGCTAAAAAGCACAAATTAGCTTAACTACGCCAAGAGTAGTGCTCAGGCACTGTGGTTTTAAGATTTTTAACTAATTATAAGGAACATTATGAACAAAACGGAATTTATAAGCCATATCGCAGACCGGTACCAATGCACTAAAGTAAAAGCTGAAAAAGTAATTGACATGTTTACTTCCTCAGTAATTGACGCGGTGGGGCAAGGTAAGGAAATATCCCTCACCGGCTTCGGTAGCTTTAGCATAAGCAAAATTCCGGCTCGAACAGGACATAATCCACGAACAAGAGAAGCTTTGGATATCCCTGCTCATAATCAACCGAAGTTCAAGGCCGGTCAAAAACTTAAGGATGCGGTGAATTCAAAATAATAATGGCCTAAAAGAGCAGGAGTACATTTTTAATATCACCGCTTGCAATAACCTTTTTGAAAGGCTTGTTTTAACAAATTTGTTATTTTGAATTATCTGATAATGAGAGAAAGCGTTTGTATGTTGCTAAAAAGAAAGGTAAGCTTGATTTTACGAGATGAACCCTGCTTAACTGAACGGGTATACTTAGTAGTATGTGTTATCTCATCTAGTCACTAACTAAAAATAGCTATGTCATCTCCAACGCCGGCATTTTTTATTTCCCATGGCTCACCGGATATTCTTGTAAGAAACACCTCGGCTAATAGATTTATGAAGTCTTTTGGCACAATGATAAATAAAAACACAAAAGCCATAGTTGTGGTGTCCGCACATTGGGATACACAATATCCTACCATTACGTACAATGAGCGCCCTAACATAATATATGATTTTTATGGTTTTCCCAAAGAATTATACCGGTTCAATTATAACCCCCCGGGGGACTTGGACGTTTCTAAAGAAATTATGCTATGTCTAAAAGACTTTTACCCCGAGACGTCATTTGATTACACACGAGGAATAGATCATGGCGCATGGATCCCGTTGCTTCTAGCCTTGCCGTTAGCCAATATCCCTGTAATACAGTTATCAATACAATCTTATAGAGACGCACGATATCATTATGAATTAGGTGAGAAATTAAGCTCTTTAACCGAATTAGGTATCACTTTATTAGCCTCAGGTTCTATGACCCATAACTTGGGAGCTATAAATAATAGTATTAACGATAAGGTCCGGCCGGAAATATCCTTATTCGCCGAATGGATGCATAGTAAATTAGTAAATCGTGAAGATAACTTATTAATAAGATGGCAGGAAAAAGCGCCTTATGCCAAATGGAATCATCCTACCCATGAGCATATTTTACCCCTCTTTGTAATTTTAGGTGCTACCAAATCTTACCGCAAAATAAAACGTATACATAGCAGTATAGATTATAATGCTCTTTCAATGGATTCTTATAAAATTGGGTAGTACATACAAAGCTACTTACCTCCGTTATAGGTGCACCTCACGTAAACCGGCGAAACGGCAGCGTCAAGTTCTTTGAAGCTAAATAATATGAGTTGAGGAAAAAGAATGATTGTCATATTCTTAAATCACTTTTCAACAACCACGTATTAAAGTTTATATGCATATACACCAAGCGCCTAAGTACCACCGGTTTCCAGTATCAATAATTAGTCACACGGTATGGAGATACCACAGATTTAATGATAGTTATCGTGACATAAAGGAAGAATTGGCATATCGCAATATAATAGTTAATCACGAAACAATACATGCGTGGTGTAATAAGTTCAGTGCGCATTTCAAAGAAATTATAAGAAAAAGGGAGCGCAAGCCAAAGGATAAATGGCATTTGGATGAAATGAACATCAAAATCGCAGATTCACTTAATTTCAGCATATCAACTATCTAGCGCTTACCCAGCTTGTATGGTTACTAGAAGAATAATCTGCTTATGCATTTTATCCCGTGCTTTCGCACTTAGTGCACTGAAATGTAATTTTTGTTAGAAATATCTCCCATATTTGGAAATCAGAAAGAACCTTAGCTGCCTCATAAAAAACTAAGATATCCCTACACACAGAAAATGATACTTTATAAAGCATTACAATACCTCTTATGATAAAAAATTAAATTTATTTTATCACAATTTTTTAAACCCTTAAAAATTTGTAAAAACCCCTTAGCTTTATATTTTTACCCTGTTGGACTGATAATTTTCTTTTAATAATAAAATTATTTATTGATAAATTTTTAAACACAGAAATAGCTTTACGGCTCTTTCGACATAGAATATTAGAATTTCAGGGATGGCCTAATCCAGTAACGGTTTATGGCAAGTGATCACTCTAGGAAAGTAACCTCCATAACTTATTATTTAAAAATATCGTTATGTGTACCTGTCCTCTCTAACCGCAGAACTTCATCATCTAAATAATAAACCAGTAACCAATCAGGTTCTATATGACATTCCCAGTAGCCTTTAAATTTGCCTATTAATTTATGCAAACAATATTTTTCTGGTAATAACAAGTGGTATTCCATTCCTTGATTGGCATTATTCAATATCATTGTTACTATATCGAACATTTTTTGCCCATTTCGGCCTCTCTTGAGCATTAATTTTAATTCTTTTTTGTAAAGATTAGTTTTCGTAAGCTCAAGCATTTCTCTTTACCTTAAAACCTTCTTCTTCAAGCTCTTTGTATATTTCATTAAACATTTCTTCGACTGAAGAATTTTTTGTTATACCGATACCTTTTTTTGATTCTTCAATAGCTTTTATGGTTTCTTTATTAGGTACTTTTTCCTGATCAATTTTTTTGTATATGGCATCTCTTACAAAATCTACTACGGTTACTTTCTTTCGTGCCGTATGTATTTTTAAATAATGGTGTAGTTCATCTGATATATCTATACTTAGTCTAGTCATTTTTGATTCTCTTGATTTTAATTACTTATTTAAGTATATAAGTAACCTCACTAAATGTAAATAAAAACCTATTTTTGATTTTTTAGTGAATTTTTAACTTTTAGTATATATATTTTGGCTGCTCCTCTAGGTTAAATATCTTAGAGGAGACTAAACTTATAAGGGTAATAATGCTTATTTTATTTTTCTTTTGAATTGATTATAGACTTCATTATCATTTCTTTTTCCTACTAATAAAATAAGTATATTTTCTTCTTTTATTTCGTAGATAATCCTGAATTCTCCTACGTCTACACGGTAATATTCAGTTTGAACTCCTTTTAACTTCTTACTGTCATTCGGATAAGGAGTAAACCCCAGTTCTTTAATTTTAATAACTATTTGTTTTGCTTGCTTTGCAGCAAGTTTTTCAATGAATTTCTTACTATCCTTAGATAAAATGATATCCATATTTACCTAATCCTTTAATAATACCGAATCTAGAAAGTTCTTACTTTCTTGGTTCGATAAAAACCCATTTTCACTTGCTTGTTTTGCTTTCAAGGCCCAATAAAAATCTTCAAATTCCAGATATTTTTTATATTCTTCATGCGATATTAGTACTGCACATGGTTTGCCATATTTTTGAATCACTACAGGTTCTTTTATAGCCTGATTCATTAGATCCCCAAAATGGTTTTGAGCTTCCTTACTGTTAATAACACCCATATATTTTCCTATAATTTTATAACTATTATCAGTATAGTAGCTATAATAAAGATTATCAATAAAATAATCCTTTTTATTTGAAAATTTCGGTTTTAAATTTAGTCTTAATAATTTTAAATCAAAGTTAGAAACAACTTTTTTTATGGTATCCTTATTCTCTTCTTTTTATTATTTGCAATAAGTCCTTTTCTACAACATATTCTACACTTTTTATAGCAATTATCAGATTTTTGAATAAAAAATTATAATACATTTGTATTTATTTAGTAATACATATGTATTACTTGAGTATTACTAAATAATATAACTAATTAATCTTTAGTATAATAAAGAAATCGAGCAGTATCAGTCACCTCAAGTCAGTATAATTACTAAAATGGAAATACTAGTTGGGGTAACAGATAATGAAGAAATAATAAAGGAGTTTTTGAATGGTTTTAATATAATTCCCCTTAATAACGAAATTGCTGAAATCGCAGTTAATACCAGAAAGGAAAATAAAATAAAAATCCCGGATGCTATAATCTGGGCTACCGCAAAATATACGGATAGCTTATTGATAACCAGAAATACCAAAGACTTTCAAGGATTAGGAGCTAATATTAAAATCCCGTATAATATCGAAAGGTTGTAAAATCAACTTTGCAGCGTATTAAAAAAGCTCAAATTTTCTATGCGGCAACAAATTTAAAATTATATCTAGCAAAAGACTTTTTTGTAAGTACTCGAACTACAAAAATTAAAACTGTTACTTCAGTAATACATTCTTCATGGATAATATTTGTTAGTGTAGCAAACTCATTACCTTCTTTAATTTCGTGATCCCTCCAGTAATCGGTTAATTTATTACGAGTTTCTTGACCAAGCATGCGTTGCTGTATCCATTGCTTACTCCGACCTTGCTTTTTCCAGTTATCTCTTGCTCTGTTAAGCGATCTTTCGGGGTCGGCAATTTCCTGTATGCGCTCATAACCAACTTTAGCTAACCATTGTTTAAAAGGCTCCGCTTTAGGTGATGGGATAGATTGAATAATACGGAATAATGATTCGGTATTTGCACAGTCGGTTAAGTATTTCTTACCGTCAGAAGCTTTTAATTTCAGTTGTACGATTTTCCCGTACAACTCAGAAAAGCCCTCTTGTTCAGTAATTTGCTTTTTTAAATCAGACCAGTAACGTCTAGGGTTAGTACTATCGGTTAATGCACCTACAACATCAATAACCGAGAAAAATCATGTATCAGATTCTTTGTCGTAGATTCTACGAATTTTGTAGTCTTCAAAAATAGCTAAATCATTTTCTTTCATTTTTTCATCCTTTTTTATTAAAATGATTTAAGTTTTAATTTATTCTTTGAAACTGTAAATCAAAAATAGAAACAATATTTTTAATTTCCTTCCCATATCGTTTTGTTATTTCCTCCTGAACAAAAGGGTTAGGCGCTTTTAGCTCAATTGTTTTAGCATTTTCGTCAATTACAGGAGTTAGCTTACTAAACCAGTTACGATAAGCCCTTATACATAACAATTAGATGAAATACTAATTGACAAAAGTAATCATAGGTTATAAGTATTATTTATAGGACTGGTTTTATGTGTTATTGAGTTTATACAAGATGAGGTACAGATGAAAGATTTTAATTTTGCGTACAAAAACTTACAGAAGTCAGCTAACGACCTTAAAGGTTTGCATTTTCAACAATCAGGAAATGTAGAGTCAAATCAAACAACAACTCAATTTGCTGCTAACTTAGTAAAAAGTGTATACGATAGGTATGCAGTTGATTGGGAAATTTAAACAAGATTTGATTTTAGATGCAAAACAACGTGGATATAATGTCCAGCAAGTGTTATATAACTTTATAGAACCTGATCTTCCCGAAGAAACAATTAGGGTAGGCTTAAGTGGAGAATGGGTGTCTTATGATGGTTAGCTGTACTGCCTCTCTTTTGAAAGCAAGCTATTACACACTGCTTTTGGTCAAATACATGAAAAGCAAACTAGTAAAGTCTATCTAGAAAAAATAAACCGCCCTTCTCTTCTTGATATTAAGAACAATTACTTATACTGTATTAACAATTTGTACATACTTATTTAAGAGTTATTTTAAATATGTAAAGTTATACATATATATTTTTTTAAGTTTTTACATATAACAATATATATTACTAACAATATGTATTGTTATATTGCTTTATGCCTTAGGCAACTGGATAGGACCATTACTCCTCTCATAATTTTCAATATATGATTCTAAGCTATCTGCTATAACGTGTTTAATCATTTTTCTTTCTAAATAAGCTATAGCCTTTATTTTATCTAAGTGGTCACACCTAATAACAAATGTAGATTTAGTTTCATGATATTTATGCTTCGTTTTGGATTCAACAGATTCAGCCTTACCGTGACCTAACAAATCATCAAAAGATGTTTTAAAACTTTTTTTACTCATATCAAAACACTCCTTGTTGTAAAATTTCATTAACTAAAACCGCATAATCCTCAGCACCTTTACAGTTCTTATTATAAGAAAAAATATCTTTTCCTTGGCTTGGTGCTTCTGCTAGAGCAATATTGCTAGAAATTTTACTCTTTAAAAATTTATTTCCAAAAAATTCTTCTACACTATCAGCAACATCTCTGTTTAATATTTTTCTTGAATCATACTGTGTAAGAAAAACACATCCTATTTTTAAATCTACATTGAGCCTTGCTTGAATCTTATTAATTACTTCTGTAAGTTTTGCCAATCCCCTTAATGGTAAATATTCCGCCTGCATAGGAATTATAACAAAATCAGAAGCTGTTAAAGCATTTATAGTTAACAACCCAAGAGACGGTGGACAATCAATTAGTATATATTCATACCTATCTTTTAACTTCGAAAGAAACTCTTTTAATATATATTCTCTTCCTGGTTCAGCGCTTAATTCTATTTCCGCAGCTGATAAATCTAATGAAGAAGGGAGCACATATAAATTACTTTTACACTCTACCGGCGAGATTAGCTTTTCGCCTTTTAAGTTATCATAAATAGTAATTTCAGCTTTGTTTATTCCTAAGCTTTGTGTAAGGTTTGCTTGTGGGTCTAAATCAACTAATAATACTTTTTTCTTTTTTGCAGCTAGGGCTGCACCTATATTAATTGTAGATGTCGTTTTCCCTACTCCTCCTTTGTGATTACTAATTGCATATATCATTAACTAGCTCCTTGGTTTTTTAATTAACAGTTAATTGAGGTTTTTAGTATACATAAATTTAAGAATATAACCTTATATATTACTATATTACTACATAGCATACTTCTATATTATGAACAATAATTTTAATATGTTTCCGATCCTACTAAGAATTTAGCAATATAACAATTTATATTTATAATAATATAAATTGTTATATTATTATAAATATATCCATACAAGCTATCTTGGTATTTTAACAAGTATTACAGAAATAGTTTTTGAAATACAAAAATTTCACCTAAAGTAAAAAATGGTAACGAAAGATTTTACCTTTTCGTTTATTCTATTATTAAATCGTTTTGTTACATTAATTTTAGCTTCCCTTTTTAAGCCTTTGAGTACTTTTTGGATTCATATATTTGTTAGTTAGAACTTAATTTACACCACAAATAACTCTTGTATGTTACATTTTAACACTACCTGCAATTATAAATTAAATACCTAAATAATCTTATATTGCTTATTCTTTCTGTAAAAACTTATTCATATTCCTATTGTGTTATAAATATAGCCACATATCTTGTTAAAAATATAGATTGCTATATTTATATAATATTTATTGCTTGATAAATTTTATTATTAACTCTTTCCCTTTACTATCCTTATCTAATAAGGGTAAATAAAATATTTTTCCATATAACAATATATATTTTTAGCAATATAAACTGTTATATTTATTTAATTAAATATTCTTTTAAATAAAGAAAGATATATTTTTTTATTCCTATGATGAGAAATTTTGTTAAAAGAAGAATAAAAAAACAAGTTATTTATGTTTTGTATTTTTTTATATTGCTATAAAATATTTTATTGACATAAATATATATGCTACATAGTATAACAATTGTTATGCATGTTTTAGGTGAAATTATGACAAATAAAAAAAGTTCTAATTCTACTCATTCTTTAGAAGACCATATTGTCACATTAAGAATAAAGAAATCCATAATAGAACTTATTGATAAAGAAAGATCAAAGTTTAGTGCGCCTAGAAGCACTTGGATAACTCAAGCAATTGTAGAAAAACTTGAAAAGCTAGGATATGAAATATAATAAATAAAGAGGTGTTAAGCACATAGAAAACCAAAATACCTAACACCAGAATAAGAATTTCGACCTCTTATAATCTGGTATATTAGATGATTTTTCCTTAAAATGCAAGGTTTTCTTGTTCTTGACTCCTAAAAATAGGAATTTTTAAAGAATTATGGAAATAACTACACCTTGTGTTGCAAACAAGCAATATAAAACTATTTACCCCCCTATACTAACAGGGAATATTACGCCTCATGATTGGTATGAGAAATTCACCAACAGTCGAGGAAGGCCTGATCTTTCATTAATTTCTATTCTTTCAGAAATTGTTTACTGGTACCGTCCTAAAAAGGTAAAAGATAACCAAACAGGTAATGTTATTTATGTAAATAAGTTTCTCGGGGATGCCTGGCAAACTTCTTATGAACATTTTGAGAAAAAATTCGGCTTTAATCGAGAAAAACTCAGGAGAATTTTTGTAAAACTCGAACAGATGGGTGTTTGCTCTAGAGAATTCCGCAATGTTAAATTAAGAGGTCAGACTTATAACAACAGATTATTCATTCACTTAAGTTCTGAGTTTTTAGATTCCTGTATCGATAATAAAAAATTTGCTGAACTTAAAACTCATGAAAATTATGTCAAACCTGAATTTCCTGCGTCTAAAAGAGGGGAGGGCTCTCCTCATTTTAGAGGAGATCATTTAATAGATAATGAGAATAAGAATAATATTTTTAAAAATAGATCTGTAGAACGCGAATCTAATTTTAGTAAAAATTCTTTTGAAAAAGAAGAACCGATAAAAACAGTTATTCGGTTTAATCGTAATAGAATTAAAGAATTAAAAGACTTCTACCCATTAAACAAAGACGATTGTTATAAATTACAATCATTATCAGGAAGAGAATTTTCATTAAATAGTATGAATGAGATCTTGCTTGATATGTCAAAACGTTTAACAGATCGCTATTTTAAAAGCAGGAAAGCATTTTTAAGCTATATGGGAAAGGTTTTTTGCCATGAAAAGAGGGATGCGGTAAAAATCAATAATGATAATTTTAAGATCAGAAATAACCTAACCCTAGAAGAAATAGAAGATAGAGAAAGAGAAAAGTACTTAAGTAAAATAGAAGAAAGCCATCAGACATCGCAACAAGGGATACTCAAGAAGAGATTAGCAGCAAAGCTTGCGTCTCAAACGGCTTATGAGTTGCTTCAGGCATATAAGGCCGTAGATATTAGGGAGAATAAGTTTTACCTTCATTTATCGGCTTATGTAGTGATAACTGCTGCAGAAAAGGAGCAAATCCTTCAGGAAATACGATCCATTTATCGACAAGATCATATTACGGATGGCGAATCAGTTTATATTCATGAACTTCAGATAATTATGCCGGCAAAACCGACTATAACACCGATTGATCAGAATAGAATGGAAAAAACATCATTACCGGTAGGAATGTGGGGTAGGGTGAGGCAAAGCTTAATAGAAGCTTATGGTGAGTCGACTGATCGTAATTGGTTTTCAAAACTTACGGCAAATATTGACGAGGAAAAGAAGGAGATCAAGCTCAAGGCTTCAACTGTTTTTGTAAAAGATTGGATAAAAACTAATTACTTCGACACTATAGAGAAGATAGTTAATAACGAGCAGTTTAAAGTTTCTTTTTATTAAGGCTTGGTTTATTTTAAAGTTAAAGGAAGTCGAGGTAGTGGTTCTCTTGATATATAAGTTCTATTATATTAAAAAAATAGAGTATAGAGCAATAATGAAGTGTAAAAAACAAGATAATTTTTATGATTAAGGAAAATACTATTATATTTGGGGATTGCCTAAATCTTATGCCCAAAATACCATCGAAAAGTATAGACATGGTCCTTTGTGATCTGCCGTATGGCATTACTCAGAATAATTGGGATAGTATTATCCCCCTTGACTTGTTATGGCAGGAATATGAAAGAATAGTTAAAGACAATGGAGTAGTAGTTTTAACAGCAAACCAACCCTTTACCAGCTTTTTGATTACAAGTAACATTAAGCTTTTTAAGTATTCGTTAGTATGGGAAAAGAGCTTAAAAACCAATTTCTTAAATGCCAAGAAACAGCCGTTGCGGTCTCATGAAGATATAGTAATCTTTTATAAGAATCAATGCACATATAATCCGCAAGGTCTAATAAAGGGCAAGATTAGTGGTGGAAACAAACTAACGTCCAGTTATGGTCACTGGAAATCAAATAGCAATAATCAAATCTATACTAACTATCCTAATAGTATAATTAAAATTGCTAATCCTAATCATGGTAATGTACACCCGACGCAAAAACCGGTAGAGTTGTTTGAGTATTTGATTAGAACTTACACAAATATGGGGGATCTGGTTTTGGATAATTGTATAGGAAGTGGTACAACAGCGATTGCGTGCTTGAATACTTCAAGAAAATTTATTGGGATTGAAAATAATGAAAAATATGTAGAATTAGCATTAGAGAGGATTAAAACAGTCCAAAATACCAAGTTAGCATGCTAATACACGAAAGCTCAGAAAGGTACGACCAAAAACAGAATTGGGTAAGGTATAAGTTATTTAGTGATAACTTTACCTTGTTTGAATTTGAAGGATATACGATTAAAAACAATAAGGTAAGCGGTCTTTTTGATAGAAAGCTAGTTAAGGATATTAGTTTGTTAAATTTAGATAAACAAGAAAATTTATATAATCAGATCAGAGAAAAAGAATTATATTTAAATGAAAAGCTTAAATTTGCTAGTTTACTAAATATTGATTATAGATATGTAATATATAATTATGTTCCGGAATTGTTAAATGTTTATCATGTGTATGAAACCAAAATTGAGCTAAAAAAATCTTACAATAGCTTCTGTGATTTTGCAGAAGGAAGTCTGAGGCTAAGAGATTTAAAAATGTTTAGCAAATATTTTGAAGATGGTCTACCACAGATAGATAAAATAATGAGAGATAGGTGTAAAGTACCTTGGATGGGTAATCTTGATTCGGTTTTATCAATTAATGGTATACCCGTAGCAGTTATTGAGTTTCAAACAACAATAAGAGAGAGTGTCAAAGATCATTGTAATAACAAATGGTTTCAAACAACCCCCTTTAGGAAAGGGGATGAGCAAAGATGGATGGTGCTTGATATAGTAGCCAAACAAGCAAAACTGCCGTTAATAATAATAGTATGGTCACCAAACGAAATAGAAGGTGATATTAAATTTAAAATAGTAGAAAAGATAAATTATAGTACGGAAGTTGCTAACAATAAAGTACAAAAAATCGGATTGATATATAGTAAAAAAATCCTGGTAAAATATCAGGAGTTGGTAAAATGTTTGTTAGAATTAATAAAGTAATTCGTTCAGCAGGATTGAACCAACTATAGATAAAGAAAAGAAAGAGCTTAAGCTCAAAGCTCCTACTGATTTTGTAAAAGACTGGATAGAAACTAATTATTTTCACGCTATAGAGAAAGTAGTTAATGAGGAAAAGTTTAGGGTTTCTTTTTACTAAGTTTGTAGGTTAGTAGTTTATATAAAATATAATATAAAAATTATCTATATAAGGTTTATAGGTACTCATGCTGAATATGACAGGATAAATGCTAAAGAGGTATAATTATGGAAATAAAAATGATTAAAACTGAAAAAGATTATGAACGTGCTTTAGAAAAAATAGACATTTTACTTAATGCTGATGAAACTTCAGAAAATACCGAACAACTAGAGATATTATCTATTTTAGTTGAGGATTATGAGAACAAGAATTATAGGATAGAGGCACCAGACCCTATAGCAGCAATTAAATTCAGGATGGAACAGCTAGGCCTTTCACGTAAAGATTTGGAAGAAAGTATAGGTTCTAGGGGAAGGGTAGCTGAAGTGTTCAACAGAAAGAGAAATCTAACCTTGCCAATGATCAGAAAATTACATAAAAACTTAGGTATTCCAACAGATATTTTAATTAACGAAACAAGAAAAAAATCAGCTTAACATTTTAAAGTAAAATTAGTTTTGAGAGACTGAAAGGATTTGGAGAGGTATAGAAAAAATTGGATCATTATATAATAAGAACAGCTAAGAGACGAAAGTGAGGTAACAGCATTTATAAATGCTGCTTTAGAGCAATATTTTGAGGATCATAACAAGGAACTGTTTTTATCTACTTTAAAAGAACTAATAATGGTACGTGGTGGAACAGCAGTTGCAAAATAATCGCATATCAGTAGGTAACATGCTTACAGGATGTTATCAAGTAAAGGTAATTCCAGTTTTGAGAATATAGGTTCATTATTAATGGCTTTAGACTAGAAGCTTAAAGTGAAAAAATGATAATTTAAAGCTTTATAAAAACACTATAAAAGATATCTTATGAGTGTATTTTTTTGTAATATTAAGATCAATTATTGAAATAATCTAGAATTTATCTATACAATAATAGCAAAATTAATAAATTATTTTAGTTAATGACATATTTTCAAAATTTAGAATTGTTAGACCAAGCAATTGATGATTATGCTTTATTGAATAAAACCCAGAGAAAGGTTTTAAAAGCTCTTATAAAAGTAAACGTTGATGATTACTCTATTATTAGTATAAAAGAACTAGGTAAAATCGTACAAGCTACTGCTACCCCAATATCTAATGCAATTTCAAAATTAGAAAAAGAAGGTATCATAGAAGACATACAGCGGAGAGGAGTAGTGTTTACTGGGTGCAAAATAAAACAATCAAAAATATCTGAAATTATTAATAGACATAAGATAAAAATAGCACAACTAGAAAATAAATAGTTTTTATCTCGAAAAGAAATTGATTATATTTATTTTTTGCTATATACTCATATCATAAGGCATAAAAAAAACGCCTGAAGTTGGAGCTTCAAACGTTTTTATGTCTTGTGACTGAGGATATTTAAGCCGTCGAAAGTCTAGATATCCTCATTTTATTCAATAACTCACCTTTAACAGGAGAATCATATGCATAATAGCAATAATTTCGCCTTAAGTAAAGATACAATTTTTGGGGCAAAAAATCACACCAATATCAATTCCGTATTAAACAATTCGTCAGTCTTAGAGGAAATCAGCGTTTCCAAGGCAAAAGAAGCTTTAACAAAGAACCTACTTGCGCCAAGAGAAGCAATGCAGGTACTTTCTAATTTAGAAGCTGCCAAAGAAGCTACTGTAATATTTAATAAGCGTAAAGCTACAGAATTACCAGTTAACATAACAGAAACTCCTAAGTTTTATGAAGTTAAAAACGAGAGTATAGAGCTATCAGATTCTGCTAAGGAAACTTTTGCTCGAATCGGAGCAAGAGCAAGAGAAGCGTTTATAGAAGAATAACTAGAAAGAGCTGCGCTCTATAATATTCCATATCAAACTTATGGAGATGATTACTATAGACTTATGCAAGACATTGACCAATATGAGTTTTTACTAGAGAAAGCTGATGAACTAGATATCAATTGGGACCCCTCAGAGTATGACCCTATAGCTTTAGAGCAGCTAATTGAAGAACGGCAAGAGCAAGCAAGAAATGAAATAAACGAACTTCGTTGGGGCTATTTTGCTTCAAGAGGGATAGCCGTATGAATAAGCAAAACTATACTGCTATATTTAGTCACTATGTTCCGATTAATTATGAACCTTATTATGTTTTTACTACTGATAAGGCACTTTTAGTTAAGTGTAATGATTACCCCGATATGATCGGGGAATTAAATGCTTATGAAAAGGTAAATCTAGCTGCTGAAATACAAAAAATATGCAGGGACGGAGTGATACTGAAAAACGTAGAATGGAGGCCTGCAGATGAGTAATAGAGAACAATTTTTACTTGATCGTAAGCTTGGTATAGGGGGGAGTGATATTGCTGCTATCATGAACATATCACCATTTGCCACGCCTTTAGATGTTTACAGAGACAAGATGAATCCAGAGGTCATTTATGAGGAAGAAACTGAGGATTTAAAACGTGGTAAAAGGGTTGAGAGATATATCTTGCAGGAATACTGTGAAGTTAATGACTGTAAGCTTGAAGTAAATTTACCTACCGTGATTCACCCAGAATATCCGTTTATGCGGGGTAATATAGATGCAAAGGTAGTTGGTCAAAATGTTATAGTTGAGGCAAAGTCTACAAAATGCCCAATTGCTAAATGGGAAAAAGGAATACCTGAATATTATAGAACACAGGCTGGATTTTATGGCTTGTTAGCCGATCCCGATAGGGTAGATATTCCCGTATTGTTCAGTAATTGGCAATATGCGTGCTTTACTTATTGGCGGGACTCGGAATTTGAAGATCGTATTAAGAAAGCGGTTATAGATTTCTGGAACAATCACATTTTAACGGGTACCCCTCCTGAGCCGTCAAATCCTACTGAGCTGCAAGCGATTTATCCGAAAATAGAGGATACAAAGACAATCAAAGCAGATAATGAAATCAGGGAAAAAGTTAGCTTATGGCAAGAGGTCTCAATTAAACGCAAGGAACTTGAGAAACAGGAGGAAAAGCTAAAAATTGAAATTCAAAGATTTATGGGTGATGCGGGTATTCTTGATAGCGGTTTTTGCAAAGTAGCCTTAAAAGAAATAACGGAAAACAGGCTTGATATCAATAGTTTAAAGGCAACTATGCCTGAGGTCTACAGGGAATATTCAAACGATAATACATACAGAATTTTACAAATTATAGGGGGATAAAAATGGAAGAGTTATTTATCGCAGTTAAGAATGGTAATTTAGATATGGTAAAAGAGCTCTTAGGTAATGGCGCAAACCCTAATGTACGTGGTAAGAACGGTGAAGCCCCGTTACATTGGGCTAGTATTAAGGGGAATCTATTAATAGTTCAAGAATTATTAAATGAAGGAGCTGAAGTTAATATTCAGGATGATTCTCGCAAAGCTACTCCATTGCATGCAGCAGCATTTGGAAAGCATATATCAGTAGTTCGGGAGTTATTAAATCGGGGAGCGAATCCTAATAAAAGGGATTATTTAGAGCAAACCCCTTTAGAAATAGCTAAGATTGGTAATAATCTAAAACTAGTAACTCTCTTAAAGCAGCATATGAAAGCTAACGATTGGGAGGTAGTAAAATGAACATAATTGAAGCGATGAGAGCAGCTCAGGAAGGCAAGCATATAAAACGTAAAAGTTGGTATCGTATGCACTATATTTATTATGATGGCGATTATAACCAAAATATAGTGTTTGGTCGTTATCCAACAGAAGATTTACAGAGTGAAATAGAGTATGCTTTTAAATCTAGAAAAGCTCTTGCGCAACATTTGGATGAATGGAAAGTTGCATTAGCCCTAGATGATTATTTAGCTGATGATTGGGAAATAATGGAGGCTAGACAATGAACACAGTTATAACTAATGATAATCATTTAGTATCGGAGCAAAACAATATAACATCTTTTTCACAGGAAGATTTACCTGAAAGTTCAAATATTAGTATATTAAATGCTTCAGGTGAGTTAACGGAACAGGAAAAAGTAGTCGAAGCAGCACCAAAACCAAAGGACGGAATATATGAATTGTGTAATGCAAGAAAAGACAAATTACTGCCGTTTCTGAATAACAACACACTGCTTTTTGAAAAGCTGGCTAGGTCTTTTGCGTGGGAAATCAATACCAACGATAAATTAAGAATATGCAGTCAGTTATCGATCATCAATGCCTTTTATAAATGCTGTGAATACGGACTGGATCCTGCTGCGTCGCTTGGACAGGCATGGCTTATTCCTTATAAGTCAACAATTGACCTGCAAATAGGCTATAGAGGATGGCTTAAACTACTCTTTAGCAATCCGCTCGTATCTAACGTTTATTCTTACGGAGTTTATAAGGATGACTTCTTTGAGTATGAACTTGGGATGAATCCTAATATTAAACATGTTCCATCTAAAGAGAAGCAGCATAAGGATAATCTTGTTGCAACTTATGGAGTGGTAAAGCTTAAATCAGGTGAAGCGCAAATAAAGGTGTGTTTCAGGGACGAGATTAACGAGAGCATGGAAAGCTCCCGTAGCTCACATAAACCCGATTCACCGTGGGTAACTCATTTTGAGGCGATGGCATTAGTAGTACCTATTCGAAAATGGGGGAAGAATCTAGGCTTGCCGCTAAGAATTGAAGACTTTGACGAATAATTAAATCAAAAAATTAACAAGAGGTAAAAAAATGATAACTAGTGCAGAAATTGAATTAATAGGATATGTCGGTAAAAACCCAATATTTCCAAAACCTAATGAATACCCTAATTTTGTAACTTTTCCGGTAGGAGTATCCAGAACATGGAAAGACAAAGAGGGAAAAGAACAAAAAGAAACTACATGGTTTGATTGTAACACCAATTCGGAAAACTTAGCTAAAGTAATTAAAGCATATGTATCGCAAGGGATGGGGGTACTTATTAAAGGTTATCCTAAGGTAAAGGCTTATATTGATAAATCAGGTAATGCAAAAGGCTCTATTGAGGTAAATATTAATCACATAAACCTTTTAACAAGTAATAAAGAGAAGACAAGTAATAACCATATTTCAAAGAAAAATTATATAACTGAAATAGAAGAACTATCAAAGTTTGATGATGAAATTCCTTTTTGAGTGAACTGATAAGCTTTTAATTAATATGAATAAATGAAAGGTTTGTGGCCTCCTCCAAGGTAAATAAATTTTTTATGAGTAATGTTTTAATACCTTAAATAGGTTAGAAATTTAAGAGTTCAATGTGAGGAAGTTATTTTTAATAAAAATTAATTTTTAAAGGTGACTATTGTAGTCTTTAATATACCCTTTTGGGTGCAAATAATACATTAAGCAAGATAGTAAATAGTGATTTAGAGCATGCAGCAAAAACTGATTCAGATAAAAAACAGGTTATTAAGATGTATAACAAAATAGAAATAGAACACAATTTTGAACAACTGGTTAAAAATGTGATGAGAGACACAACTTTAAGCCAACAGGATATAACAAATTGGCTAATTAACGAGGGCTATTCAAGTTATTTTTTTTGTAATTCGTATAAGGATTTAATCAATGATGTGTTTCACGAGTATAAAATTAATTAACTTATAACAGAGATACATTAGACAACTGTAAGATATTAAGTACCATATCAAACAAAATGATTTTAAAAGGTCATCCAGTGAACAACAATAACAATATAAAATATAAGATAAATAACCATAAGAAAAAGTTCTTAGATTATTACATTCTAGGATTTTTGTTACTCATATTTTTTATAAATTGTAGTTATTTGACATATAATCATTTATTAGAGGTAACCAAAGAGAAGTCAGAAACTTTTATTGAAGGTAGCTGTGATGGAATCCTTAATATTATAGCCACCGATCTAAAATTAATTTTAAGTTCACATCAGAATATTACTAGAACTTCTTTAATAAAAAATTATGCAGTAATAAAAAAACAGGTTTATAATAATAATTCAGTAATAGGTAATGTAGTTTCTGTTAACAGGAAGGGAGAAAATGTAATTATTGATTTACAACCAATAACTTCATTAGTTCATTCCATTTTAAATAAAAACTTTTTTTATAAGATCATTTTTAATGGTAATACAATAATATCAAATATTGAAGATAGAGAATTTGTATATTCAAAAACCCGTCGAATTGATACAGAACATAGTATTACAGTAAAATTGGATTATAAGCCTACTTCCTTATACTTGCAAAAGTATCGTGAAGAATTTAATAACCAATTTTTGACAGTGGTTTTTGCTTCAGGACTAAGTATTTTGTTAATTGGACCAATACTATTTTACTTTACGAAAAAGAAATACAAGCTTAAAGAAGCTAATACCGAACTGCTTATAGCTTATAAAGCTGCTCAATTAAATATTAGTTATATAAAAAACTGCCAGCAATTAGAACAGCAAAGTATATTACCGATAATATTATCTGTCAAAAGACATAATATTTATAAGGTTGAATTGTTGCTGATAATGGAGGAAATTAAAGCTTATACACTAGCTTATACTGCAAGGTGCCGTTACCAATTTGAATTGGAGCTAATATCGGAGGTAAAATTTTTACAGATAAATTTTGATGGGATAATATTAAAACAACTTATTATAAGTTTGCTTTATAATATCTTGTATTTTATGAGAGGAGGGAAACATATAAAACGTTTTTCAGTTAAATTTACCAAAGATAGTATAAGTTTCATATACGATTCATTTGCGGCAAATGAAGAACATATGATAAACTGGTCTAAAGGTTTGTTCCAACATCTTGCCAATCCATATATTTTAGATTGTCAGGGGGTATTTCAGTTAATTAAAAACTGTAAATTAAATTATGAAATTATCCCTAGTCAGGGCAAAAATGAAATAATAATTTTTTTAGAACAAAAAGGAGATGTAGGGCGTGTTATCCGGTTTAAAAATTAGTAACCTGCTTGTATTAGGTTTTTGTATTCTGTACATGAAAACGGCTTGCGGAGTAGTTCAAAATAGGCGTTTAAATGATCAAATCGTTAATCCGGTCAAGTTTTTTGTAGATAGAGACAGCGAATCAGCTAAAGTACTATATAATTTACAGGAATATAATACTGTTAGTATTGTAGGTTTAACTAATATAGGTAAAACCGAAATAGCAAGAAAATACGCCGTTCTAAATAAAAATCGTTATGATTTAATATGGTTTTTTGATTCCAGTCTGGATTTAAATGAACAATTTGTTGCCTTACTACAAAGATTAACAAAACCTTATTACTAGAGGATCAATATAAAATTTCGGAAGAGGTGTATAGTGCTAAACAAGAGGTAATGCAATATCTTACAAGAACAAATAATTGGTTGTTAGTATTTGATAATTTAAGGCTAAACCAAAATAGCAAGTTGACGGATATAATAAATTGGAAACATAATGGACATATTATTATCTGTTCTCAGGACTCCAAGGGTTTACCTAATGTTATTTATGTTCACAAGCTTACAAAAGAACCTGCATTAACTCTTTTACAAAAAATATTTAGTAAGGAGAAACAAAATCAGGAAGTACTCGAAAAATTGATTGATGTCTTTGACGGTTATCCAGGTTCTATTGTGCGTGGTGCGTTATTACTTAAAGAAAATAACTATCTTTCTTTAGATGAGTACAAGAGTATATTATCAAAATCTTCAAATCCAATGAGGACACATATGGAATTAGTATTAGATTTGCTTACTGATAGTGATAAAGAAACATTGAAACGTATTTCTGTACTGAATAATCAGAATTTTTCTAAAAGTTTTTTAAAAATAGTTAGTAACAATCCTGAATCAATAGGAGAAAATTTATATAATCTTAATAGATTTGGATTAATAAAAAATACATACCACGACAAAAAAAACTTTTTTGAAATGCATGATGCGGTAAGGGATAGTGTACTACAATTCTATACGGAGGAAGAAATAAAGAGGGAACTAACGGACATAATTAATAAATTAAATAAAATAATGCCGCAAGGGGTAACAAGTAGATATGCTTTTATTAGCAGTGATTCCAGTATCAAGTCAAATTTGGAGGTATTATTAGAAAATGCAGAAAAATATAAAGTTGATATTGATACAATATTAGAACTTAGAAAAAATTTAATAGATCACTATGTGGTATCTTTAGATTACTATAACTCAGAGAAGATGAAGAACTGGCTTGAACAAAAAGAGGAGGCTGGTTTAATTAAATTGGATAAAATAAGTGATACTACAAAAGTAAACTATGCGTGGTATTTAACTAATATAGGAATATATGAAGATTTTGCTAAATCACAATTTGTTAGCGCATTATCTTATTTGAGTAAAGCAAATCACGTAATAAAGGATATACAAGGTCAAGCTGAGCTCAAGTCAACAATATTATTTCAAATTGCTCAAACTCAGGTTTTTGGAGGAGATATAGCAGGATCCGAAGAAAATATGGCTATCGCAGATAAGGTTATGCTTGATTACCCCAATTCAGATTTTGACATGGGTCTGTATTGGTTTATAAGAGCCAGAATTGATTTTGCTAAAGGGAATTACAAAGAAGCATTAACGTGTATAGATAATACTATCAAAGCAGATGTGGATTTACCTCAAGATACCTTTACGGCGCCTCCTTATATACTGAAATCTGAAATACTAAATTTCATGAAAGAATATAATAAAAGCTATGAAATTATTAAAAGAATACAAAAACAGGAAATATCCAGTGGCCATGCTGATCATGAGATTCATGCTAGAATACTTACTCAGTTATCAAATGCTGAGTTGGGATTAGGGCTAAAGCAAGAAGCATTAAATAATGCGAATAAGGCTTGTGATATTTTCCAAAATCAAGCAGATAAATATAAAATCGATAATATTGTAGATACTGACTTTGCTGCCGCATTAGTAACTCAAGGAAATGCATTGGCGGCAAGTGAAAAATATGATGAAGCGTTATTATCCTATAATCAGGCTGAATCGATTTATTTCAAGAGATACGGTGATAACTACAATAAAATGGATGATATTAATTATTTATTATCCCAAGGGGCAAAGGTATCATGTATAGCCAAGAATTCTTTTTGGAAAAAACACTTTTATGACCAACTTGTAAACAATTTTGATTTAAATCACCCAAGAATAATAGAGGTTGAAAAATTATGTCAAAAATCAGGTATCTAAACTATCAAGAGAATAGTATTTCATTATAGACCATTTTACAAATTGATTATCAATACTCGTGTTATTAAATTGTTCTGCGTAAGAATAAACTTCTAGAATTAGAATGAAAATTGCTTCATAGCTTATTTTAATGTTTTTAGGTAATAACTGAATTTCTTCAATAACTTTTTGACAGGCCTCGAGCAGTAATTTGTAATTATTAACGTAATGAATATTTTTAGTATCTTCGATTAGTTCTTTATAATCTACATTAAGAGTTTTTGCTATTTTTTGGAGCAAATCAACGGATGGGTTAGTGCTTTTTCCACTAAATATGTTGTAAATATTTCTATTAGTACCGGCTTTACGCTCTAAATCTTGTAATTTCCATCCCCTTTCTTGTAGGATTCTGGTTATATTTTCTCTTAATAATTTAGAGCTCATTTTTTAAAATAAATCCATTTCTATAAGATTTCAACTTGACAAGTATTGTTAATAATAAGAATATATAATCCTATTAAGATTATATATTCTCTAATATCTGTATAACAATGTTACATAAATGATTAAAACTATATATACCATTTTATCAATACCAAAACTATAAAAGTTTTATAAAAATTAAAAAACCACCCGATGCACACAGTCGCCAAACTAATTGCATCAGGGTGGTTAGTACAACTCACATATTGAACATGAGAATAATATGAACATACCAGAAAAGAACTGCCTGCACAATAATATATATGTGCCATGGTCTAGAATTATCCAAAATGATTCTCTTTTTATACCGCATTGGTTTTATAAAAAGGTGTTACTGACGAGCGGTAGGCCTGATTTAAAAGGAATCCACATACTTGCTGAGCTATTATCTCTATCTCAAAGAACAGGTGATGGTGACTCTGATTTTGAACTTCGAGACTGCTTTACGTATTTTTGGGATAAATTGAGTATTCGAAGGCCTACCTTGCAAAGAGCATCATTTCGTTTGCAGAATCTAGGGCTGGTTACCCGTTTGTTTTATCCTACCTTAACCATTCC
>Ga0206116_1000757_pt1 | contig 25437 bp, 30 predicted proteins | sample 3A1Ametagenome_FD_178000 | JGI IMG/M metagenome (GOLD analysis project Ga0206116, IMG submission 178000) | Enriched microbial communities from leaf-cutter ant dump, University of Wisconsin, Madison, United States - 3A1A | ecosystem: Environmental > Terrestrial > Nest > Insects nest > Nest dump...
ACGAGGTGGACCACATCAGGCCCAAGGCTGGTTCAAGTCGGGCAAGGCCAAGGGCAACCCCGACGACCCGGGCAACCTGCGGGCCGTCAACCGGGAATGCCACCAGCGCTTGACCACGCTGCAGAAGGGCTATCGCCCTGCGGTGCGGATTGGGCTGGATGGCTTTCCGATAGAGGAGTGAGCGTGTTCGATGTAGCGTTGGCGCTTGCGCTGATCGTCCCTTTCGCATTGGGGTGGGTGGCTTGTGCACCATCGACAGTGGGCAGACCCCGCCATATCGCCTCCCACCGTGTTTCCCGCCGGCGAGCGCGGTGCTGCCGAAGGGGAGGGGTGGGGAAGAAGTAGAGGCCGATCCTGGCTAGGACCGACCACCAGCCCAAAATTTCACGCCGTCAGGATAGAAAACCTGATTTTCGGAGGACCGTATGCCAGGCCCAGGAAAGAAGCCGGCCGCCCTCAAGGTGATCGCTGGCACCCAGCGCAAAGACCGTGAGCCCGATGGCGCGGTCGATTTGCCAGTTCTCAGCGCAGTTCCGCCTCCACCCGACTGGCTGCCGAATGCGCACGCCATCAAGGAGTGGAACCGGCTGGCGCCGATCCTGGTGGCGAACAAGCTGCTGACCGAAGCGGGGATTTCCGCGCTGGGCCAGCTTTGCGCGCTGCACGGCAAGGTGGTGCAGCTGTACGCGGCGGGTGAGGCGCCAGTGGCGTCCATGGTGGGCCAGTTGCGCAACCTGATCAACGACTTTGGCCTGACGCCCGTGGCCCAGGGCAAGGTGAAACCTACTGGGGAGGGGCCTGCAAAAAATGCCTTCTCCAACAACGGAAAGCGAGGGCGCGCAGCCGCGTGACTTCGTAGCCATTGCCAAGGCCTACGCCAAGAAGGCCCTGGCGAAGAATAACCGCAAGCGCTTCGGCATCTGGATTCGTATGGCTGCCGAGCGATTCCTGAAGGACCTGGAGCGCGCCAAGAAGAAAGGGGCGCCGTTCTACTTCGATGAGTGGCACGCCTGCGACGTGTGCGACTTCGCGGAGAAGCTGCCCCACGTAGAGGGCACCTGGGATACGCCGACCATCGTTCTGCACGAGTCGCATGTCTTCTTTCTGGTGCAGCTCTTCGGCTTTCGCAAACCGGACGGCACGCGACGCTTCAGCAAGGCCCTGTTCGCGGTGGCCCGCAAGAATGCGAAGAGCACCCTGGCCGCCATCATCGGCCTGTATTGCCAGAACTGCGAAGACGAGAACGGGCCCCAGATCATCACGGGTGCCACCACCGGCCAGCAAGCGCGGATCGTGTTCAACGTGGCGAAGCGGATGGTCGAGAAGACCTCCGACCTGCGCGAAGCCTTCGGCCTGGTGCCGTTCGCCAACGCCATTGCGAGCATCAACAACGGCGGCACTTACAAGCCGATCAACGCCAAGGCCAGCACGCAGGACGGGCTGAATCCATCGTGCGTGATCCTGGACGAGATCCACGCGCACAAGGACCACGATCTGCTGAACGTGCTGGTGTCGGCAGCGGGCGCCCGGGCCAATGTCCTGTTCCTGTTCCTGACCACCGAGGGCTACGACAGCCCGGGGCCGTGGAGAGAAGAACGCGAGTTCGCCAAGAAGGTGCTGCGCGGCATCGTCGAGGCCGACCACTTCCTGGCCCTGTACTACGCCGTTGATGAAAAGGACGAAGACCTGGGCACGGAGGCCGACGACGACTTTGACGAGGAGGCGTACCACAAGGCCAACCCGCTGATGGAGGTGAACCCTCTCCTGCTGGGTGAGATCCGGAAAGCGGCCATTGAGGCGCGCGAGAAGCCCGGCACGCATGGCGAGTTCAAGATCAAGCGCCTGAACCGGCCTTCCTCAGTAGCTGGCGGCTGGGTGAATCTCACCAAGTGGCGCGAGTGTCGCGGGTTGGTGGACTTGGAGGCGCTGCGCGCGGTGCCATGCTGGGGCGGCCTGGACCTGTCCAGCACCAACGATCTGACCTCGTTCCGGTTGGTGTGGCGCCTGGAAGGCCACTTGCTCACCTACGGATGGCGCTGGGTGCCGCCGGCTGCCACACGCCGGCGCGTGGCGCGCGGGCTGGTGCCGTATCAGGCCTGGGTCGAAGGCGGCCACCTGATCGAGTGCGGCGACGAGGTGATCGACTACGCACCCATCGAGGCGAAGGTGCTGGAGGTGAAGGACACCTTCAACCTTGTCACGGTGGCATATGACAACTGGAATGCGGTGCAGTCCGCGCAACGCCTGAAGGCCGCCAATGTGCCCATGGAACTTTTTCGGCAGGGTCCGCAGAGCTACCACCCCGCGATGCAGGAGCTGGAGTTGCACTACTTGGCCGGAACCCTGGTGCATGGGAACGACCCGGTGTTGAACTGGAACGCCTCGAATCTGGTGGCGCGGGAGGATGCGAACCTGAACAAGGCGCCCGACAAGCGCAAGTCCACGGAAAAAATTGACGACATGGCCGCGCTGCTGATGGCGACGGGAGCCAGTCTCAACCATCAAGTGCAGGGCGGTTTGGATGACTTCCTGCGCAACACCGTGAAAGCACGCCGATGAAGAAAAAACCGAAAGTGCGGCGCGCTGGTATCCGGGCCGCGATCCGTGAGTGGCTGGGCATCACCCTGACCGATCAAGCCGGCGTGGCCGCCATCATCGGGCAGGAAAGCGCCGCGGGCGTCAAGGTCGATGCCAGCGCAGTGCTGAAGCTGTCCGCCGCCTGGGCGTGCGTGCGGCTGATCGCTGAGACGCTGGCCACGCTGCCCCTGTCGATGTTCGAGAAGACGCGCGACGGCAAGCGAGCGGCGCCGCAGCACTGGCTGCACTTCATCATCCACGACCAGCCCAACGCGGACAGCACGGCCGCTGTGTTCTGGGAGGCGGTGGTGGCCGGCATGCTGCTGAGCGATGGCGCCCGGGTCGAAAAGCTGATGGTCGGCGGGAAGATCGTAGGCCTGCAGTTCCTGGCCCGCCACCGGCTGACCATCTCGCGCGACACCGCAGGACGCAAGGCGTACTACTACGCCGACGACAGCGGGCGCCTCCGGGCGATCCCTGCCGACCGCATTTGGTACATCCCCGGCTTCTCGCTCGACGGCATCAACGGCGTGTCTGCCATCAGGTACGGTACCGACGTGTTCGGCACGGCCGTGGCTGCGGACAAGACCGCGGCACGCACCTTCCGCAATGGCTTGATGCGCACGCTGTACTACAAGGCCACCAACTGGCTGACGAAGGAGCAGCGCGAGATCTTCAAGGAGAACGTGCAGGGCTCCATCGAGCGCGAGGAAACGCCGCTGCTGGAGGGGGGCACCGACGTGTCAGCCCTGGGTATTAACCCCGCTGATGCGCAACTGCTGGAGTCCCGGGCGTTCAGCGTGGAGGAGGTGTGCCGCTGGTTCCGCGTGCCGCCGTTCATGGTGGGGCACAGCGAGAAATCGACCAGTTGGGGCACCGGCATCGAGCAGCAAATGATCGGCTTCCTGACCTTCACCCTGGGGCCGTGGATTCGGCGCCTGGAGCAGGCGATCACCAAGGACCTTCTGACGCCGGCCGAACGCCTGCGCTTCTACCCCAAGTTCGTCGTGGAGGGCCTGCTGCGCGCCGATAGCGCGGCGCGCGCCGCGTTCTACGCCGCCATGGTGAACAACGGCGTGCTGACGCGCGACGAGGTGCGGCAGCTGGAGGACCGGGAGCCCATGGGCGGGAACGCCGCGGTGCTGACCGTGCAATCCGCCATGACCACACTGGACAGTGTTGGCCAGGCCGGCGGAGCTGATTCATCCAACCAAGCCCGGGCCGCGCTGCGCGCGTTCCTGGGTATTGCAGATACCGAGCCACAGAAAGGCTGAACCATGAGCACCAAGAACCTGCCGGTGGCCCCCATGGGCCGGCCGAGCGCCAGCGTGCGCAGTGAGATCCTGCCCCGCGCATTCGAGCGCTGGAACCCAGGCCTGCGCGCCGCCGCTGCCGAGGGCGAAGAAGACCGCAGCATCAGCATCTATGACGCCATCGGTTACGACTACTGGACGGGCGAAGGCGTCACATCCCGGCGCGTCGCGGCAGCGCTGCGCACCCTGGGGGCTGGGCCGGTCACAGTGAACGTCAACAGCCCGGGCGGCGACATGTTCGAGGGCCTGGCCATCTACAACCTGCTGCGCGAGCACAAGGGCGACGTGACCGTGAAGGTGCTGGGCGTGGCCGCCTCGGCTGCCAGCGTGATCGCCATGGCGGGCGACAACGTGCAGATCGCGCGGGCCGCCTTCTTCATGGTCCACAACAGTTGGGTGGTGGCCGCCGGCAACCGCAACGACCTGCGCGAGATCGCGGACTGGCTGGAGCCCTTCGACGCCGCGATGGCCGACATCTACGTGGCGCACACCGGCGCTGATGCGAAGGCCATCGCCAAGCTGATGGACGCCGAATCCTGGATCGGCGGCAGTGCGGCCGTGGAGCAGGGCTTTGCCGACGAGCTGCTGGCGTCCGACCAGGTGGCCCAGGGCGACGCCAAGGCCCATGCCCACGCCGCTCGGCGGCTGGAGGCCGCGCTACGCGCCAGCGGCCTGCCCAAGAGCGAGGCCATGCGCCTCATCAGCGAGTTCAAGTCCGGTGCGGGTGATCCGTCCGGCAGCGGTGAGGGGGATCCCACCGGGCGCGGCCAGCCGGCCGACATCAGCGAAACCGCGGCGCTCGCCGCATCCCTCACCACCATCCTCTCGTAAGGAAAATCATGCCCATCGAAAAAGACATCGAGCAGATCAACGCCAGCCTGAAGACGGTTGGCGACCAGCTCAAGACTCACGCCGAGGCCGCCGCGAAGAACGCCGACCTCAACGCCGAGACACGCACCAAGGTCGATGACCTGCTGCTGAAGCAGGGTGAACTGCAGGCCAACCTGCAGAACGCCCAGCAGTTGCTGGCGAAGCTCGAGGCGAACGGAGCTGGCGGCGACGTGCAGCACCAGTCCTTGGGCCAGCAGTTCGTGAACAGCGACAGCGTGAAAGCTCTGCTGGGGCAGGCGCACCCGCGCGGCCGCGCGGACATGACCGTCAACGCGGCCATCACCAGCCTCACGACGGACGCCGACGGCTCTGCAGGCGACCTGGTGCAAACCACTCGTCTGCCCGGCGTGCTCGAGCTGCCGCAGCGTCGCCTGACAGTGCGCGACCTGATCACCCCCGGCCGCATGGACGGCAACGCGCTGGAGTACGTGAAGGAAACCGGCTTCACGAACAACGCCGGCATGGTGGCCGAAACGGCCAAGAAGCCCGAGTCCAGCATCAAGTTCGACCTGGTGAGCACCACGGCGAAGGTCATCGCCCACTACATGAAGGCGTCGCGCCAGATCCTGAGCGACGCGTCGCAGCTGGCCAGCTTCATCGACGGCCGTCTGCGGTACGGGCTGGCCTTCAAGGAGGAGCAGCAGTTGCTGAGCGGTGACGGCACTGGCCAGAACCTGCTGGGCATCATCCCGCAGGCCACGGCATTCCTGGCGCCGTTCGACCCCGCCGGCACCGAAACCAACATCGACAACATCCGCCTGGCGTTCCTCCAATCCGAGCTGGCCGAGTACCCGGCCACAGGCGTGGTGATGAACCCCATCGACTGGGCACGCATCGAGTTGCTGAAGGACACCACCGGCCGCTACATCATCGGCAACCCGCAGGGCACGCTCAGCGCCTCGCTGTGGAACCGCCCGGTAGTGACCACCTCGGCGATCACGGTTGACAAGTTCCTGGCCGGCGCCTTCCGTCTCGGGGCCCAGGTGTTCGACCGCTGGCAGGCTCGCGTGGAGGTGGCCACGGAGAACGAAGACGACTTCGTGAAGAACATGGTGACGGTGCTCGCGGAAGAACGCCTGGCACTTGCTGTGTACCGCCCCGAGGCCTTCATCTACGGCGACTTCGGCAACGTGACCTGATCGACCCGGGCTCGCTTCGGCGGGCCTGGTCGTTCTCGAAGGAGACACCCATGCTCATCAAGTTCAAGAAGCCTGACCCGCGCGCAGGCAGTGTCGCGCAGATGGACAGCAGCCGCGGCCAGCACTTCGTCGACACCGGCGCCGCAGAGCAACTGCCCGAGAACGAAGCGCCGGCACGCGCCGCGGACGACGCATCGGCGCCGACTGTCGGCACAGAGCCGCACGCCCCGGTGCCGGCACCCAAGCCTGCCCGGGTACCAAAGGCGCCGAAATGATCGTGAGCCTGGACCTCGCGCGCCGCTACTGCCGCGCCAGCTCTACGGACGACGCCGTGTTGACCGTGCTGGTGGAAGCCGCCGAGGGCTGGGCCTCCATGTTCCTGAACCGGCAGGTGTTTGCCGATCAGAGCGCCCTCGAAACTGCCGTCGCCGCAGGCACTGCCGGCGAGAGCCCCATGGCGGTGAATGCAGCCTTCACTGCCGCCGTGCTGGAGATCGTTAGCGACCGCTACGACAACCGTGAGGACAGTGCCAAGGGCAACACGATGATGCGCGCCGAGCGGTTGCTGTGGCCCTACCGCATAGGCCTGGGGGTGTGACATGCGCGCAGGCGACCTGGACAAGGAAATCCGGCTGCAGGCCTACACGGTCATCGGCCGCGATCCCGACTACAACACCGAGATCAGGGACTGGGAGACGGTGCTCACGACCTGGGCCCAGGTTCAGGACGTATTGCCCTCCAAAGCCGAGACCGTCCGCGACTCCGTGGAGATTGCCGAACGGCCTTCCCGCGTGCGCATGCGCTTCACCCAGGGCATCACCCCCGCCATGCGTATCGTGGTGGTGGGCGTGGACGGTGCGCCAGACCGGGTTTGTGAGATCGTCTCCGGCCCGGTTGAACTGGGGCGCCGGGAGGGCATCGAGCTGCTGGTGAAGGACCTGGGACGAGGCGCACCATGAGCACGTCGAAAGTCAAGGGTCTCGACGAGCTGGCCAAGTCGCTCCACGATTTCCCCGACAAGCTGCAGAACAGCATCATGCGCGGCGCGATGCGCGCGGGGGCGAAGGTGTTGGAGGCCGAGGCCCAGAAGAATGCGCCGGTGGACAAGGGCGACCTGAAGAAGAGCTTCAAGGTCAGCACGCGCGTCAAGGGCGGCGTTGTGACCGCGAGTGTCAAAAACTTCGACTGGAAAGCACATTGGGCCGAATACGGCACCGCGGCCCACTGGATCAGCGTGAAGGAAGAGGACAAGCCGGGGCGGATGACGCGCCGCGGATACCGCAAGGTGAGCATGAAGACGCTCAACAAGATGCTGGCGAGCGGCACGCTCAAGATCGGCGCGCAGTTTGCCGGAGCTTCCGTGCTTCACCCGGGTGCCAAGGCGCAACCCTACATGCGCCCGGCCCTGGACAAAAAGGCGACGGAGGCCGTCGTGGCGGTCGGCAACTACATGAAGAAGCGGCTGGCGAACAAGCACGGCCTGGACACGTCGGGGATCACCGTGGAGGCAGACGAATAATGAGCGCACCCCAGGCCACCAGAATCATCGTCGCGCTGCTCACGGCGGACGCCGCCTTGCTGGCGCTGATCCCCGCCGCGCGCATGTTCCAGGGCTTCATCCCGCAGAACGCCACACTCCCGGCCCTGGCGTACACCAACATCAGCGACAACGACCGCCAGACCATCGCGGGCGATGAGCCTACGGTCATTGAAACCGGCCGCGTGCAGGTCACCGTGGCAGCCAAGGACTACCCCGCCAAGGAGCGGCTGATCGGTGCTGTCCGCCAGGCCTGCTCCGGCAAGCGCGGGACCATCGCGGGTATGCATGTCAACAACGTGCGCAGCGACGGCATTGGCCCTGACCTCGACAACGAGGAGGCAGGAATCTACGGCCGCACTATCGATTTCATGGTCACTTCCCGCCGCGCGCGGGGGTGATCCTTCAGTTTGCCGGCAACGGCATAACCCCGGCCCGCAGTTGCGGGCCTTTTTCTTTGCAGAAAGGAAACTCCCATGTCCGGAGTAGAAACCGTTGCTGGTACGAAAATCAGCGTCAGCGCCACCAAGCCCGTCACGTTCGACGCATCGGGCTATGGCGCGATCAACGACTGGGCCAAGATCGGCGAGATCACCGATGGCGGCTCGCACGGGCGCATCTATGCCGAGGTCACCCACAACCCCATCGACACGCGTGGCACGCAGAAATTCAAGGGCTCCTTCAACGAGGGGACCAAGACGCTGCAGCTCGGCATGGATCGCGCCGACCCCGGCCAGGCTGTGCTCGATGTGGCGCTGAAGTCCGATGCCGACTACAGCTTCAAGGTCGAGTACCAAGGCGGTGACATCGACTACTTCCAGTCCAAGGTGATGTCGTTCGAGAAGGCAGCGACCTCGGTGGATTCCATTCGCAGCGCCACGGTGCAGCTCTCGCTGACCACCACCAAATCCGGCGTGGGAATCATCGAAGTCTCTGCCGACGACATCGAATTCACCCTGACCTACACGGCGGGCGCCAATGGCTCCATCCTGGGCGATTCGCCCCAGACCGTTGCCATGCTGGGCTCGGGCACCCCGGTGGCCGCCGTGCCGGCGTCGGGCTACGAGTTCGTGTAGTGGAGCGACGGCAGCACCGCCAATCCCCGCGTTGACACCAGCGTGACCGCCAGCAAGACGGTCATCGCCACCTTCCAGCCCGAATAAGGCTGACCCCTGCACCGGCCCGGCTACCGCCGCTCTTTGCGGAGCGCGGTGGCTGGGCACGGGCGTTTTCACTCTCGCTCCACCTCCGCAAAGGAAAAATCATGAACGCACTCAACATCAAGACCAAGGCCGTTGCCGCTACCTCGTTCCTGCACCTGAAGGACTCCAGCGACACGCTGATGTACACCAGCCCTACCGATGGCAGCCAGCCCGCCGCCGTGGGTGTCACCATCTACGGCCCCGGCTCCAAGGAGTTCCAGCAGGCCCAGGTGAAGGTCAACAACCGTGCGGTGGCCCGCCTGCAAAAGCGCGGCAAGTTCGAGCAGACCGTCGATGGCAAGCTGAAGGAGCAGGCCGAGTACCTGGCCGACATCACCCAATCGTTCCAGCACCTGGACTACGACGGACTCACCGGCCGCGCATTGGCCCTCGCCGTCTACGGCGACCCCTCCATCGGCTTCATCGGCGACCAGGTAGCCGAGTACGTCAAGGAGTGGGGAAATTTTTCGGCGACCTCTTCGACGACCTGAAGCTCTACGCCAGGCAGATCGCCTGGTGGAATGCTCCACGCAAGAGGGTAGAGAAGGTCGGCAAGACCGAGCGAGAAATCGAACTGCCGAAGCGCGCAGTCGCGGCGGGGGACAAGGGCGATCTGCTCTACTTCCCGCCTCTGGCGCAGGAGGCCCGCTACCTGTTGGAGCACCTGCAGAGCCTGGGCTACGTGCAGCCCGGCATGGGTGGACCCATGCGGCTGACCCATCAGGAAATCTGTGCGTGGTCGGAGCTGCACGGGGTGGCCCTGTGGTCCTGGGAAGTGACGGCCTTGAGGGAAATGTCGGGCGAGTTTGCTTCGGAATTGATAGCTGCCGAAAGCGAGAAGCGCCCGCCGCCGTGGTCGCCATCGCCAGATCAAGTCGATCAGGTCGAACTGGTCGCACGGATCAAGAACGTGCTGCGGAGGTAGCTCCACGCACACAAGTGCTGCAGTAGAGCAGCTAGTCCCTTCGAGGCTCGCTTCGGTGGGCCTTTTTTTGGCGCGCAACATGATCGCTGGATCTCTCGAAATTCAGATGCTCGCCAACTTGGCCGAGCTGCGCAAGCAGATGGACTCTGCCGTCGGCATGGTGCAGGGCGCCAGCGCCCAGATGCAGAAGGCTGCCGAGCTGGCAGGCAAAGCCCTGGGACTGATCGGTGTGGGCTTGTCGGTGGGTGCGTTCACCGGGTTCATCCGCAACGCGATCAACGCGGCGGACGCGCTGGACGAAATGTCCGGGCGAGTCGGCGTGTCCGCCAAGGAGCTTTCCGGGCTGCAGCTTGCCTACCGCCAGGCCGGCATGGGCAACGATGCCATGGCGTCCAGCATCGCCAAGCTCAGCCAGGAAATGAGCCAGGGCAACGTGGGGTTGCGCGCGCTCGGCGTCAACGCGAAGGATGCCGCGGGTAACCTCAAGACCCCGACTGCAGTGCTGCTGGAGCTCTCCGACAAGTTCGCAAAACTCCAGGACGGCGCCGGCAAAACCGCGCTTGCGATGGAGATCTTCGGCAAGAGCGGTGCGGAGATGGTGCCGTTGCTGAATAGCGGGTCTGAGGGCATTCGCGAGATGATCGAAATGTCCGAGCGCCTGGGCCTGGTCATTGAGGACAAAGCCGCTGCGCAGGCGGGCCAGTTCAACGACACCCTGGAATTGCTCGGGCTGGGCCTGCAGGGAGTAGGCACGCGCATTGCCGCGCAGCTGCTGCCCACGCTCAACAACCTGACGGGCTCGTTCCTGGAGTCCATGACGCAGGGGGATCGCCTGCGCGGAGTGGCCGATTTCCTGGCCTCCGCCATGAAAGGGCTCTACACGGTGGGCGTCGGTGTGGTGGAGATGTTCAACACGCTGGGCAAAGCTGCAGGCGGTGGCATTGCCGCCATCATGGCCGTGCTGCAAGGCGACTTCTCCGGCGCAAAGCGCATCTTGGACGAAGCCAAGACCGACATCCTCGACGGCTGGGCATCGACCGCCAAGGCCGTGTCCAAGGCATGGAGCGACGAAGGCGATGCGGCCGTGGCTGCTGCCTCCAAGATCATCAAGACCAATGGCGATCTGCTGGCCGCGCAGAAGGCCCGAGAAGAGGTCGCCAAGAAAGCGGCAGCCGCAGCCGAGAAAGAGGCCGAGAAGCTGCGGAAGCAGGCCGAGGACGGGGCCAAGCTCATCGCCGGTTTGATCGCCCAGGAAAGCGGCCTGTCGAGCGATTTTGCGGAGAAGTGGGCCAAGATGAATGCGGCCTACAACGCAGGGGTATCCAGTTTGGATGAACTGGTGCAGGCGCAAAAAAATCTGCTTGCAGAACAACCCGGCATCAAGAAGGGCATAGAGGCGGAGGCTGCAGCATGGCAGGCTTGGCTCGCTCAGAGGAAGCGAGTCGCTGACGCCTTGTTCGATTCAGCCGAGTCGCTGGAAGCTGGCAACAAGGCTTTGCGGGAAGAGATCGAGATGATCGGTCTGTCCAGTGAGCAGCAGGAAGCGATCTTGCGCCAGCGTCGGGAGACCATTCTTCTGACGAAGGAGGCAACTCTTGCGGAGATGGAGCGCCAAGCGGCCGGCACGAATTTCATGTCGGCCCAGCACATCGCCCTGGCACAGGAGATCGAGCAACTGAAAGAGCGCAACGGGCTGTTGAACCAGAAGGCGCTGCGCGAGCGCGAATCCAGGGGCTGGGCGGACTTCTACGGCAGCATCGAAAGCACCGCGCACAGCGTGTGGACGGATGTGGCCAACAACGGCATGAGCGCTTTCGAGCGCGTCGGCAAGACCATCAAGGCCAGCGTTTTGGACGTGCTCTGGCAGATCGTCGGACGCCGCTGGTTGATCAACATCGGCACCAGCATTTTCGGCGCGGGGTTTGGCACTGCTGCCAACGCGGCCACGGCCGGCGCCAACCCGCTGGGCCTCATGCTGCAGGGCACGCAGCTCTACAGCGGGCTCACGAGCGGCACCGGCATGCTGGGCACAGTAGGCAACTGGCTGGGCCTGGGCTCTGCCGCATCTGCGGCCACCACCGGCATGACTGCGGGCATGAGTCTGGCGAATCCCGGCATGGCTGCCATGATCAACCCGGTGACCTCTGGGGCGGCTGCGTCCGGCGGTCTTTCCGGCATGCTCGGTGCCATTCCAGGCTGGGGCTGGGCGCTGGCAGGCGTAGCCGCGCTGGCCGGTATCTTCAACAAAAAATCCACCCCCCACCTGGGCGCAGGGAGCTCCTACAGTGCTGATGCTGGCTTGCGCTCCAGCACCGACATCTACGCCAGCCTGGGCTTCACCGACACGCGCCACTACGACGCTGGCGTCGAAGTACTGACGGCCCCCCTGGCGCAGGCCGTGGGCCAGACGCTCGACAGCTTCGCCGTCGCCTTCGGTCGCGCCGCAGGCTACGAAGTTTCCACCGCGTTTGCGGATGACAGCTCGAAGGATGGGGCCTGGGGCGGCCTGCGGATCATCCAGAACGGCCGCTCGGTGCTCGACTGGGGCAACCCCGACGGCGATAAGTGGGCCGGCATCACCTTTGCGGATGGCGAGCAGGGCTCGAAGGAGTACCTCGCCCGCGTCGCAAAGGACGTGCGCGACGTGCTGGCGGAAGAGTCGCCGGGCTGGGTGTCCGCCATGCTCAACGGCTTGGGGGACGCGCCCAGCATGGAATCGCTCTCGGCCGCCGTCGTGCTGATCGGCCAGGCCCAGGCCGCATTCGAGTCCTTCGGCCAGTTCATGCCCACGGTCGCCACCCTGGCGGACTCGGCAGTGGCCAGCCTGGTGAAGGCGTCCGGCGGCGTGGAAGCCCTGACGGCCAACATGTCCACCTTCGTGGCCAACTTCTTCACGGAAGGGGAGCGACTGGAGGTTGCCACGGCCAACGTGGCTGCCGAGCTGGCGAAGCTGGGCTTCGTGATGCCCCAGTCGCGCGAGGAGTTCAAAGCGCTGGTACAGGCCCAATGGGCGCTGGGCGACGCAGGGGCGGATACGGCGGCCAAGCTACTGGCGCTCGCTGGGGCCTTCGCCGCAGTAACGGCCGAAACGGTCGATGCAACTGCTGCCGCGCAGGCTGCGGCTGAAGCAATGGCGCAGGAGCAAAAGCAGCGACGGGTAGACCTGCTGCGCCAGCTTGAGCGAGCCATCGATGCCGAGCGCGAGTTGCTGGAGGTTCGCCGCGATGCGATTGCTGAAACGGTCGGCGCGATCTCGGATCTGTCGAGCGTCCTGCGCAACAGCGCGCGGGACCTGCGAGGGACCATCGATACCACTCGCGAGATGCTGGCCGTACAAGGCCGTGATGTCATCGCTCAGGCGCTGAAGGCGGCATTGACCGGTGGCGCATTGCCTGGGGCCGACGCCCTGACGCAAGCTATCAGCGCAGTGCGCAGCGGCATCGACCAGGGCGCCTATGGGTCCGAGTTTGAGCGGCAGCGCGACATCCTCGTGCTAGCCGGTCAACTGGAAGACCTGGGTGACGTCACGGACGTGCAACTCACGATTGCGGAGCGGCAACTGAAAGGCATCGAGGCGCAGATAGACCAGCAGGATCTGATCCTGAACTACTGGCGCGAGTTGCTGGACAAGGCCAGTGGTGAGTATGAGGCCATCGTCAGCGTCGCTGAGGCCATAGACGCTTTGCGCGCCGAAATGTTCCCTGACGACAAGTCAGGCGGCGTAGCCAACCCGGGCGCGGTTGGAGGCTACACAGGCGTGCAGGGGTCAGGCGTCGGTACAGGTGGCGGTTCCGTGGTCACTGGCCGGCCTGGCTACGTGCAACTCGGCATCGATGCCGAAATCGGCAAGTACGCGAGGGACAACTTCGGCACTGGCTCCGTGACGGAAGTGGCGGCAATCGTTGATTGGATCAAGGGGAAAGACTGGACCCTGAACGACGCCGCGCACGCGCTCAACCTCAGCGCCAGCGACCTGCAGGCCTACCTGGCAGAGCTCGGCATTCCCGCGTTTGCGAATGGTGGCAACCATGCCGGCGGCTGGGCCTGGGTTGGCGAGCGTGGCCCCGAGTTGGTCAATCTGCCGCCAGCGCGCGTTTTCACGGCCTCGCAGTCGAGTCAGATGGTGCAAGGCGGCGGGGTTGACCCATGGGCCGTGATTGATCGGTTGCAGTCGGAGCTGACGGGCATGCGTACTGCTGTCGAAGAGATCGCCGAAAACACCAGTGCGCTGCCCGGCTATGTCGATCAGCGCGATCAGGTGAGCGAGGGCGGAAATGCGGATCGCGTGGAAATCATGAACGTGGACGAGCTGGCAGGGGCACTCGTGAAAAAGATGGAGACGGCATGAACATCCTCCTGCCTATCAGCATCACTGAGGCCATGATCGGCGCGGGGACGAACATCCCTGCTGTCGATGCGGATCGCGGGGAGGTGGCCTGGGACCCGGCTAGCCACGCATACAGCATAGACGACGCCGTTGTGTTCGAGGGAAAGATCTATTCCTGCGTCAAGCCGCACACCTCGGCCGCCAGCCCCACGCCCGACAGTGACGCCACGCACTGGCTCTACAAGCAGCCGTCCAATCGGATGTCGCCGTTCGATGAATACATCTTCACGAAGGCCAGGCGCGCGGGTTCACTCAAGTACGTGTTGACGCCCCCGTTCTTCAATGGCTTCGCGATCTATGGCGCGGAAGCGGACGATGTGATCGTCACGATCAAAGATGAAGTTGGCGGAGGCGATCTGGTTCCGCCCCAGACCACTGAAATGTGGGAGCAGGCTTTTGGGTTGTGGGAATACCTCTATGGCAACCTGCAGAAGACCACCAAGCTCACGCGCGATGGCCTGCCCATTCGTCCGGCTGCAGAACTCATCATCGAATTGATCCGCAATTCTGAGGATGTAGATGCCGAGTTGGGGATGCTGTCTGTAGGCCAGTGGCGCACGTTGCTTTCCCCGATCACGGACGTGGGCGGGACGCAGTTTGGTGTGGAAGTCACCCCGAAGTCGTATAGCTACTACAAGCGCAACGAGACGACAGGGGAGTACGTGCGCAGACGAGGGCGGCAGGCCAAGGTCATCAACGCCTCCGTAGTGATCGATGCGGCTCAGGCGCCAGCAGTGGACCGTCTGCTGGCGGCCATCTTGGACATCCCCGTGGCAATTGAGGCCAGCAACCTCCCGCGCTACGGGCACATCAGCACCTTTGGCTTCGTGACTGGCTCCGTGGTGTCGGTCGATTGGCCAACGGCCCGGGTCAACATCAAAGTGGACGGAAACGTATGACGGAACCTGTGACTCCTCCGGCGCCAATACTGCCGGAGCCTTTCCCCGCACTCGGGGATCCGAACTTCAATCAGCTGGCCTACGACAACGGCACGTCCATGCCCGCTGTAGTGGAGCGCGTTGGCGAGATGGCCGTAGCGACGCGCACCAATGCGGTGAGCGGTAAAGAAAGTGCGCAAGCGGCTCAGCAGTCGGCGGTTGCCGCCACCAACGCTGCAGCCTCCGCAGTTGGCGCAGCCAACTTCAAGGGCATATGGGCTGCTCTCTCCGGACCGCTCAACAAGCCCGCCTGCGTCAAGCACGAGGGCCGATTCTGGATGCTGCTCAACAACCTAGCCGACGTGGCCGCGAGCGAGCCGGGCGTCACTGCTGATTGGACTTCGCTGGACGCGGGCTCCATATCGGAGGAAGTGACCAGCGCGGGCACCGTGAACATGGTGGTGGGCGTGCTCTACGTCATCAAGGTTGCTGGCGTCACGCTCGTGGCTCCGGCGACGTTGCAGACCGGCGACCGCCTCGCCGCCATGGACGCGTCCGGGATCGGATTCTCTGTGGACTGGGGGGCGTTCACGGTGAAAGGTCAGACACCTGAAAGCCCGATGCTTGTTTCCGCGCTGCGCGGGTTTTCTGTTGTTTACTCAGGAGGGACCCTGGCATGAGCCAACTTCCGTACAGCGTAATTTTTGATGGTATGGGCGCGGCGACCCCGTGGCAGCCGGGGGCACTCGTCAGTCAGTGGGAGTACAAGATCAGTCCACTGGACAGCGAGACATACCAGCGCGTCACGGCGTCTGGTTCTGGCGCCACGGACCCGGCCAACGACACCACGAACTACAGGGCGCGGAGCTATGAGCGCGTGACCGCGTTGCCGAACTCGGCAACGTACATGACCCAGGCAGCTGCCGGCGCCGCCAATTTTGGGAACGGTGCGGTCAAGGTCACGCCTGGCGCCATCGCGGCAGGTGCCCGCACCGAGATCCTGAGTCTGTCCGGGCGCGGCCTGCTCTGCTTCCTGGGGTTCATGAAAGGGGTGGCCAATGGGGGGCGTCTGGAGGTCATCCTGGACGGCAGGACGGTCTTTGACAACTCGATCCAGTCTGCAACAACAGACGCCTCAGTGCTTATCGGATCGTGCAGCCCAGGCGGGGCATCCATGGCGTACCCGGCGTACTTTGCCCTGCCAGAGCCGGGCGTGAAGTTTCTGCGCACGCTGTCCGTGTGGTACACGCCCACAACGACAGCGACCACCAGCAGCGCCGTGCTGGCGCACATTGTGAGGGCTACAGCATGACGATGAATGAATACGCACAGGGCGAGCTCATGGTCCGCTACCTGCATGGGGCAGCCGCAGATGATGACCGGCCCACCATCGTGCTGACCGGCGTGCAATGCGATACACCGGGCGCGGTGATTGCGCCGGGCTTTGCAGACATTACGGTGCCGGTTGGCAGCACGCTCGGCTTCACGGCTGAGCTGCGCGACAGCGAGGATGCAGTACTGCCCGTAGACGACACGTTTCGCATGCCAATCCGCAGCCGCGACGGCCGCGAGCGTGTGGTACTCGCGGGCATGGTGCAGGGTGTGATCACCTTCAGCGTCACGTTCACAGAGTCGCGAGTCTGGGAGGTCACGCAAGACGTGATCAACGCTGATCTGCCTGCCGAGGCCCACATGCGTTTCGCAGGGGTCAGGGTGTTCGCAGTGGAAGCCTAGCGGCCCTTTTTAAGCTCTCCATCAGCCGCCATAGGGCGGCTTTCTTTTGCTCGACCCGCCCCAGCAATGAAAGGCGCGTAATGAAAACAGAAGCTATGGACAACCATGCAGCGGCCGGCTCCGCGTTCTTGAAGTTCGTCAACTACTTGGCAGCCAGCATGGGCATCGGCACTTTCCTTGGGTTTGTGAACGTGGCCGTGGGCGTGCTCTCCGCACTCTGGCTCGCGATGCAGCTATACGGGTACGTCAAGCACGAACTGCCCATGAAACGTATGCGCAAGCAGATCCTGCGGCGTGAGTTGGAGCGTGCTCGCACGCAGCCAGCGCCCCTTGGGGGCATGGGGGCCGACGAATGAGCGCGCCTCAGGTGCCGGGCAAGGTCTGGGCCAGCCTGGGTGCCCTGGTGTTCGCCGTGGTCGGCGGCGTGGTTGCCATCGAGGGCGGCTACGTCAACGACCCCAACGATGCCGGCGGCGAGACGAATCACGGAATCACCGTGGCAGTCGCCCGCGAGCAAGGTTACGACGGCCCGATGCTCAGCATGCCGGTAGAGACGGCCCGCAACATCTACGCCGGGAAGTACATCAAGGCGCCCAAGTTCGACCGTGTGCTGACCAAGTCCCCGGCCGTGGGCATGAAGCTGGTGGACATCGGTGTGAACGCGGGGCAGGGCCGCGCGGCGCGCTGGTTCCAGCAGTCCCTGAACGACCTGAGCCGCGGCGGGCGCGACTACCGGGCCATGGCGGTTGACGGCGACATCGGCCCTGGAACCATGGCCGCCTATGCCGCGCTGGAGCGGCGCCGTGGTCGCGTGAAGGCATGCGAGCTGACCATCAAGCTGTTGGAGAGCTACCAGACGGCCCACTATGTGGCCCTGGCCAAAGGCCCGGCCAATTCCAGCTTCATCGTGGGCTGGATTGACCACCGCGTGGGCAACGTGCCGCTGATCCGGTGCGCCGAGTCTGTGGAGAGCGCGCCGTGATCTATACCCATATCGCCGCCGCCCTTCTGGGCGCAGCCATTGCCGCTACCGGGGCTTGGCAAGTGCAGGGCTGGCGCCTGGGCGGCCAGATCGCTGCCATCGAGGCTCAGCACGCAACCGAACGCGCAAAGGCTCAGGCCGACGCCCGAGTCACCGAAATTCAGTTCAACACCCGACTACAGGAGGCCCAGGATGCAGCGACCAAACGTGAAACCAAGCTGCGCGATGCTGCAGCTGCTGCCCGCCGTACTGCTGACGGCCTGCGCGACAGCATCTACTCCATCCGCGCCGATTTGCCCAGCTATTCCCAGCCCGCCGCAGTTGCGGCAGCCGATACCGCAACAGAGCTACTCGGACAGTGCGCGGACCGATATCGAGACGTGGCAGAAGCGGCTGATCGGCATGCAACTGACGCGCTAGTGTTGCGCGAGGCTTGGCCGGTGGCGCCTTACCGTTAGGTGCCAGCCAGTGCTCCTCCACCACCATGAAAACCGGCCGTGGAAGCGCCTGCGCAAACTACAGCTCTTACTCAGAAAATTCGTTTGTAGAGCAACGGCCAAGGAATGTCGGTCATGTACGCGCCACAGTCGTATCCAGACGCCTTGCCAAGTGTGGTTTGTGTTGCTGACGTGGCGGTGAGGCTGAAACCTGTGTCCGAGAAAACAGCCATTAGCGAAATGTTGCACGCGCCGTACTCCATCTCGCCGGACACATTGCCTTGGTTGCCTGAGAACGTACCGCCGAGCAGGCTCCAGGTACTCAGAACAGGTGGCGTCACGCGGCCAAGTGAACTCGTAATCGCTGAATTGAATTGCAGTTGCGATTCAAACTGAGCAGCAACAATTCGAACATCATTGTGATGCACGGATACCCAGGAGTTATCCGATATGGGACTTTGGTAGATGCCGTCGTAACGACCACCGGCCATGACTCCAGATTGTGGAGGCTTTTCCGGAACAGATGTGGAATCTGTTGGAGTGGTGGGAACATAGGGCGAGGGGGTGTTGATCCGACATGTGTAGTTGACGTTGATGCAAGTGTCCCCGCAAGGTTTTCCCTTGCTGCACACCTTCTTCTCGTCAAATGCCTCTGTTTGGGAATAACTGCCGTTGGTTACAAATGATGTGGCCTTCCCAATCTCTTGGGCTACTCCCGCTTGGCTTGCCAGCGCGCATGTGATGCATGCTAAGAAAGGTCCCCAATTTTTCATTGCTTCCTCCTGCAAGTATCTAATTGTTGCAGGATTGGACCGTTCAGCCTCAAATTATTTGCCTTAGGCTAGCGTGTTTACTTCCTCGCCAGCTAGTTTGGCGCCGCATCGTGTTTGGCGTGCTGGTGGCGCTGCTTCGTCCACAGTGGGATGACATGGTCGCTCGGAAGAATGTCCCCGCTATGTCCCCAGGCAAACCAGCAAAGACGCAAGCTGTTGATTTACAAGGGAACTGCTGGTCCCCTCGACAGGAATCGAACCTGTATCTAGCGCTTAGGAGGCACTCGTTCTATCCATTGAACTACGAGGGGGTGCAGCAGATTCTAGCCGCCAATTCAGACACCGCCATAGTGCTGCTGTACCATGCCGTATCATCGCATCATTCCGCGAGTGATACCGCAAACGATACGTATCACCATCCATGGCAAGCATCATCCAGATCGGCGGCAGGTGGCGGGCACTGGTCAGGCGCAAGGGGCACCCATCATACTGTCAGACCTTCCCGACCAAGGCCCAGGCGCAGGCATGGGCGCGGGGCATCGAGGCGGACATTGATCGTGGCCAGGCGCTGGCGCCCAGGACTGTTCTCGGCCGCGTGGTGCTGGTGTCGGACCTCATCGACACCTACCGCAAGCTGCGCGACAAGTCGCGGCCCATCGCGGACACGTCCAATGAGCACTACATGCTCAAGACGCTGCAGCGCCGCCTGGGCGAGCTGGACGCCGCGCGGCTCACGCCGGCGGACCTGGTGGCCTATGCCGAGGGCCGCAGGGATGAGGATGGCGCTGGCCCCTACACGATCAACATGGACATCTCCAAGCTGGGCACCGTCCTGCGCCTGGCTGGGGTACACCTCAAGATCAACCTGCCCGACGTGGTGGGCCTGGCGCGGCCGCTGCTCACGCACCTGCACCTGATCGGCGGCGGCGGCCGCCGCGAGCGGCGCCCCACCGAGGATGAGCTGCTGCGCCTGGTGGAGTGGCTGCACGCCCAGCGCGGCGAGATCTATGCCGACGTGGTGCGCTTCGCCGTGGCCACGGCCATGCGGCGCGGCGAAATCGTGCGGCTGCTGTGGGATGACCTGGATGCCGGCAAGCGGCTGGTGCTGGTGCGGGACCGCAAGGACCCGCGCCGCAAGGCCGGCAACGATCAGTGGGTGCCGCTGCTCAACGGTGCTTGGGAGGTGGTGCAGGCCCAGGCCCGGGCGGAAGGCGAGCCGCGCATCTTCCCGGCGCATGAGCAGACCTTGAGCAAGTATTTCAAGGATGCCTGCGACGCGTTGTCTATCCCGGACCTGCATTTCCACGACCTGCGCCACGAGGGCATATCGCGCCTGTTCGAGCAGGGATTCGACATTCCACGCGTGGCGCTCGTGAGCGGGCACAAGAGCTGGAACAATCTCAAGCGCTATGCGCAGCTGAGGCCCGAAGACCTGCACCATGGACCTGGCGGGCCTCCTGCCGCCGCTGATCCAGATAGTCCGCCACATCCCTGACATCGGCCCAGCGCTTGCCGTTGTCGATGTAGGTAGGGATGCCGAACGTCCCCTCGCTGATCTTGCGGCGCAGGTTGGGGGCGGTGGTCTCCAGGATGGCCGCGAGCTGGTCCAGGTTGACCCGCAGGCCGTACTTTTCGATCAGCACCATCTGGGCGAGCATGCTCATTTTTGGGGCTCCCTGCCTTGCGCGCGCACCAGCGCGCGGTATGCGTCAAGCACGGCGCGCAGATCTGCGCGCAGCTCGCGGTTCTCGTCGGCCGCCTCGCGGGCGAAGCGCTCCAGCGTTGCCCGGTCCCAGGTGCTGAAATCCGTCATCCTGGCCTCCGGGTCTTCATGGCTTCCAGCAGCAGGTCCTGCACCTCGCGCTTCGTCTCGATGCGGGCCATGACGAGCTCGTCCACGGTGTCGCGCGCGATGATGTTGTGAATGAACACCGGGCGGTCGTGACCGGCCTGCATCTGGCGCGTGGGCCCGACACGCTCGATGATCTGCAGTCGCTCCTCCAGGTTCCACCAGTGGCCGAAGAACACAAGGATATTCCCGCCGTCCTGCAGGTTCAGGCCGTGCCCGGCGCTGGCCGGGTGGGCGAACAGCACCGGGATCTTGCCGGCGTTCCAGTCGCGGATGGTGGCCGGGTCCTGGTCCAGCGCGCGCCCGGCAGGGAAGGCGCGCTGCAGCCGAGCCAGGTCGGATTTGAAGTGGTAGGCCACCAGCACCGGCATGCCGGCCGCCTCTTCGACGATGCTGTCTAGGGCCTGCAGCTTGGCGTCGTGCAGCTCCTTCCACTCGTCGCCGCCTTCGCCCACGTAGGCCGCGCCGTTGGCGATCTGCAGGCACTTGATGGTCCGGGCTGCCGCGTTGAACGCCTCCACCTGATGGCTCTCGATCTCCGTGAACATGGCCTTTTCCATTTCGCGGTAGTGCTTGCGCGCCTGCATGGGCAAGTCCACGAAGATGTTGTTCACGATGGGCTCGCGCAGGTCGAACCAGTCCTTCGCGTCCACGGTCAGGCACACGTCGCGCATCAGGTCCTGGATCTCGCGCTGGGCGTGCCCCAGGGGCTCGGTGCCGTAGCCATCGTGCGATGCCTGAAACCAGCGCTGGGTGAACGCCGAGTAGGTGCGGCCCAGGCGCTGGCCCCGGTCGATGAACCAGGCCTGCCCCCAGAGGTCTTGCAGGCCGTTGGGGCTGGGCGTGCCGGTCAGCTCCACCAGGCGCCGGATCTTGCAGTGCGCCACCTGCGACAGGGCCTTGGCGCGTTGCGTGCCCTGCCGCAGTCGGAAGCCCTTGACCTTCGTGGCTTCGTCCAGCACCACGGTGCGGTAGGGCCAGCGCTCGCCCCAGTGGGCCACCAGCCAGGGCAGGTTCTCGTAGTTGATGGTGTAGACCTGCGCGGGCGTGCGCAGGGCCTGCAACCGCTCGGCCTCGCCGCCCACGATGGGCATCACGCAGATGCCGCGCAGGTGCTCCCACTTGCGGGCCTCGTCCGGCCAGGTGCTGCGCGCGACGCGCAGCGGGGCCACCACCAGCACGGGGTCGTCTTCCACGAGCTGCAGCGCGTCGATGGCGTTGAGCGTGCCGGTGGTCTTGCCCATGCCCATGCCTGCCCAGATCGCGCAGCGGTCGTGCGTGAGGATGTGATCGGTGATGAGCCGCTGGTAGGGGCGGGGGGTGAAGTGCTTGCGGGGGGTCATGGGGCGCACTCCATCACGGCTTCAATGAAGACGCGCGCCGCTTCCGCGTTGATGGCGTTTCCGTAGGCGCGCAGGCGTCCCACTCGGGCGGGAGACCCATGAGCCAGCGGGAATGTGCTGGGTTCAACCGGCCGCCAGCGGCCATCCCGGCAGAACAGCCAGTCAGCATCACGCCATTGGCCGTTAACCGGGCCGGTCCAAACGGCTGCGCCTCCACCGGCGCCAACTGACTCCGGCCCTCCAGAAATCTCGCCGTCCGGCCTTGCGTGACCTGGCCATCGCTCGCGAGTGGCGTTTGCCAGCCGCACAGGTGCACCGCTATGCCCGCTGTGCTTATTTGGGGATCTGTCGGCTTTCGATTCCCAATCACTGGCGGTCTGGGCTTCGCGTCCACTATGGTGCTGTTTGGCGTCGGCCAGGCCGCCAACGCCCCGGCCATTGCCAAGCACATCCCCCCCTCCCTGCCGGCCCCCTTCTGCGCCCCTTTTGTGTTGTTCACCAGCGGTGTGGGCCAGCCGCGCAGCAGCTCCATGGGCACCCATACCCCGTCTATCTCGACGGCTTGCGCCCCAGTAGAGCCGGTCCCGGATGTGCGGAGCACCGACGCCCGCAGCCGGAAACGGGACCGCCCCGAAGCTGTAACCCAGGGCTTCCATGTCATCTTGTACAAGGTCGATCCAAGGATTTGCATCTTTGCTCGCAACCTGTTCTCCAAGGACCTCTGCAGGGAGTCTTTGGCTGATGAGGTGGTGGAAGAACGGCCAGAGGTGCCGCTTGTCAGCAAACCCAGTTCCCCGGCCTGCCTCGGAGAAAGGTTGGCACGGGCAGGAACCGGACCAAACAGGTCTGTCATCTGGCCATCCAGCGAGCCGAAGGGCGTAGGACCAGACTCCCACGCCGGCAAAGAAGTGGCACTGTGCGTATCCGTCAAGGTCGCTAGGTCGAACATCCTCAATGCTCCTGTCGTCAACATCGCCGGGCGCAATGTGGCCCGAGGCGATCAGGTTGCGCAGCCACTGGGCTGCAAATTTGTCGATTTCGTTGTAGTAGGCGGTCACGCTGCGCCCTCCGGGTGCGGGCAGTCCGCTGGCACGTCCACGACACACCAGACGGCTACGTACTTCTTCGAGCCGCTGCGCGCGGGCCGCCAGCGGTCGATGTAGGCGTCGGGCATGCTGCGCAGCGAGCGGACCAGGTTGCCCGCGTCAACGCCGACGCGCTGCTCAAGCTCGGAGCAGGATGCGCCATCGGTGCCGCGCAGGGCTTTGCGGAGTGCCTCGTGGTTGGATTTACGCATCGCGGTTCTCCAGCAGCCGGTCGATGCCGGCCTCGTCGTCGATGACGTGCACCACGGCGCCGGCAGCGCGCATGCGCTCGTGCTGGCGCGCCTGCTCGGGGCGCGGGCGCTGACCCTTGCGCTTGAGCTCCACGAACTCGGGCGCGCGGCCGGGCAGCATCACCACGCGGTCGGGCACGCCGCGGCGTCCCGGGCTGGTGAACTTCCACGCCAGGCCGCCAGCGGCTTCCACGCGCTTGACCAGCGCGCGCTCCACGTCGCGCTCGCGGGGGGTCATGAAGAGGTGGTCGATGTCGGGTTTCACGACACGTCCTCAAAGTCGTCGACAGACGCCACGCGGCCACAGGCATGGATCTTGTTGTCGTCGCCCAGCAGAACCCAGCGCTCGCCGGTGTGGTGCCAGCGCACATCGCGGGTGCCACAGTACTTGCATGCCGGGCGCGGCTCGCGGAACCGACCATGCGGGCCGTACACGATCTGGTGTTCGTTGTCGTCGAAGTAACTCATGGCTCAGTCCTTCTTGTACCTGTCGGTTTCAAAGCCCGCGGCAGCCAGCGGCATGCCCGGCGCCCAGGGCGGGTTGGTGGCGAGCAGGCTGGCCAGGTGGTCGGCGCTGTAGTCCGAGGTGTCGGGGGCTTCGGTGATCACTTCGTCGTGGACGGTGAGCACGATGGAGTAGCCCGCATCCTCGATGGTGGGCATGTTGTGGGCCATCACGTCGCGCGCGACGGACTGGCACACGTTCTCGAAGAGCTTGCCGCCGTAGGTGCCCAACCGGCTCCACTTCCGGGAATACTGGTTGTTGCCCATGTAGCTCAACTTGCCGCCGATCACCTGGGGCGACGGGTAGCACATGACCGCGCCCGAGGGCAGGCCGATGCGCAGCCAGTTGCCGTCGCGCCGGGCCTTGAGCATGCCGATGCGCACCGTCTGGCCGGGCCACTCGATGGCCTGCGTGACACCGCCCTGCAGCTCGGCCCAGTAGCCGGCGACGGCCTTGTGCGCGCTGCGCCAGCCCAGCTTGAACGACTCGCACACCAGCCAGGCCAGATCGGTCAGGCCCAGGTCGCTCGGTGGGTTGCGGCCTTGGTCGCGGTGCCACTGCAGCATGATGTGCGCCTGGCCCATCGTCTCAGCGGGGATGGCGCGCGCGGCCTGCTTCGCCAGGACCTCCAGGTCGATGCCGTAGGCCGCCGCGAAGGTCACGAACGCGCCCACGCCGCCCTCATATCCCAGGGCCAGCTCCTGCACCTTGCCGACCTGGCGCTGGTCCTTTGTCACGTCGTCCGGCTTCACGCCGAAGGACTTGCCGTAGGCCATCTTGTAGAGGTCTGGACCGGTGCCGGCGTCGAAGTCGCGGAAGGCCTTGAGCTTCCACTGCTCGCCCGCCAGCCAGGCCTGATCCCGGCCCTCGATGTTGGACAAGTCGGCCACCACCAGCTTGCAGCCAGGGCGGGCGACGAGCGTGCCGCGGATGGCAGAGCTGGCCAGCTCCATGACGTTGCTGTAGAGCAGGTCCGCGCAGCGCGCCTTCATTGCGGCGATGCCCAAGTCGATGTCCTCCTGCGCGAGCACGGGGCGCGGCAGGTTCTGCGGCTGGAACAGGCGGCCGGCCCAGCGCCGGGTGCGGCTGGCACCCGAGAACTGCAGCGTGCCGCGCAGCCGGCCGTCGGCGCTGGTGGCGCGCGCCAGGGTCTTGTACTTGGCCGTGCTGGAGGTGCTGGCCTGCAGCCGGATGCCCAGAAGCTCGCGCAGCGCGGGCGGCAGGTCGGGATCTGCGATGCGGCGCTCCAGCGTCGCCATCTGCGTGTCGGGCAGATCCACGCCGTGCTCCTCCAGCACGAAGGCCAGCAGCTTGTCGCGCTTGGTGGTGCTCTCCACCTGGCCGGCGGTCAGCTCCTGCGTGCGGGTGGCCAGCACCGCCTGGGCCGATTCGACCGAGGCGATGGCTGCGGACACCAGATCCAGGTCCACGGCGACGCCCCGGTCGTTGATGCGCTGGTCTAGGTGCCACAGCGCCAGCTCGGCGCCCTTGTAGTTCCAGGTTGGCAGCTTGGCGTGCACGGCGCGCATGGCGGCGATGTCCAGGGCGGCGTACTCCACGAAGCGCGCCCACTCGATGGGGTGCGTCTCGCGCGTGGCGCGGCGGATCTTGCTGTTCTTGGGGCGGGGC
>Ga0206116_1000758_pt1 | contig 25387 bp, 24 predicted proteins | sample 3A1Ametagenome_FD_178000 | JGI IMG/M metagenome (GOLD analysis project Ga0206116, IMG submission 178000) | Enriched microbial communities from leaf-cutter ant dump, University of Wisconsin, Madison, United States - 3A1A | ecosystem: Environmental > Terrestrial > Nest > Insects nest > Nest dump...
GGGCGGCATTTCGTTTAAGGGAGCGCAAACGAACGACACCTGCGCGGCCCCAAGCGCGCCAACAACAGAGATAAAATCCATGAACCGTCGCCGCCGTATCTACGAGGGCAAGGCCAAGATTCTCTATGAGGGTCCCGAGCCGGGCACGCTGATCCAGTTCTTCAAGGACGACGCCACCGCCTTCAACAAGAAGAAGCATGACGTCATCGACGGCAAGGGCGTGCTCAACAACCGGATTTCCGAGTACATCTTCACCCAGCTGAACAAGATGGGCATTCCCACCCATTTCATCCGCCGCCTCAACATGCGCGAGCAGCTGATCAAGGAAGTCGAGATCATTCCGCTCGAAGTGGTCGTGCGCAACGTCGCCGCCGGCTCGCTCTCCAAGCGCCTCGGCATCGAGGAAGGCACCGTGCTGCCGCGCTCGATCATCGAATTCTACTTCAAGGCCGACGCGCTCGAGGACCCGATGGTCTCCGAGGAGCACATCACGGCCTTCGGCTGGGCGAGCCCGCAGGAACTCGACGACATCATGGCGCTCGCCATCCGCGTCAACGACTTCCTCTCCGGCCTCTTCCTCGGCGTCGGCATCCAGCTCGTCGACTTCAAGATCGAGTGCGGGCGCCTCTACGAGGGCGACATGATGCGAATCATCATCGCCGACGAGATTTCGCCCGACAGCTGCCGCCTTTGGGACATCGCCACGCAGGAGAAGATGGACAAGGACCGCTTCCGCCGCGACATGGGCGGCCTCGTGGAGGCCTATCAGGAAGTCGCCCGCCGCCTCGGCATCATCAACGAGAACGAGCCCGTGCGCGGCACCGGCCCGGTTCTGGTGAAATAACGCTCCCCAAGGATGGAACGGAAAGACATGATCAAGGCACGCGTAACGGTTACGCTCAAGAACGGCGTTCTCGACCCGCAGGGCAAGGCCATCGAAGGCGCTCTCGGCAGCCTCGGCTTCGACGGCGTCGGCCAGGTCCGCCAGGGCAAGGTCTTCGACCTCGAACTTGCGACCGCCGACCGCGCGAAGGCCGAAGCCGACCTCAAGGCCATGTGCGAGAAGCTGCTGGCCAACACGGTAATCGAGAACTATACTATCGCCCTCGCCTGACGGTTGAAGGAAACGATAGTGACGGACATTTCTCAGGAACTGATGTTCGAACTTCTGAAGAAGATTCAGGCCGATACGCACAGCCTGAAGCAGGGGCAATCCGAAATACGCGCCGAAATCAACGCGCTCAGAGGCACGATGATTTCAATGCAGAAGGACATTCATAACATCTACAGTGTCCTGAGCCGGCATGAGGATCGTCTCGACCGTATCGAAAACCGCCTCGAACTGCGTGAACTCGCCGAGGCCCAGGCAAGGTTTGAACCGCACCCATGAAGTCCGCCGTCGTCCAACTTCCCGGCCTCAACCGCGACCGCGACATGATCGCGGCGCTGACCAAGATTTCCGGCAAGGCGCCGTTCACCGTCTGGCAGACGGAAACCGAACTGCCGGACGTCGACCTCATCGTCATCCCCGGCGGCTTCTCCTACGGCGATTACCTGCGCTGCGGCGCCATTGCCGCCCGCATGCCGGTCATGCAGGCGATCAAGGCGAAGGCCGAGGCGGGCGTGAAGGTGCTGGGCGTGTGCAACGGCTTCCAGATCCTGCTCGAGGCCGGTCTTCTGCCGGGCGCGCTGATGCGCAACGCCTCGCTGAAATTCGTCTGCCGCGAAGTGAAGCTGGAAGTGGCGAACGCCGAGACCGACTTCACCCGCGCCTACGAAAAAGGCCAGATCATCCGCTGCCCGGTCGCCCACCATGACGGTAACTATTTCGCCGACGCCGAGACGCTCGCTTCCGTCGAAGGCAACGGACAGGTCGTCTTCCGCTATGCCGAAGGCACCAACCCGAACGGCTCGGTCAACGACATCGCCGGCGTGATGAACGCGAAGGGCAACGTGCTCGGCCTGATGCCGCACCCGGAAAACCTGATCGAGACCGCCCATGGCGGTTCGGACGGCCGCGGCCTCTTCGCCTCGGTGCTCGACGTAATCGCCGCTTAACCGGCTTTTGCTATCAAGGGCGCATGCTCGTCCGCGAAAGGCTTTCCATGCGCCCTCCTGCTTCCACGAAGCTCCTTCTGCCGCTCGCCCTCGCCGCGGCGCTGGCCGGCTGCCAGACGAAGACGCCGGCGCCGAAGGCCGACAATGCGGCCCTGCCGACCATGGAGCGCGTCGCGCTCGGGGCGAACGGCTGCTGGTTCAAGTCGGGCGACCCGGCCTTCAAGGCCTATCGCCTCGCACCGGAGCTCAATTCCTTCTCCGGCCGGCCGCGCATCCTCCTCGTTCATAGCCATTCGCCGGAAACGCGCCCGCTCCTGGTCGTGCAGGCGGAAGGCAATCCCGCGCGGCTCGATGCCTTCGGCCCGCTGATGGGCGAGGCCATCGGCAGCCGGATCACCGCCGACGTCAAGCGCTGGGCCGCCGGCGGCAAGGGCTGCTGAGGCCCCTCAATCCCAATAGAAAGACTTGGCCGCTTCCCGCTCCGCCTCGCGGCGGCTGACGCCGATATCGGCCAATTGCGCGTCCGTCATGTCGAGCAGCGCATGACGCGTCTGCCGCTTCACATGCCATGCATAGACGGCTGCCCAAAGGCGGCGACCCGCCGCCTTTAGCGTGGAGCGGTCTTCGGCATCTGCACCGGCGAAGATTGTATCGATTGCCATTGTCATCTCTCCAAAGCATTCCGCTTTGCCAAAATCGGTGCATTCAGGAATGAATTGACTCCCGAAACGGTGCAATATAAGAATTGCCACCATGACAAATTGGCTTCCCGATCTTGCGGCCTCGGACGGCCCGCTCTATGTGCGCATCGCCGACCAGATCGAGCAGGCGATCCATGCCGGGGCATTGGCCGCCGGCAGCAAGCTGCCGCCGCAGCGCAACCTCGCCTACGATATCGGCGTGACGATCGGCACGATCAGCCGGGCCTACAGCATGGTGCGCGAGCGCGGCCTCGTCAGCGGCGAGGTCGGCCGCGGCACTTACGTGCTGGGAATGACGGAGGAAGAGGAGACGCCCGCGGCCGTCGATCCGGTGAGTGCCCGGCTTTCCGGCACGCGCGCGGCCCATGCGCCGCCCGGCAAGCTGCGCTTCGACACGACGGCGGCCACCGACGTCGGGCAATCGACGGCGATCACCGACATCCTCTCGGGCATCTGCCGCGACATGCCGAACGAGATCGCCAGCTACACCCGCAATTTCCCGGCGCACTGGATGGAGGCCGGCCGGCGGTGGCTCAGGCACGGCGACTGGCAGCCGGGCATCGACAGCATCGTGCCGACGCTCGGCGCCCATGCCGCCGTCATCGCCGCCGTGTCGGTCATCACCGCACCGGGCGACCGTATCGTCTTCGAGCATGTCACCTATTCGCAGATCAGCCGCGGCATCGCGCTGCTCGGCCGCCAGACCGCCCTCGTCGAATCGGACGAGCACGGCGTCATCCCCGAGGATTTCGAGCGGGTCTGCCTGCAGCAGCATCCAAAACTCGCCTTCCTCATGTCCTCGGCGCAGAACCCGACGCTTGCCACCTTGCCGGAGGACCGGCGCCGGGCGATCGCCGCCATCGCCAAGCGGCACAATGTCTTCCTCGTGGAAGACAATCTCTACGGCGCGACGACGGGCGGCAACGTGCCGCTGATCGCGGAGATCGCACCGGACCGGACCTTCCTCGTCGGCGGCCTGTCGAAGAGCGTGGCCGCGGGCGTACGCGGCGGCTGGATCGCCTGCCCGCCGCATCTTGCCCAGCGCGTGCGCATCGCCCACAAGATGGTGAGCGGCGGCCTGCCCTTCCTGCTGGCGGAACTGGCCTCGCGGCTGGTGCTTTCCGGCACGGCCGACACGATCCGCGCGAAGGTCTCGGAAGAGGTGAGCGCCCGCGAGGCGGAGGCGCGCGCAATCCTCGCCGGCCTCGATTTCACCTCGCACCCGCGCGTGCCCTTCCTCTGGCTGAAGCTGCCCGATCCGTGGCTTGCCGGCACGTTCCGCCAGGCCGCCTTTGCCGAAGACATCCTCATCGACGACGAGGACGAGTTCAAGGCCGGCCGCTCGGAGAAGACCTTCTACCGCGTGCGCGTCGGCTTTTCCTCGCCGGAAAGCCGCGCGGAGGTCGCGGGCGGCTTCCGGCGGCTGCGCAACCTCCTGACCCACGGCCCGACGGGCTACGACAGCCCCGCCTGAAAGCCGCGCAGCCTGTGGCCTGCGGTCATTTTCCTGTCGCGCTGCAGGGCGGCTTGGGTTAAAGAGACCGCAATCCTGCCCTCCACGACAAGACGAGCGACGATGACCATTTCGAACACCCGCCCGATCACCCCGGAGCTGATTGCCGCCCACGGGCTGAAGCCGGATGAATACGACCGCATCCTCTCGCTGATCGGCCGCGAGCCGACCTTCACGGAACTCGGCATCTTCTCGGCCATGTGGAACGAGCATTGCTCGTACAAGTCCTCCAAGCGCTGGCTGCGCACGCTCCCGACCAAGGGCCCGCGCGTCCTCCAGGGCCCGGGCGAAAACGCGGGCGTGGTGGACATCGACGACGGCGACTGTGTCGTCTTCAAGATGGAGAGCCACAACCACCCCTCCTATATCGAGCCCTACCAGGGCGCGGCCACGGGCGTCGGCGGCATCCTGCGCGACGTCTTCACCATGGGCGCACGCCCCGTCGCGGCAATGAACGCGCTGCGCTTCGGCGAGCCGGACCATCCGAAGACCCGCCATCTCGTGTCGGGTGTCGTCGCCGGCGTCGGCGGCTACGGCAATTCCTTCGGCGTGCCGACCGTCGGCGGCGAAGTGGAATTCGACGCCCGCTACAACGGCAACATCCTCGTCAACGCCTTCGCCGCCGGCCTTGCCAAGTCCAACGCGATCTTCCTGTCGGAAGCCAAGGGCGTCGGCCTGCCGGTCGTCTATCTCGGCGCCAAGACCGGCCGTGACGGCGTGGGCGGCGCGACCATGGCCTCGGCCGAATTCGACGAGAGCATCGAGGAGAAGCGCCCGACCGTGCAGGTCGGCGACCCCTTCACCGAAAAATGCCTGCTGGAAGCCTGCCTCGAACTGATGCAGACCGGCGCCGTCATCGCCATCCAGGACATGGGCGCGGCCGGCCTCACCTGCTCGGCCGTCGAGATGGGCGCCAAGGGCGACCTCGGCATCGAACTGAACCTCGACCTCGTGCCGGTCCGCGAAGAACGGATGACCGCCTACGAGATGATGCTGTCGGAAAGCCAGGAGCGCATGCTCATGGTTCTGGAGCCGGCCAGGGAGGAGGTCGCCAAGGCGATCTTCGTCAAGTGGGGCCTCGATTTCGCCATCGTCGGCAAGACCACCGACGACCTGCGCTTCCGCATCCTGCACCAGGGCGAGGAAGTCGCCAACCTGCCAATCAAGGACCTGGGCGACCAGGCCCCGGAATACGACCGCCCCTGGCGCGAGCCGGGCAAGCCCGCACCGCTGCCGGCAAACCTCGTCGCCGAGCCCGCCAACTACGGCGAGGCACTGCTGAAGCTCGTCGGCTCGCCGAACCAGTCGAGCCGCCGCTGGGTCTATGAGCAGTACGACACGCTCATCCAGGGCAATTCGCTGCAGATCCCCGGCGGCGACGCCGGTGTCGTGCGCGTCGAGGGCCACGCCACCAAGGCGCTTGCCTTCTCCTCCGACGTCACGCCCCGCTATGTCGAGGCCGATCCGTTCGAAGGCGGCAAGCAGGCCGTCGCCGAATGCTGGCGCAACATCACGGCGACGGGCGCGGAGCCGCTCGCCTCCACCGACAACCTCAACTTCGGCAATCCGGAAAAGCCGGAGATCATGGGCCAGTTCGTCAAGGCCATCGAGGGCATCGGCGAAGCCTGCCGCGCGCTCGACTTCCCGATCGTTTCCGGCAACGTCTCGCTCTACAACGAGACGAACGGCATCGCGATCCTGCCGACCCCGACCATTGCCGGCGTCGGCCTGCTGCCCGACTGGTCCGTCATGGCGAAGATCGGCGGCGCGAAGGACGGCGACCATCTCCTCCTCATCGGCGTCGACGGCAGCCATCTCGGCCAGTCCGTCTACCTGCGCGACGTCGTCGGCAGCATCGACGGCCCGGCGCCGGAAGTGGACCTTCATGCCGAGCGCCGCAACGGCGACTTCGTGCGCTCCGCCATCCGCAACGGCCAGGTCACGGCCTGCCACGACATTTCCTCCGGCGGCCTTGCCGTCGCGCTCGCGGAAATGGCGATGGCCTCCGGCAAGGGCGCCACGGTCGACCTCTCCGAGGCGAACGGCCCGGCCCATGCCCTCCTCTTCGGCGAGGACCAGGCCCGCTACGTGATCGCCGTTCCGGCGGACCTTGCCAATTTCGTCTGCGCCAATGCGGAAGGCGCCGGCGTGCCCTTCCGCCGCCTCGGCAAGGTGGGCGGCGACGCACTCGTCGTGGACGGCTTCCTGTCGCTGCCGATTGAGCAATTGCGCGACACCCATGAATCGTGGTTCCCTGATTTCATGGATGGCAACGGCACGGCCGCTGCCGCCGCGCAATAACGATAAGGGAGAATTTCATGGCCATGTCACCCGGCGATATCGAAGACCTGATCAAGACCGGCATTCCCGGAGCGAAGGTGGTCATCCGCGATCTTGCCGGCGACGGAGACCACTATGCCGCCGAGGTCGTCGCGGAAGCCTTCCGCGGCAAGACGCGCGTGCAGCAGCACCAGATGGTCTACGACGCACTGAAGGGCAACATGGGCGGCATCCTGCACGCCCTCGCCCTCCAGACCTCCATCCCGGACTGACCGCCATGGCCGGCCTCCTCGACGAACTCGTTTCCGGCGTGGTCGATGCAGCCCTGAAAGAGGTGCTGAAGAAGACCGGCGTGCGCAAGGCGACGACCAGGCGCACGCGCCGCAAGACGACGACGCGCAAGAAAGCCTCCGGCGGCCTCCTCGGCGATATCCTCGAGGCGGCGCTGAAGCCCGGGAAGAAGGCGGCCAAGCGCCCGCGCAAGCAGGTGAGCCGCCGCAAGACGGCGGCCAGTCGCAGCCGCCAGCGCAGCCGGTAGAACCGCGGCCAACGCGCAACACCTCGACAGCCACGGGAACGGCCCTTGCAAAATATGCGAGGGCCTTCTGGCATTTATCACCCGAGGTTGTTATCTAGGGCGAATGGTTCATCGCATCGGTCCTTGAAACCGATTTGCTAGGGAATACGACAATGAGCGGCATCCACGATTTCATCGAAAACGAAGTAAAGAGCAACGACGTCGTCCTGTTCATGAAGGGCACGCCGGAATTCCCCCAGTGTGGGTTCTCCGGCCAGGTCGTGCAGATCCTCGACTACGTGGGTGTGGGCTACAAGGGCATCAACGTGCTTGCCGACGCCGATATCCGCCAGGGCATCAAGGACTATTCCAACTGGCCGACCATCCCGCAGCTCTACGTGAAGGGTGAATTCGTCGGCGGTTGCGATATCGTGCGCGAGATGTTCCAGTCCGGCGAATTGCAGTCCCATCTCCAGGGACAGGGTATTGCCATCAAGGGCGCCGCCTGACGCTTGACGGTCCTTCCGACCCGGAGCTTTTCAAAGGCGCCGCATAAAGCGGCGCCTTATCGTTTTCATGGATTGAATTGATATGACAGGACTTTCTCCCGAAGCGGCCCAGCGCCTGAAAGGCATGGGCAAGATAGAATTCATCGCGCTCATGGCGCTTCTCATGGCGCTCAACGCGCTTGCCATCGACATCATGCTGCCCGGCCTCCAGCAGATCGGCGCCAGCCTCGGCGTGGAGAACGAGAACCACCGGCAATATGTCATTTCGGCCTATCTGATCGGCTTCGCCTTCGCGCAGCTTCTCTACGGCCCCGTCTCCGATCGCTTCGGCCGGCGCATTCCCATGTTCTTCGGCCTCGTCATCTATATCGTCTCCTCCCTGTCGGCGATCCTCATTCCGAGCTTCGCCGCGCTCCTTGCGCTGCGCTTCATCCAGGGCATCGGCTCGGCCGCCATGCGCGTCATCACCGTTTCCATCGTGCGCGACGTCTTCGGCGGCCGGGCGATGGCCGAGGTCATGTCGCTGATCATGATGGTGTTCATGGTCGTGCCTGTCATGGCGCCGGGCACGGGGCAGATCGTCATGCTGTTCGGCGAATGGCACCTGATCTTCGTCTTCATGGCGGTGATGGCCGCCGTCGTCGGCACATGGATGTATATCCGCCTACCGGAAACGCTGCATCCGGACGACGTGCGCCCCTTCACCGTGCGCTCGGTGCTCGGCGGCTTCCGCATCGTGCTGACGGACCGGGTGGCGCTCTGTTATACGCTGGCGAGCACCTTCATCTTCGGTGCGCTGTTCGGCTTCATCAACTCCGCCCAGCAGATTTATGTCGGCATCTACGAGCTCGGTGTCTGGTTCCCGGTGGCCTTCGCGGGCGTCGCCACCTTCATGGCGCTGTCGTCCTTCGTCAATTCGCGCCTCGTCGGCCGGTTCGGCATGCGGCGCCTGTCGCACGGCGCGCTGCTCGGCTTCCTCGGCATCAACACGCTCTGGCTGGTGCTGACGCTGCTGTGGACGCCGCATGTGCCCTTCCCGATCTTCATCGTGCTCTTTGCGCTGGCGATGTTCCAGTTCGGCTGGATCGGCTCGAACTTCAACTCGCTCGCCATGGAGCCGCTCGGCCACGTCGCCGGCACGGCCTCCTCCGTTCTCGGCTTCATGGGCACGGCCGGCGGCACGATCATCGGCGCGATCATCGGCCAGTCCTTCAACGGCACGGCCTTGCCGCTCGTCACCGGCTTCTTCTCGGTCTCGATCGTCGGCCTCGTCTTCGTGCTCCTGGCCGAGCGCGGAAAGCTCTTCCAGCCGCACAACAAGCCGGTCTGAAACAGGCCGGCCTGAAACGATAAAAAGCCCGACGGTTCTGCCGCCGGGCTTTTTCTTGCCTCTTGCAGCGCCCGCCCCTTGCCGTATTCTCCGCCCAGCACAGGAGAGGCCCATGGCAGAAGAACTGGTTTTCTACAGCAACCCCATGTCGCGCGGACGCATCGTCCGCTGGATGCTGGAGGAATTGGGCGTACCCTACCGCACGCACTGGCTGACCTACGACGGCTCGATGAAGGCGCCGGATTACCTGTCGATCAACCCGATGGGCAAGGTTCCCGCCATCCGCCACGGCAAGGCGGTCGTCACCGAGGCCGCCGCGATCTGCGCCTACCTTGCCGACGCCTTCCCCGAGGCCGGCCTTGCGCCGGCAAACGATGCGCGCGCCGACTACTACCGCTGGCTCTTCTTCGCCGCAGGCCCGCTGGAAACGGCCGTTTCCCTCAGGGCCTTGGGCATCGATATCCCCAGCGAACGCCGGCGCAGCATCGGCTGCGGCAGCTTCGAAACGGTGATGGATGCGCTGTCGCTCGCCGTCGGCCGCACGCCCTATGTCGCCGGCGGGGCCTTCACGGCCGCCGACGTCTATGTCGGCGCCCATGTCAACTGGGGCCTGCAGTTCAACTCGATCGAGCCGCGGCCGGAATTCCAGGCCTATTGGGACCGCCTGAAGGATCGTCCCGCCTATCTGAAGGCCAAGGCCCTCGACGACGAGGAGATGCACCGCCAGCTTCAGGCGGCCAACGCCGGCTGATCGCCGTCAGGCCCTCAGCGCGGTGCCTGCCCGCGGCGCATCGGCAGCCCGCATGCGCCCGGCGATGTCCGGAAGGCCGGCGGAAGGCGTGGCCCGCATCACGCGGTCGCGCCCGGCCTCCTTGGCCGCATACAGCGCGCTGTCGGCGGCAGAATGCAGCCGGTCGAAATCCGTCCCGAAGGTCGCGACATCGGCAAGGCCGATGCTGACGGACATGCGGATAGCGCCCTCGCCGCGATCAATGGCGAGCGCCGCCGTCTCCAGGCGCAGCATTTCCGCGAAGGTTTCGGCCTCGGCGATATCGCGGGCCGGCGCGAAGAGCGCGAATTCCTCGCCGCCGAAGCGGCAGAACAGCATGTCCTCCTCCAACAGGGCGCTGACGCGGGCCGAAAAGCGCTTCAGCACCGTATCGCCCGCGACATGGCCGTGCGTATCGTTGATCGCCTTGAAGCGGTCGAGGTCGAAGATCATCAGCGTGCCCTGCCCCTTGCCGGACAGCCGCGCCTGGATGTCCTCGAGGAAGGAGCCGCGGTTGGCGATCCCGGTCAGCGCATCGGTACGCGAGGCCTGCCGGTAAAGCGCCTCGCCGCGCTCCTTGATGAGCACCAGCATGGCGACGGCGGCAAGGATCGTGTGGGCGAAAAGCTCCAGCGAGAAGACTGCGAACCAGGCGGAATAGGCCGTGCCGTGGGCAAGCTGCGCCGGCGCGAGGAACGTCATGGGGATGCGGAGCGAATAGATGATGCCGTGGGTGAGGAAGAAGACGGCGGACATGGTGCGCGTGGGCAGCCTCTCGCCGCCGCGCCCGCGCCAGATATCGACACCCATCCACAGCGAGTAGGTGGTGATGATCATCGAGGAGAGGACGATGCGGTTGTTCACATCGCCCGAAACCTGCGGCAGGAAAAGATAGGCGAGCCCCCACAGCGCCGGGCCGGTCAGCACGACCGGCAGATAGGCCCGTCGGCGGTCGAACACACGGAAACCCGCCCACATGAGGGCATAGGCGAAGGCGGCCAGCGCATTGCTGAGCCCCACGGTCAACAGGGGAAAACCGACCGGGCGAAGCGCATAGAGCAGCGTGCAGAGCGAACCGACCCACATGGAGACGCACCAGTAGCCGGCCGCCGCATGGCGCCGGTCGGTGAGCCAGACCTGGAGCATGAAAATCCCGACAACCATGGTCGACAGGAAAGTACAGATCATCAAGGTCGATATGCTGATGATATCTTCAATCAAGGCACGCACTCCGCACGCGGCGAGACTAGGCGCAAACCCTGAAGACTTCGCAAACGAAAACGGCGGGCCGAAGCCCGCCGCCGTATCGATTTCCCGTCCCGAAAAAGATCAGCCGGCAAGCGCCGAAGCGACCGCCTCGATGGCATCGGCCGCTTTCCCGCCGTCCGGCCCGCCGGCCTGCGCCATGTCGGGACGTCCGCCGCCGCCCTTGCCACCGAGCGCCTCGGAGGCGCGGCGCACGAGGTCCACGGCGCTGAAGCGGCCCGTCAGGTCTTCCGTCACGGCCACAACGGCGCTCGCCTTGCCGTCCGGCGAAACGCCGACGAAGGTAACGACGCCGGAACCGAGGCTCTTCTTGCCCTCGTCGGCGAGGCTCTTCAGGTCCTTCGGCTCGACGCCGGAAACGACCTTGCCGAGATACTTGATGCCGGCGACCTCACGGACGCCCTCGTCCCCGCCGGCCGCGCCGCCGCCGGACAGCGCCAGCTTCTTCTTCGCCTCGGTCAGCTCGCGCTCCAGCTTGCGGCGCTCGTCGACCAGCGCCTCGACGCGGGCGAGCACTTCGTTCGGCTGGGCCTTCAGCGTCGTGGCGAGCGCCTTCACGCGCTCGTCCTGCTCGGCGAGATAGGCGCGGGCCGCCTCGCCCGTCAGCGCTTCGAGACGGCGCACGCCCGAGCCGACGGCGCTTTCGGAAAGGATGCGCACGAGGCCGATCTCGCCGGTGGCGGCAACATGCGTGCCGCCGCAAAGCTCGACCGAATAGGGCCGGTTCGCCTTCACGCCGCGAAGGCCGGTGCCCATGGAGACGACGCGGACCTCATCGCCGTACTTCTCGCCGAAGAGCGCCATGGCGCCTTCCGCGATGGCGTCGTCCACCGTCATCAGGCGCGTGGTGACCGGCGCATTCTGCACGATGATCTCGTTGGCCATGTCCTCGATGACGCGCAATTCCTCGGCCGACATGGGCTTGGGATGCGAGACGTCGAAGCGCAGGCGCTCCGGCGCGACGAGCGAACCCTTCTGCGCGACATGGGTGCCGAGCACCTCGCGCAGCGCCTCGTGCAGGAGGTGGGTCGCCGAATGGTTGGCGCGAAGGCGCGAGCGGCGGGCGTGATCGACCGTGAGTGCCACGGCGTCGCCGACCTTGATCGTGCCTTCCGCAACGGTCGCGACATGTACGAAAAGGCCCTCGCCCTTCTTCTGCGTGTCGGAAACGGAAAGTTTCGCATTGTCGCCCGAGATGGTGCCCGTGTCGCCCATCTGGCCGCCGGATTCGCCGTAGAACGGCGTCTGGTTGATGACAAGCTGCACCGCCTCGCCGGCGGAGGCGGAATCGACCGCCTTGCCGTCCCGGACGATGGCCTGGACGACACCTTCGGCCGTCTCGGTGTCGTAGCCGAGGAATTCGCTCGCGCCAAACTTCTCCTTCAGCTCGAACCAGATCGTCTCGGTCGCCTTGTCGCCGGAGCCGGCCCAGTGCGAACGGGCCTCGGCCTTCTGGCGCTCCATGGCATCGGTGAAGCCGGCAAGGTCGACGCCGATCTCGCGGGCACGCAACGCATCCTGCGTGAGGTCGAGCGGGAAGCCGTAGGTGTCGTAGAGCTTGAAGGCGGTCTCGCCGTCCAGCATGTCGCCCTTGTGAAGCGTGTTGGTCGCGTCGGAGAGAAGGGTGAGGCCGCGCTCCAGCGTGGTGCGGAAGCGGGTTTCCTCCAGCTTCAGCGTCTCGGAGATCAGCGCCTCGGCGCGCTGGAGTTCGGGATAGGCGCGGCCCATCTCGCCAACCAGCGTCGGCAGCAGCTTCCACATCAGCGGGTCCCTGGCGCCGAGAAGCTGCGCGTGGCGCATGGCGCGGCGCATGATGCGGCGCAGCACGTAGCCGCGGCCGTCCTTGGCCGGCAGGACGCCGTCGGCAATCAGGAAGGCGGAGGAGCGCAGATGGTCGGCGATGACGCGGTGGCTGGCGCGCGCCTCGCCTTCGGCCGGAACGCCGGTCGCCTCGACCGAGGCCTCGATCAGCGCGCGGAAGAGGTCGATGTCATAGTTGTCGTGCTTGCCCTGGAGGAGCGCCGCGATACGCTCGAGGCCCATGCCGGTGTCGATGGACGGACGCGGCAGGTCCACGCGCTCTTCCTTCGTCAGCTGCTCGAACTGCATGAAGACGAGGTTCCAGATCTCGATGAAGCGGTCGCCGTCCTCTTCGGGCGAGCCGGGCGGGCCGCCCCAGATATGGTCACCATGGTCGTAGAAGATTTCCGAACAGGGGCCGCACGGGCCGGTATCGCCCATCGCCCAGAAATTGTCGCTGGTCGGGATGCGGATGATGCGGTCGTCGGAAAGGCCGGCGATCTTCTTCCAGAGGTCGAAGGCCTGGTCGTCCGTATGGTAGACGGTGACGAGCAGCCGCGTCCTGTCGATGCCGAATTCCTTCGTGATCAGATTCCAGGCAAGCTCGATGGCGCGCTCCTTGAAGTAGTCGCCGAAGGAGAAGTTGCCGAGCATCTCGAAGAAGGTGTGGTGGCGCGCGGTATAGCCGACATTGTCGAGGTCGTTGTGCTTGCCGCCGGCGCGCACGCATTTCTGCGCGGTGACTGCCGTGGAATAGGGACGCGTCTCGAGGCCGGTGAAGACGTTCTTGAACTGCACCATGCCGGCATTGGTGAACATCAGGGTCGGGTCGTTGCGCGGCACGAGCGGACTGGACGGGACGACCTCGTGTCCGTTCTTTCGGAAATAGTCGAGGAAAGTCGACCGGATCTCATTCACGCCGCTCATATCGCGTCCTTCATCTTGCCCTGCGCACGCCGGAGGCCGGCGTGTCATCCACCCAATGTCACGTTCAGCAGATGCGAAATCGCCCCGCCGGCCGGAGTGCCCGCCGGAGGCCGCTCGGGGCCATCCATCCGCGAATTCCGTCGAAGTTGCACGCGCCTGCCGACTGCCTTCTCAAAAAGGCCGGAAACCCCGGGCGCGCGCGAGAACCCAAGGCTTTTATCGCCCGCCTCGGCACCTGTCCAGACACCAAAAAACCGGCCTTTCGCGAAGAAGAGGCCGGTCTTTCGAGTTTTTTGCCACCGTTGCGCAGCGATTACACTTCGCCGTCGCCGTCGTTCGGGTCCGGGCCGCCGTTTTCCAGGAAGCGGTCGGCGATGAGGCCGGCATTCTGGCGCAGCGCCGTCTCGATCTCGCGGGCAAGATCCGGATTGTCGCGCAGGAACGTCTTGGCGTTCTCGCGGCCCTGGCCGAGACGCTGGCTGTTGTAGGAGAACCAGGCGCCCGACTTCTCGACGAGGCCGGCCTTCACGCCGAGGTCGATGAGCTCGCCCGTCTTGGACACGCCCTCGCCGTACATGATGTCGAACTCGACCTGCTTGAAGGGCGGGGCCATCTTGTTCTTGACGACCTTCACGCGGGTCTGGTTGCCGATCACCTCGTCGCGCTCCTTGACGGCGCCGATGCGGCGGATGTCGAGGCGGACGGACGCATAGAACTTCAGCGCGTTGCCGCCGGTCGTCACTTCGGGCGAACCGTAGACGACGCCGATCTTCATGCGGATCTGGTTGATGAAGATCACCATCGTGTTGGACTTGGAGATCGAGGCCGTCAGCTTGCGCAGCGCCTGGCTCATCAGGCGGGCCTGGAGGCCGGGCAGGCTCTCGCCCATCTCGCCCTCGATTTCGGCGCGCGGCGTGAGCGCGGCGACCGAATCGACGACCAGCACGTCGACAGCACCGGAACGCACCAGCGTATCGGTGATCTCCAGCGCCTGCTCGCCGGTGTCGGGCTGCGAGATCAGCAGGTTTTCCAGGTCGACGCCGAGCTTGCGGGCATAGACCGGGTCGAGCGCGTGCTCGGCGTCGACGAAGGCGCAGATGCCGCCCTTCTTCTGGGCTTCGGCGATGGTCTGGAGCGCCAGCGTCGTCTTGCCCGAGCTTTCCGGCCCGTAGATCTCGATGATGCGGCCCTTCGGCAGGCCGCCGATGCCGAGCGCGACGTCGAGGCTGAGCGAGCCCGTCGAGACCGTCTCGACCTCGATAACGCTGTCCTTGCCGCCGAGCTTCATGATGGAGCCCTTGCCGAACGAGCGCTCGATCTGGGAGAGAGCCGCTTCGAGTGCCTTGCTTTTATCCACTGTTTTATCCTCTACGAGCCGCAAAGTGTTCTGTGCCATTTGGTCCACCTTTAGGTTATTGAAGCAAGACAGGCAACGAAGCCGCCGATGAAAGCTATGTACACATTTTGTTCTCGTTTTGCAAGGCCCCGCCATCCATTTGAATGGGCTTGTGAATCGCGTGCGTGTTCTATTTTCGTTTCCGGTGGATGGAACGGGCGTGCGAACGGGGCCGGAGCCGCTGCCGCGGCAGGCCGCGAAAGCCGAATCGGCGCATAGAGGAAGACGATGACGGGCAGGAAGATACTGGTATTGGGCGGCGCCCATGTGGACCGGCGCGGGCGCATCGCCGGCGAGACGGCGCCGGGCGCGAGCAATCCGGGGACATGGTTCGTGGAGGCGGGCGGCGGCGCGTTCAACGCGGCGCGCAACCTCGCGCGGCTCGGCCACAAGGTGCGGCTCGTCTCGCCGCGCGGCGGGGATGCGGACGGCGACATCGTGACGGCGGCGGCGGAAGCGGCGGGCGTCGAGGACACGCCCTTCGTCTTCCTCGACCGCGCGACGCCGAGCTATACGGCAATCATCGAGCGGGACGGCAACCTCGTCGTCGCACTCGCCGACATGGAGCTCTACCGGCTGTTCTCGCCGCGCCGCCTGCAGCAGCGGGCGATGCGCGAGGCGATGGCGGAAGCCGACCTCCTCCTCACCGACGCCAACCTGCCGGCCGAAACGCTTGCCGCAATCGCCCGGGCCGCGGCGTCCTTGCGGCTGCCGCTCGCCGGCATCGCCATCTCGCCGGCGAAGGTCCTGCGGTTCAGGGAAAGCCTTTCCGCCCTCGCCTTCCTCTTCATGAACGAGGCAGAGGCGCGCACGCTGACGGGCACGACGCCGGAAAACCCGGCCGACTGGCCGAAGGCGCTGCGCGGTGCGGGGCTTTCGGCCGGCGTGGTGACGCGCGGCGGCCGGGGCGTCGTCGCCTTCGACGAGACGGGCGCCGCCCTCGTCGTGCCGCCCGATATTCCCGCGCTCGGCGACGTCACCGGGGCGGGCGATTCGCTCGCCTCCGGCTTCCTCAGCGCCTGGACGGGGGGCGCTGCCATCGGCGAGGCCCTGCGCCATGGCGTGGCGGCGGCAGCCATCACCGTGCGCTCGCCGCTCGCCGTTGCCGAGGAAATGTCGGAAGGCGCGCTCGCCGACGCACTTTTTCTTGTGCCGAAGGCCGAAATCCTGTCATGAGGCTTTTTTGCCCGAAATTCCTCCCGGGAACACGTAAGGACACAGCATGACCAGACCCGCATCCCCTCTCCTGCCGATGCGCCATTCGGCCGAAGTCGCCGCCGCCAAGGCCCGCGGCGCGCCCATCGTCGCGCTCGAATCGACCATCATCACGCATGGCATGCCCTATCCCGGCAATCTCGACATGGCGCGCAGCGTCGAGCGCATCATCCGCGAGGAAGGCGCCGTGCCGGCCACCATCGCCGTCATCGAGGGCGTACTGCATATCGGCCTGGAAGACGACGAACTCCAGGCGCTCGCCAGGACCGAGGGCGCGATGAAGGTCTCGCGCGCCGACCTCGCCTTCGCCATCGCCGAGCGCCGCACGGGCGCCACCACGGTCGCGGCCACGATGATCGGCGCGGCGCGCGCCGGCATCAGGGTCTTCGCCACCGGCGGCATCGGCGGCGTGCACCGCAAGGCCGAGGAGACCTTCGACATCTCCGCCGACCTCGACGAACTGGCGCGCACCGGCGTCATTGTCGTCTGCGCCGGCGCCAAGGCCATCCTCGACATTCCCAAGACGCTGGAAGTGCTGGAAACCCGCGGCGTTCCGGTCGTCACCTACGACAGCCCGGTCTTCCCGGCCTTCTGGTCGCGCGATTCGGGCCTTGCCAGCCCCCTGATGCTGAACAGCCCGGCGGCCATCGCCAATTTCCAGACGGTGCGCGACCAGCTCGGCATCGACGGCGGCATGCTGGTCGCCAATCCTGTGCCGGAGGCCGACGAGATCCCGCGCGAGGAAATGGAAATCTACATTGCCCGCGCGCTCGACAATGCCGAACGCGACGAGATCGCCGGCAAGGCCGTGACCCCCTATCTGCTCGACAATCTCTTCCACCTGACGGACGGCCGCAGCCTGAAGACGAACATCGCGCTGGTGGAAAACAATGCGCGGCTTGCGGCGGAGATCGCCGTGGCGCTGGTGGACTGAGACTCGCGGGCGGCCGCTTCTTTCGGCTCACATCCCTCCGCCGTCATGCCGGCTCAAGTCCGGCATGACGGATAGGAAGGTGGTTCGATTGGCCGCCCTACGCGTCCAGCATCTCCCGCACCGCCTCGGCAAGCTGCTTCAGCGAGAAGGGCTTGGGCAGGAAGCCGAACTTGGCGTCGGCGGGCAGGTTGCGGGCGAAGGCGTCCTCGGCGTAGCCCGAGACGAAGATGAATTTCATATCCGGATAGGTCTTGCGCAGCTCGCGCAGCAGGGACGGCCCGTCCATTTCCGGCATGACGACATCCGAGACGACGATGTCGACCGCCCCGTTCAGCTCTTCCATGATGTCGAGCGCTTCCACACCTGAGCCGGCCTCGTGCACGGTGTAGCCGCGGGTCTCCAGCATGCGCTTGCCGCCGCGCCGCACCGCCTCCTCGTCCTCGACGAGGAGGACGACGGCGGAGCCGCCGGTCAGGTCGCGCGGCTCCTTCTCCGCTGCGGGCAGAAGAGCGGCGGACTGCTCGCCACCGGCCTGGGGCGCGGCCGCCTCGGCCTCCGCCGGCACGACGTCCTCGATATGGCGCGGCATGAGGATGCGGAAGGTCGTGCCCTTGCCGACCTCGGAATCGAGGTAGATGTAGCCGCCGGACTGCTTGACGATACCGTAGACCATGGACAGGCCAAGGCCGGTGCCCTTGCCGACTTCCTTGGTGGTGAAGAAGGGCTCGAAGATCTTGTCGACGATTTCCGGCGGAATGCCGGTGCCCTGGTCGGCGACCTCGACTTCGACATAGTCGCCTTCCGGCAGGTCGCGCAGGTTGCGCGCCGCCGCTTCCGCGGCCGGCACGTTGCGCGTGCGGAAGGTGATGGTGCCGCCATCCGGCATGGCGTCGCGCGCGTTGACGGCAAGGTTGATCAGCACCTGCTCGAACTGGCCGAGGTCCGTCTTCACCGCCCACAGGTCGCGGCCGTATTCCACGTCGATCTTGACGTTGGTGCCGGTCATGCGGTCGACGAGCATGCGCAGGTCGCCGATGACGTCGGTGAGGTTGAGGACGGTCGGGCGCATCGTCTGCTTGCGCGAGAAGGCAAGAAGCTGGCGCACCAGCACGGCGGCGCGGTTGGCGTTGCGCTTGATCTCCATGAGATCGGCAAAGCTCGCGTCCGAGGGGCGCGCGGAGAGCAGCAGGTGGTCGGAGGAGAGCAGGATCGCCGTCAGCACGTTGTTGAAATCGTGCGCGATGCCGCCGGCGAGCGTGCCCACCGCGTTCATCTTCTGCGTCTGCGCCATCTGCGTCTCGAGCGCCTTCTGCTCGGTGATCTCGACGGCATAGACGATGGCCGCCTCTTCCGGCGCCTCGTCGCTCTGGTCGATGACGGCGTTCACGTAGAAGCGGAAATGCCGGCCGTCATCGGCCGGATGCAGCGAATCGATGGGCGGGATGTCGCCCTGCCGGTCCTTGGCCGCTTCCACCGCCGCTTCGAGACGCGCCCGGTCCGTCTCGTGCACAATGGTCTCGAGCTTGACGCCGCGGTCGATGTCGTCGCGCGAGACCACGCCGGAAAAGAGCTTCAGGAACGGCGCATTGGTGCGCAGGATCCGGCCGTCCCCGTCGACGGAGGCGATCGCCATCGGCGTGTTGTTGAAGAAGCGCGTGAAGCGCATCGAGGCGATGGAGGCGGACTGGTCGCTCGCCCCGCTCTCCTCGCGCGCCAGCACGATCGTGCGGCTTTCGCCCGGCGCGCCGTCGCGCATGGAGGAGACGCGGTGCACGATGCGCACCGGCAGGCTCTGGCCGTTGGTCTTGCGCAGGTCGAGATCGAGCGTCTCGGTGCGCTTGAGGCCGGGCTCGGCCTGCACGGACTGGATAAGCGCCAGCCCCTCGCCCGCCACGACATCGGCGATGGCGAGCGAGCCGGGCTGGAATTTCGTAAGATCGATGCCGAGCCATTCGGCAAGCGTCGCATTGAGATAGACGATCTCGCCCTTGCGGCCGGCGGAAAAGAAGCCGGCCGGCGCATGATCGAGGTAGTCGATGGCGTTCTGCAATTCCTTGAAGAAGCGCTCCTGGTCGTCCCGCTCGGAGGTGATGTCGGAAATCTGCCAGATGTAGAGCGGCTGGCCGCCCTTGCGGCCCGGCAGCACGCGCGCCTTCAGGCGATACCAATGGGCGCCCGAACCGCTGGAGGACGTGGCGTTGAGCGTCTTCTGGACGCGGAATTCCTCGGCGCCTTCCTTGCCCTCGTGCAGGCCGTTGGTCAGGCGGTAGACGGCCTCCGTCGCCTCGCGGTTGCGCGACAGCAGCGTTTCGAGGCTCTGCACCTGCGCGCCGCCCTTCGCCCCCGTCAGCGCGCCATAGGCGGCGTTGGCATAGACGATGCGGCCCTTGCGGTCGGTGACGACGGTGCCGTCGGGGTGGGAATCGAGGAAGACATGGGCAAGATCGTCGGAATCCTTGGCCTGCGGCATGATCTCGATGAAGCCGATAAGCGCGGAGACGACGAAGAAGATACCGGCCATGGCGAGCACGCCGAGGATGCCGAGCACCAGTTCGTTGTCGAGCTGGTTCTTGAAGACGATGAACGCCCCCGCCGACGCCGCCAGCACGAGGGCAAGCAGCACGATGCGCAACGCGACCGCCGGCCGCAAGCCGCGGTCCACGATCGGCATAGTGTCCTCGCCCGGCCGCTTCATCGTCGTCATCAATCCCTCGTCTGCACCGCCCGCGGCGCCGTCAGCAACCCGCATGCGCTGCGAGAATCATGTTTATCCGCCCGAGGGAAGCGCAAAAAGCCGTCGAGGGGAAGCAAGGCGGCGAATTCACAGGGAATATTCCGGAAGGATCGCCCGATTGCCGGCCGTTGCGCCGGCATTGCCGGCAATCGGCGCTGGACAACCGGCCGCTGGCGCTTGTAGGAGCCCGAAAAAAGCCGTCAAATACAGCCACCGTGCCGAAAAGGAGTGACCGACCATGCCCCAGGAGATTCTCGCTGAGAACGGCACGAAATTCCTCATCGCCGCCGTGGTGGTGCTGCTCGGCCTTCTCTGCCTTGCGCTGGTGCTGTGGATCGTCCGCGGCCGGCCCTCCTCGCCCTTCATTCGGGGCGGGCGCAACCGCACGCCGCGCCTTGCCGTGCTCGACGCCGCGGCGATCGACACGCGCCGCCGCCTCGTGCTGGTGCGCCGCGACGACGTGGAACACCTCATCATGATCGGCGGGCCCACCGACGTCGTCATCGAATCGCGCATCGCCACAGCCCGCGCGGAGGGCGAAACGGTCCCGGCAGTGCGCGAGACCCCGGCCAAGGCCGCCGAAACGCCCATCGCCCGCACGCCGGCCGTTACCGCGACAGCAGGTGCCGCCGAGCGCCGCCCGGCCGCCCAGCCCGAGGGCGTTTCCGCCATGGGCAAGGTGCTCTATGCCGGCGAAGACGATGCCCGCCCGGTGCAGGCGGCCCGTCCGCTCACCCAGCCGTCGACCGCGCAGCAGGCCCAGACGATCCCGCAGCGGCGCACGGAAGACATGCAGGAGCAGAGCCGCCAGCGCATGCCGGCCCCGCAGGGGGGCGAAACCGCCCTCGCCGGCCAGGCGGCGCAGCGCCCGGCAACGGCAACGGCCGCAAGGCCCGTGGAGAGCGCTGCGGGCAATACCGCCCTGGTCACGGAATTCGAAAAGATCCTCGAAGCGGAAATGACCGGCAACGCGGTCCTTGCCACCCCGGTGCGCACAGGCGCGCAGCCTTCCGCCGTGGCCGCAGACCAGGCACGCCAGCCGTCCGCCAAAAGCCGCGAGGAGGCCGAGGCGGAAATGGCCCGCCTGCTCGACGAGATCGCGGCCAACCGCAAATCCTGATCCCATCGAAAGACGTCAAAGAAAAAGCCGCCGGAAACCAGGGTTTCGGGCGGCTTTCAATAGTACGGCAATCGCTTCTCACCGGCGCCCGCAAGCCTCCTCGGCCCGCGGCAGGCGCCTATTCGTCACGATATACCTTTTCCCTGCGCTCATGGCGTTCCTGCGCCTCGATCGAGAGCGTGGCGATCGGGCGGGCGTCGAGACGCTTGAGGCCGATCGGTTCGCCCGTTTCCTCGCAATAGCCGTAGGTGCCTTCATCGAGACGCTGGAGCGCCGCATCGATCTTGGAGATCAACTTGCGCTGGCGATCGCGTGCCCGAAGTTCGATGGCCCGGTCGGTTTCGGAGGAAGCCCGGTCCGCGAGGTCCGGATGGTTGGCGCTTTCTTCCGCCAGATGATCGAGGGTTTCGCGCGCTTCGCGCAGAATGTCGTTTTTCCAGGCGTTCAGCTTCGCTCGAAAGTAAGCCCGCTGGTTTGCATTCATGAATTCCTCGCCCTCATCGAGGACGAAATTGCTAAGATCGATCTTCTCACTCAACGCGATTCTCCTGAAGAACATCTCAAGGCGCGCTGTATATCCCTACGGGTATCGCGATTCAAGCCTGCCGGGACTTACCCACGGTTTTCGTGGCCGTCTTCGTTTTTAATCCCGAGACGGTGAATATTCCGTCAAGATTACAAGGAGATGGCCGGAAAGCCCGGACGGGACGCCGGCCGAACGCCCTCGATAGCGCCTCGCGCGCCGCAAAAGCGGTTGATCTTTCCGGCGCGGGAAGACATGAAATCGAAGAGCGCCGCCGATGACCGGCCGCGGGCGGATGGAGGACTTGACGTGGCATCTCTCGGGGCATCTGTCGGCACACCGGCCTTCCGGCTCTACATCCTTCGCCATGCCCGGGCCGCCTGGGCCCAGCCCGGCCAGTCGGATTTCGACCGCGCCCTCGACGACGAGGGGTTCGCCGAAGCCGAGGTGATCGCCGAGGAAGCGGCCGACCAGGGATACAGGCCGGACCTCATCCTCTCCTCCACCGCCATGCGCTGCCACCAGACGGCAGAGCCCTTTCACCGCACGATGAGCGAGGAGCTTCCCATCACCTATGTGGACTCGCTCTATTCCGGCACGGTCGACACCTATGCCGAGCTTGCCTTCGCCGAACGGCAGGAAAAGGCCGTGATGATCGTCGGGCACAATCCGATGGTGGAGGAATTCTTCTTCCGCCTCCTCGGCAAGGCGATCGCCGAGACGGCCGCGCCCTTCGGCTATCCGACCGCGGGGCTCGCTATCCTCGACTTCGACAAGCGCCCGACGGAGACGGACTACAGCGGCGCCTGCCTTGCCGGCTTCATGGCGCCGAGCCGGGTGACCTGAACGAAACGGCAGCGCCTCTTTTCTCGCCGGATTGCGCTTCCTATATCGCCTTCGATGCTGGAAAAAGACCGTGCCGCCTAGCCTGACCACCTTCACCGACGACGCCCTTCTCGCGCTCGATACGCTTGCCGGGCGCGCCTCCGGCCTCGTCAATCCATCGATCCGCCTCGGCGTGACGGGCCTTTCGCGCGCCGGCAAGACCGTCTTCATCTCCTCCCTCGTGCACAATCTCCTCAACGGCGGGCGCCTGCCGCTGCTCGAAGCGGTGCGCTCGGGCCGAGTGTCGAAGATAAGGCTGGAGCCGCAGCCGGACGACGCCGTGCCGCGCTTCCAGTACGAGGACCATATCCGCGCCCTCGTCGCCGAACGGCTCTGGCCGGATTCGACCCGCGCCATCTCGCAACTGCGCATCACGCTCGACTATGAAAGCGCTTCGGGCTGGAACCGCCTCTTCTCGCCGGGGCGCCTGTCGATCGATATCGTCGACTATCCGGGCGAATGGCTGCTCGACCTGCCGCTGCTGGGCCAGGATTTCCGCGCCTTCAGCGAAAACACGGTGGCGCTTGCAAAATCCGGGGTCCGCGCCGAACTCGCCCGCGACTGGCTCGCCCTCTCCGCCACGGTCGACCCCGCCGCCGGGGCCGAGGAAACGACGGCAAGCGCCCTTGCGGAAGGGTTCACCGCCTACCTGAAGGCCTGCAAATCGGACGAACGCTCGCTGTCGACGCTGCCGCCGGGCCGCTTCCTGATGCCCGGCGACCTCGAAGGCTCGCCGGCCCTCACCTTCGCGCCGCTGCCGGACCTGCCGGAGGGAAAGCCCGCCAAAGGCTCGCTGCATGCGATGATGGAGCGCCGCTACGAAGCCTACAAGACCCATGTGGTGCGCCCCTTCTTCCGCGAGCATTTCGCCCGCCTCGACCGGCAGATCGTGCTGATCGACGCGCTCCAGGCGATCAACCGCGGCGCCGAGGCCGTGCACGACCTCGAACGCGCGCTCAGCGACGTGCTCGACTGCTTCCGCGCCGGCACCAACGGCTTCCTCTCCTCGCTCGTCACAAGGCGCATCGACCGCATCGTGATTGCCGCCACCAAGGCCGACCACCTGCACCATGAGAGCCATCCGCGGCTGGAAGCCGTCACGCGCCGGCTCGTCGAGCGGGCCATCGGGCGCATCGGCATGAGCGGGGCCGGCATCGAGGTCATGGCGCTCGCCTCCGTGCGTGCCACGCGGGAAGCCACCGTCAAGCACGGTGGCGAGGACCTGCCGGTCATCGTCGGAACGCCGATGGCAGGCGAGACGATCGATGGCGAGGTCTTCGACGGCGAGAGGAAAACCGCCATATTTCCCGGGGACTTGCCGAAGAATCCGGATTCGCTTTTCGAAGAACTTGAATCGCATTCCGAAGGCGATCGGCCGCTTCTCAACTTCGTGCGCTTCCGCCCGCCGCATATCGAGGAGACCGGCGGCGGCCTGAAGCTGTCGGTGCCGCACATCCGGCTCGACCGCGCGCTGCAATATCTCATCGGAGACCGGCTCGCATGACCGACCGTCCGCGCAGGCCCGCCGCCTTCCCGCTCTCTCCCGATACCCCGGCGAAAGAGCCCCGCCGCCCCGCCGCCTTCGAGGATGCGGTGACGCTGACGCCGGATGCCGAGGACCCGTTCATCGCAACGACCACCGACCTGCCCGACCTCGTGCCGCCGGTGGCAACGCCCCGCCCCCGCCGCCTGACGCTCGGGCGCATAGCGGCAGGCGCGCTCGGCCTCCTCGTCTCGCTCGCCGTCGGTCTCTGGGTGGATGCGCTGGTCCGCGACCTCTTCAGCCGCAACGACTGGCTCGGCTATCTCGCCCTTGCCACCGCCACCGTCGCGGTGCTGGCGCTTCTCGGCCTCGTCGCGCGCGAGCTTTCCGGCCTTCGCGGCCTTGCCGCCGTACAGGACCTCAAGCGCGATATTGCGGACGCGGCGGCCTCGCCCTCGCCGGCCGCTGGCCGGGCCATCGTCGCCCGGCTCGTCCATCTCCTTGCCGCACGACCGCAGACGGCGCGCGGCCGGGCGCGGCTCGCCGAGACGGAGGGCGAGATCATCGATGCCGCCCATCTCGTCGACCTTGCCGAGCGCGAGCTCATGGCCCCGCTCGACCGCGAGGCCCGCGCGCTCATCCTCGGCGCGGCCAAGCGCGTCTCCATCGTCACGGCCGTCAGCCCGCGCGCGCTCGTCGACCTCGGCTATGTGATTTTCGAGAGCAGCCGGCTGGTGCGCGCCATGGCCGAGCTTTACGGCGGGCATCCGGGCAAGATCGGCATGCTGCGGCTGATGCGCGACGTCATTGCCCATCTCGCCGTCACCGGGTCGATCGCCATGGGCGACAGCCTCGTCCAGCAGGTGCTCGGCCACGGGCTCGCCTCGAAACTCTCCGCGCGGCTCGGCGAAGGCGTCATCAACGGGCTGATGACGGCGCGGATCGGCATCGCCGCCATGGACCTCTGCCGCCCGATGCCGTTCCGCGCGCTGAAACGCCCGGGCATCGGCGATTTCATCGGCGACCTTGCGCCCGGTTCCGCAGCCGGCCGGCGCGGCGAAGCGTGACCTCACGGCAACACCCCGGTTTTCCGGGCATGAGCGGATATCAAATCCTGCCGGCCGGGCGCGGCGGGAAACCGTCCATTAACCATTTTCGCGCAAACCTTCTCGCCAGAAAAGCAGGCCAGATGGCCATCGCCCGTCAAGGATCGTTCATGTATTCGCGCACTTCTTTGATCGCCCGCGCTTCCGCAGCGGCCATCCTCGCAGCCACTACCTTTGCCCTTCCGGCCGCCGCGGGCTCGCGCGACAAGGCCTTCTTCGATCAGGTCGCCGGCAACTGGCAGGGCAGCGGCGAGATCGTCGCCGGCAAGTACAAGGGCACCAAGTTCAACTGCAACCTGACGGGCGACCCGGCAGCCGCCA
>Ga0206116_1000759_pt1 | contig 25292 bp, 23 predicted proteins | sample 3A1Ametagenome_FD_178000 | JGI IMG/M metagenome (GOLD analysis project Ga0206116, IMG submission 178000) | Enriched microbial communities from leaf-cutter ant dump, University of Wisconsin, Madison, United States - 3A1A | ecosystem: Environmental > Terrestrial > Nest > Insects nest > Nest dump...
CCTTGGCTCACCGCGTCGGCGCGGGCGGCGGGCAGGCGGTCGTAGAAGCCCCGGGCCAGGGGGCAGGACTCGCCGTGGCAGGCCTTGTCCGGGTGCTCGCAGGCCTTGTCGCGGGCCACCAGTTCCAGTACGCGCAATGGCGTGGAATGCAGGTTGCCCAGTGCGTCCAGCGCCAACTGCCGGCCCGAGGTCTTGGCGGCCAGGAAGAACAGCTTGTCGATGCGTTGCCCCGGCGCCGCCTTGAGCAGCGGGAACAGCGTGCCCACGGTCTTGCCGATGCCTGTGGGCGCCTGGGCCAGCAGGCAGCGGCCGGCGGTGGCGGCCTTGTACACGGCCTCGGCCAGCGGGCGCTGGCCGGTGCGGAAGGCGCCGAACGGAAACGCCAGCGCCGTGAGCGCCGCGTCGCGCGCCGTACGGTGGGCCTGCTGCCGGGCGGCCCATTGCACGAAGCGCTCGCACTGGGCCTCGAAGTGGCTGCGCAGGTCAGCGGCGCTGCAGCGCTCGGTGAAAACGGTCTCCTGCTGGCTGCCGATGTCGAAGTACACCAGGGCCACGTCGATGTGTTCAAACTGCTCCTGCTGGCACAGCAGCCAGCCGTAGACCTTGGCCTGCGCCCAGTGCAGGTGGCGGTGCGAGGCGGGCTGTCGGTCCAGCCGGCCCTTGAAGGTCTTGACCTCGTCGATGCGCTGCCCGGCGGAGTCGTAGCCGTCGGCCCGGCCGCGCACCAGCAGGTTCTGGTAGCTGCCGCTGAGCGCCACCTCGGCCCGGTAGCCCGCGCCCCGGCGCGCGGCGGCCACGGCGTGGCCGGCCATGCCTTCCAGCGCCGAGGGCGCGGGGGTGAAGCGCAGGTCCAGGTCGCCCTGCTTGGCGGTGAACTCGCACAGCTCGCGCACCGCCACGGTGTAGGTCATAGGCGGTCCTGGGCGGGTTCTTCGTCCTCGCTGCGCAGCGGGGCGGCCTTGCACAGGGCCATCCACACGGCGAAGGGCAGGGTGCAACTGCTGTGGCGCGCGGGGCGCAGCAGTTCGAACCGGCCCGTGTCCAGGTCGCCGTGCAGCACCCAGATGCCGAAGTGTTCGGGGATCTCGTGCGGCTCGGCCACGCCGGCGAGGAAGACGTAGTAGCACTCCTCGCACAGCCACTGGTAGGCCTGGCGCTTGGCGTCGTGGCGCAGGTCCGACAGCAGGTCGGCCCGGCTGGCCTTGACCTCGTGCACCATGGGCTGCAGGTAGGCGGGCACCGAGGTGTTGCGCACCGAGAACAGGTCGGGCCGGGCCATGCGCCAGACGTTGGCCGCCGCGCGGGCGGCGGGGGTGCCGTCATCGCTCCACAGCGCCGGGTGGGCGGGGGCTGGCGCGTCAGCAGCCGGCGCGGGGCCGTCGATCACGGCGCGCAGCGAGAGTTCGCGCCACACGATGCGGCCCGCGGCCAGCAGGTGTTCGGCGAACTTCTGGGCCAGCCGGTCGTGCGTGCTCAGCGCGCGCACGCCGCGCTGGCGCGCCTGGGCCAGGGTGCGGATGCCTTCGTCGGTGAGCCGCAGCGTCTCGAAGCCCTCGGGCGAGGTGTGCAGCGCCACCAGCTGCGCGGCCAGCAGGTCGATCTCCAGCGCGTCCTTGCAGGGCCAGCCGGCCGAGCGCCAGATCTGCATCAGGCGGGTGCGGTGGAAGCGGGTGAGGGGGGTGGAAAGCGCCGTCATGGGGCCGTGCGGTCGGCAAGATACTGAATTTAATCACAGTATCTTGCGGTGCGCACCGGCCCGCAGAAGTTTTGAATGAAATCGGCCTCCAGCGCTTATCCAGCAAGCGCAAGCAGCTATTGAAAGAGTAGCTTTCAGATCACCCGAAAGCCATGCGTGCCATCGCGCCCCAACTGCTCTACCAGGCCGAACTCCCAATCCAGGTAGGCTTGCATGGCTTCGCGCGGGCTTTCGGTGCCTTCGTAGGGGCGGCGGTAGCGGTCGATGCGCGGTGAGGCCAGGCGGGTCTCGCCATGCTCCAGCGGCAGGCCTGCGGCGATCCAGGCCAGGGTGCCGCCCTGCAGCACGTACACCTCGGCGCCCGTGAGGCGCGCGAGGTCCTGCGCGGCGTAGCGCGCCAGCAGGCTGCTGCCGCAGGTGAGCACGTAGCGGCGCGCCGCCGGGATGGCGGCCAGGCCTTTGGCCAGCTGCGAGCGCAGCACGAACCAGGCGCCGGGGATGTGGCGCTGGGCGTAGCTGGCGCTGGTGGTGAGGTCCAGCACGGCGGTGTGGCCGGCGGGTTCGCCGTCCAGCCACGCGGCCAGCTCGGCGGGCGTGGTCCAGGCGATGGGGCCTTCGGGCTCGGGCACGGGGTTGGCCGCTGCCACGGTGTCGCTGAAGTCGGCGGGCCGGGCGCCGTCGAGCACCCAGGCCTCCCAGCCCATCTGCGCCAGCCACGATGCGCTCATGTTGGCGCGCACGCCGTCGTCGTCCGCCAGCACCAGGCGCGCGCCGCGCACGGGGGCGGTGTGGTCCGTCTCCTGCACCAGCTGCCCGCCGGGCGCGCTGCGGAAGCCGGGCAGGTGGCCGGCGGCGTATTCCTCAGGCGTGCGTACGTCCAGCAGGTAGGTGGTGCGGCCGGGCTCGGAGGCAAAGCGCGCCAGGTCGTCCGCCTGTGCGCGCTGCACGTCGGCGCGGTCCGCCACCTGGCGTGCGCGCTCGGGGGCGTGGGTGCGGTCGGCGTGCACGGCGGGGTCGAAACGGCGGCTGGCGCCGCGCTCCAGCGTCTGGCCCGCCAGCAGCCAGCCGATGGTGCCGTTGCGCAGCGCGGCCACGGGGTTGGGTATGCCCGCGTTCACCAGCGACTGCGCGCCGATGATGCTGCGCGTGCGGCCCGCGCAGTTCACGATGATCTGCGTGGCCGGGTCGGGCGCGAGCGCCTGCGCGCGCAGCACCAGCTCGGCGCCGGGCACGCTCACGCCGGTGGGGATGTTCATTGTGTGGTACTCGTCGTAGCGGCGCGCGTCGAGCACCACCACGTCGGCCTTCGCGTCGATAAGGGCCTGCACCTGCTCGGCCGGCAGGCTGGGCGTGTGGCGTTGGGCCTCCACCAGCTCGCCGAAGGATTTGCTGGGCACGTTCACGTCGATGAACAGCTCGCCGCCCGCGTCGCGCCAGCCCTGCAGCCCGCCCGCGAGCAGGCTGACCTGGGTGTAGCCCAGCTTTTGCAGCGTGCGCGCGGCGGGCCCGGCCAGGCCCTCGCCGTTGTCGTACACCACGATGCGCGTGTCGCGGCGCGGGATGCGCGCCCAGGCGTCCAGTTCGATGCGGCCGGCGGGCAGGTTGGCGGCGAACAGCGGGTGGCCCTGGGCGAAGGGGTCTTCCTCGCGCACGTCGAGCAGGGCGATTTCCTCACGGGCGAGCAGGGCCTGGCGGACTTGCAGGGCGGTGGTGTGGACAGTGGTCATGGCGTGGCGGGGTGGCGGGACAAGTCCCAGAGGTTGGGCAGCATGGTATTGCTGTAACCCGAGATGAAGGGTTTGCGCGTGCCGTCCGGCAGGTAGGTGCTGCGCTGCACGGCGCCGATGTTGGCGCCGTATACGTGGATGCTGATGGAGGGCTGGTCGGCCAGCGCATTGCTCACGCGGTGCACGTCGCCGATGGTCGGGGACACGGCCTCCACCTGGCCCGGCTGCAGCCGGTGCGGCGCGCCGTGCGGCTCCCAGCGGCCGTCGCCGGTGCGCGCGAAGGCATGCGACTGCTCGGCCCCGCGCAGCACGCCGATCAGGCCCCACACCGTGTGGTCGTGGATGGGGGTGGACTGGCCGGGGCCCCAGACGAAGCTCACCACCGAGAAGCGGCCCAGCGCGTCGGCATGCAGCAGGTACTGCTGGTAGCGCTCGGGGTGGGGCTGGGCATAGGCGGCGGGCAGCCAGTCGTCGTGCGCTACCAGCGCGGCCAGCAGCGTGCGGCCCTGGGCCAGGGTTTCGGGTTCGGGCAGGCGCTGTTCGACCAGCACGGCCAGTTGCTGGACGAAGTGGCGCAGGCGCGCCGTGCCGTGGAGGGGAGGCGGTGAACTCATAGCTTCCTATTGCACCAGCGCCGCCTGCGCGGGTGTGCTGCGGCTTTTGCATATCCATCCCCGTTTTTCTTCGTTCCCCGGCGCGGCGGGTTTCGGTGCAATGCCGGTCTTCATCCAGCAACACAAAGGGCGAGCCATGAGCAAGGTGCAACAAGGTCAGGACGGATTCACCGCGGGGCGCTGGTCGCGCCGGCAACTGCTGCGCGCGGCGGGCACCGCCGGCGTGGTGGGGGCCTCGGGCATCGTGGGCAGCCATGTGCTGGCGGCGGGCAAGTTGCGTGAGGTGAAGCTGGCGTGGAACGCCAACGCGATCTGCCTCTCGGCCGCGCCCGTGGCGGTGGAGCGCGGCATCTTCGAGAAGCACGGCCTCAAAGTCGAGCTGGTCAACTTCGCGGGCTCCACAGACCAGCTGCTGGAGACCATCGCCACCTCCAAGGCCGACGCCGGCGTGGGCATGATCCACCGCTGGATTAAACCGCTGGAGTCGGGCTTCGACGTGAAGCTGGTGGGCAGCTCGCACGGCGGCTGCTCGCGCCTGGTGGGCTACAAGGCGGCGGGCGTGACCAGCCTGGAAAAGCTCAAGGGCAAGACCATCGCCGTGTCGGACCTGAACGCGCCGGGCAAGAACTTCTTCTCGGTGCTGCTCGCCAAGGCCGGGCTCAACCCCGAGAAGGACGTGGCCTGGCGCCAGTTCCCGGGCGACATGCTGGGCTTGGCCGTAGAAAAGGGCGAGGCCCACGCCATCGCCGACGGCGACCCCAACCTGCTGCTCATCCAGCGCCGCACCAAGGGCCTGGTGGACCTGGCCACCAACCTGACGGGCGAGTACGCGGCCAAGACCTGCTGCGTGCTGGGCGTGAGCGGCGCCCTGGTGCGCAACGACCGGGGCACGGCGGCCGCGCTCACCCGCGCCATCATCGAAGCGTCGGACTTCGTGGCCGACAACCCGAACGAGACGGCGCGCATCTTCAGCCCGTACTCCAAGGTGCCGCAGGAGGACCTGCGCGCCGTGCTGGGCACGCTCACCCACCGCAGCCATCCCGTGGGGACGGCGCTGCGCCAGGAGATCGAGTTCTATGCCCGCGACTTCAAGCTGGTGAACGTGCTCAAGCCCACCACCGACCCCGCGCGCTTTGCCGCGCACGTGCACGCCGACGTGCTGGGCTGACCCGCCATGGGCACCGTTGCCGACCGCATCCTGCCCGCGCCTGCCTCGGTGCAGCGCGGCGCCTCCTTCTCCACCCCCATCGTGCTCAAGGCGCCTGCGGCCCTGGGCGCGGCGCGGCCAGCCCCGGGGTTCTGGTGGGCGGGCCTCGCGGCCGCGCTGGCCTGGGCGGGCCTGGCCGTGCTGACCTGGCTATGGCCCAACAAGCCGGCGGGGTTCAGCGAATGGGCCTTCACCGACGAATTCGCGGCGGGCGCTGCCGGGCTGGCGGGGCTGCTGCTGGCGCTGGCGTTCGCGCCCAATGCCTTGGGAGCCGTGGGCCGCCGGCTGCGCCCCGCGGGCCCGTGGCTGGCAGCCCTGGCCATCGGCCTGGCGGTGTGGGAGGTGCTCACGGCCAAGCTGGGCCTGCTGCCGCCGCCGTTCTTCGCGCCGCCGCAGAGCCTGGTGGAGGTGTACGCGACCGATTGGGCGCGGCTGCTGGAGAGCGCGGGCGCCTCCGTGCGCTTGCTGGCGCTGGGCATCGCCATCGGCGCGGCGGCGGGCTTCCTCACGGGCGTGCTGATCGGCTGGTCGCGCCAGGCCAGCTACTGGATCCACCCGGTGCTGCGCATCCTGGGGCCGGTGCCCACCACGGCGCTGCTGCCGGTGAGCTTCTACTTCTTCCCGTCGAGCTGGTCCACGGCCATCTTCCTGATCGCGCTGGGCACGGCCTTTCCGGTGGCCATCCTCACCTGGTCGGGCGTGGCGGGGGTGCACAAGAACTACTACGACGTGGCGCGCACCCTGGGCGCATCGCCCTGGTTCCTGGTGCTGCGTGTGGCCATACCGGCGGCGCTGCCGCAGGTGTTCGTGGGCCTGTTCATGGGCCTGGGCGCGGCGTTCTCCACGCTGGTGGTGGCCGAGATGCTGGGCGTGAAGGCCGGCCTGGGCTGGTACCTCACCTGGGCGCAGGGCTGGGCGGCATACCCCAACATGTACGCGGCGCTCATCGTGATGGCGCTGCTGTTCTCGGGCGTGATCACGCTGCTGTTCGTGCTGCGCGACCGCGTGCTGTCGTGGCAGAAGGGGGTGGTGAAATGGTAAGCGCCGTCGCTGAAGCCGCAGCTACCGTGGGCGCGCGCATCGACGTGCGCAACGTGAGCCACTGGTTCGACCTGCCCGCAGGCCCGCTGCACGTGATCGACGAGCTGGATCTGTCCATCGCCCCCGGCGAATTCGTGGCGCTGCTGGGCCCCAGCGGCTGCGGCAAGAGCACGCTGCTGCGCCTGGTGGCCGGGCTGGAGCCCGCCACCACGGGCGAGCTGCTGCAGGACGGCGCGCCCATCACCCAGCCCGACCCGTCGCGCATCGTCGTGTTCCAGGACCCCACGCTGTTCCCCTGGCGCACCGTGTGGGACAACGTGGCCCTGGGCTTGCAGGCGCGCGGTATCCTGCGCCCGCAGCGCCACCGGGTGGACGAAGCGCTGGCGCTGGTGGGGCTGCGGGAGTTTGCCCGGGCCTTCCCGCACCAGCTCTCGGGCGGCATGGCCCAGCGCGTGGCGCTGGCGCGCGCGCTGGTCAACGACCCGAGCCTGCTGGTGCTGGACGAACCCCTGGGCAAGCTCGACTCGCTCACGCGCCTGTCCATGCAGACCGAGCTGGTGCAGCTGTGGCAGCGCACGGGCTTCTCGGCGCTGCTGGTCACGCACGACGTGGAAGAGGCGCTCTTCATGGCCCAGCGCGTGGTGGTGTTCTCCGAACGGCCCGCGCGCGTGAAGCAGGTGCTGGTGAACGACCTGCCGTACCCGCGCCACCGGGGCGACCCGCGCCTGGCCGCCCTGCGCCACGAGGCGCTGGCCCTGCTGGGCCTGGACGCGAGCTGGTAGGCCCCGCTTGGCGCTGGCGTTGCCGCCCGAGGTGCTGGCAGGCCTGCTCGAAGGCCTGCAGGCCGCGCAGCAGGGCCTGCGCGCTCTGCTGAATCTGGCAGGCCTGGCGCCCGAGGTGCACGGCGAGCCCGCCTGGCCGTTCGGGCACCGCGTGGCCGCCGAAATGCTGCTGGTGGACGCCGGCCTGGCCCGGCGTCTGCTGCTGTCGCTGCTGTGCGCGGGCCTGGCCATGCTGGCGCTGGGTGCCTCGGCGTTCTGGCGCCGCGCGCGCTGGCCGCTGTGGCTGATCGCGGCGGTGCTGCTGTTCGCGGCGCCCTGGCCCCAGTCGCACCTGCTGCTGGCGCCCGCGGTGGGCACCAGCCTGCACCAGTCGCCCACCGGCTTCACGGCGCAGGGCATCGTGCGCGGGCAGGCGGTGTACCAGCAGCACTGCGTGCGCTGCCACGGTGCCGACGGCGCGGGCGAGGGCCCGGACGCCGCGCAACTGGCCATGTGGCCCCCCAACCTGAACGGCGCGCTGCTGTGGAAGCGGCTCGACGGCGAGCTGTTCTGGCGCCTGCGCCACGGCATGCAGGGCCGCGATGGCGTACAGACCATGCCGGGCTTCGCGGGCCAGCTGGGCGACCGCGATCTGTGGGAGGTGCTGGACTACCTGCAAGCCCGCGCCGCCGGCCGGATGCTGCGCGACGCGGGCACCTGGGACCGCCCCGTGCGCGTGCCCGACGCGCTGGCGGACTGCCGACACGGCGGCCGCCGCAGCCTGCGCAGCCTCGCGGGCCAGCGCCTGCGCATCGCCGTGCCGGAGGGCTCAGGGCCGCAGCGTGCGCTTGGCGAAGACCCGCGCCTCGTCACCGTGCTGGCCCATGCCGTGCCCGGTGCCGATGCTCCTGAATGCCTGGCCGTGGATGCCGCGCTGCTGCCCGCGCTGGCCCTGGTGCTGGGCGTGGAGGCCGGTGCGGGCGATGGTGCGGCGGGCTACCAGCTCATCGTGGACCGCGCGGGCTGGCTGCGCGCACGCGGCCAGCCGGGGCGCGCGGAATGGTCCGAGGACGACCTGGTCTGTCGCTCCACGGCAGCGCCCCGGCCCGCAGGGCGCCCGGCGGGCGATGGGCTGGATGCACTGATCCGCCGCATGGATGCCGAGCCCGTGCGATTGGTGCGGGGCGGCTTTCCGCACTGAGAATATGAGTCAAATAGGGCTCCAGCGCTTATCCAGAAAGCGCTGGAAGCTATCAAAAAAGTAGCAGCTACGCAGCGCTAGTCGCGGTTCCAGGCGGCCAGCAGCATCGTGCCGACTTCATCGTCGCCAGCGTCCTTCTTCACGCAGGCGCGCCGCGCAGCGGCCCGGCCCGTCCGCGGGTTGCCCTTGGCGGCCTGGGGCGCTGCGGCGTCGATCAGGAGGCCGCTCAGCAGCACGCGGTAGAACTCCTGGAAGGCTTCCTCGATGGTCAGGTCGGCCTGCGCGAGGAAGGCCGGTCGGCGCAGCCTCAGCGCGGCGCCCAGGATGAGTTCGGACACCACCAGACCGTGGCAGGGCGCGAACACGCCCTGGCGCACGCCCTCGTCGATCAACTGGGACAGCCTCACGGTGCGCGCCTGCTGGTAGCGGTCGAAGATGCTCCTGGCGGTTGCGGAGTCTTCCACGTCCTTCAGGAACTGCACGCCGATGCGGCCGGCCGCCTGAACCCCTACGTCGAGGTAGGCGGCGAGCGCCGCCGTCAGGTCCTGCTCACGGCCGACCAGCGCTTCGCTCTGGCCCAGGATGCGGTTGAAGAAGTGCTCCGCTGCCGCGCAGAAGATTTCTTCCTTCGTCTGCGCGATGTCGTAGAGACGCCGCCGCGAGCAGTGCAGCCGTGCGGCGATCTCGCCCACCGTCAGGCCCTTGATGCCCTCCGCGAGCAGCAGATCGGTCAACGCATCCATGAACTCGTCGTCGGTGAGATTTTTTCTCATAAGGGTTTTCACCAGTCAAATACGGTACCAAATCAATTGACTTGGTACCGGCACGGGGCGTCTAATGGTACCAATTTAAATCAAATGGTACCGGTTGAAAAGTAGGTGCAACGCCCGTCCCGCTGTCGCCGACAGCACGCGGATTGTCGGCGATCGCTGCCCCATCGGCCCGGCCTGAACGGAGACGCATTGCCATGAATCTGCTGGATTTTTTCGACGCTGGCGTGGCCGGCCACCCGGATGCCCCGTGCTTCGTGGACTGCGGGAGCGGGGCCCCGGCCATCACCTACGCGCAGGCCGGAGCGCTGACCTGCCAGATCGCCCGGGGGCTGCGGGCCCTGGGGCTCGCGCCGGGCTTCCATGGCGCGGTGTTCAGCGGCAACGCCGGGGCTGCTTTCACCGCGCTGCTGGGGGTGTTGCGCGCCGGGGGCGTCTGGCTGCCCGTCAACGCGCGCAACGCGGTGGAGGCCAACATCGAGTTCCTGCAGGACATGGACTGCGACGTTCTCTTCTACCAGGCCCGCTATGCCGCCCAGGTGGCGGAGATCCGCACCAAGCTGCCCCGCATCCGCCACTGCATCGCGCTGGACGATGCGCAGGGGCCGGACCTGTCGGTCGCCCAATTGGTGCAGGGCCATTCGCCCGAGATGTTCGCGGCGCCCCTGCAGCCGCAGGGGCTGGCCATGATCATGGGCACTGGCGGCACCACGGGGCGTTCCAAGGGCGTCATGCTCAGCCACCGTAACCTGACGGCGACCATGGCCAACCACCTGTCGGCCATGGCCGTGACCGACCGCATGACCGTGCTGGCCGCGGCGCCCATCACGCACACGGCGGGACTGGTGTCGATGCCCTTCATGGCGCGCGGCGGCCGCGTCGTGCTGATGGACGGCATTGACCCGCAGAACCTGCTGCAGGTGATCGAGCGGGAGCGGGTCAACATGCTGTTCCTGCCGCCGACGGTCATCTACACCCTGCTGGCCCAGCCCAACGTGCGCGACTTCGACTTCTCCGCGCTGCGCTACCTCATGTACGGCGCGGCGCCCATGTCGCCCGACAAGCTGGCGGAGGCCATCGACGTGTTCGGCCCCGTCATGCTGCAGATCTATGGCCAGGCGGAAGTGCCCGGCGCCATCTCCGTGCTGCGGGTCGAGGACCATTTCATCGACGGGCAGGTGGCGCCCCGCCAGCGCCTGCTGAGCGCGGGGCGCCGCTTCCCGTTCACGCGGGTGGCGGTCATGGACGACGACGGCAGCCTGCTCACCCAGCCGGGGGCCGTGGGCGAGATCGTCGCGCAGGGCGACATCGTGACCGCGGGCTACTACAAGAACCCCGAGGCCACGGCCGAAGTGCAGCGCCACGGCTGGCACTGCACGGGCGACGTGGGCTATTTCGACGAGCAGGGCTTCCTGTTCATCGTCGACCGCAAGAAAGACATGATCGTCACGGGCGGCTTCAACGTCTTCTCGTCCGAGGTCGAGGCCGCCGTCATGGCCCACCCGGCCGTGAAGGACTGCGCCGTGATCGGCGTGCCCGACGACAAGTGGGGCGAGGCCGTCCGAGCGGTCATCGAACTGCGCCCGGGCCAGTCCGTGGAGCCGCAGGCGCTCATCCAGTTCGTCAAGGACCGCCTGGGCAGCGTCAAGGCGCCCAAGGAGATCGAGATCGTCGCGCAGCTGCCGCGCAGCGCGGTGGGCAAGGTCTTGAAGAAAGAAGTCCGCAAGAAGTATTGGCACGCGCAGGAGCGCATGGTTTCCTGACGCACGTTTGGTGATTCAACCCCGGAGGTATCGCAATGCAAGAGCCCGTTCTCGTTGCCGGTGTCGGCATGACCCCTTTCAAGAAACCCGGCGACAACCTGCCGTACCCGGAGATGGCCGCGCAGGCCATCCGCGAGGCGCTGCAGGACGCGGGCCTGGCCTACTCCGACGTGCAGGACGTCTATGCGGGCTACGTCTATGGCGATTCGGCCAGCGGCCAGCGCGCGGTCTACGAGGTCGGCATGACCGGGGTGCCGGTGATCAACGTCAACAACAACTGCTCCTCCGGCTCCACGGCCCTGTACCTGGCGCGCAAGGCCGTGGCCAACGGCTCGGCGGATTGCGCCCTGGCGGTAGGCTTCGAGCAGATGCCCGCCGGCGCCCTGAGGGCGTACTGGGACGACCGGCCCGATCCGCTCGACCGCTTCAACGGGGTCATGGACGAGGTCTTCGGCCACCCCGAGCTGCCCATGGCGATCCGCTACTTCGGCGGTGCGGGCCGCGAGCACATGGACCGCTACGGCACCCCGCTGGAGACCTTCGCCAGGATTCGCGCCAAGGCCAGCCGCCACGCCGCGCGCAATCCGCTGGCGCTGTTCCGCAAAGAAGTGACGGTGGAGGAAGTGCTGGCCAGCTCGCCCCTGGTGCCCGGCGTCATGACCCGCTTGATGGCCTGCCCGCCGACCTGCGGCGCCGCAGCCGCCGTCTTCGTGAGCAAGAAGTTCGCCCAGAAGATGGGCCTAGCCGTCAACGTACAGGTGCTGGCCCAGTCGCTGGTGTCCGACCGCCCCGGCACTTTTGCCGACAAGTCGGCGATTTCCGTCGTGGGCTTCGACATGACGCGCGAGGCCGCCCGCCAGGTCTACGAAGCGGCGGGCGTGGGGCCGCAGGACATCGACGTGTGCGAGCTGCACGACTGCTTTGCGCAGAACGAGCTGCTCAGCTACGAGGGCCTGGGTTTCTGCGCCGTCGGCGAGGGCCGGGCCTTCGTCGAGTCGGACAGCAACACCTACGGCGGCGCGGTCGTCGTCAACCCCTCGGGCGGGCTGCTGTCCAAGGGCCATCCGCTGGGCGCGACCGGCCTGGCGCAGTGCTACGAGCTGACCCACCAATTGCGCGGCAGCGCCGATGCGCGCCAGGTGGAGGGTGCGCGCCTGGCCCTGCAGCACAACGCGGGCCTGGGCGGCGCCACCGTGGTGACCCTGTACGGGCGCGCGGACTGAGGGGCGCGGCATGGTGAAACGCCTGGAAGGCAAGGTGGCCCTGGTCACCGGTTGCGGATCGTCGGGCCCCGGCTGGGGCAATGGCAAGGCCATGGCCGTGCTGTTCGCCCGCGAGGGAGCCAAGGTGTACGGCTGCGACATCAACCTGGACGCGGCGCGCGAGACCGAGGCGATCGTGCGGGAAGAGGGCGGGGCCATGAGCGTGGCCCAGTGCGACGTGACCGATGCCGGCGCGGTGGAGGCGCTGGTCCAGGATTGCGTGGCCACCTATGGCGACATCGACATCCTGGTGAACAACGTCGGCACGGCCCGCCTGGGCGGGGTCGTCGAACAGAGCCTGGAGGACTGGCGCCTGGTCTTCGACATCAACCTCACCTCCATGTTCCTGACCTGCAAGCATGTGATTCCTTCCATGCTCCGCAAAGGCCGGGGGAGCATCGTCAACATCGGCTCGGTGGCGGGTGTGCGCGACAGCGGTGTGGCCTATGTGTCCTACAGCGCCTCGAAGGCCGGGGTGCTCGGCTTCTCACGCAGCGTCGCCCTGGAATATGCCAAGCGGGGCATCCGCTCGAACGTGCTGATGCCGGGCCTGATGAACACGCCCATGGTCCGACAGCCCGTGCTGTCGCTGGCGGACGGGTACCGGGAAGCGTCGCAGGAGGAAATGCTGGCCAAGCGGGACCGGCAGTGCCCCATGGGCCACATGGGAGACGCATGGGACGTGGCCACCACGGCCCTGTGGCTGGCGAGTGACGAATCCAAGTACGTCACGTCCGCCGAAATCATGGTCGATGGCGGCATTTCCGCCCGCATCGGCTGACCTGGAATACATGCAAATCAACGACAGGAGACACATCATGGGTAGCGTTGCGAAATGGTTCAAGAAGGGCATGGTGGTCGCCGCGGCGGCGGCCATGGGGCTGGTGTCCAACGGGCATGCCCAGTCCAAGCCCGAGAAGTTCAAGATCGGCGGCGTGCTGTCGCTCTCCGGCCCCTACGGGCTGCTGGGCGAGGACATGCGCCGGGGCGTGCAGATCGCCGTCGAGGAGCGCGGCGGCAAGGTGATGGGCGTGCCCATCGAAGTCACCTGGGAGGATGACGAGACCAAGCCCCAGCCGGCCGTGCAGAAGGCCACCAAGCTGATCTCCGAGGGCTCGCACATGATCTTCGGCGCGCTCAGCTCCGCCTCCACATTGGCGGTCATGAACCTGACCAAGCAGCGCAAGGTGCCCCACCTCGTCACCATCTCGGCGGACGACAAGATCACGGTGCCCGGCGGCTCCCGCTACACCTTCCGCACGTCGAACACCCTGGGCATGGAAAACCGCATGGCGCTGGCGTACATGCAGGACAGGAAACTCAAGAAGATCTACGTCGTCACCGCCGATTACCAGGCCACCCGCGACGGCTACGAGTGGATCAAGCAGCAGACCGGCCCCAACGGCATCCAGATCGTGGGCGAGGACTTCCCGCCCCTGGGCAACCGCGACTATTCGTCCATCGTGGACAAGATCGCCAAGTCCGACGCCGACGGCGTGCTGCTGATGCTGACGGGCTCGGACGTGGTCACCCTGCTCAAGCAGGCCGGCCAGGTGAACCTGGGCAAGAACAAGGTGCTTTTCGGACCCGTGGCCGCCGATGAAACCATGGCGGCGGCCGTGGGGCCGGCCTCGCTGGGCGTCAATTCCGGCCTGCGCTACGACCATACCATCGACACCGCCGCCAACCGCAAGTTCGTCGAGGCCTACCGCAAGAAGTTCGGCATCTTCCCCAGCATGACGGCCGGGGAGGCCTACGACGGCATGGCCTGGTGGCTGGACACGGTGGAAAAGACCGGCTCCTGGGACAAGGAAAAGTGGGTGGATGCCTTCGCCGCCAGCGTCCGCGAGAACTCCGTGGAAGGCAGGAAGACCATGCGTGCCTGCGACCACCAGGCCCTGCAGCCGGGCTTCTGGGGCGAGGTGGTGCAGGGCACCCCGCCGGCCCCCGCGCTGACGATGAAGATCACCAAGGTCTTCCCCGAAGAGAAGCTGTTCGAGGCCTGCAAGAACTGAAGGCCGCAGCGGGAGGACTCCCCGGCCTCTCGCGCTGAGTGAATAGCTATGTCAACTATCGTGATCGGCTTGAGCCTGGGCATGCTGCTGTTCCTGCTGGCGGCGGGCCTGACGCTCATCTTCGGCATGCTGGGTGTGATCAATTTCGCCCACGGTGCCATCTATATGTTGGGCGCCTACGTCTCGTATGAAACGGGGCGGCGCACGGGCTCGTTCCTCATGGGCGTGTTGGCCGCCACGGTCTTCACCGCGCTGGCGGGCGCGGTGATCGAGAAGCTGGCGCTGCGCCCGCTTTACGAGCGCCCGCACTTCTACCAGCTGATCCTGACCTTCGGCCTGATCCTGATCCTGAGCGACCTGGTGCGCTTCGTCTGGGGCCCCGGCTACCAGGAGGTGGCGATTCCGCCGCTGTGGAACGGCACCGTGGACATGCTGGGCAGCACGATCCCGATGTACCGGCTGTTCGTGATCGGGTTCGGCGCACTTGTCTCGGCGGCCCTGTACTTGGTGCTGGAGAAGAGCACCTTCGGCATGCTCGTGCGGGCCGCCAGCAGCGACGCGGAAATGGTGCGCATCCTGGGCCTGCCGGTGGGGGCGATCCGCATGGCGGTCTTCGCCACGGGCTGCGGCCTGTCGGGCCTGGCGGGCGCGATCGCGGCGCCGCTGTTCCCCATCGAGCTGGGCATGGCGACCAACACCATCATCGACTGCTTCATCGTCGTGATCCTGGGTGGGCTGGGGAACATCCGGGGGGCGATCGCCGCATCCATGCTGATCGGCATGGTGCGTGCCCTGGGCTACGTGTACCTGCCCGGCTGGGTGGACATCATGACCTTCGTGCTGCTGATCGGCACCCTCTTGACGCGCCCGCAGGGCCTGTTCTACCGCGCGGCGAGGACGGCATGAAACTCTCCCTGTTCGACATCTGCTTCGGCCTGCTGCTGGCCGCGGCGGGCATCCTGCTGCCCTTTCTCAACCCCGGGGAGGCGCTGATCCAGCTGGTCACCCTGGCGGCCATCTGGGCGATCTTCGCCATCGGCTTTGACTTCGTGTTCGGCGCTTTGGGCATGGTGTCCTTCGGGCACGCCACCTTCCTCGGGGTGGGCGGCTACGCCGTGGCCCTGGCGACCCAGAAGTACGGGCTGCCTTTCTCCGCCGGCGTGGGCCTGGCCATCATCGTGGGGGCTGCGTTCGCCCTGCTGTTCAGCTTCTTCGCGCTGCGGGTGTCCGGCATCTTCTTCGCGTTGGTGACCCTGGCACTGTCCCAGCTGATCTTCATCCTGGCGGACAGCAAGCTGCGCGGCTTCACCGGCGGGTCGGACGGCATCTCGGGCGTGGAGCGCCCGGGCTTCCTGGGCATCGACTTCTACGACCCCGTCCACTACTACTGGTTCGTGCTGGGCGTGTATGCCCTGGTCATGCTGGCGGTGATCTCGCTGCGCAGCTCGCCGTTCGGCCGCGTGATCGCGGCGATCCGTGGCAACGAGACCCGCGCCGACCAGCTGGGCTTCAACGTCAACCGCTACAAGCAGATCACCTTCGTGATCTCGGGCGGCCTGAGCGGCCTGGCGGGGGCACTGCTGGCCTCGCTGCTGATGTACATGAACCCGCAGATGCTGCACTGGACGACCTCGGGGGACGTGATCATCATGACCCTGCTGGGCGGCTCCGGCTCGCTGTGGGGCGCCACCGTCGGCGTGATCGCCTTCGAGGTGCTCAAGGAATGGCTGAGCAGCTGGACCGAGTACTGGTACGGCATGCTGGGCCTGGTGTTCATCCTTGCGACCATCTTCTTCCCGCGCGGCATCGTCGGCGAGCTGGAGAAGGGCTTCGCGGCGTACCAGAAGAACCGGCGCGGAGGTGCGCGATGAGCCAGGCGGCACTGCGATGCGAGGGCGTGACCGTCAGCTACGGAGCCCTGAAGGCGGTCAACGACGTCAGCCATGAATTCCTGGAGGGCCGCATCTACGGCCTGATCGGGCCCAATGGTGCAGGCAAGACGACGCTGCTGAACGTGCTGGCCGGGCGGCAGATGCGCCATGCGGGCAAGGTGTACTGCGGCGGCCGGGAGATCAGCCAGCGCCCCGCCTACGAGCGGGCCCGCATGGGCATCGGGCGCAGCTTCCAGATCATCAAGATCTTCGGCGAGATGACGGTGGCCGAAAACCTGCTGGTCGCGGCCCAGTCGCGCAGGCCGGGGTTCCAGCCCTTCTGGATGAGCCGCCACTTCGACCGGCAGTTCCGCGAGCAGCTGGATGCCATCCTGGAGCTGACGGGGCTGGCGGCCCACCGCGACGACGTCGCGGGCACGCTGCCCTACGGCCTGCAGCGCTCGCTGGAGCTGGGCGTGACCCTGTTGCTCGACCCCAGGATTTTGCTGTTGGACGAACCGCTGGCCGGCATCGGCCACCACGAGATCCAGGCCGCGCTGGCCCTGATCCGCAAGGCTGCGCAGGGGCGCACGGTGCTGCTGATCGAGCACAACATGGACGCGGTGATGTCGCTGTCCCACGAAATCGTGGTCATGAGCAACGGCTCGGTCATCGCGTGCGGCGTCCCCGAAGACATCCGCAGGAACGAAGCGGTGCGGTCGATTTACCTCGGGGAGGACGCGCAGTGATCGAACTCGAAAAAGCCAGCGTCAAGTACGGCCAGGCCCTGGCGCTGGAAGAAATCTCCGTGCGGATCGACTTCCATGAAATCGTCGCCATCGTCGGGCGCAACGGCGCAGGCAAAAGCACGCTGCTCAAGGCCCTGGTCGGCCTGATGCCCCTGGTGGCCGGCCGACGCTTGCTGGGCGAGCAGGACATTTCGGGCCTGGGCGTGGAAGCCATCGCCAAGCTCGGCGTGGCGCTGGTGCCGGACACGCGCCGCATCTTCCCGAACCTGTCGGTGCTGGAAAACCTCAAGATCGGTGCGTTGGCCCACCAGCCGGGGCACTGGACCCTCGACCGGGTGCTGGACGCTTTTCCGCGCCTGCGGGAGCGGCTGGACTTCGGCGGCGACCAGCTCTCCGGCGGCGAGCAGCAGATGCTGTCGATCGGGCGCGCCCTGTTAGGCAACCCGCGCATGCTGCTGCTCGACGAACCCACCGAGGGGCTGGCGCCCGTCATCGTGGACCAGCTGGTGCGGGTGTTCAGCGAAGTCCATCGCCAGGGCACCGGCATCGTGCTGGTGGAGCAGAACCTCAAGGTGCCCCTGAAGCTGGCCCACCGCCAGTACGTGCTGGACCATGGCCAGGTCGCCTGGTCCGGTACGGCCCAGGAACTGGACGCGCAGCGCGCCCACGTCGAGGGCCTCATCACGACGGGCGCGGCGGCGTGACCGCTCCGTGCCCATGCAATCCCCAATCCAAGGCATGCCCATGAACGCCCCAACAGCCGCGCGCATCGCGCCCCTGCATGAAAACGACCTCCGCTCCCACGACCCCGTGCTCGAAGAGCTGGTGGATTTCGTCGGCTACCGCCCGAATGCGCTGCTGACCATGGCGCGCAAGCCCGGCGTGGTGCCCGCGCTGCTCCAGCTGCTGGGCGTGACGCTGCGCGGCGACGGGCTGCTCCTGCAGCCGCTGCGCTTCCTGATCGCCGCAGAAGCCGCACGCGGCGCACGTTGCCGCTATACGACGACGCACCTCGTCCACGCCGCCCACCATCTGGGCGTCGGTTGGGACAAGCTGGCCGTGCTGCCGTCCTACCGGGACGACCCTCGGTACACCGAGCAGGAGCGCAAGGCGCTGGCCATCGCCACCGCAGGCGGCAGCCTGCCGGTGCGCGAACCGGGCCAGGCCATCGACCAGGCCCGGCAGGTCTTCACCGAGGAGGAAATCGTCGAGATCGTGTCCTGCGTGGCCATGGTCGGCTGGTTCAACCGCTGGAACGGTCTGATGGGCTCGGAGCTCGAGCCCGTGCCCTCTGAGGCGCTGGCCCACGTTCCCTGGCTCCAGGATCTCGAAGTCTGAAAGAGAAGGCCATGTACAGCCGCATCCACGAACCCCACGTCTGCACGCTGACCGATGCCCTGCGCGAATGGGCCGCCAACTGCCCCGCAGCGCCCTGGCTGGAGGACAGCCAGGGCAGCGCCTTCACCGTGGGGCAGGCGTTCACCAGCAGCCAGCGGTTTGCGAGCTTCCTGCACCACCAGCTGGGCGTGCAGCCCGAAGAGCGCGTCGGCGTCTTCATGTTCAACAGCTGTGCCATGGTAGCGACCACGTTCGGCATCGGCTATTTGCGGGCCACGGCGGTGATGCTCAACACCGAGCTGCGGTCCTCCTTCCTGCGCCACCAGTTGAACGATTGCCAGTTGTCCACCATCGTGGTGGACGCGGCGCTGGTCGAACACATCGCCAGCCTGGCGGACGAGCTGCCCCACCTGCGCACCCTGGTCGTGGTGGGCGGCGCGCCCGCCGCCGTGCCCGGGCTCTGGCGCCAGGTGGCCTGGACGGACAGCAGCGCCTGCGCGCCGTGGGAAGGCCCCGCGCCCCGGCCCGAGGACGTCTTCTGCATCATGTACACCTCCGGCACTACCGGGCCCAGCAAGGGCGTGCTGATGCCGCACTGCCACTGCGCCCTGCTCGGGCTGGGGGCGATACGCAGCCTGGAGATCACCGAGGCCGACAAGTACTACATCTGCCTGCCCCTGTTCCATGCCAACGGCCTGTTCATGCAGCTGGGGGCGACGGTGCTGGCGGGCATACCGGCCTTCCTCAAGCAGCGGTTCAGCGCCAGCACCTGGCTGGCCGACATCCGCCGCAGCGGCGCCACGCTGACCAACCACCTGGGCACGACGGCCATGTTCGTCATCAACCAGCCGCCCACGGAGCAGGATGGCGACCACCGCCTGCGCGCCAGCCTGAGCGCGCCCAACCCGGCCCAGCACGAGGCTGTGTTCCGCGAGCGCTTCGGCGTGAAGGACGTGCTGTCCGGGTTCGGCATGACCGAGGTCGGCATTCCCATCTGGGGGCGCATCGGGCACGCGGCGCCGAACGCGGCCGGCTGGGCGCACGAGGACCGCTTCGAGATCTGCATCGCCGACCCCGAGACTGACGTGCCGGTGCCGGCCGGACAAGTGGGCGAAATCCTGGTGCGGCCCAAGGTGCCCTTCGGCTTCATGGCGGGCTACCTGAACGTGCCGGCGAAAACGGTCGAGGCTTGGCGCAACCTCTGGTTCCACACGGGCGATGCCGGCACGCGGGATGCGCAGGGGCTCATCACCTTCGTGGATCGCATCAAGGACTGCATCCGCCGCCGGGGCGAGAACATCTCGGCCACCGAGGTCGAGGCCGTGGTGGGCCAGTTGCCCGGCGTCCACGAGGTGGCGGCCTACGCCGTTCCGGCGCAGGGCGCGGGCGGGGAGGACGAGGTGATGCTCGCCCTGGTGCCCAGCGAAGGCGCGGCGCTGGACATGGCGGACATCGTCCGCCAGGCCAGCGCGCAGTTGCCACGCTTCGCCAAGCCGCGCTACCTGCGCCAGATGGACAGCCTGCCGAAGACGGCGACCGGCAAGATCCAGCGCGCCGTCCTGCGCCAGCAAGGTAGCGCCGGCGCCTACGATGCCGAGGCGGCGCCCGCCCGGTAAACAGGAGGAGCACACCATGTCGGAAAAACTGCGCGGCAAGGTGGCCGTGGTCACCGGCTCGGGCCGGGGCATCGGCCGGGCGATGGCCCTCAAGCTCGCGGGCGAAGGGGCCCGGCTCGTCCTCAACGACCTCGACGACGAGCCCGCCATGGCCGTGTGCGATGAAATCGTCGCGCTGGGCGGCGAGGCGGTGGCCTGCTGCGGCAGCGTGGCCGACGCCGGTTTCGCCGACCGGCTGATCGGCACGGCCACCGGCGCGTTCGGCGGGCTGGACATCCTCATCAACAACGCGGGCTACACCTGGGACAACGTCATCCAGAAGATGAGCGACGCGCAGTGGGATGCGATGATCGACGTGCACCTGACCGCGCCGTTCCGCATCCTGCGGGCCGCGCAACCGGTGATCCGCGCGCTGAGCCGGGCCGACGCCGAGGCCGGCCGCCGCGTGGTGCGCAAGGTGGTCAACGTCTCCTCGGTCTCGGGCGTCTTCGGCAATGCGGGGCAAGCCAACTACTCCGCCGCCAAGGCCGGCGTCGTGGGCCTGACCATGGCGCTGGCCAAGGAGTGGGGGCGCCTGAACACCACGGTCAACTGCGTGGCCTACGGCCTCATCCGCACCCGCATGACCGAGGCCACCGCCGATGCCGACGCCGCCATCCAGGTCGAAGGGCGTGAGATCAAGGTGGGCGTGAACCCGGACCTGATGGCCGCGATGGAGCGCGGCATTCCGCTGGGCCGGGCCGGCACGCCCGAGGAGGCCGCCGGCGCGGCCTACCTGTTCTGCATTCCCGAGTCCGACTACGTGAGCGGCCAGACCCTGCAGTGCACGGGTGGGCTCACTGGCATATAACCTGATGCGATGACGAAGCCAGACACCCCCGCGCTGACCTACCCCTTCGAGCCTCCCGCGCCGCACCACACGGTCGAAGTCGCCACCGGCGTGCGCTGGATCCGGCTGTCCATGCCGTTCCGGCTCGACCACATCAACGTCTGGGCCATCGACACGCACGATGGATGGGTGCTGGTGGATACCGGCCTGAACAACCCCGCCACCGTGGCCGACTGGCTGGCGCTGATGGGTGAGGGGCCGCTGGCGCGACCGCTGCAGGGCGTGTACGCCACGCACATGCACCCCGACCACATCGGGCTGGCAGGCTGGTTCACGCGCCGCGCCGGCGTGCCGCTGCACATGAGCCGGCTGGAATACCTGAGCTGCCGCGTGATGCACGCCGACACGAACCGCGAGGCGCCACCCGACGGCGTGCTGTTCCACCGCCGCGCGGGCTGGTCGGAAGCAGCCATAGAGGGCTACCGCAGCCGCTTCGGCAGCTTCGGCAAGCACATCCATGCGCTGCCCGAGAGCTTCCGGCGCCTGCAGGATGGCGACCTGCTGCAGTTGGGCGCGCACGGCTGGCGGGTCATCACCACCGGCGGCCATTCGCCGGAGCATGCCTGCCTGTACTGCCCCGGCCTAAAACTGCTGATTGCGGGCGACCAGGTGCTGCCGCGCATCTCGTCGAACGTGTCGGTGTTCGCCACCGAGCCGCAGGCCAATCCGCTCAAGGAGTGGTTCGAGTCGCTGGACAAGCTGGCGCGGGAAGTGCCCGCCGACGTGCTGGTGCTGCCTTCCCACAACGAACCCTTCTACGGACTGCACGAACGCCTGGGATCGCTCAGGGCCGGCCAGGACCGGGCGCTGGAACGGCTGCGTCAGTCGCTATCGGGCGGGCCGCAGCGCATCGTGGACGTGTTCCCCGCCTTGTTCCACCGCGCCATCGGGGAGCAGGACGCGCAGCAGCTGAGCCTGGCCACGGGCGAGGCCGTGGCCTGCATGAACTACCTCATCGCGCAGGGTGCCGCCGCGTGCACCGTGGATGGGGGCGGCGTCGCCTGGTATGCGCTGAGGGGCTGAGGCCCGGCTCCGCACATCCCGCTCCTCTTTCAGTCCGCCGCCGTGGCGGCGCAGCCGATGGCCGTATGCAAGCCCCGAGTTTGCAAACACGTTTTTCTTCGTTGGTGGCGGTGCGGCGCCAGCCCATCATCGCGGCTCCCCTATCCACAGGAGCCCGCAATGCCCGTCCAGTTCATCGGCATGATCCAGCCGCACGAAGTCTCTGAAACCATCGCCCGCAAGGGCCCGGCGGTGGATTCCGCCTATGTGCGCGCGTTCGCGCAGGCGCATGAGCACGCGGGCTTCGACCGCATCCTGGTGCCCGCCAGCTCGTCGAGTCCCGACACGCTGCTCACCGTGGCGTATGCCGCCTCGGTCACGGACAAGATCAACTTCCTGCTCGCGCACCGCCCCGGCTTCGTGGCGCCCACGCTGGCCGCGCGCCAGCTCGCCACGCTGGACCACTACAGCCAGGGCCGCCTGGCGGTGCACTACATCAGCGGCGGCTCGGACGAGGACCAGAAGCGCGACGGCGACTTCCTGTCGCACGACGAGCGCTATGCGCGCACCGACGAATACCTGACCCTGCTGCGCCGCGTATGGGCCGAGGACAAGCCTTTCGACCACGAGGGCGCCTACTACCGCGTGAAGGGCGCCGTGTCCGAGGTCAAGCCCGTGCATGGCCAGCGCGTGCCTATCTACTTTGGCGGCGCCTCCGCGCCCGCGCTGCAGGTGGCCGGCCGGCATGCCGACGTGTACGCGCTGTGGGGCGAGTCGCTGGCCCAGGCTGGCGACCTGGTGCGCCGCGTGCGTTCCGAGGCCACGCTGAACGGCCGGCATGTGGACTTCAGCATCTCGTTCCGCCCCATCCTGGGCCGCACGGAGGACGAGGCCTGGGCCCGCGCCGAACGCATCTTGGAGGACACGCACCGCCTGCGCGTGCAGCAGGGCTATGCGCGCGGCGTCGGCCCGCAGCAGAGCGAGGGCGCGCAGCGCCTGCTGGCCGATGCCGCCAAGGGCGACCGCGTGGACGAGCGCCTGTGGACGGCCATCGCGCGCGAGCTGGGCGGGCGCTCCAACTCCACGTCGCTGGTCGGCACGCCCGAGCAGGTGGCCGACGCGCTGCTCAAGTACTACGACCTGGGCATCACCACCTTCCTGATCCGGGGCTTCGACCCGCTGGTGGACGCCATCGACTACGGCCGCGAGCTGCTGCCGCTGGTGCGCGCCAAGGTGGCCGAGCGCGACCGGCTCGCCACCGGCCCGGCGGCGTTGAAGGCCGCCTGATGAACGCTCCGCTGACCTGGGGGCAGGCCGCGCGCGCTCTGGCGGCGGAGTTCGGCGCGCGGGCCGTGGCGCACGACCGCGACGGCAGCTTTCCGTACCAAAATTTCGCCGAGCTGCAGCAGGCCGGCCTGCTGGCCCTGGCCGCGCCGCGCGCCCTGGGCGGGCAGGGCGCGTCGGCCGCGCAACTGGCCGAGGTGATCGGCGCCATCGGCCAGGGCTGCCCGGCCACGGCCCTGGTGCTGACCATGCAGTACATCCAGCAGCGCGGCATGGGCCGTCCCGGCTCGCCCTGGCCCGAGACGCTGGCGCGGCAACTGGTGCAGGAGGCGGTGCGCGAAGTCTCGCTCGTCAACGCCCTGCGCGTGGAGCCCGAGCTGGGCTCGCCCGCGCGCGGCGGCCTGCCCGCCACCGTGGCGCGGCGCACGCCGGAGGGCTGGCGCATCAGCGGGCACAAGGTGTATTCCACCGGCGCGCCCATCCTGCGCTGGTACGTGGTGTGGGCGCGCACCGACGAAGAGGAGCCGCGCACCGGCGCGTTCCTGGTGCGGGCCGGCCTGCCCGGCATCCGCATCGAGGACACCTGGGACCACCTGGGCCTGCGCGCCAGCGGCAGCCATGACGTGATCCTGCAGGACGTGCTGGTCCCGCACGGCCACGCGCTGGACCTGCGCTTGCCGCAGGACTGGGCGCGGGGCGAGCCCGCCATGCAGGCCGAGATGGCGGTGATGCTGGCCGCGCTCTACACCGGCGTGGCGCGCGCCGCGCGCGACTGGCTGGTGCGCTTCCTGCGCGAGCGCGCCCCGGCCAGCCTGGGCGCGCCGCTGGCCACGCTGCCGCGCGCGCAGGAGGCCGTGGGCCGCATCGAGGGCCTGCTGCTGGCCAACGACCGCCTGGTCGCCAGCCTGGCCCACGACCTGGACACCGGCACGCTGGTGCCCGCCGTGGACAGCGGTCTGGCCAAGACGCTGGCCACCCACAACGCCATCGAGGCCGTGCAGGCCGCGCTGCAGCTCACCAGCAACCACGGCCTGGCGCGCAGGAATCCGCTGGAGCGCCACCTGCGCGACGTGCTGTGCGGGCGCGTGCACACGCCCCAGGACGACAGCGCCCACGTCGCGGCCGGGCGCCGCGCGCTGGGGCTGTGACGTTTTCATTTCCGACTTTCGACGAGACCCGAACATGACCATGCAACGACGCCAGTTCAACCGCCTGCTGGGCAGCTCCGTGGCCGCCAGCGCCTTTCTCTCGCCCGTGCTCACCCACGCCCAGCCGCGCGTGCTGCTGCGCGCCGGCGACCAGAAGGGCGGGCTGCAGGCGCTGCTCGATGCGGCGGGCGAGCTCAAGAACCTGCCCTACGACATCAAGTGGAACGAGTTCCCGGCCGCCGCGCCGCTGGCCGAGGCGCTCAACGCCAACGCCGTGGACTTCGGCCCCATCGGCGATGCGCCGCTGCTGTTCACCCTGGCGGCGGGCAGCAAGGTGAAGGCCTTCGCGGCCAGCCGGTCCGACGCCTATGGCACGGCGGTGCTGGTGCGGCCCGACTCGCCGCTCAAGACGGCGGCGGACCTCAAGGGCCGGAGCATCGCCACCAACCGGGGCTCCATCGGCCACTTCGTGGCGCTCAAGGCGCTGGAGTCGGCGGGGCTCAAGCCCGACGATGCGCAGTTGCGTTTCATCCCGCCGCCGGATGCCAAGCTCGCGCTCACGCAGGGCTCGGTCGATGCCTGGGCCACGTGGGAGCCCTACACGGCCCTGGCCGAGACCAGCGGCCACGCGCGCGTGCTGGTCAGCGGGCGCGGGCTGTGGACGGGCCTGTCCTTCCTGGCCGCCACCGACGCCGCGCTGGCCGAGAAGCGCGCCGTGCTGCAGGACTTCAAGGAGCGCGTGGCGCGCGCGCAGGTCTGGTCCTACCAGAACGCCAAGCCCTTCGGCCAGTCGCTGGCGCGCATCGTGGGCATACCGGCCGACGCGGCGCAGCTGCAGTTCGAGCGCCGCGCCACGCGCTGGCAGGACATCGACGCCCAGGTGCTGGCCGACCAGCAGCGCACGGCGGACTTCTACCTGGCGGCCGGGTTGATCAAGCAGCGCCTGGACGTGCGGGGCACGTTCGACACCAGCTTCAACACCGGCAAGGCCTGATCCGCCATCACCTTCCGTCGCCGGGGTGCATGCGCCCCGGCGCCAGCAGCCGGGCGCGGGCCGGCCCACAATCGGCGCCCATGACTTCCTCCCCGACGATGCTGCGCCTGATCGGCCTGGCAGCCTTCTGCAGCATGGTCTCCATGCGCGTGTGCGACCCGATGCTGGTCGCGCTCTCCCTCGAATACCGCATCACCACCGGCGACGCCTCGGCCGTGATCGCCGCGTTCGCCGTGGCCTATGGCGTGCTGCAGCTCGTGTACGGCCCGCTGGGCGACCGGGTGGGCAAGGTGCGCGTGATCATCGGCGCCACCGCGGCCTGCGCCCTGTTCAGCGCGATGACG
>Ga0206116_1000760_pt1 | contig 25226 bp, 24 predicted proteins | sample 3A1Ametagenome_FD_178000 | JGI IMG/M metagenome (GOLD analysis project Ga0206116, IMG submission 178000) | Enriched microbial communities from leaf-cutter ant dump, University of Wisconsin, Madison, United States - 3A1A | ecosystem: Environmental > Terrestrial > Nest > Insects nest > Nest dump...
ATCGAGGTCGGGTATCTGGATCTGGTGGTCGCCCGTGCACGCGAAGTGGATTTCCAACGAATGGAGGCTCAACTTTCGCTGATGGCAAAGGCTACAGACCAACGAAGTTTTCGCAAGGCGGGATATGGATTCCACCTTTGCGTTGCCGAGGCGAGTCGGAATCCACTAATTGTAGCCATGCAGCAACAGATCATGTCTGCTCGCGAGGCCGTTGGGTGGTCCACGATCAGGCGGCTTAACGACACCGCCGAATTGCGGCGATCGCAAGTCGATCAGCTTCAAGAAATGGTCAAAGCGCTCCGGAGCCGCGATACCTCCCTCGCAGTTTCCATTGCTTCGAAGGAACTGGAAAAATTCATAACGTCCATAATTCGATAGGCGAAAATGAACTATAGGGCGGGTCGCGTCAAAGATAGTGTGAGGTGATCGGTGAAATGATCTTGGATATCAGTTTTCCGAGCTCGAACGCGGCAATCTTTGCCGCCTTCTCGCTATCACGCAAACGTAGCGCTTCCATGATTTCCCGCAAATGAACGATCTGATCCGTTCTCAGCTCCTGGGTATCATTCAGGCTCGGCACCGTCGACCAGCCCGCCGCAGCCCTTGAAACCATAACCAACTCCTGCATAGTGATCAGAAGCGGATTTCGGGTCGCCTCTGCAACCCGCATATGGAAGCGGTAGCCCGCCTGACGAAACGCGATCTGTTCGGACGCCGTTTCCATCGCATGCAGTTCGACTGCCATTTTTTCGAAATCCGCATCCGTCGCCCTTGCAGCTACAAGCGACAAGTACCCCACCTCCAAAACGCGGCGCGCCTCCAAAATGTCTGAGGGGCTAACATGCGGAACGACACTTGGGGTCTTATCGGAAATGCGCTTACTGCCGGACACAAAGGTCCCACTGCCGCTCTGGCGATAGACGAGCCCTTCCTGCGTCAGTTGCGCAAGCGCCCCCCGAACCACGCTTCTATTGGCCGAAAAGCGTATTGCCAGTTCCCGTTCCGTAGGCAGCTTGTCGCCGGCAGCGAATTCCTGCGCTTCGATCGACGTGCGCAGAAACAGCTCGATCTCGCTCTGCAACTTTCGCGCCCGCTCACGCGCATTCTCGCTGGCCACTGCCTCCTCCATACCGGCCCTCCATGCTACACTGAGACCTATGCAATGTGGCGTGGTAAATACCATCGAACCACAAGCAGGTCAAATATCTGAACCAAAAATAGACCATATCTGTCAATATGTATGGACACCCGGGAGGCAAGCATTTTCTGATCTTTGCCCAAGGGGAGGAGCGATGGAATTCCTACGTGTATCCAAGCTCTGCCATCAGGTCGGTCTGGCATCGCGATCAGCGTCATGCTGGTGTTCGGCACGAGCAGGCTGCTCTTCGATCTGCCGCTGCCGCTGACCGTGGTCGGACATGAAGGCGGGACCGTATTGATCGCCGTAAACGTCCTACGCCTTCTCTCGGATCGAATAGACAATTGGCATTGATCGAGGCGCGACGTGCCAGAGCCTGCCTGTGCGCTTCCGCTGAAAATATTGGCGGCCGACAGCCGGCCGGAAACGTCGTGTCCCGCGGAAGGAGGGGCGGCTCATACCGCTTCGACATTGCCGCTCCGCTTCTGCGCAAGCAGGGGTCGATCTCAGCCTGTCGTCCGTGGCGACCGCCGTGCATCCTTGCTGACGGAACGCTAGGCCGTGTGGGCGAATTGACTCAGGTATAGGTTTTGGGGTTCCACCGACGAATCCAGTCTGATTCATGGGTTGCCGACTGATTTAGAGGTTGGTAATGTCGACGAAGATGACAGATGCGGATTGGGCTAATGCGCTGGAGATTTTCCGGGCTTGCCTGCTGCGGCGGGGCTGCAAGGCAGCGGATGACCGATTGTTTTTGGAAGCGATGCACTTCTTTACGGTGGAGAATGTGCGCTGGCGTGCTGCCGGAGCGCTTCGGCCATTGGAATTCAGTGTGGAAGCGCTTTGATCGGCTGAGCAAGGCCGGCGTGTTCGAAGCCTTCTTCGACATGCTGGCCGAGATGAGCGCAACGGCCCATTTGATCCAGATGTTCGATTCCACCATCGTCCGCGCCCACGTCTCATTACTCGATGATTATCTGGCCTTTTTCCACGAAGTCTGTGACATCGAGATCAAAGCGCTGCACGGCAGTCAGGCCGTCAGTTATAGCTTGTGGTGCTAAGTGTAAAAAATAAGACGCTTTACGGCTCTTTAAGCGCTCGATCTCAGTAGCAAGAAGCTTCTGGCCAACATAGGTGCCCTCGCCCACCTCGTGTCCGCCAACCATTAAAGTTTTCTTCAAAATGAACTTCATCGGCTTAATGGTCATCGCGTTCCTCCATTTTACTTAACTTTGGCACATCGATGATGGAAATGAAACTTTGGGTGAATTGAAATGCGGATTCCACCCGGAAGAACCACCGATCGTCAACGATCTTGCTGAATTGGCCCCCGAAAAGCCGGACATACTCTTGGTCTGCCCCCTGAAAAGTGGTCCTTCTTGAAGTATGGCTTATGAGCCGAGGAGGACATTGAAATGGCAGGGAAAAGACACAAGGCCGAAGAGATCGTCACCAAGCTGCGTCAGGTTGACGTGCTGAATGCACAGGGCAAATCGATGGCGGAGGCGATCCGGTCGATAGGTGTGACGGAAGTTACATACTACCGGTGGCGGTCTGAATACGGCGGCTTGAAGGGCGACCAGGTCAAGCGGCTGAAAGAGCTGGAGGCCGAGAATGCCCGGCTGCGGCGTGCGGTTTCCGATCTCACGTTGGACAAGATGATCCTCGCCGAGGCCGCTAAGGGAAACTTCTAAGCCCCGCCCGCCGCCGCGCCTGCGTGGATCATATCATCGAGGAGCTGGGCGTGCCCGAGAGACGGGCCTGCCGGGTTCTCGGTCAGCATCGTTCTACGCAGCGCAAGATCGCCAGGACCCCGGATGATGAAGCGGAATTGACCGCCGACATCACGGCGCTCGCTCTCCAGTATGGCCGCTATGGCTATCGCCGCATCACTGCGATGCTGCACCAGGCTGGCTGGATCGTGAACGTCAAGCGGGTCGAACGCATCTGGCGGCGGGAGGGGCTGAAGGTGCCGCACAGGCAACCCAAACGCGGTCGGCTGTGGTTGAACGACAGCTCGTGTGTCCGGCTTCGGCCAGAATATGCCAATCATGTCTGGTTCTACGACTTTGTCGAGGATCGGACGCACAATGGCAGGAAAATCCGTATGCTCAACGTTATCGACGAGTTCACCCGCGAATGCATTGCTATCAGGGTCGAGAGAAAGCTGAAGGCCGTCGATGTCATCGACGTGCTTTCCGACCTGTTCATCCTGCGCGGCGTCCCGGGGCATATTCGCTCCGACAATGGCCCGGAGTTCATCGCCAAGGCGCTACGGGAATGGATCGCGGCGGTGGGTGCCAAGACCGCCTACATCATGCCGGGCAGTCCGTGGGAAAACGGCTATTGCGAGAGCTTCAATTCGAAGCTCCGAGACGAACTGCTCAACGGTGAAATCTTCTACACACTCAAGGAGGCAAAGATCGTCATCGAAAACTGGCGACGTCACTACAACACTGTGCGGCCACACTCATCGCTGGGCTACAAGCCACCGGCACCTGAAGCCGCTGTCTGGCCTCGCCAAAACGGTCCAGCGTCAACACCGGCGGTGGCCAGCAGACCGAGCATGCACTAACATTCCAAGCGGATCACCCCATGGGGGCAGGCCACTCTCCTACATAGTCAAGTGCGAGGAGAAGAGCTATCTTTTTCCTCTTGACGTTTCCGAAAGGCTTCTTCAATTCGTCGAATCAACGGGAGCAGACGATACGGCGCTTCATCCTCGCCGTCAGCGCATTTTTTCGCTTGGTCATTTACTGTTTTCATCCGACCTTCCACCTAGTTTCCCAGTTAATTTAGTAAACTCGTGGGTGGAAAAAAGGTTCCAACACAACGGTCATTCATTCGCTATTGGCTAGGCCCATTCGCTGAAGCTGAGGTTTGTCGTGATGATGACGCTGGTCCGCTCGTAGAGCTTGCTCAGCAGATGGAACAGCATCGCACCACCTGAGGCGCTGAACGGCAAGTAACCGAACTCATCAAGGATGACGAGATCGGAGTGGACAAGCCGATTGGCGATCTGGCCGGAGTGCCCTTGCGCCTTCTACTGTCCGAGCGCATTGACCAGTTCGATGGTCGAGAAGAACCGAACCCGTTTATGGTGATGCTCAATGGCCTGGACGCCTATCGCGGTGGCAATGTGCATCTTGCCCGTGCCGGGGCCGCCGACCAGAACGATATTGTTGGCGTCGTCGAGGAACTCGCAGCGATGAAGTTGGCGGACAGGCACCTCGTTAATCTCGCTGCTGGTAAGATCTAAGCCGTTCAGATCACGATAGACAGGAAAGCGGGCGGTCTTGAGTTGATAGCGGTCGATCGCACCTCCCGTTCGGCCGTTTCTGCTTTCAAGAGCTGCAACAGGACTGGAATGGCGGCCTCGAACGCTGGCGATCCTTGCTCAGTCAACTACCGACGGCTTGGGCCATGCCGTGCATCTTCAGTTGTCGCAGCATGATGACGATCGCACCGCTTGGCCCTGCCGCCGGTGAGATTGGTGACAATGAAGCGGATGTCTGCTCCCTGGGAACCAACCTCGACGCGCGCGTTGATGCGCTCCACCCGGCTCCAGCTGCCGGCGCCGTCAAAGAACGCCTTGAAGCGGCGCACCTTGCCTGTCCTGGCCGATGCTTCAAATCGCGCATCGTGCTGGCTTCGAGGTCCGTAACATGCTTGAGCAGGGTGCTGGTTGGCGCGACACCGAAGATGAAGTCGACATCGTTGGCGCGGCACCAATCGATGACCAGCCGACTGCAATAATGGCTGTCGGCGCGGATCAGGATCCAATGCTCGCCACATCGGGCAGGTTCTCCAGCCGGCACATCGTCGATTGCGACGCCAGGTCCCGACCCGATTGCGGCATGTCCCGGGCCATCTTGAAGACCGGGTCGCAGCGCAGCCGATTGGCGTCGTTGCCATCCTCGTAACCGACGGCAATCATCTGCATGCGGAAGCCGATCATATCGGCCAGGCTGTGGATGACTTGGTCCGGGCGGCGAGGATCGTTGATGCACCGCACCAGACGCTCGGCCACGCGCAGCCACTTTTCCACCTCGGCTAGGGCCAGAACGCCGCTGTCGCACGACAGCATGCCGCCGTCGAAACGGGCGATGACAGACTTGCCGCCGACTGATGACAAACCGCTCAGCGGCAGCGTAGGATAATTCATAGCGGATGTGGTTTCCGAAAAACGGCGCAGATCGACGTAAGGAACAAAATCCTACGTCGTTTCAACGGTTTGAACCATATCCGCCAACCCACCATGAATTTTCGGGCTAGGTCTTCAGGGCACTCAGCATCACGCTGAACGCAACCATACCCGGATCGTCGACACCGACCGTGCGTTCAGCAAAGATGCGCGCTCGACCGACCCTGTTCGGCCTGGCCCGGAATTCGTCGAGCGTCGCCTCGACGGCAGCGATTGCTTTCGCTCGAATGGCCGTCGGATCGGAGATGCCGGCAGTCGCCGTCGCAGCAGCCGAAACTGCATCCATCACCGTTTTGTCGCCGAGCGAAGCCTTGCCGCGCGCTATCATGGCCTGGACGGCCTTGTCGAGCCAGCCCGATACCCCACTCCAGTCAATTTCCGTCTTGCCTTTGGTCTCCTTGGCCACCGTAATGAAGCAGGTGGCCAGCAGATTCCCGAAGCTTGAACTCGACACTTTCGAAATGCCAGATGCGCCCTCCATCATTGCAAGGCCGAAATCCGCCGGAAAATCACCTTTGATCCGATCAAGCTCTCGAAAAGCCTTTAGAAGTGTAATGCCGAGATCACCGTCGCCGATTTTCCCGTCGAGCTCCGTGAGCCTGGCATGTTCTGTTTCGAGTGTCGCCAGGATGTCCTTGATACCAGTTTTCAGCGATTCTAGTGTGATGGGCATATTCAGACCTTCCAAAAAGCGCAGGCGGCCGGTGCATTGAGGTACCGGAGCAGTTCGTCATCGACCGGCAGTACAGTAAGCGAGGTTCCGGCCATCTCCATAGACGTGGCGTAGCGACCGACGAGCGCATAAGCGATGCTGTGACCAGCGCTTTCGAACCTGTCGGCGATGCGGCTATAGAGGATGAACAACTCCTCGAGTGGGGTAGCGCCGAGGCTGTTAACGAGAACCGCAAGCGGAGCGGGAGCGTCGAGGGCAAGATCGGTCAGGAGACGGTCCGTCATCGCGTCGGCAATTTCATCCGCTGTGCCGAGTTTGCCGCGATGGACGCCCGGTTCGCCATGGATACCCATGCCGACTTCCATTTCGTCATCGCCGATAGAAAAGGTAGCCCTGCCGGCCTGTGGAACCGTGCAGGGGGAGAGCGCGACGCCTATAGTGCGGCAACCATCCGCCGCGCGCTGTGCGACAGTCGTGACACCATGCAAGTCGAGGCCCGCGTCCGCGGCGGCACCGGCGATTTTGAACGTAAACACCATGCCAGCAACACCGCGGCGCTTCTCACGTTCAGCGAGGGCCGCGCTCGCCACGTCGTCGGTGAGGAGAACGGTCGTGCTCTCGATCCCGTCCATCGCGACAAGATCACCCGCCATGTCGAAATTCATGACGTCGCCACCGTAATTGCCGTAGAGACGCAGCACGCCGGCACCGCTATCTGCCGCCCGCATCGCGGTCGCCATTTCGTCTGCAGACGGCGAAGCGAAGACGTCGCCGTTCGCAACGGCATCCAGAAAACCTGGGCCGATATAGCCTGTGAAGATAGGAAGATGGCCAGATCCCCCGCCCGATACGATACCGACCTTGCCCTTGACGGGTGCGTCAGGCCGACGGACTACACGTGTCGTGCCCTCCGCCAACTTGTAGAATTGCGGATACGCGCGGACCAGCCCCCTCAGCGTTTCTTCCGCATAGGTGAACGGGTCGTTCATGACTTTCTTCATGGGAGCCTCCTGGTCGTTGATGATAGAAATGGCCTGGGTGCCGTTAGGCGGCGCGATGGAGAGCGATTTCCGTCGTGGGATCGAAAAGCATGTGTCGGCTAGGCCTCACGCCCAATTTCAATATCTCCCCTGGCGTCGGAACAACACGGTCATGGAAGACGCACACGATTTCGTTGCCACCGAACCGGACGTTGATCTGGGTGTCCGCCCCTGTTGGCTCCACCACAACGACTTCGGCCGAAAATCCGTTCCGGTCATCGATGACGAGATGCTCCGGGCGAATGCCTACCACCAATTCGCGGCCCTCGAGTTCGGCAGTGAGACCATCGAGCTGAATGGGTCCCGTCGATGTGGTAAAGACGCCATCGACAACACGCCCGGGAACGAAGTTCATAGCAGGCGAGCCGATGAAACCGGCGACAAACATGTTCGCCGGCCGATCATAGAGATCGAGCGGGCGGCCGATCTGCTCGACCTTGCCGTCTCGCATAACAACGATCTTGTCCGCCATCGTCATTGCCTCGATCTGGTCGTGCGTCACGTAGATCGTTGTGGTCTTCAGGCTCTGGTGCAGTTCCTTGATCTCGGCCCGCATCTTGACGCGCAGTTTTGCGTCAAGATTGCTGAGCGGTTCGTCGAAGAGGAAGACCTGCGGATCGCGTACAAGCGCCCGGCCCATGGCCACGCGCTGACGCTGGCCGCCGGACAATTGGCGCGGATAGCGGTCGAGAAGTTTGTCGAGGCCAAGAATATCAGCCGCATAGTCGACTTTTTCCCGTACCTCGGCCTGGTTTACTTTTGCCAACCTAAGCGAGAAAGCCATGTTCTCGGAAACCGTCATGTGCGGATAAAGAGCATAGCTTTGGAACACCATTGCGATATTGCGGTCCTTCGGCGCGACGTCGTTGACCAGCCGCTCGCCGATGCGGATTTCGCCGTCGCTCAGGTTTTCGAGCCCGGCAACGACCCGAAGGAGCGTCGATTTTCCGCAGCCGGAGGGACCGACGAGCGTGACGAACTCGCCGTCTTCCACCTCTACGTTGACATCGTGCAGCACCACTGCGGCACCGAACGATTTCTGGATGCTTCTTGCGCTTACCGAAGCCATGCTCGATCCTCTCATCGGGGTTCATGCGGGATGCCGCCCCTTGAGCGGAGCGGTGGGCGGCGGCGACCTGACATCGCCGACGCCACTGTCTTTTGTTGCCCTGCGATCAGGCGTTGAGGCTGTCCTGAGCACGTTCCAGCGCTGCTGCGATCCGGTTTTCCTGATCTTTCGAAACCGGGTTGAAGGGCCGGCGGCAACGGCCGACCGGCCGACCTTGCAGGTTAATCGCGGTTTTGACGCCAGCCGGCCAGTTGCGGGTGGTGATCTGATTCGAGACGTCGGTGATTGCCTCGTTCAGCTTGCGGGCACGCTTGAGGTCCTGCTTCTGAACGGCATCCCACAGCGCGATGCTGTGCTTCGGCATAACGGCAGCTGCGCCCGAAACCGATCCGACGGCACCCACGGCCAACCCCGGATAGAGGAGCCAGTCGTGAGCCCAGGTGACCGCAATCTTGTCACCGATCGTCTCGAGCAGTTCCGCCAGCCAGTTCAGCGAACTGCCGACACTCTCCTTGGCACCGAAGAGTCCAGTCTCGGCAGGATTCTCCGCCATACGGCGCATGAGTTGCGGATCCACAGGGTTACCGGCGACGACGTTGTAGGTCATGATCGGCAGGCCGGTCTCGCGGTGGATCGATGCAAAATAGTCATAGAGATCCTCCGGCCGGTTCGACTGGGCGATCGGCGGCGTGACCATGAGTGCTTGCGCGCCGGCAGCGGCGGCGGACTGGCCGGCGCGGACGGCCTTACGCGTCGTCGTGGTGATAATGCCGGCCATGACCGGTATCTTGCCCGCGACCACGTCCTGGGCCGCCTTGACGAGCGCGCCAACTTCCTCGGCCTCCAGCGAATAGCCTTCGCCCGTGCTGCCGCCGATGCACACGCCGGTGAACTCGTCGTGGGTCAGGTAGAATTCGACTTCCTTGCGGAAGGCCTTCAGGTCAAGGTCCTCATTCTCGTCGAAGGGCGAGACGAGCGGGGGAAACATGGCGACCATGTCGGCTTTGGTAAGGGGCTTAGGCATAACGACTCCTGAGTTTCTTGAGGGCAAAGGTCGCCCGTGGCCGGCGGGCAAGCCCGGCAGCGGATGGGCATGATGTGGGTTCGAGAGGTCTTGGGAGGACTACTTCACTGCGCCTGACATAAGGCCTCCGACATAGTATTTTTGCAGAACGAGAAAGACGATCAGGCAAGGGATCATGGAGATGACGACGCCTGCCTCGACAGCGCCCCAGTTGACGCCGGCATCGAAGTTCGTCTGCGCGTTCAGAAGCATCACGGGGAGCGTGAACTTCTCACCGTCCGAGAGGAAGATGAGCGCGGCAAGAAACTCGTTCCAGGAAGCGAGGAAGGCGAAGAGCGCGACGGTCGCGACCCCTGGCAAGGCGATCGGTAACAACACGTATCGCAGCACCGAAAGGACCCCAGCGCCATCCATTTCGGCCGCCTCCACCATCTCCTTGGGAATGGCCTCCATCGCGTTGCGCATTACGAAGACCGAGAACGGTAGCTGGAAGGTGACATAAATCAGCGCGATGCCCACGAGCGAATTGTTGAGGCCGATCGTCTGAAGCACCATGAAGAGCGGCGTGAGCAGCGAGGGAAACGGTACCATGAGCTTCATCAGGATGATGAAGAAGATCGTATTCTTGAGCGGAAAGCGGAAGCGCGCGAAGGCGTATCCGGCAAGCGTGCTGACGATGACGGTTACGCAGACGGTGATCGCCGAGACAATGACGGAGTTCAGGATATAGGTCGGCGCCCCTGCCCCGGAATTCCACAGCTCGGTATATTTCGACAGGGTGAAGACAGAAGGGATCAGCGATAGCGGACTGCCGCGCCCTTCCGCTTCAGTCTTGAACGATGCTGCTAGGACCCAGATCACCGGAAAGGCAAAGATGCAGATGAGACCGGCGCCCGTCATGTAGAAAGGGATATTGGTGCGTAGCGCCGTCGTGCTCGGTTTTGCGATGCGGGCCATGCTCAAGTCTCCTTGTTCCTGAGGGCTACGTACTGGACGATCCCGAGCAGAACCAGGATGGCGAGCAGCACGACGGACATGGCGGCGCCATAGCCGAGACGGTAGGACGAGAAGGACGTGACGTAGATCGAATAGACGGCCGTAACAGTCTGGTTTCTAGGCCCGCCCTGCGTGATGAAGAAGAACTGGTCGAAGGCCTGCATCGCGCCCGAAACACAGAGGATGAGGGCAAGCGCCGTGGTCTTGCGCATCAGCGGAAGCGTCATGCTGCGGAAGATACGGAACCGGCCCGCCCCATCGATCCGTGCCGCCTCATAGATATCCGACGGCACGTTCTGGAGCCCCGTCATCAGCAAGATCATAGAGAACCCAACCGACTTCCAGACGACCATGACGATCACGGTCCACAAGGCGGAGTTGGCCGAACGCAGGAACTGGACAGGACCATCGGCAAGACCTAGCGACTGGAACAGCGGTCCGGCGACGCCGACATCGGGGTTGATTATCAGGACCCAGAGCGTCGCGGCCGTCGCCATGCCGATCGAGACGGGCAGAAAGAAGACCGCTCGCATGACGGTCACGCCCGGGCGCTGCCGCTGCACCAACAATGCGAGCGGAAAAGCCAGGAGGAAGATCAGGACCGTCAGGATCGTGGCGTATTTCATCGTGAACCAGACACTTCGCCAGAAGCGCTTGTCGGCCCAGAGCTCGCCATAGTTCCGAAGACCGCTGAAGCTGACCTCTCCGAGAAGCGGCCACTCGTGGAACGACATCCAGATCATCATGGCGAGCGGAATGATGAAGAAGACGACAACAAGCAGCAGGCACGGCGCCAGCAGCACCAGTCCGGCAAGCGCCTGGCCCCGGGAGCTCGAGCGGCCCGGCGACCTTGCCGATTTCCGTGAAAGAGCGCTCTGGCGCGCGGGGTGCGCCGGATTGCCGGGCACGGCAATATCTTGCCGGGACAACGCCATGGCTGAACCTCCAGATTCTTGACAAACGGGGACGCCGGGACGACGTGATCGGTGCCCCGGCATCGTTTTCAGTTCGAATGGCGCTTCAGGACTGCCTCAAACCCGGCTTGCCCGTCTTCAAGAGCGGTATCAATATCGCCATCGAAGATCGCGGTCTGCAACATCTGCAGCCAAGGGCCCTGCGGCGTATTAAAGATATCGTCGTACCCGATGACCCAAGGCGTCTTGCCGGCGGGAAGCGATTTATAGGCGAGGATCGATGTCTCGGGCAGCGCCGTGAGCTTGTCCAAGGGCAGATCGACCCGCGGCGACAAAATGCCTCCTTCCATCAGGAACTTGATCTGGTTGTCCGGCTCGGCCGCCCAGCTTGCAAACTCCTTGATGACATCTGCATGGGGCGAGGCCTTCACGATGACGAGGCTGTCGCCCGTTGCGAAGGCGGATGTCTTGCCGTCCTTGCCGACGACGAAGCCCGCACCGACGTCGAGTTCAGCGGGAGCCTGCGATTTGATCGCAGCGAGGATACGGCTGCCAGCAATCGCTATCCCGACTTTACCCTGACCGAACGGCGCGTAGAGTGTCTTGCCGTCGTCCGACTCGGCGCTCGGATGAACGAGGCCGCTGTCCCAGAGGTCATGATAAAAGGTCAGCATATCGCGCACGCCGGGTGACGAGCTTACGGTCGCCTCGTTCGTCTTTTCGTCGATGAGTTGGCCGCCGCCGGCCCATACGACCGGCTGCGCCGAGAAGGCCATGAGGCCGGCGGCATTGCCCACAAAATAAAAGCCGTAGGTTTCGTCGCCGAGCGCCGTGATCTTTTCGGCGAAACTCTTGATTTCCGCAAAATCCTTCGGCGGCGTTTCCGGGTCCAAGCCAGCCTTGCGGAACAGGTCCTTGTTGTAGATCAGGATGCTCGCATCGGCGGAGAACGGCACGCCATAGAAGCGGCCGTTATAGGTTGCCGCCTGAAGATGGCCCGGGCTGAACTTGTCCTTGTAGCTCAGCGAGTCGATGTAGTCGGTCACGTCCTCGAGTTGGCCGGACGCGGCGAATGTCGGCGTATAGATGACGTCGAGCACGACAGCGTCCGGTCCGACATTCCCGGAGATCGCCGCGCCTGCCTTTGTCACCATCTGGTGCTGCGGCACGATCGTCAACGTGATCTTGTCGTCATGGCTTTCGTTGAATGCCTTGACCAGCGGCTCGACCCACCCTTGCCGATGGGATGGCGCCCAAAGCGTCGCATCGGCGGCAAGCGTGGCCACGCCCGATGCCGACAGCATGGTCGCGGATACAAAAGCCGCTTTCATCAACTTCAATAGCATTGATTCCTCCAAACCTTAGTGCTGCGAGCGGACTTGCCGTTCGCCCATCGCCATCGATGCGTAGGGCTGAGGATTCCGTCCACCTAAGGCGACCAAAATGACCAAACATCACCCAATGTCAACCAAATTTGGATTTGGTACAGAATTTGGTTCTATTTTGGTTTGGATTTTTACCTCGATAATGATAGCGGTCGGGCTGAGAACATGGCCCGCGCGTGAGGGAGGCGGCAAACTTGGCAGATGATGAATTCGAACCAGACCCGCTGCCGGGCTATGCGGAAGGTCATGGTGCCCGCCCCGCAAGCCTTGCCGGAATAGGCACACGCCGCCTGCAGGACGAAATCGAAACGTATCTCCGACACGCCATCGGCTCGAAGCTCTACAGCGCCGGAGACCGGCTGCCGACGGAACGCGAGCTTACCCGGCGTTTTCACGCACCGAGAGGGGTGGTACGGGGCGCCCTCGCACGGCTGACCCGAGACGGCCTTCTGTCAAGAAGGATCGGCAGCGGTACATTCGTCAACGGCGCATCGACGAAGATGCAACTGCCGTCTGCAGAAATATCGCTGGTTGGCCCCTCAGACATTCTGGAGGCGCGCTGCGCAATCGAGGTCGGGTATCTGGATCTGGTGGTCGCCCGTGCACGCGAAGTGGATTTCCAACGAATGGAGGCTCAACTTTCGCTAATGGCAAAGGCTACAGACCAACGAAGTTTTCGCATGGCGGGATATGGATTCCACCTTTGCGTTGCCGAGGCGAGTCGGAATCCACTAATTGTAGCCATGCAGCAACAGATCATGTCTGCTCGCGAGGCCGTTGGGTGGTCCACGATTAGGCGACTTAACGACACCGCCGAATTGCGGCGATCGCAAGTCGATCAGCTTCAAGAAATGGTCAAAGCGCTCCGGAGCCGCGATACCTCCCTCGCAGTTTCCATTGCTTCGAAGGAGCTGGAAAAATTCATAACGTCCATAATCCGATAGGCAAAAATGAACTATAGGGCGGGTCGCGTCACAGATAGTGTGAGGTGATCGGTGAAATGATCTTGGATATCAGTTTTCCGAGCTCGAACGCGGCAATCTTTGCCGCCTTCTCGCTATCACGCAAACGTAGCGCTTCCATGATTTCCCGCAAATGAACGATCTGATCCGTTCTCAGCTCCTGGGTATCATTCAGGCTCGGCACCGTCGACCAGCCCGCCGCAGCCCTTGAAACCATAACCAACTCCTGCATAGTGATCAGAAGCGGATTTCGGGTCGCCTCTGCAACCCGCATATGGAAGCGGTAGCCCGCCTGACGAAACGCGATCTGTTCGGACGCCGTTTCCATCGCATGCAGTTCGACTGCCATTTTTTCGAAATCCGCATCCGTCGCCCTTGCAGCTACAAGCGACAAGTACCCCACCTCCAAAACGCGGCGCGCCTCCAAAATGTCTGAGGGGCTAACATGCGGAACGACACTTGGGGTCTTATCGGAAATGCGCTTACTGCCGGACACAAAGGTCCCACTGCCGCTCTGGCGATAGACGAGCCCTTCCTGCGTCAGTTGCGCAAGCGCCCCCCGAACCACGCTTCTATTGGCCGAAAAGCGTATTGCCAGTTCCCGTTCCGTAGGCAGCTTGTCGCCGGCAGCGAATTCCTGCGCTTCGATCGACGTGCGCAGAAACAGCTCGATCTCGCTCTGCAACTTTCGCGCCCGCTCACGCGCATTCTCGCTGGCCACTGCCTCCTCCATACCGGCCCTCCATGCTACACTGAGACCTATGCAATGTGGCGTGGTAAATACCATCGAACCACAAGCAGGTCAAATATCTGAACCAAAAATAGACCATATCTGTCAATATGTATGGACACCCGGGAGGCAAGCATTTTCTGATCTTTGCCCAAGGGGAGGAGCGATGGAATTCCTACGTGTATCCAAGCTCTGCCATCAGGTCGGTCTGGCATCGCGATCAGCGTCATGCTGGTGTTCGGCACGAGCAGGCTGCTCTTCGATCTGCCGCTGCCGCTGACCGTGGTCGGACATGAAGGCGGGACCGTATTGATCGCCGTAAACGTCCTACGCCTTCTCTCGGATCGAATAGACAATTGGCATTGATCGAGGCGCGACGTGCCAGAGCCTGCCTGTGCGCTTCCGCTGAAAATATTGGCGGCCGACAGCCGGCCGGAAACGTCGTGTCCCGCGGAAGGAGGGGCGGCTCATACCGCTTCGACATTGCCGCTCCGCTTCTGCGCAAGCAGGGGTCGATCTCAGCCTGTCGTCCGTGGCGACCGCCGTGCATCCTTGCTGACGGAACGCTAGGCCGTGTGGGCGAATTGACTCAGGTATAGGTTTTGGGGTTCCACCGACGAATCCAGTCTGATTCATGGGTTGCCGACTGATTTAGAGGTTGGTAATGTCGACGAAGATGACAGATGCGGATTGGGCTAATGCGCTGGAGATTTTCCGGGCTTGCCTGCTGCGGCGGGGCTGCAAGGCAGCGGATGACCGATTGTTTTTGGAAGCGATGCACTTCTTTACGGTGGAGAATGTGCGCTGGCGTGCTGCCGGAGCGCTTCGGCCATTGGAATTCAGTGTGGAAGCGCTTTGATCGGCTGAGCAAGGCCGGCGTGTTCGAAGCCTTCTTCGACATGCTGGCCGAGATGAGCGCAACGGCCCATTTGATCCAGATGTTCGATTCCACCATCGTCCGCGCCCACGTCTCGGCCGCCGGCGCAAAAGGGGGCAGCAGGGTCAGGCGCTCGGCCGCTCGCGCGGGGGGTTCACGACCAAAATCCACGCCAAGGCGGACAATTCAGGCGGCATCATCGCGTTCAACCTGACCGGCGGCCAGGTTGCGGACACAACTCGTTTCGAGACCCTGCTCAACATAGGGGCCGGACATCGCTCCACGCGCCGCGCTGGGCGACAAAGGCTATTCCAGCAAGGCCAATCGCGCCGCCGCGCGAAGGCGCGGCATCGCCCCGGTGATCCCTCACAAGGCCAACGAGAAGAGCAGGCACCGCCTTCTTCACCAAGACGCTCTACACAGTCGGGCAAGCGTCTCCGCCGGCACGGTCGGACCGGCATTCGTTACTTTGCTGATGCTCTCAGCCGATAGTGTGACGCTGATATGGGTGTGTTCGCCGAACTCGCCGACGACCATATGCAGAATGTCTGCGATGTCGACAGGCGTCGCCGCCAGAAGGAGGCGACCCTCGGCCCTTGCAAGCTGCATCAGCTTTTAGGTCAGTCGGGAAAGACGCCGCAGGGCGGTTTCCATGTCGCACGCATGTTCGAGAGTCGTGTCATCGAGAGCCTCGATGATCATACTACCCGTCCGGTCAGTTCGACGGAGCACCCGCCGCGCTTCACGGTTTTGGCAGCTATATCGACGCATACGTCGCCGATCTCGATGAGAGGATTGGGGTTGGGATTGCCGCTGTAGCGCCGCGTTATGGCGTTCAAACGCGACGACAACTCCGAAAGATCGAGGGCTTAATTATGTAGTCGTCGGCGCCGGCATCGAGTCCGATCTTCGTCCCGGCGTGTTGGAAACAGGCTTCTCTTCACTCCGCCCATATAGGCTATCAAGAGCACCACGCCATAGCGTGAGCGAGAGGGTCGGGTGAACACCCGTACGAACAAAAATAAGCCTTTCCTATATTTATTGCAAGCAGGACGGGGCGAATAATGCAATTAAGAAAAAATTTGTCCTTTAGATAGTTTCCGCACTGATGCTGAATAAATATGGAGAATTTTATCTTTTAACCATGTCGCACCTTATTGCTTCTGACAATCCGCACTTCCTGTTAAGGGTTTGTTAAAGATGGATGTGGCGGCGCAATCGTTATGTATCGAGTTGTTTTTGGACTTTTTTTAATCTTTATTCCGTCGATGTCCGACGCAGCAGTGATTGACCGATTTCTGATCGCAATCTTCGATAGCGACAAGGAAAAGACACCCGCCGATACGATGCTTCATGGCAACGCCGAGATGCCTCTCAACCATCTGGGGTATATCGTCCATTACCACGATGTGCGGCAGGGCCTGCCCGATCTAGACACGCTCGATGGCGTGGTCGCGGTCATCTCCATGCTGACCTATGACCTGAACAATCCGGCTGACTATTTTCGCTGGCTGAAAATGGCCTCGGACAAGGGATTGCGGGTCATCATCATGGGCAGCTTTGGCGGCCCGCTCACACCTGCCGCGCTGCGCAGCCTTGATCCCGTGCTGCAGCGAATGGGACTGGAGCTCACCGGCGGTTATGTTTCCGATACCCTGTCCTCCCGGTCGGTGGTCGAAGATCGCGCGCTCATCGGCTACGAGGCAACCGTCGATCCGCTGCCGGCTCCGCACGTGGTCGTGCATCGTGCCGGCACGGCTGCCAATGTGGCGCTCGAATATGAGACGGAAACCGTCAGCGGGCGCGTGCGGAGCGTGCTGGCGGCCACCGGGCCGGGGGGCGGGTATGTCGCAAGCGGCTACTTTCTGCATTTCGGCAACGATGGCGATTCCAAACGATGGATCGTCGATCCCTTCCTCTTCTTTCGCCGCGCGCTGGCGACACGACCGTTCCCCGTGCCGGACACGACGACGCTCGCCGGTCGTCGCCTCTATTTCAGCCACGTCGACGGCGAAGGCTGGAACAATCCGTCGCTGGCGGACAATCATCGCGACAAAGCCGCACTTGCCGCGCGCGTCATGTTAGACGCGCTGATCCGGCCCTATCCGGATTTACCGGTCACTGTCGGCTTTGTCCAAAGCGCCGGTGACGATCGTCTGGCCGGCGGCAAGGCGGCACGTCAAGTCGCTCGTGACATTTTCGCACTGCCGCAGGTCGAAGTCGCCAGCCATACCGCCACGCAGCCGCTTGTCTGGGGATTCTTCGAGCACTACCGCCGGGAGGATGAGCTCAAGCTCGTGTCGGGTGACGACGCCGGGTTCGGTGAGCGCCTGCGCAGGCTGGTCGGCTTGGGACCGGACGAAGCAGAACGCATGAAGAGGACCCATGTGGCGGGAAACAACAATTTGCCGCGAGTCTATGTGCAAGCCCCCTACGACACCCACGAGGAAGTGATCGGGGCGCTGCAGAAGGTGGAATCGCTGGCGCCCCGCGGCAAGGCGGCGGCGCTCTACCAATGGAGCGGCGACGCGCGGCCCTACGAAGCGGCGGTAAAGGCGAGCCGCGAGGCAGGCGTCCGCAATATGAACGGCGGCAGCACACGCTTCGACGCCCTGTTTCCGTCCATTGCCTATATCGCTCCACTCGCCCGTCAGGTCGGCGCCGAGCGCCAGATTTATGCCGTCGGTGGTGACGAAAACCTCTACACTGACTTTTGGACGCGGCACTTCTATGGGCAAAGGGCCGTCATCGCCACGTTCCAACGCACCGGCAACCCCGTGCGCCTGCGCGGCATGAACCTCCATTATCATGCCTATTCGGCGGAGCGTACCGCCTCTGTCGCCGCGCTGAGGGCCGTTCTTGACGAGGTGCGCGGCCAAGCCGTCATTCCCATCGAGGCCTCCTCCTATGCCGCCATTGCCGATGGCTTTTTCTCGACGCGCATCCGTCAGGTCGGCGCCCTCGAGTGGCAGGTCGACAACCGCGACGGCCTGAACACTGTCCGCTTCGATGATATGACATCGTTCGACGCCGATATCGCCGCAAGCGCCGGCGTCCTAGGCACCACCCGCCACGGCGGCTCTCTTTATGTCGCGCTCGATCCGTCAACGCGCCAGGCCGATATTCGCCTGCGCAAGGTCGCGGATCCATATCCGCAGCGCGGCTCGGCCAAGGACATGAACGAGGCCGGATTGTCCGAGAGCCGATGGCGGATCTGGGATCTGACACGCACAGCCTGCGGCATGGCTTTTTCCACGCGCGGTTACGGTATCGGGGAATTCGCATGGTACGGGCTTCCCGCTCGCCGCGCGGTGCGCGTGAGCGCAAGGCGGGAGCGCACGGTCCTCGCCGACACGATCGTCCAGTCCCGTGATGACGGAAGCCTGTCCTTCACCCTGCCGATCGATGGCATTGCGCCGATGACGGTAGATGTCAACTGCGTGCCGCAGGGCCGTTCGCAATGAAACCAACCCCGATCGTCGCGACCCTCGTTCTGGCGATTGGCGGCGTTGCCGCCGCGCTCGCGCTCGCTCCGCAGGCGTCGGAACAGATGGCCATTCTTGTCCGGGACGGGCAGTATGAAACCGCCGGCGCATTCAGCCAGGATCTCGACAGAAAGGCCGAGGGCGATCCCATGCTCTTGGCCGACCTGTTCCATCTCGACATGCAGATCGGCGATGCCGACCGCGCCCGCGCAACCATCGAAGACTATCTGCGCGCTCGACCTGACGATCTGGCGATGTTGCGGAAAGCCGCCGAATTCTTCCGGAGCGTTCAGGATGTCGAGGCCTATATCCGCCTTGAAGAGCGCATTGTTGCCCAGATGCGCGCGCCTTCCGATATCGAGACACTGGCCGGGATCTATCGGTCTAACGCCCGCTTCGCAGATGAACGGCGCATCCTGTCAACCTATCGCGACGCTGGCCTTTCTCCCGCCGCGCTGGGCCGTCTCGGCAATCTTCTGGCGCGGAGCGGCGACTATACCGGGGCGGTCGCGCCGCTGGAAGCGGCCGTTGCCGCCGGTGGAGAGCTGGCGGGTCCCTATCGCCAGGCGCTGTTCGACAGCCTCATGGCGCAAGGCGCAGCGGAACGGGCCGCCGCATTGGCCGGTGAATGGACGCTCGCGGGGCTCGTGCCGCCAGCCGTCCAGGCCGTGATGGTTATGACGCTTGCCAATTCCGGCAATCGGCCACTCGCCGAACGCCTTGCCGCCCTGGTCGCGCCAAGCGAGCGACGTGACCCATCGGCGCTCGTCTGGGCGCTCAGTGAGCATCGCCGTTTCGATCTTGCTCGCGCGGCCCTGAGGGGGTGGTTCGACGATGCTGACGATGCGACGCTTGCCAAGGGCGCGTCGCTTTATGTTGAGGCGACGGCTGCCGCCGGGACCCTGGCCGAAATGACGGCAGACCTCCAGGCCGCGTTGTTGCGGAAGGACGATACCGCCGCCCGGTCGGCGATCGCAATTGCGGCGGCGGCCTACGCGCGTTGGGGATACGACGTGATCGCACCGCTGCGTCACCTGATGAGCGCGGAACGGATGCTGATGCAGCCACTCTTTGCAGCCAGCCTGTCGATAGAGGAGGAAAACCAGCCGGCCAGCCGCTATTTCTTGCTGAAGGCGGATCTGTCGCAATATGACGAGGCACAGGCGGGTGCGTGGTCCGCTATGGCGCAGACCGTCTTCTCGCAATCGGAAATTGCGTCGGAACTGATAGCGCGATGGCGCGCCGGGCGACTTTCTCCGACGCTCTATCCTTTGCTCCAGACCACGGCCGCGGCGACGGGTTCGACGAGCTTGGCGTTCGACCTGTTCGGTGAAAACGCCCCATCCGCAGACAAGGAGGCAGGATTGTGAAGGACGCCATAACGTCCAACGAACCGCCGCGAGATTGGCGTGGAAAACTGATATGGGTCGCCGAGATGGGACTGATGTTCGCTGGTCTCCTGACGCTCGACACCCTTCTTGGGCCGACCGTCAGCCTCCTGCACGCCTCACCGCATCCCTTCTGGATTCCAGTGTTGTTTGTCTCGCTGACGCATGGGCCGATCTGCGGCATCGCGGCAGCGGCTGCTGCAACGGTTCTCGGCTGGTGGCACGGATGGGTGCCGCTGTCAGGAGAGCTCGACTTCTATCGACGCATGCTTGCTTTATGGAAGGAGCCGATCCTGTGGCTCGCCGCGGCCTTTGTTGCCGGCGCGTTTCAGGAGCGGGGCGAAGCCCGGTGCCACGAACTGGCGCAAGCTGCCGGCGACATGCGGGTTCAGCGCGATGTCATTGCGAGCCATGCAGACGCCTTGCGCGGACATGTGGCGACGCTGGAGGCCTTCATCGCGTCGATGCCGGCTGAGAATACCGCATCGCATGGCGCCGCCGTGCCCAGGACCGGCATTGAACGGCTACGCGCCTTGGCGCGCGATCATCTCGGATGCGATATGGTTGGCTTGTGGCTCTGCCAGAACGAGCGATGGGTCAGGCTGCATGGAGATGCGGTATTGACCCGCATGATTCCGGCTCTGGACGTGCGGTTTGGCGAGAATACCGATGCCATAACACTGCCGCGAATGGCCGTCGACGATACAGCGACCGATACGCCCTATCTGGCGGTGGCGATCCGCACCCAGCCTGGAGCCGCGCTTGCCGGGATCATTCTGCTCGGCGAACCCCATAGCGATCTTCACCCACGCGCCGCGCTGGCGACGGCCGGCGCGCTCGGCCCACTGGCGTGCGCAATATTCACACAAGAAGGGCAGTTCGGCGCCGGACCGGCGAAGGACAATTCGTTCGGCAAGGCCAATGAGGATGATCGTGCGCATTGACTGCTTTTCCGTTCGTTGCCCCCTCGCGGGAACGGCCATCGCGGGCGGATACCTGCTCGGTGAAGCCTTTGTGGCCGCACTCCTCGTGGGAGACGTCCCGGTCGCCGGCGTTGCGGCGCTGCACATGGTCCTTTCGCTCGCCGCGACCATGTTAATCGCGCGGGCAAGGCGAGATTTCGCCGCTGCGCTGATGATCGGCATGGCGATGCTGACGCTCGGGCCGTTGGGTCTGGTTGCCGCGCTTTTGGGCGAGCGATGGGCCGTCCGCGCCGCCGCTGCCGCGAACCTCAGCGATTGGCACGAACGTATTGCGGGTGGGGCTGAGTTCGACCCGGCCGCCCGGCTTTATAACGACATTCTCGAACAGCGCGCATACCGGCCGGGGCCGGTTCCCGTGCCGTGGGCGACGATTATGACGTCCGGCACGGTGGAAAGCCGTCAGCGCGTTCTCGGCCTGCTCGCCAAGCGCGACGGGATCGCGCATCAAGGGTTGCTGGAGGCCGGGCTGCTTGCACCAGAACTGGCAGTGCGCGCCTCGGCTGCGGCGGTCGCGGCTAGCCTCGACGAGCGAAAGCGGGAGGAACGCCGATGACGCGGCCGGGCGGAGAGGGAGAGCCTGATGTGTGCCTCATCGTCGAGGGGTGTTATCCCTATGTCGCAGGCGGTGTATCAACCTGGCTTGACTGGCTCATGCGCTCCCAGCCGCAGACGCCTTTCAAGGTTGCAGCCATTCTGGCGGCCAGCCAGCCACGCATTGCAAAATACAGTTTTCCGCCCAACCTCAGTGGGCTGACGGAGATCGAACTGGACGCGCCTGTAAGGTCGGCTCGCGCGCGCAGGGCCGATAGGGACACGGTCGAGCGGCTGGCGCCGTTGCTGGTGCGCTTCCTGACCCATGGCCGGCTCGCCGATTTCCATGCCATCGCTGCGATCGTCAACGATCGGCGTCGCCCGCTTTCGCTGTCGATGCTGTTGCGCTCACCATTGGCCTGGGAATTGTGCTGTGCCAATTACCGCAGCCTGATGCCGCATGGTTCCTTCAAGGGCTTTCTGTGGGCCTGGCAAGCGCTGATGGGGGGGCTGTTCGCCATCTTGAAGGCGCCCCTGCCGTCGGCCGGCATCTATCATGCCATCTCGACCGGCTATGCTGGTCTTCTCGCCGCACGGGCAAAGCTGGAAAGCGCTGCACGCGCTTTCGTCACCGAACACGGCATCTACACCACCGAACGACGGATAGAGATCCTCATGGCGCCGTGGATCGTCGATCTCATCGACAAAGGCGATGCAATCGCCGACAGCCGCATGGACCTGCGCGATCTCTGGGTGATGGCGTTCGAAAGCTACGCCCGCTGCTGCTATGAGGCCTGCGACGCCGTCACCACGCTGTTCGGTGCCAACCAGCCCATGCAGCGTGCGCTGGGGGCGAGTGATGAGAAGTTGCGGATCATCCCCAACGGTATCGACATCGCGCGTTTCGCCGATATCAGGCCGGCCGCGTCCGGCCAGGCGCCGGTCGTTGCGCTCATCGGCCGGGTCGTGCCCATCAAGGATATCAAGAGCTTTATCCGGGCGGTCGCGCAGGCGGTGCGCGCCGCCCCCGATCTTCGCGCCGTGGTCGCCGGGCCGCTGGACGAGGACCCCGCCTATGCCGAGGCCTGTGCGGCGCTGGTGCGCGATCTTAAGCTGGAGGCGCATCTTTCCTTTCTCGGGCGTGTCGATGTCACCGAATTTCTCGGTCGAGTGGATATCGTCGTGCTGACCAGCCTGAGCGAGGCCCAGCCGCTGACAATCCTCGAGGCGGGGGCTGCCGGTCTGCCCTGCCTGTCCACCGATGTCGGATCGTGCCGGGAATTGCTCGAGGGAAGCCCCTCGGAGATGCCACGTCACGGCCCCGGCGGCATCGTCACCGGCATCGGCAGGATTGAAGAAATGTCCGACGCGATCGTCCGTCTTGCGCTCGATCCTGAACTGCGCCGCACGATGGGTGCGAACCTGAAGGCGCGGGTGAGCCATCTTTATACGGCCCAGCACGCCGCTTCGGAATACCGGCGGCTCTACGCCGGTGAAACGCCTGTGCGAAAGGCTGGGTAAAGATGGCCGGAATCGGTTTTGAGCTGCGACGCCTTTCAGAGCGGGGATTGATTGGCCAGGTGGCCGCCACCGGCCATGCGGCATTCGTGACGGCGGGCCCCTGGCTTGTCACTGTGCTGGCGCTCGGGCTTATCCAGCGTTACATCGTCTTCGTGGTGACGGAGCAGGACGCCTATCTGCTTCAAGCTCTCATCATCTATGCCTTCTGCCTCACGCTCCTTGTCACAGCGCCGCTGACGACGGCCGCGATCCGGGCGAGCGCGGACGACCTCTACGAACGTCATATCCACCGCATCCGTGGCAATTTCATTCTGGCTTTAACACTCGGTTGCCTCGTCTGCCTCGGTCTTTCCCTTCCCCTGTTTGCATTCGGTTTCGGGCTGTCCGGAGCGGATCTGATGCTGGCATCAGCAGGGGCGGGCGCCATCGCCATGGTCTGGCCGTCCATCGCCTTCGCCTCCATGGTTCGCGCCTATCTCGTTATCAGCCTGAGCTTCGCGGCCGGCCTCATCATCTCGGTCGGCCTGACGCTGGCACTTGCGGCGCGGGAGCTCGGCGTGGGGGTGCAGGCGGCGGGCTTCGGGGCCGGCCTGGGCCTGACTGCCATTGCCCTCGCTTCGACCGTCATCGGCACCTTTCCCGGTGCGATGCCATCGCTTCGCCAATCCTTGCTCCATCTTGCCTTACGCGCGCGAAACCATGGGGCAATGGTCTGCGGCGCATTCCTGGCGGTTGCCGCCGTCTGGGCCGATTCCTGGGTCGTCTGGGCCGGGCCGCTCGGCAAGGCGGCCGGCAATGGTCTTCCGACCGCGCCCTTCTACGACAGCGCCATGTTCATGGCGCGGCTGTCCATCCTGCCGGGTCTCATCGCGTTTCTGCTGTCGGTCGACATCGTGGTGCATGAGCGCTCACGCGCGTTGATGGCGACCATTGACGACAACGGCACGCTGGCACATATTCGCCGACGGCTCGAGGCGGTCCGGCAGGCCGCCGACAGCTCTCTAACACGGTTGATCCTTCTTCAGGCCGTGTGCGGTGCGATCGTGGTTCTGCTGGCGCCGGCCTTCATCGAACAGGCCGGTCTGCGGTTTGAGCAACTGGGCACGTTCCGCGTCGGCATTCTCGGTGCCTTGTTTCAGGCGATCTTCATTGCCGCCTCGACGTTGGTACTACATTTCGGGCGCGGCCGGATCTACCTGGGGCTCCAGGCCCTATATCTCCTGCTCAACCTGACTGGAACGGCAATCAGCCTCGCTTTGCCGCTTCATTGGCTGGGCGGCGGCTATTTCGTCGCCTCGGCGACAGCCGCCGTCGCGGCGCTGGCCGCGCTGCGGGCGGTGCTTGCATCACTCGACCGGTTGATTTTTCACGACGCTCTCATCATTCGCGATGCGTCATTGGGGCGGCGCCGCCCGCCTCATTCTCCCATCGCTGCGATTTCCAAGGAGACGACATCATGATCCGCATCCGCAAGCCCGCCCTGTACCTTTCGGCCACACTGCTTGTCTTGTCTCCGCTCCTTCCCGAACGCGGTTCTGATGCGGGAGCTGTGGAGAATGCAACGCCGGCTTCAGCCGCGGCCGAGCCGCTTTCCGCCTATACGATCGGCGACAGGCTCAAGATCAGCTTTTTCGAGGAACTGGACCTGCCCGGCGGGGAAGGGGGCGCCAGCGTGGCGACGCGAACCCTTTATCACCGTGTCGACCTGACGGCCGAATATTCGGTTGCCGCTGACGGCACGGTCACCCTGCCGCGACTGGGGCAACTGGTGGTGGCTGGACGCGGTGCGCAAGAGGTACACGAGGAGCTTCTGTCGCGTTATGAAAAGCAGATGGGCCGTGTGGGGGATGTCCATGTTGCCATCATCGAGCGTCAACCTGTCTATGTCGTCGGGCCGGTGCGCCAGCCAGGCGCCTTCCGCTTCACCGAGGGCATGGTCGCCATTCAAGCCATAGCGCTTGCCGGCGGGACCGAGAACGGTCGCGAGCGTTTCGACCCGCTGATGCGCGCCGGGCAAGAAACCGAGCGTTCGGATCAGGCCGCGATAAAGCTGGCCGGCCTTCTGGCGCGCCGGGCCTATCTTGAGGCGGCCCAGGAGGGGCGTGATCCTATCACGCCGCGCGAACTCATAGACCTGATCGGGCGGCCGGAGGCCAACCGGCTGGTCGCTGCGGAAACACGCGCCGGCGCGGCTGGCGCATCTGCGCGGCAGGCCGAGATACGCGGCTATGACGGTTCGATCGAGGCTGCCCGGCGTGAAGCCGCCGCAATCGAGGATGCCGTTGAGCGGATCTCGCATGAGATTA
>Ga0206116_1000764_pt1 | contig 25007 bp, 24 predicted proteins | sample 3A1Ametagenome_FD_178000 | JGI IMG/M metagenome (GOLD analysis project Ga0206116, IMG submission 178000) | Enriched microbial communities from leaf-cutter ant dump, University of Wisconsin, Madison, United States - 3A1A | ecosystem: Environmental > Terrestrial > Nest > Insects nest > Nest dump...
CTCCGTCCGCAATCTCGGCGACACGCTGGAGGAGATGAAGGCGGCCGGCTTCACCGTGGTCGGCCTCGATTCGGAAGCGCCCGAACCGCTCGACGAGGTGCGCCTTTCGGCGCCCGTCTGTCTGGTGCTCGGCGCCGAGGGCAAGGGCCTGCGCCAGCGCACCCGCGAACTCTGCGACGTGCTCGCCCGTATCGACATGCCCGGCGAGATCAAGAGCCTCAACGTCTCCAACGCCGCCGTGCTGTCGCTCTATCTGGTCCGCAAGGCGCTCGGCTGAGCGCCTGACCGGAAACTCTACTGGGGCGGACATCTAGCTTCGGTTTCGGCGCTTCCGGTGCTCACGGGCCTTAAGCCCGCTCCGCTCCGGTTCTCGAAACTATCGCCAGCTGCCTCACCCCAGCGAGTTTCGGTTCAGGCTCTAGGGTTGCGCCCGACCGTGCCTTCGGCTATTCGAAAATCCGCGCCGGCGTAGCACAGCGGTAGTGCAGCGGTTTTGTAAACCGAAGGTCGGGAGTTCAATCCTCTCCGCCGGCACCATTTATGAGTCAGACGAATTCCCATATAGACTGTCGCGAGTTTTTGCGTTTTTGACGGACGAAGCCGCAATTTCAAAGGCCCGCGACGTTGTCTGAGCTGCCCCGGCTCGGTTGGCAAAAAGCAGACGCCTGATCGGGACGAACGCCCAACTTGTGCTGTGAAACAACTTGGATCACGGTTCTTACCGTGCAGTAGCCCTAACTGAGGCAGTTTCAAAATGTCTTCAGCCTACTGGAACTATTTTATATCCCTCGAAAAGGATTTCATACGCACACTAGATTTTATCGAGTTAACACCGGCCAATGCAGCGACCTACGGAGACAATTTCGCTAAGCTTATATTGGCTGCTGGTAGCGAGGTAGACGTCATCTGCAAGGCACTTTGTGACCTCGTCGCGCCTGGATCTCGGCCGCAGAACATCTGGCAATACAAGGGCGTCGTTACACAGGCTTTCCCCAAGATTCACACCGCCGAAATTATGGTCCAGCGAAACGGGCAAGTGATCGTGCCTTGGGCCAGTTGGGATCCTGAAATCGCTAAGTCCCCAGAATGGTGGAGCGCTTATAACCACATAAAGCACGACCGCGTAGCCAACTTTGCTCTCGCGTCACAGGAGAACGCTCTCAATTCCCTCTGCGGCCTTCTCGTTCTCAACAGATACTATCATCGCGCCGCTGGTGATATTGGCCATCCCGAGCCTTTCCCGGACTTACTCGACGCGGGAACGCCCGCATACATCGTCGAGTCGGGCTATCGAACGCTCGCAGGCCTCTAGCTTGCGCTTGCCCTGAGGCCAAGTTGGTATCTGGAGCGCGGCTGGCAACACTCAGACTCGTGGGTCCAATCTCGCGCAGGCGACTTTCTATGTCGAGGAATGGATCTCAATACCGACGTGTTCCATGCCCGGCTCACAGCAGGCGATAACCACGCTCACCGTGTAGTCATCCGTCATGTCCGGTTGCTCTCCTTGGCTTGGCGCGGACGATGTCCGGTTTCGGCCGGTGGCGCAATGGCATGCGCCTGGGATCGGCTTCTCGGAGAATATTTTTCCTTGCCTTGACGTGGCCGGATGTTCTTCAAGGATGCTGTTCCAGATGTCTGGATATCCGGGCCGGATCGAGCCCTGGAGACTTGAAGCGTGCGTCGCGCCTTGACCCTCGTCAGGCGGCGGGCCATCAGCGCCATTCCCGTGCTGCTGATCGTCGTGGTCGCCACATTTCTGATGCTTGAGGCGGCGCCGGGCGACGCCGTCGACGCCTATCTGCTCTCCGCCGGTGGTGGCGACGCGGCTTTGGCCGCCAGCCTGCGCGCCCAATACGGCCTCGACCAGTCGCTCCTCTCGCGCCTCTTTCTCTACCTCGCGGCCCTCGGCCGGCTCGATCTCGGCTGGTCCGTGGCCTTCGAACGGCCGGTGCTGGCGCTCATCGCCGAGCGTCTGCCGACGACGCTCCTTCTTATGGGCTCGGCCACCGCGCTGTCCTTCGGCCTCGGTTCGCTGCTTGGCGTCGTCGCCGGCAGCCGTCCGGGCTCCTTCCGCGACCGGGCACTCTCCATCGGCGCGCTGACGCTCTACGCTATTCCCGGCTTCTGGCTGGGACTCGTTCTGGTGCTGGTGTTCTCGGTGTCGTTCCGCTGGCTGCCCATCGCCGGCATCGAGACCATCGCCTCCGGCAAGCACGGCCTTGCCCGCGTCGTCGACTTCGCCCGCCACCTGGCGCTGCCGGTGGCCGCCCTCGGCTTCATCTACCTCGCGCTGTTTCTCCGCGTGATGCGCTCGGCCATGGCCGAGATCTGGCGACAGGACTTCGTGCTGGCGGCCCGCGCCAAGGGCCTCACGCGCCGCCGCATCGTCTGGCGGCACGTGGCCCGCGCCGCGCTACTGCCGCTCGTCACCGTGCTCGGCCTGCAATCGGCCGGCATGCTGGGCGGATCGGTGGTGATCGAGAGCGTGTTCGCCATTCCCGGCTTCGGGCGCCTCGCGCAGGAGGCGGTGGCCGGCCGCGACGCGCCGCTCCTGATTGGCATCATCCTGACGTCGGCGGTGCTGGTGATCCTGGTCAACCTTGCTGTGGATCTCGTCTACGCCGTGCTCGACCCGCGCATCGGCGCCTCGGAGGCCACGGGATGAGCTTCCTGCGCCGCCTCGTTTCCAGCCCCACTGGCGCCCTTGGCATGGTCCTGCTCGGCATCATCGCCGCCACGGCGCTGCTTGCCCCGTGGCTGTCGCCCGGCGACCCGTTGCGCATCGCCGGTCCGGCGCTGCTGCCGCCCTTCACGGATCGGGCGTTGCCCTTCGGCACCGACCGCCTTGGCCGCGACGTGCTGGCCGGCCTGCTGCACGGCGCCCGCACCTCGCTGATCGTCGGCCTCGCCGCCGCCGCCGCCGCGGTACTGATCGGCTCCATCGTCGGCACCATCGCCGGGTTCGCCGGCAAGCTGGTCGACGAGGCCCTGATGCGCATCGTCGACGCCTTCCAGATCGTACCCGGCTTCCTGCTGGCGCTCGCCTTCGTGTCGGTTGCCGGCGGCTCGCTCGGCACGGTCATCCTCGCCATCGCGCTCAGCGCCTGGGCGCAGCCCGCCCGCCTCGTGCGCGCCGAGGTGCTCTCCATCCGCGAGCGCGACTATGTGGCGGCCGCCCGCGTCATCGGCATGCATCCCCTGGAGATCGCCTTCAAGGAGATCCTGCCCAACGCGCTGCCGCCGGTGCTGGCGCTTGCCGCCGTCATCGTCGCCGCCGCCATCCTCACCGAAGCGGCGCTGTCCTTCCTTGGCTTGGGCGACCCCAACGTCGTCACCTGGGGCTCGATGATCTCGGAGGGGCGCAACGTGCTGCGCGCCGCGCCGTTCCTGTCGGTGATACCCGGCATCGGCCTCGTCGCCGCCGTGCTCGGCGTCTACCTCGTCAGCGAGGCGGCCGGCGAAGCGCTGGGGCGGGGAGGGCGGCCGTGACAGCGCTTGCGACCATCGCCGACCTCTCAGTCACCTATCGCCGCGCTCCGCAGCCGGCATTGTCCGGCCTGTCGCTCGACGTCGAGGCAGGCGAGATCCTGGCGATCATTGGCGAAAGCGGCTCGGGCAAGTCGACATTGGCCCGCGCCATCGCCGGCCTGCTGCCGGAGCGGACGCGCGTTGCCGGCCGTATCGACTGGCCCGGCCTCGACGGTGCGCCGCGCGCCGGCCGCGACATCGGCTACGTGTTCCAGGATCCCGGCTCCAGCCTCAATCCGGTGCTGCCCCTCGGCGAGCAGGTGGGGGAGGGTGCCCGCCGCCACCTTGGGCTCGACCGACGCGCCGTCGAGACGGAAGCGGTGCGGCTTCTCGGCCGCGTCCATCTGCCCGAGCCCGAGCGCATCGCCCATGCCTATCCGCACCAGCTTTCCGGCGGCCAGCGCCAGCGTGTGGCGATCGCCGCCGCCATCGCCGCCCGGCCGCGCCTTCTGATCGCCGACGAGGTGACCTCGGCGCTCGACGTGCTGGTGCAGGCGGCCATCGTCGAGCTGCTGGTCGAGCTGGTGCGCGCCGACGGCATGACGCTGGTCTTCGTCACCCACGACCTGGCGCTCGCCGCCGGCATCGCCGACCGCGTGGCGGTGATGGCCGGGGGACGCCTCGTCGAGGTGGGGCCGGCAGCCCAGGTGGTCGCGGCGCCCCGGGCGGTGGAGACGGCGGTCCTGATCGCCGCCCACATCGACCTTGCGACGCCGTCGCTGGTGGGAGGCACGCCATGACGGGGCCGCTTCTCGTCGCCCGCGATCTCCGCCGGACCTTCACGAGCGGTGGCCGTCGCGTTGCCGCGCTGGGTGGCGTGTCGCTGACCATCGCACCCGGCGAGACGCTGGGGCTGGTGGGAGGCTCGGGCTGCGGCAAATCGACGCTGGCGCGCGTCCTGACCCGTCTCGTGGCGCCGGAGGCTGGCTCCATTGCTTTCATGGGCGACGATTGGCTGGCGCTGGAGGGGGGGCGCCTGCGCGCCGCCCGCCGGCACTTGCAGATGGTGTTCCAGGACCCGCTCGCCGCCTTCAACCCGCGCGCCACCGTCGGCGGCGTTCTCTCTGATGCGCTGCGCATTCATGCCGTGGTGCCCAAGGCCGAACGGGCCGGCGAGGTGGCGCGCCTCATCGACCGCGTCGGTCTGCCGTCCGATCTCGTGGGGCGGTCGATCCGCGAGATTTCCGGCGGCCAGCGCCAGCGGGTGGCCATCGCCCGCGCCATTGCCGTGCGGCCGCGCCTCATGATCCTCGACGAGGCGGTGTCGGCGCTCGACGTGTCGGTGCGCGGTCGTATCCTGGAGCTTCTGGTCGACCTGCAGCGGGAGACCGGCGTCGGCTATCTCTTCATTTCGCACGACCTCGCCGTGGTGCGCGCCGTTTCGCACCGCATCGCGGTGATGGCCGAGGGCCGCATCGTCGAGGAGGGACCGGCGGCCAGCGTCATCGCCGCGCCGTCCTCGAGCGTCCTGAAAGACCTGATCGGCGCGGTGCCGCGCCTCAATGGAAAGCCAGCATGAGCACCTTCGATCCCGCCATTCTCCTGGACCCGCCACCGTTCCCGGCCGAACGCGTCGCCGGCCTCGCCGACCGCTTCGCCAGGCTGATCGGCACCTCGGGCGACGTGCTGCTCATTCAGGCCGAGGCTGTGGTGGCGCTCGAGGCGGTGGCGGCAAGTCTCGGCCGCCCCGGCGTCAAGGCCATCAACATCGTCACCAGCCCTTACGGCGTCTGGTTCGGCCGCTGGCTGCGCCGGGCCGGCGCTAGCGTGGTGGAGATTCGCGCCGAAGCGGCGCGGCCGGTCAGCGCGCGGGCGGTGGCGGCGGCGCTCGACGCCCACCCCGACGCCGGGCTCTTGGCGCTGGTGCACGCGGAATCGGCCAGCGGCATTCGCAATCCGCTGGAGGCCATTCTCCGTCTCGCCCGCGAGCGCGCGGTCGTCACCGTCGTCGATGCGGTCGCCTCGCTGGGCGGCCACGCCTTCGCCGCCGACAGGATGGGCGCCGATGTCGTCGTCGCCGGGCCGCAGAAGGCGCTGGCGGGGCCGGCCGGCATCTCTGCCGTCGCCGTCTCCCAGCGCGCCTGGGCGGAAATCGACCGGACGGACGCGCCGCAGACCTCGACGCTGTCGCTCGTCGACCAGAAGCGCCTGTGGCTCGATGCCGGGCGCGGCGCACTGCCGGGCACGCCATCGCCGCTGGAACTCTGGGCGCTTGAAGCCGCGCTCGATCGCGTCGAAGCCGAGGGCATCGAGGCCATCATTGGCCGTCACGCCGAAGCTGCCGCCGCCGCCCGCGACGGCCTGGAGGCGCTGGGGCTTGCGGCCTGGGCCGGACCGGCGGACGCCTCCCACCTCGTCACCGCCTTCGCCCCTCCCGCCGACATCGACGCCGCGTCCCTGCTTGAAAGCCTCAGGAAGGCCGATCCCGAGTTCTCCCTCGGCGTCGGCGCCGGAGCCGACCGGCTCATCCGTCTCAACCACACCGGCCGCCGCGCCGATCCCCAGGTGGTTCACGCGATGATCTCGGCCATCGCCTCCGCCCTCCGCCGTTGACAAGCCGCCCGCGTCTCCCTAAACATCGCGCCTCGATGCGGGTGTAGCTCAATGGTAGAGCAGCAGCCTTCCAAGCTGAATACGAGGGTTCGATTCCCTTCACCCGCTCCAGCTTCACGGATCTCCCCCAGAAACTGTCCGATTGTATCGGTGTGTAACCGGATACGGTTCTTGCCGATTGGCTCGCCTTGCGCAACGTACAACGTGCGACTATAGGGCGAATCGTGGTTGATGCCGCGTTTCTCTGGGTAGAGGGGGCTGCAACTACTGAGATCATAAACTTCGTTCACCGTAGCAGATGCGTATTGCTCGCTGCTATCGAACGCACGCCGTCTCGGTCATCGAGACTGACTGCTTTGATTTGCAGGTGAAAAGATGCTGCCGCTTCACCGCGCAGGGCGGACTCCTTTATCGCCATTCCTGGTCCGCGTTGGGGTTGCCCTGTGGAGCGGTCAGAAAATTCTATGGAAGTTTATTACGTGTCTCGTTAAAAGCCTGGGTTGTTTGTGTAAAACGCGCATTTTTCAACTTTAGATTGCTTTTGCGCAAATTATGAGTCTGCCAGTAGAAACAAACCGTGACATTATGAAACATTCTATTCGTCGGGCCACGCTAAGGTGGCTGCAGTTTATCTGGGGGCACGTCCGAGTCTGGACGAAGTATCATGCACGTCGGATCGTTTTCGGTCGCATTGTCCGAAAGCTCGAACGCGGCATGAATACGCCGCTACTTCAGCGCATCCTTTCAGCTCGGCCTGACCTAGCCGATAAGCCCATCCGTCCCTACCTGACGCGCCGCCTGCAGGCTTCGGTCCGTGCCGATGCCATTCTCACCCACTACCATACGGCTGAGGAAAGGTTGTCGCCTGCGGCGGTCGAGCAGATACATCTTTCAATGGTAACGCTTCTGCGGCTCAACACCGAGCGTGGCGTGGTGACCATCAACCTCGGCGCCGCCGCTGGTTTATATCGCGAGGGCGAGTGGGGCCTTACGTTGTCATTCGATGGAGCACCGACGGCAGCAATGGGTCTGGCGATCGTCAAGCCCCAACATCTCGGACTTCGGGGTGAGACTCCTTGCCTGTGGATCGGCATCATGAAGGGGTTTTCTAAAGACGAGGGGCTCGAGCGGGCCCGATCGGCCACCAAAGCGATGCGGGGTCTGCGACCGAAAGCGGCGCTTTTGCTGGCGGTACAGGAGATCGCGAACGCCCTGCGACTGGAGACCATTTACGCGACCTCGAACGAAGGGCACGTGTTCGCCGACTACAAGGGGCTCAGGAAGCGCATCCTGGCCGATTACGACCAGTTCTGGGAGGAATCCCAAGGTGAGCGCGTGTCTCGTTTTGTGTTCCGCCTGCCCAGAACGAAACCTTTGCGGGATCTGTCGACCTATCCCTCCAACAAGCGCTCGCAGATACGGAGCCGTCAAGCGTTGGAAACCGAAATGACCGCCGCGCTGTCGGAGACGCTGCGCGGCCTGATAACGCAGGATCAGTACCTTGGTCGCAACGTCATTTTGGTGGTGCCGCCGCGGCCGATGACGCACGAGATATAGTCCCTGGGGATCTGCCTCCGAATTTCGGGCTGCCGCCCGCCGCTTGTGGCCCGGCGGTGTCGAAGCTCCACGACGTGTCGTTCCGGCGGCCGGGAGAGTCGCGACAAATCTGTTGCGATGCAATGTCGGCGGTGCGATCCGACGTGGGGTTTGGCTATTTAGCGATACCAGACTGGACCGATGACGAGCTTGTAGGCCGAATAGGCGAACATGAGCATCGAGGCGGTCAAGACGACGAAGAACGGCGGCGTAAAACCCTGAAGCAAAAACAGGGACAGTATCGAAACGAATATGGGGAGGACGATGCCGGTGGCGATGGTGAAAATGGCTCCTCGCGCTTTTCCATGAAAATAGAGGAAGCCCTTTTCGGCGCCGCATGAGTGGCAGTAGAAGTCCGTGTTCGATACATAATTCAAGCAATAGGGACAGCAAGCCATCTTCTATCCAGAAATAATGTTGAAGACTGTTTGTTCGGGCGCCTAGAGCAACTCCAGAAAAAGTGGGCGCCGGTTTTGCGTCCGGAGTTGGGTACGAATAAAGAGATAGAGCACGTTGGCGAACCGAAGTTCGCCGGACGCGCTCTAGATGTGCTGGCGCGCCTTTATCCGCTCCAGACCGTCGCGGCATTTGGACAGGTTCTGCTGACACCTGGATACGAGTTCGGTGGTCGCCCAGGGTGAGCGAAACAGCGAGTCCAGATAGTCGTCCAACTCGATGAGCTTGTTGATCAGCTCGCGACGCGCCACCCGTCCGTCTTCGGACAACGCGGGAATCTTGATCACGAAATCCACGCTCGCTTGAAACTGCTTCTCCAAAATCTTGGCTTCGTCTTCGCCGACGCACAGCGAACCTGCCATCTGGACGCGTCGCGCGATGGTCACCGACACGGACCGTAGTTCTCGGTCAACTTCAGCCAACTGCTCGGACAGTACGAACTCGCGTCGTTCAAGAATTTTCGGGTGCATCGAAGCCTCAATATATTAATCAAGGACAAGATGATTTGAGTGCTCATCTGTTCGAATAAAAGTGCGGTGACGTCAAATGTAACGTCACCGCACAAGAGGTGGCGCCTGGATTTAATCTATGTTGGATTTTGGCGCTTATTATGAAGACAAGAACCACTTGCGAAAAACTGACGGTGGAAATACAGCACACGCGGATGAAATAACCAACATAGTTCGACGGACGAAACTCCGCCGACCACTTCAATCGCCGTATGCAGCGGATTGAGGTGATAAAGCGAGGATAGTCAACGAAAGAGTAAAGTCAATATAAATCAAAAACTTTAATGTATTTTTTTAGATAAAATCTAGTTACAATATAAAATAGATTCGCAATTGGCGATCAATAATGCCGATTTTATTTGATGATTTGGAGGGTGTCGGGAATTTTTGTCGATATCTATTCAAATCCAACGTGTTGGATAAACTTTTTCTCATAAAGGACGGGCTCCGCGGATAGCGCGGCTCCATCCTTGATGAGAGAGGCGAAGTTTTGGGCGGGATCGGACACCAGGATGATCGCAACAAGATGGGTGACGTTTCGTGCGCCGAGGCGGCGCTTGAGGGCCTCTATTCGATGTTCGACAGTTCTCGGTGACAGATTGAGGGCGCGGGCAATCTCCTTGGCGCCATAGCCGGAGGCAAGATATGACACGGTCTCGATCTCACGTTTCTTGAGAGCTAGATCGACTTTCAATTCGGTGGCTTCTTTGAAGGGGATGTTCAAGATATGTCATGCCGCCTGAAGCGAACGAAAAGGTCCTAGCTTCCAAGGGATGACTAAAGAGTAAGTATCGGTAGCTCTCCCAGTGATGCCGCCGGAGTTGGGAGGCTTATCTGCGTCGAAAAGGACTGAGTAACGGAATGTGCTGGACGGTGCGCTGTGCCACGAGTACGCGCGCTTCCACTGAAAGCCTGAAGCTCCTCTTCCTCTTGTCTGGGATCTGCGCTGTTTGTGGCACAAGGTATCTCGTCTTGGTCTGCTTACAGCTAAGTAGCGACGCAATTTGGCTCGATTAGATTTTCGAAGTCAACCATTCTCTGCCAATATTTGGAGGAATGGATAGAATTACCTGATCGGAGGAGGGGCGTTTGGCGACCCGAAAGATGGATGATAACGCATATGATTGGAATTAATACGCCATATGTATGGTGAATATAAGAGAAATTATTTGGATTGGTAGAAAATATACTGAAATCTGAAGATGTATTGGAGGGTATATTTACCCTTTTTGGGTGAAGGTTATGTGGTCGAGAGCCCTTGATGCACGTCATGGACGTCGTTAATTGGACCTTTAGTCGCGCGAGGCACAGGGTTCTCGTGGAAATCGAGCGCAATGCGCGAGATTTTGTGGTATTTTTACCATTGTTATACATGACAGTATATATCGTTCATTCTATCATGAACAGTGTGTGAGGATTGTCTTTTATTGACTTGGATGGGTGAACAGTTGCCAAGCGTTCAGTGCCGCACCCATCGGGACAGCCGGCTTGAAGCGCACTTGCTTGTTCGGAGTCGGATTCAGTTTGGCTGTCTGAGGTCTCGCCATGCGTCACCTGCGGTTCAGGTGCGTTCGGTTGCGCTGCCTGAAGGCGAGTCTGTCAGCCCGACGCTGAACGTCGATCTCGGGAGCTGCCGTTCCCATCGAACGGCTTCGTCTGAGGCTGCGCCAACGAAAACCACTTCTCTTGCGAGCGTCAGCCTTTTGCCGTTGGCGTCCCCGTCCGTCCGTGGGTGACGAGACGCACGGCGTCGGCGATGCGGGGGGCGATGTCCGAGCCGGGCAGCGGTTCGATCTCACCGAGGACGATCTGGCGCAGGGGCTCGGCGATGACGGCCGAGAGAATGAGGTCGGCCGCGCGCTCGGCGGGGATCGGGAGGCGGAGTTCGCCGGTCTCGTCTTTGCGGGTGAGCCAGCGGGCGAGTTCGGCGCGGGAGCGCTCGATGCCGTTCTCGTTGTAGGCCGGAAGAAACCGCGCCCTGAGGTCGGCGTCGCTCGCCAGTATGCGGTAGAGACCGACGGCGTCGGGGCCGAGTACGGCCCGGGCGATGTCGCCGAGGAAGCGCGTGAGTGCGGCCGGGGCGTCTTCGTCTTCGGGGCCGGCTTCGAACTCGGGAAAGATCGGTTCGATCCAGCTGCCCACCAGCAAGCCGATCAGGGCGGCTCGGTCGCTGGCGAAGCGGTAGAGCGTCTTCTTGGCAATGCCGGCCTCCGCGGCGACGCGCTCCATGGTCATCGCTGCCGCGCCGCCGCTCGACAGGAGTCGCTGCGCCGCCTCGACGATGCTTCGCCGCACCACCGCGTCGGGAACGCTCGGCCGGCCACGGCCCCGTTGCTCGCTTTCCATCGCGGCTTCCTTTCGATGCTTGACAGCGTCCCCACCCCGGCCTACCTGTAATTTGGAAACGAAGTACGTTTCCTAATTAACGGAGGTTCGAGATGTCCTTGTTTCCCAATACCTTTGGTATAGCCGCTGGCGCGCTCGACGCAATGCTCGCCCCTGCGCCCTTGCGCATCGAGTCAGGCATCGAGCGGCTGCCGAGCGGCGTGGTCAGGGTGGCTGTTCGTACCGACCTGCCCAACTGCAAGGGCCGGATGCTCGACTGGTGGTTCAAGGAGTTCGACACTAATGAGCATCTCTTGATGTGGCACCCGGTCGATCACGTCGAGCACCGGGGCTGGGACGCGCGGTGGCGCAAGGGGCAGAGCTACGTCGGCGCGACGATCCGCGCCGTCGAGAGCCTTGGCGACATCCCGCCGGTGGCCGCCGTCATCCGCTTCCACGATCCGCGCGAGGCCTTCTCGCCCGGCGCCTACGATGCCGCCTGCGACCGCGGCGACGCATCGCTCGCCGTAATCGCGCGGATCGGCTTCGGTGACGACGTGGAGCTCGATGCGGCAGGCGATCCGCTGCAAGGCGTGATGGTCCACGTGGTGCGAGACACCCCATTCGGCGCTGTGCTCCGGAGCTGCTTCCTGCTCGGCCCCGCGCATGGGCACGTCGTTCCCGATGCCGTCGCCCTCGGGCTGCTTCAGCATTGCAGCAGCGAGTTCGGCTATCTCTCGCGCTGCCTGCCGTCGCTCTACTGGGCCGACCCGGCCAACCGCGCCGATGTGCCGGCGATGTGGTAGGTGCGGCCTGTTCATTGCACTGGTGCTGCGGGGAGCGCCAGGGCGATGGAGATCACACTCCCCGCGCCGTGCCCATCGGTGGCTACACCCGATCAAGGGCACCAGATACCCCTAGGCTCAATCTCCTCTTTGGAGCACGCCAACCCTCATCCCGTATGAATGGACGACACCGCTCGGGCGAAAAGCCCTTGCATAGGTGGCCAGATTTCCATTGGAACGGGAGGGGGACATGCGGATGCGGGCAAGCGGGTGCTGGCGATGAGCATTGCCGGCCTGATCGAACAGATGGCCGCCGCCGGCGCGCCCCTCGACGCCATCGTCATCGCCGTACGGGCGATCGAGGAAGGAAACGCCGTCGAGGTCGAGCGTCGCGCCAGGGCAACCGAGCGCAAGCGCCAGCAACGCGACAGGGAACGCGACGGACCGCGTGACGGTCACGGGACAGTCGCGGGACGGTTGCCCGACGCCCCCCGTCCCCCCTCTTTCCCCCACACCCCCAAACACCCCCCTATATCCCCCCGGACCACACCGGACGAGGCGCGCGATGTGGTTTCAGAACCGGGATCTGAGCCGATGCCGGCCTCAATCCCGATGTCTGGACCGACGTCCGGATCGACTTCGGAGCCGGATGGCGAAACGCTGGGTCGGCAGTTGGCCGATGCGGCGGGGAGGGCGCTGGCCGAGCCGGCCTCGGCGCCGGGGCTCATCGTTCTCTCCGAGCCGATCAACTGGATCGCCAATGGCTGCGATCTCCAGGCTGACATTCTGCCGACCATCCGTGCCCGATGCGGCCGGGCTCGACCGTCGAGCATCCGGTCCTGGAGCTACTTCACCGAGGCCGTCTACCAGGCCCGCGACAACCGCCTGAAACCAGCACCGGAGCCTATCCTTGCCAAACAATCACACTCTTCCCGTACTCCCCGCCCTGCCGCAGCTTCGCCTCACGACACCATCCTTGCCGTCCTCGCTCGTCGAGCTCGAGCGCACCGTACGGCCCGAGGAGGCGGCGAGCCGGACCCCGACCTTGAGGCGAGCGCTTACGCCGGCCGAACGATCGATCTTGTCGCGGTTGGTGGATGAAGTGGCGCCGCTGGCCGAGGCCAAGCCCGATCCGGAAACCGCGCTTGCCGAGGTCGGCAAACTCTTCTGCACCTTTCCGGCCGCCAGCCTCAGTACGGCCGCCACCGAGGTCCGAATGGAAGCCTATGAGTCTGCTCTTGAGGATGTCCCCGCCTGGGCGGTCGCTGCCGCTGGCAAGCGCTGGATCCGGGGTGAGGTGACCGTCCTCGAAGACAGGCCGAACCTGTCCTTCCCGCCATCGCCGCCTCAGCTCCGCGCGCTGGCCGTGGACGAGTGGTCAAAGGCGCGCGGCGCGCTATGGCGCTATCGGCGGCTGTTGCAGGGGAAGACGGAGCGGGTGGTGCCGCCGGAGGAGCGGCGGACGCCGCCGAAGGCGATGCTTCCGGCCATGGGCGGATAAAGGGAGCTTGCCAATAGACAAAGCCCCGCCGGCGAGGGCGGGGCTTTGGCGGTTGTTCTGCCGAAAGGTCAGGCCGAGCGCTTGCGCTGCTGGCCGAGGCCCATCTGCTTGGCAAGGTTCGAGCGCGCCTCGGCATAGCTCGGCGCGACCATCGGGTAATCGCTCGGCAGGTTCCACTTCGCCCGATACTCGTCCGGCGACATGTCGTAGTGGGTGCGAAGATGGCGCTTCAGCGACTTGAACTTCTTCCCGTCCTCAAGGCAAATGAGGTAGTCCGGCGTGATCGACTTCTTGACCGGAACGGCGGGCTTGGCCGGTTCGGCCGGAGCCTCCTGGGCCTCGCCGGCGGTCAGGCCACCACGGACGCGAACGAGCGCGGCGTGGACGTTGGCGATGAGGGCCGGCAGTTCGGGCGTCGGAACGGAGTTGTTGCCCACATAGGCAGAAACGATGCTCGCGGCTATATCGAGGGTAGTCAGGTTGTCGTATTCATTCACTAGAATGACTCCAAATCAAAGAAGAATTTTCAGATTAGCCTCATACCCCTCGTGTAACGCCAAATCAATGTAAAAAGAGATTTGGACGACATGTCTCCAAAGGGCGCTTTTGTATCGAGATCTGACAAAAGCACCGGTTGCGCTATGGTGAACACACAAAAAGCCCCGCGCGGCATCGTTCAATCCGGGTGAAAGAGGCCGGCGCTCCAAGGGCTTGCTTGCCGTGCGCCATCTTGCAGATCCGGGTTTCGCCCCCACCCGGATGATGCTCCGGTGTGCCATGGCGAAGCCGGCCGATGCGCAGGAGGACGGCGAGGCGGTTCCGCCGGTGAAGAGGCACTCGACCATCCGCGCCAAAGAGATTCTGAAACCCTCCTTCAGAAGTTGCGATTAGGTCGCAGGGGCTTCCGGGCCTATATTGAGGGCGTCAAGAGAGAAGAGAAAAAGAGGCCGGAAACCTCCGGTCTGAAAGAAGGAAAACCGAAATGTTCGCCCCCCTCAAGCGTACCGCCAAGCTCCTCCGCGTTCCCACTCAGGCCGAACGCGACATGGCCTACCTGAACGAAGCCGGCGACCGTTACGACCTCGAAGCCCGCGAGCGTACTCTCAGCCGCCGCAACCTCAACCGGACCCTCGGCCTCTGAGGATCGGACGACAGCCAGCAAGCCCGATATGACGTCGAGCGCTCGACCTGACCGGTTCGGGCGCTTTGTCGTTTTGCGGGCTTCGCGATGCGGCTGCGAGCCGGCCGGTTCAACTGCCGGGCACGGTCAGTAGTCGCAATATCCGCCGTCCATGTCGATCATCCCCCGTTCTCCATCGAACATCAGGCGCATGTCGCAGGTTTCGGTGTCGGGGGCTGAGATCGGGCCGGCGCAGAGAGCCTCGTCCGACATGTAGAGTTCCGCGTACCAGCGATGATGCACGTAGGTCTTGAAGCCGACCGACTCGTCCGGCTGAACCAAGCCGTAGTCCCTCAGTTGCCCGTCGAAATCCGTCCAATAGATGCGAACCGTATACTGGGTGTCATTGGTGAACCGGACGCCGGTCGGAATGTTGGTGGCCGGCGATGGCGGCTTCATGTCTCCGCAGCCCCCGGCGGACGCAATGGAGACCTGAAAAGCAAGGATCGAGAAAACAACGGCGCCAAATAGAGATTTCGTCATGATCGGCCTTCCCCGAGGGCACTTGTCGACGCCTCATCGTCTGCACAAACGCTCAACAATGGCAATGGTCGGTATGCAAAATTACCCATGTCGCGATCACGGATGACCGGCGGCGAGCGCTTCATCCCGCGCCTGTCGCTGCCGCCCACGGGGAAGGGACACCCATCGAGGCCTGCCAGGGCGGATCGACAGAGATTCTGAAACCCTCCTTCAGAAGTTGCGATTAGGTCGCAGGGGCTTCCTCGCCTATATTGAGGGCGTCAAGAGAGAAGAGAAAAAGAGGCCGGAAACCTCCGGTCTGAAAGAAGGAAAACCGAAATGTTCGCCACCCTCAAGCGTACCGCCAAGCTCCTCCGCGTTCCCACCCAGGCCGAACGCGACATGGCCTACCTGAACGAAGCCGGCGACCGTTACGACCTCGAAGCCCGTGAGCGCACTCTCAGCCGCCGCAACCTCAACCGGACCCTCGGTCTCTGAGGATCGGACGACAGCAAGCCCCGATATGACGTTGAGCGCTCGACCTGACCGGTTCGGGCGCTTTGTCGTTTTGAAGACCTGCGGCGCGATACCGGTGTTGTGGTGCCCCATACGAAAGTGCAGGGCAGACATGCGGCCGGGGCGGATCACTATAGATAATCTGAAAATGACCTTCAGAACTTGCGATTAGGCCGCGGATGCTTCCAGGCCTATATTGAGGGCGTCAAGAGAGAAGAGAAAAGAGGCCGGAAACCTCCGGTCAGGAAAGAAGGAAAACCGAAATGTTCGCCACCCTCAAGCGTGCTGCCAAGGCCCTCCGCGTTCCCACCGTCGAAGAGATGGAACTGGCCTACATCTACGAAGCCGGCGACCGCTACGATCTCGAAGCCCGCGAGCGCAATCTCACCCGCCGCAACCGCAACCTCGGCTTCTGACCGCACGGCGGCTCCAGCGCCGCCCTCGATCACGACGACGTCCAGCGCTCGACACCTGACCGGTTCGGGCGCTTTGTCGTATCCGGATCATGGCTGGGATGAAGAACGCTCCCGCATGGCCACAAATACGAAATCGGCCGCCCTTGCGGGCAGCCGATTTGCTGTGACTCCAGTGTTGTTCTGATCGGCTGGGGATGGCCGGCCGCTGGAGTCTACGGCCGGCCCCTCCCTATCCGGGCGATCTCCTAGATCGAGATCAGCCGCGGAGGTTGTGTTCCCATTCCTCGCTGGCATTGCGATAGAAAACCGGCTTCGGATAGCGGGCGGCGTCGGCCTTGGCGGCCTCGGCGTTGGCCGGGTTGTCGATCACGACGTTGCTGCTGAACTGCGGGTTGTTGTCGCGGGCGGCCGGGTCGAAGGTCGTCACGACGCTGGCGCCGGTGGCCGAGCCATGGGTGCCGATGACGGCGTCGGACTTGGCGGCCTGCGCGGCCTCGGCATAGCGGGCGGCATCAGCCTTTGCGGCAATCGCGTTGGCGCTGTTCACGTTGGCCGGGGCGGCAACGAAGTTGGGATCGTTGGATCCGGCGGCCGGATCGAAGGTGAGCGAACCGGCGCTGGCGAGCGAGGGGATCAGGGCGGCAGCGAGGGCGAGCGAGGCGATGAGGGAGGTCTTCATTTCAAAACTCCAGTTTCCATACTTGATCTTGTTTCATGGTTGGCAGCGGGGAGGTCTTGTTCGCTGCCGATGACCGTCATTTAGGTCGCCACCGTTCACGGTCAAATGGCCCTGGGATGACACTTGCGGGCGGTGGATTTGATGACCGGTCGCGTTTGCGTGTTCGCGATTTGAACGGCTCGGTTGGGAACCGCTGCCCGCCGCCCGATCCCGTTCACGGTGCCGGGCCGGCGCCTTTCAAGGCTGCCCCGGCGCCCGCCCGCCCCGGCCGGAGCCGCCGGCGGTGCCGCGCCGAAACGGCAAGGCCGCCATGCGTCCGATAAACGGCGAAATGATCCGCAACATATGGAAATTTAAGAGTTTCTTGGTTAAGTTGAGAGCTGTTGCATGCGAATTATTGACCGCGGGGCGGCGCTTGCTGATCCCTGGTTGTGAGGTTCGGCGATGGACGAGCGACACTTGTCTCCTACGGAGGCGCGGGATCTGGCCTCCAGTTGTGCCAGACCCGAGTGCGCTGGGATGCTGTTGCGCTGTCCGACCATGAACGAAACCCGCTGCGTCCTCTTCGACACGCTGTTCGGAACCAACTCGGCGCCGATCGTCCTGATCGACCCCGACAGTGACGGAGCCATCGTCGACGCCAACAAGAAGGCGCTGGAGTTCTACGGCTACAGCCGGGAGCAGTTCAGGCAGCTTCACGTCTGGGATATCAACACGCTCGGCCGCTCGGTGCTGACCGTCATGCGGGAGATCTCCTCCTGGTCGGGCGGGCACTATCCGCAGCGCTTCCGCCACCGCCTCGCCGATGGAACGGTGCGCGACGTGCAGGTTTACGCCGGTCCCGTCCAACTCCTCGACCAGAAGCTGCTGCTCTGCATCGTCCAGGACGTCACCCAGGTGATCGAGGCGGAGCAGTTCAGCCGGCTGCTTCTCGAAAGCGTCAGTATCGGCGTCTGCGGCATCGACGATCAGGGCATGTTCACCTTCGTCAATCCCGAGGCGGTCAGGGCCTTCGGCTTTCGCCACGAGAGCGAGGTCATCAAGCTCGGCATCCATCGCTTTCTCGGCGAGGCCGACAATCCGGTGGAGGGCGAGGCGCATCGCGTCCTCCAGGCCGCCGCCAATGGAACGGCCATGCAGAGGCTGGAAAGCATCATGCACAGGGCGGACGGCACGCCGTTCCCCGTCAGGCTCGTGGCGAGCCCCATCCGTGTCGGCGATCAGGTGAAGGGCGCGGTGCTGAGCTTCACCGACCTGACGCGCGAGCGCGACCGCGAGGAGCAGGTCGCCGATCTCATAGACGCCATCCCCGGCGTGGTGTTTCAGGCCGTGCTGCCACCGAGCGGCAGGTTCGAGGTCACCTATTTCAACGGAGCGGCGAAGGGCTTCCTCGGCATCGCCGACAATGACGACCCGACGTCGACCGACGTTTTGTCCTCCCTGCTGACGCGGCCCGTCTGGATGGGACTGTTGCGCAGCCTCAAGCGGTCCGCCTTCCGGCTCCACTCCTGGGAGCGGGAGTTCCAGATCAAGGGCGAGGACGACGGCAAATGGTTGCTCGGCCGGGCCAGAACGCGCCGCCAGCCCAACGGCGACGTCGTGTTCAACGGCGTGCTGCTGGACATCACCGACCGCAAGCTCCTGGAGGCGCGTCTGGTGGACGCCGCCCTGACCGATCCGCTGACCGGCCTCCGCAACAGGCGGCACTTCGAGATCGTCCTGAAGGCGTCGGAGAAGCGTCACGCCGCCGCCGGCAGCCCCTATTCGCTGATGGTGATCGACATCGACCACTTCAAGCAGCTCAACGACCGGCACGGTCACGATGCCGGCGACGACATGCTGCGCCTGGTGGCCGACACTCTGCGGCTTCGCTCCCGCCAGACCGACTGCGTCGCCCGCTGGGGCGGGGAGGAGTTCGCCCTTCTGCTGCCGGGAACGGAGCTGGGGCTCGCCACGGCGCTGGCAAACGATATCCGTGGCGCCGTCAGCACGGCGAGGCCGTCGGTGGATGGGCTCTCCGTCAGCATTGGCGTCGGCGAGATCGGCCCCGGCGAGACGGCCGCCGCCCTGTTCAGGCGCGTCGATGCCGCGCTTTATCGCGCCAAGGCCAACGGCCGCAATCGCGTCGAGCTGGCCTGAACCGGATTGCCGGGGCCCCGTGGAACCGGACAGCGCAAGACGAGGCTTCATGAGATCCGTTCGGTTTGCCTTGGGCGGCCTGCTGCTGTTTCTGCTCCTGCTGGTCGGCGGCGCCGTCATTCCACGGCCGCTGTTCGCGCCGGTGGAGGCGTCGTCCGCATCCGCCGAAGCACGGCGCATCCTCGTGCTCTCCGGGCCGATCCATACCGACATCGCCATTCCGCTCGATGACGCGACGCGCGCGGCGTTTCCGTTTTTGGCCGCGGCGGGCGTTCCCGTCGGGCATCCTGCGGCACGATGGCTGATCGTCGGCTGGGGTGGCCGCGCCTTCTATCTGGAAACGCCGACCTGGGCCGACCTGAAGCCGCTGCCGGTGTTGCGTGCCCTGACCGTCGATCGCTCGGTGCTGCATGTCGACGTCGCGGGAGAGGGCCTTGCGTCCCAGCCCGGCATCGCCGCCTTCGACATTGATGAGGAGAGCCTGACGAAGCTGATCGCCTTCGTCGCCGGCAGTTTCGCTTTGGACACTGGCGCCGTGGCGGCGATCCCGGGCGCCGGTTACGGAGCCTATGACCGTTTCTTCGAGGCGAAGGGTCTGTTCAACATTCTCATCGGCTGCAACACCTGGACCGCCGCCGCCCTGCGCACGGCCGGCCTGCGCTCGGGCCTGTGGACCCCGTTGCCGCAGTCGCTGGCTTTCTCTCTCCGGCTCTACAACTGAACATCGCTTCCGTCTGGCTTCGACCTCCTGGGCGAACCAGAGGGAAGTGAAGCGCTCGACCGGGCGCCGGCCGTCCAGGCCGAAACCCGCTTGAGCTGGATGCGTCCAGATCAAGCGGAACGGGCATGATTGCCGGGGAACCGGACCGGGGCCCGCGACGCCGATCCGGTATCTCGGTCAGGTCTGCGGATCGACCCAGCCGCCGGCGGGCTCGAAGCCGGCCATGGCTTCCTTCGGCCCCCAGGTGCCGGGCTTGTAGAGGGAGGGCGCGGTGCTCGCCTCGAGCACCGGCTCGACGATCTGCCAGGCGAGCTCGGCCATGTCCTCGCGGGTGAACAGCTGGCGGCGGCCGTTCATGGCGTCGCCGATCAGCCGCTCGTAGGGCAGCATGTTGTCCATGCCGTCGCTGACGGCGGTGAGCTCGACCGCCTCGCCGATCATGTTGCCGCCGTTGGCCTTGCGGCGGGCGCCGAGGCCGATCGACACCTCCGGCCCCAGGCGGAAGCGCATGTAGTTGGCCTCGCCCGGCCGGAGCGGGTCGAACACCTCGAGCGGCGGCCGCTTGAAGCGGACCACCACCTCGGTGGCGCGCACCGGCAGGTTCTTGCCGGCCCGGATGTAGAAGGGCACGCCCTGCCAGCGCCACGTGTCGACGTAAAGGCGCACTGCCGCGAAGGTCTCCACCCGCGAGTTGGGGGCGACGCCCGGCTCGTTGCGATAGCCCTCGAACTGGCCCCTGACGACGTCGCGCTCCTCAAGCGGCCGGATGGCCTTCAGCACCTGTACCTTCTCGTCGATCAGGTCGTCGGAGAGGGCGTTGACCGGCGGCTCGGTGGCAAGCAGCAGCAGCACGTTGACGAGGTGGTTCTGCACCACGTCGCGCAGCGCGCCGACCTCCTCGTAGAAGCGGCCGCGCCCCTCGACGCCGAAATTTTCGGCCATGGTGATCTGGACGCTGTCGATGTAGTTGCGGTTCCACAAGGGTTCGAGGAACGAGTTGGCGAAGCGGAAGTAGAGAAGGTTCTGGATCGCTTCCTTGCCGAGGTAGTGGTCGATGCGGAAGAGGTCGTCCTCCTTGAAGACCACGTGCAGCACGCGGTTGAGCTCCTGGGCCGAGGCGAGGTCGCGCCCAAAGGGTTTCTCGACCATCAGCCGGGCGCCGGCGGAGAGGTTGGCCTGCTTGAGGCCGGCGGTCACCGAGGCGAACATCGAGGGCGGAATGGCAAGGTAGTAGAGCACGCGCCGCCGGTCCGACAGCGCCTCGCCGAGGCGGGTGAAGGTCGTCGGATCCTGGTAGTCGCCGGGCACGAAGCGCATCAGGCCGGCAAACTTGGCGAAGGTCGGCTCGTCGATGGTGCCGCAGCTCGCCGCGATGGCATCGCGCGCCCGCTCAAGGAGCTTCTCGACGCTCCAGCCCTCGCGGGCGACGCCGACGATCGGTTCGTTGAGGTTGCCGCGCCGCACCATCTGGTACAGCGAGGGGAAGATCATCTTGCGGGCGAGGTCGCCGGTGGCGCCGAAGATGACCAGCGCGTCCGACCGGCCGTTGCGGGCTTCCTTGATGGCTCTCGGCATGTCACTGCCCCTCCTTTAGCTTTTCAACATGACCGCCGAAGGCCTGCCGCATGGCGGACAGCACCTTGTTGGCGAACTCGTCGTTGCCGCGCGACGCGAAGCGGCTGAACAGCGCCGACGACAGCACCGGAACCGGCACGCTGGTGTCGATGGCCGCCTTCAGCGTCCAGCGCCCCTCGCCGGAATCGGAGACGTGCCCCTGGTAGGAGGCGAGGTCCGGATCGGCGGCAAGCGCCGACGCTGTCAGGTCGAGCAACCACGAACTGATGACGCTGGCGTGTCGCCACACCTCGGTGATGGCGGCCACGTCCAGGTCGTAGCGATAGTATTGCGGCTCTTCGAGCGGGCTGGTCTCGGCGTCGGCCTTGCGCGCCACGGCGCCGGCATTGGCCGACTTCAGGATGTTCAGCCCCTCCGCATAGGCGGCCATCATGCCGTATTCGATGCCGTTGTGGATCATCTTGACGAAGTGGCCGGCGCCGGCCGGGCCGCAATGAAGGTACCCGCGCTCGGCCGTGCCGAACGACGGATCGCCGCCGGGGGCGAGCGCCGAGAAGATCGGGTCCAGCCTGGCGACGGCGTCGGTGTCGCCGCCGATCATCAGACAGTAGCCGCGCTCGGCGCCCCACACGCCGCCGGACGTGCCGACGTCGAGAAGGTGAATTCTGGCCGTGGCCAGTTCGCCGGCCAGATCGACGGCGTTGCGATAGTTGGAGTTGCCGCCGTCGACGATGGTGTCGTCGGGCGACAGGCGCGTCGACAGGTCGCGGACGGCGCTTTCCGTGACGGCGGCGGGCAGCATGAGCCAGACGGCGCGCGGCGGCTTCAGCTTCGCCACCAGGTCGTCCACCGAAGTGGCGGCGACGGCGCCTTCCGCCTCAAGAGCGGCGACGCTGTCGCGGTTGAGGTCGTAGGCCACCACCTCGTGTCCGCTCGCCATCAGCCGCCGGGCCATGTTGTAGCCCATCCGGCCCAGTCCCATCATTCCGATCTGCATAGTCATTCTCCGACAAACCCTCGCGGATTTCGGCGGCTCGTCGTCCGAGGCCCGAGGGGGCGGCGGCGCGTCTTCGCTGAACTGCCAGTCCGTTGCGTTTGAATAAGTATATTACCTAGATCGGGAGTAAATGGCCTATCTGATCACGTTCGGAGGAGATTTCGGTGAGCGCGAGCCGTCGCGGCTGGCCGGGCAGGGGAAGCGGCACGGTCCCTAAAGCAACTCCAGCAAAAGTGGGAACCGGTTTTGCGTCCGGAGTTGCGTAAGAATAAAAAGATAGAGCACGTTGGCGAACCAAGGTTCGCCGGACGCGCTCTAAAGGGCGGCGGCCTCGGCGGCGTCGAGGACCGCGGACAGCTGGTGGGCCGGCATCGGCCTTCCGAGAAGGTAGCCCTGGAGCTCGTCGCAGCCGAAGGAGCGCAGGACCTCTCTCTGCTCGGCCGTCTCGACGCCTTCCGCCGTCGTCTTGAGGCCCTTGGCATGCGCCATGGAGATCATCGCCCGCACGATTTCCGCGTCACCCTCGGATTCGGTGATGGACTTCACGAAACTCTGGTCGATCTTGATGCGGTCGAAGTCGATGTCTCTCAGCCGCTCGAAGGTCGAGGACCCCGTGCCGAAGTCGTCGATGGCGATGGCGATGCCCGCCGCGTTCAGCGCCTTGATGTTCTGCATGCCGACTTCCTCGGTGCCGGCAAAATCCGTTTCCGTGATCTCGAGTTCGAGCCGGGCGGGCGGGAAGCCCAGCTTATGAAGCGTGGCCAGAACGGTATCGGCGAAGCCGGGCGCTCGCAGTTGGACGGGAGACACGTTGACGGCGAGGTGCTCGACCGGCCAGTCGATCGCATCCCGGCAGGCGGTCTCCAGCACCCACAGACCGAGATCGGCTATCACGCCGGCCTCCTCGGCAATGGGAATGAACAGCGAGGGCGGAATGGCTCCCCGGTTCGGATGGTCCCAGCGAACGAGCGCTTCCGTGCCCAGCACCCGGCTGCCGTCGCCGGCATATTTCGGCTGGTAGACGACGGACAGCGCCGCCTTCGTCCGGAGCGCCTCGCGAAGCTCGGATTCGATGGCGGCCCGGTTCTGTATGGCGTCGTCCATCTGCGTACCGAAGATCGAGAAGCGCCGGCGGCCGGCCGTCTTGGCATGGTAGAGGGCGACGTCGGCCTTGCGGTTGAGCTCCTGCCTGTCGGTGCCGTCATACGGCGCCATGGACACGCCGATGGACACGCCAACGAAGGCGCGCCGGCCGTCGATCTCCATCGGCTCGGCCAGGCTTTCGATGATCCGGCCGCACAGGGCCTCGATCTCGCGCCGCGTCCGATTGGGGATCAGGGCGGCGAACTCGTCGCCGCCGACGCGATAGATCGGCGCATTGGCCGGCAGGATCTCGGTCATCCGCCGGGCGAATTCCACCAGCACGGCGTCGCCCACCTGGTGCCCCAGGATGTCGTTGACCTGCTTGAACCGGTCGAGATCCATGAACAGGAAGGCGAGGGGATCGGACTGCTGGTGCTTAGAGAACTGCTCGATCAGCTCGTCCGCCGCCCTTTCGTAGGCCGAGCGATTGTGAAGGCCGGTCAGCGGGTCGTGCGAGGCGAGATAGCGGATGTGCTCGTCGTTCCTGGTCCGGTCCAGCTTGCGTCGATAGGAGGCCGTCGAGATGATGAGCGTGCCGGCCAAGAGTGCCGAGCCCATCAGCACCAGCACCGGCGAAAGGGATGTCAGCAGCCGCTGGCCCGGTTCGAAGGGCTTCCAATGGAACTCGACGGCGACGTCTCCGGCATCACTGGTCAAGGCCACCGAAGCGGTTCCAGGCTTGCGCTCGCCGGCTGGCACGTACTGGAGGCCCTCCAGAACGTGTGCCTTGCCGACCCTGTCGATGATGGCGCCGTCGAGATACTGGATGGCGACGTGAAGGCGAATGTTGGCGAGCGGCTGCGCAAGCCGCCCCGAGTCGGACAGGATGGGCTTCAGGCTGAAGACGGCCGGGCGTCCGCCGACATAGACGTAGTCGGTGATGCCGATCGACTGTTCCCGGCTTTCCTCCGTCGGCTTCGCGCCGGTCGCGAGGTCGGACCGCAGCCGTTGCAGATAGGGGCGCAACAGGTCGTGGCGCGACTCGAAGAAGGCGGGCGACTTCAGCTGCTCTTCGGCGAAGGCGTAGACCGGCAGATCGCGGCCATCGAGGACATAGGCCTCGTCGACGCCGAAGAAGGTGTGCATCCAGCTGCCGAGATTGCCGTCGATCCATTCCTCGTTGCCGCTGGTGGAGGTTCTCTGGACGGCCTCATCCCAGAAGGTCGAGCTTTCCTGATTGTGCGCGAGAGTGCTGCGGATTTCCTTGAGGGCGTAGCCGGCGATCTCGGTCTGCCGCCCGATGTCCTCGCTATCGACCGAGCGGGTCACCCAGACCAGAAACATCCCGATTGCCGAGAGGGCAAGGACCATTGCCAACGAGGAGGCGACCACCCGGGACAGGAAAAGCGAGAGCTGTCGTTTCATCAAACCTTCCGAAGTTCCAGTGGGCTCTGGCGCTCAGCTCGGCGCGCCGGCTCTCGTTCGGCCAGCTAAGCCTGTTGTCCATTAAGAACTAGTTATTTATCATGTGAATTATAAACATGTATATGCTGATAGGTGCCGATCGAGCGTCATTTGCCGTCATTGTCGCCCGGCGACGGAGCGTCCGTCTCCCGGTCGGCCTTCGCCGCCACTCGCATGGGCGGCGGGACTCGCTTTAGTCCTGTGGCGAGCTTGAAATTTCGAGGAAAGCGGTCCATATGGCTCAGCCTTGGCGCCGATTGCTCTTTGCGGGGAGAACGGCGTTAATCAGGGCTTGAACCTTGCGTTAAAAGGCACTATTCGAGCCGCCGACCGGCCGCCCCGGTTCGGGGGCAGCGCACGAAAAGGCCCCATCAAACCTTTCGAGAGAGACGAAGCGATGGCCAAGGAAAAGTTTTCGCGGACGAAGCCGCACTGCAACATCGGCACGATCGGTCACGTTGACCATGGCAAGACGTCGCTGACCGCGGCGATCACGAAGGTTCTTGCCGAGACGGGCGGCGC